>JGI24698J34947_10000028_pt1 | contig 39224 bp, 33 predicted proteins | sample TergutMp193P3_FD_34947 | JGI IMG/M metagenome (IMG submission 34947) | reverse complement strand
TGGCTTCAAGCAGGCATACGAAACAAATGGCGGCGATTTCTTATAATCCGTCGACGACAAAACAAGCGACCGTCCGACAAACCGCAATAAGGCAAACAGCAATTAGGCAAACCGCCGTGCAATCCGCCGTAAGACCGACGGGAAAACAGGCGACTATAAAACAGGACGCGGTAAGTCCGACTACAAAGCAAGCGACTATAAAACAGGCGACTATAAAACAGGACGCGGTAAAACCCGAAAACGTTATTCCGTTTGACGACGACAATAAAGATTTCGGAAGTTATTGATTTTTTTTAATAAATTGCGTTAATTTTTACCCGCTTTTTTCGCAATTTTTAAAAATGTTACAAAATTTTTGCAAAAAATTTAATTTTTTACTTGTTTTTGTTGCGGCAATAATTATTTTATTGCCGTTTTACAGCGTTTTTACGACGTTTTTACTAAAAAATTGTATTTTTATACAATGGCGTTTAAAAATACTGAACTCCAAATGTGCGAATATTTTATTGTTATAAATTGTTTTTTTTAACTACTTAAAAGGAGTGAAGTTATGTTTAACAAGTTGAAATTGAGCGCGAAAGTTACGGCGCTCGCCGCGGCATTACTGCTTATCACCATTATTTTGGGAGGAGTCGCGGCGTTTAATATGCTAACTGCGGCTTCAACGTCGGAAGATATTGCCGACGAGGCGTTGCCTGCAATCAAGTTCACGTCGGAACTTTTGTCCGACAAGGGCAATCTACGAGTACCTTTGCGCGATTTTACATTTACGGACAATCCCGAAATGGCAAAAACCGCCATAACCTATTTTAACAGCATAGAAGGACATTTTGTCGATATGCGAAAACTTTTGGACGGCGCAAAAGACCTTGCCGAAATTCCGCCGCTTTTAACCAAAATGGAACCTTTTGAAAAAGAATTGAGAACGATTTCCGACTCGATTTTCGCTTTCGGAGCAAGACAAACCGAATTGGAAGGACAGTTTGCGGGCATTGGCGCAAAACTTTCCGAAGACCTTTATCAACTGCGAAACGACGCTAGCGCCGACGCGGCAAAAGGCATTAACTCTACGTCTCGCGAAGACCGCGACGTAATATTTGAATTATACGCGGACATTATGCGCTTGCGAGTCGCCGTAAATAAATTTTTGCAAACGGTAGACACTTCCGGACAATCGGAAATTTATAGATACGAAAAACAATGCGTAGAAGCGGCTGAAAAACTTATCGAATCGCAAACGTTTCACGGCGAAATGACTAAAAGAATGGCGCAGGCGAAAAAGGACCTCGAAGCGTATTTTGCCCAGTTAAGCGAATTTGTAGGCATACAGGATTCGCGCTACAGGGCGTATGTTAAACAAACCGCCCGTATGCAAGATTTAAACGCCGTCGTGGATACTCTGATAGAACAGGTTATAAGCCACAATATGGAAAAAACGCACAGCGCGGCGGCGACGCTTCATTTGGGACTTATTTTGACTTTCGTTTTGCTTTTTGCGGCTATTATTTTAGGAATGATTTTGAGCGTTTTAATCACTCGCTCGATAGTAAAACCCATTTCGCTTGCGATAGACGGACTTTCGCAAGGAAGCGACCAAGTAACGGCTGCGGCGGGAGAAATATCGAACACGGCGCAATCTCTTGCGGCGGGAGCGAGCGAACAGGCAAGCAGTTTGGAAGAGATTTCCGCGTCGCTTAACGAAATTACGTCTATGACAAAACAAACCGCCGACAATGCGCGAAACGCCGACGCTTTGGTACAAGACAGCGTAGTCGGCGCAAAAAATACCCAAGAAGCGATGACTCGTTTGCAGGAAGCGGTTGTAGGCATTCAAAAATCAAGTAACGAAACCGCAAAAATTCTTAAAGATATCGATGAAATTGCGTTCCAAACGAACTTACTCGCGCTTAACGCGGCTGTTGAAGCGGCTCGCGCAGGGGAAGCGGGCAAAGGATTTGCGGTCGTCGCCGAAGAAGTTAGAAATTTAGCGCAACGAAGCGCGGAAAGCGCAAAGAAAACCGCCGATTTAATTGAAGGTTCGCAAAAAAGTAGTCAGCAGGGCGTAACTTTGGCGGAAGAAGCGGCGGCGGCGGTTACGAAAATTACGGAATCGTCGGGAAAAATAGCGATGATTGTTACCGAAATTACAAGCGCGACCGAAGAACAAGCGCGAGGCGTTTCGCAAGTTAGCGGCGCAATAGGAAATATGGACCAAGTAACGCAGTCGAGCGCAAGTTCAAGCGAAGAGTTGGCGGCAAGTAGCGAAGAGTTGAACTCGCAAGCGGTTTCTATGAACGATTTGGTAGGCGATTTGGTGGGAATTATTGACGGAGAAGCCGCAAAACAGGCAAGACAGCAGCATAAAGCGCCCACAAGTTTGCGATTCAAAACGACGATGAAACAGCCCGCCGTAGCGACAATAGATTATCATCCGTCGTCGACGGGCAAGCAAGGCACCGTTAAGCAAGACGCTGTAAGAAATACGACGAGACAAACGGCAACAAGGCAAACCGCAATAAGGCAAACTGCGGTAACCGAAGCCGTAAAGTCGTCGGAAGACGTTATTCCGTTTGACGACGACAACAAGAATTATGGAGATTATTGATTTGGGTTAAAATAAAGTTAAACGAAGAAAGGGTATTATGTTTAGTAAATTGAAATTGAGCGCGAAGATTACGGCTCTGGCGGCGATATTATTAGTTATTACGACTATATTAGGAATAGCGTCGGCAATAAATTCTTATTCGGCAAGCAAATCGGCGACGCAAATTGCGTTCCAAGCGCTTCCCGCTATAAAAATCGCGTCCGGTATTTTATCGGACAAAGGAGATTTGCGGACGAATCTTCGAGAATTTACCCTTTCTTCCAGCGATAAAAGCGCGGCGCTGGCAAACGACGCATTTGGCGTTATAGAAGAGAGATTTAAAAACGCGCACGAATTACTGAAAACGGCGGACGACCTGCCCGACCTTCCAATTATTCTCGCAAAACTCGAACCCGAAGAAAGACAGTTGAAAATTCTTTCGGATTCGGTTTTTGAACACGGAAAAGAACAGAACGAAATAAAATCGTTTTTGATTCCTTTCGGCATAGAAATTATGGACAGAATAGACGAAATGAAAATGGATATGTACAAAGACACGCACAGCGGAGGACACCGTTCGGCGCTTTTTGACGTTGAAAATATGTCCAATTTTACTTCGACCGTCGCAAGAACGCTTATTTCGTTTAACGCAGTTCTTTATACTAACGACACTTCGGGAGTATCCGACGCATACGCAAAATCGCAGACGGACTTTTCCATAGTTCAGGCGCTAATGAGTTCGCCGACTTTGCATCACGAGTACAAGGACTTTTTTGCCAAAAACATAGGCGCAAAAATGGATACGTATCTTGAACATTTCGCCAGATACGTAACTTTGTCTGTGGAACGAAACCTGCTTTTTGAAAAACAAGCGCAAGAAATAGCGCTTTTTAACGAAGACGTAGATACGTTAATCGGCAGAGTGTCCGACAGAAATTTGGAAAAAGCCAGAAAAATGGCGTTCTTTTTGCACACGGGCGCGGTTCTTTCTCTAATTTTGTTGGGTATAGCGATAGTTTTGGGAATAGGTATGAGCATTTTTGTTATCAATTCGATAGTAAAACCCATTTCGACGGCGATAAAAGGACTTTCAAACGGTTCGGAACAGGTAACCGTCGCGGCGACGGAAATATCGAACTCCGCGCAGGCGCTTGCGGGCAACGCAACTCATCAGGCAAGCAGTTTGGAAGAAATATCCGCGTCGCTTAACGAAATTACGAGTATGACAAAACAAACCGCCGACAACGCCAAAAACGCGGACGCTTTGGTTCAAGACAGCGTAGAAAAAACAAAAGACAGCCACGAAGCGATGCAACGTTTGCAGAAAGCGGTCGTAGAAATTCAGCATTCGGGCAACGAAACGGCAAAAATTCTTAAAGACATCGACGAAATTGCGTTCCAAACAAACTTACTTGCGCTTAACGCGGCTGTTGAAGCGGCTCGCGCAGGAGAAGCGGGCAAAGGATTTGCGGTCGTCGCGGAAGAAGTTAGAAATTTGTCGCAAAGAACATCCGAAAGCGCAAAAAAGACGGCGGATTTAATAGAAAGTTCGCAGAAAAGCAGTCAGCAGGGCGTAACTTTGGCGGAAGAAACTGCGCTTGCGATAGAAAAAATTACGGAATCGTCGAGTAAAATTGCGGCTATCGTAACCGAAATTACGACGGCTGCCGAAGAACAAGCGCGCGGCGTTTCGCAGGTAAACGGTTCCATAGGAAATGTGGACAAAATAACGCAGGCAAACGCAAGTCAAAGCGAAGAGTTGGCGGCAAGTAGCGAAGAGTTAAATTCGGAATCTATAACAATGAACGATTTGGTGTGCGATTTGGTAGGCGTTATCGACGGAGAAGCCGCTAAAATTGAACGGCAAACTCACAGCCGAATGACTTTAAGCAGACACACAAAAACAGTGCCGGCAATCGGTTATAATCCGCCGACGCGCAAACAAACGACCATAAGACAAACGGCGGTACAATCCGCCGTAAGACCGACGGGAAAACAACCGACCGTAAAGCAAACGGCAGTACAACCCGCCGTGAGACCTACGGGAAAACAACCGACCGTAAAGCAAGAAGCGGTTAAACCCGAAGAAGTTATTCCGTTTGACGACGACCATAAAGATTTCGGCAATTATTGAGAAGATTAAAAAAGGGCGTCGAATTACTGTTCGGCGCCCTTAACAAAATCAATTTTTTGCAAAGACGGTATTCTGAAAGACATTGAGGTATCGCCTTTATAATTTGTAATAACAAAATCTCCCATAGTAATAATATCCATTCCAATTAGCATTCCCAGCGTATTATCGGCGGACAACTCGTCGCATTCGGTTACTCGTGCGTCCAAAGTAATATTTTTATTGTCAAGAGTAATATTTACATAATAAGCGTTTACTATTCTATCTCCGTGAACTCCGCGAACGCGCATTTTAGCAATGGGCGGCAAGCCAAGCGCGGCGGCTGTCGATTTTGTAATAACCGAACCCGTTGCGCCCGTGTCCCAAATGCCTTCGGTAAAGCGCGTTTCTTTTGTGGAAATATTTGTAATTGCAACGGGCGTAACGATACGGCGAGACAATCCCTTATGAAACGGACTTGTTAGCGCGTGTACCGTCGGTTTCTTTAATTTTTTCATATTTTAGCCGAATGCTACCATTGAATGGAACGTTTGAGTATATGCTTCTTCGCCGGGAGTACATTCTTGAATAAGGAAAGTTCCCAATTCATATTTGGATGACGCTTTCGCGTATGCTTCCGCCATACTGCCGTAATCGGCGACAACTTTTTCGCCGATAATTACCAAAAAACGATTGCTGTACGTCTTTAAAAGTTCGTTTTGATGGTCAAGATAATAACTAAATTCTTTATCAAGCATTATTTTTCACTCCTTTTTTTTATATAAATATACTAAAATTTGCGGCGCGATTTCGCAGTTTTTACTTAATTTCACAAAAAAATAAAAAAATTTCAAAAAATTTCGCATTTTTGTTTTGGCAAATATTATTTTACCGTTTATAATTTTTATTTGTTACAAGAAAACAGGAATTTGCGATATATTATCCGGTTCATTAAACCAAAAAAGTTGTGTTTTTAAAATGTTTTCAGAAAAGAAAAATAATGGATTAACTGTTATTTTAGAGAGGAGTTTTTTATGTTTAAAAAACTAAAATTGAGCGCGAAGATTGCCGCGCTCGCAGCCGTATTATTTATTTTTATGGCTATAGTAGGAATCGTCGGCGTTATAAATATGTTTTCGGCACGGGCAAGTTCCGCCTATACCGCCCACGAAGTGCTTCCCGCGGTAAAATCCGCAGGAGATATTTTGGATTCGAAAGGAAGTTTCCGCGTCGCAATTCGCACGTTTACTTATACGTCGGATTCCGCTTCCGCAAAAGAAGCCAGAGCGTGGATAGACACGCTGGACGAAGAAGTTAAAAAAGCGCACGAACTAACAAAAACCGCGACGGGCTTAAAAGCGTTTCCGATAAGTATCGCGAAAATCGAACCCGAATTAAAAACTTTAAGAAGTTTTTGCGATTCTATATTTGCGCTCGGATTTATGCAGGGCAAAGAAAAAGACGCGCTTGCGGTCATAGGAACCAAAATAGCCGTCGACGCGGTAAGTATCAGAGACGATATGGGTACGCAAAGAGACGCGGGGCTTAATAGTTCGTCTACAAAAGACAGAGACGACTTGCTTGGATTCACCTTTGATTTGCTGAACACGCGAATTAAAGTAAATAAATTTCTTCAAAACGTCGATACCGCAGGAGCCGCAGAAATAATTGAATTCAGCAAAGAAGGCAACGCGATTTTGGACGAAATTATAAATTCCAAAACAATCTCCGACGAGTTCAAAAATCGTACTATCGGCTTAAAAAAGGATTTTGACGAGTATAACAAATCCTTCGGCGAATACGTAAAAATACAGTTGCGCCGCGGCGATTTGAACAAACAACAGTTGGAATTAGTAGGAACGTTCAGCCAAGACGTAACCGATATGATGGAAACATTGGTAAAAAGAAATTCGGATTTAGCGATGGGAACCGCGGGACAAATGAATTTCAGTTCAATAATTATGGTAATTTTGTTAATCGTAGCGATAATTTCGGGAATAATAATGAGCGTTTTCATTATAAATTCTATTGTTCACCCGATAAGCAAAGCGATAGACGAACTTTCTTCGGGGTCAAATCAGATAACGGGCGCGTCGGGAGAAATATCGAAAGCGTCGCAGTCGATGGCGAGCGGAGCAAGTCAGCAAGCAAGCAGTTTGGAAGAAATTTCCGCCTCGCTTAACGAAATTACCTCAATGACAAAACAAACCGCCGACAACGCCAAAAACGCGGAAGGTTTGGTAGCGCAAGCCGCGACGGGACAAGAAGGCGTAGAAAAAGCGATGCGCCGTTTGCAAGACGCGGTAGAAGAAATTCAAGCGTCGAGCAACGAAACCGCAAAAATTCTTAAAGATATTGACGAAATTGCTTTTCAAACAAACTTACTCGCGTTAAACGCGGCTGTTGAAGCGGCAAGAGCGGGAGAAGCGGGCAAAGGATTTGCCGTCGTCGCGGAAGAGGTGAGAAATTTGGCGCAAAGAAGCGCGGAAAGCGCGAAAAAAACGTCTATCTTAATAGAAGATTCGCAAAACAGCAGTCAGCAAGGCGTAACTTTGGCGGAAGAAACATCGCTTGAAATAGGAAAAATTACGGAAGCGGCAAAAAAGATAGCGGTTATCGTAACCGAAATTTCTAAAGCCGCCGACGAACAGTCAAACGGAATTTCGCAGGTAAATACCGCAATAGGAAATCTTGACCAAGTAACGCAGGCAAACGCGAGCCAAAGCGAAGAGTTAGCGGCAAGTAGCGAAGAGTTAAGCGCACAAGCGCTTTCCATAAACGATTTGGTCGGCGATTTGGTAACCGTCGTCGCGGGCGCAATGGAAAGAGCCGAAAGAGAAAGAGGAATAATGCGAGCAACGCCGACAACACGATACGCCGCGGGAGGTTACAACGCGGGAAGCGGCAGGTCGCATAAATCCATAACCGCAAATATGCCGTCGGTGCGAAAAAGTGAAAAAATGATTACGTTTAACGACGACAAGAATTTCGGCGACTATTAAAATTTTCAAAGAAATTCGCAAATTTTACTAAAAAAACAGCCGTTTGGAATTATTTTCAGGCGGCTGTTTTCGTCTTTTATAAGAGAAAATAAAAATTATTTTTAAAAAATTAAAAAAAATTAAAAAAAATTCCGCATTTTCGTTTTGGCATAAATTATATTAGTTACATATAAATTTTATTAGCGGCATAAATTTGCGACGTATTCTCCGGTTCTCAAATTCTATTGTCGAATTCTCAAAATATTTCCAAAAAAGAAAATAATGGGTTTCCCGTTATTTGATTTTAGTTTTTTTGCGCGCAAAAACTAAAATCAAACGCGGATTTGCCGCCTTAAAATTTAGGGTAAATTTCTTGTTTTTAACAAGAAAAGTTTTGTTTAACTGTTTTACAAGGAGTGTCTTATGTTTAAAAAACTAAAATTGAGCGCGAAAATCGCAGCGCTCGCAGCCGTATTGTTTATTTTTATGGCTATTGTAGGAATCGTCGGCGTGATAAATATGTTTTCAGCGAAAGCAAGTTCCGCATATACCGCCCACGAAGTGCTTCCCGCGGTAAAGTCCGCAGGGGATATTTTGGATTCGAAAGGAAACTTTCGCGCGGCAATCCGCACGTTTACTTATACGTCCGACCCCGCTTCCGCAAAAGAAGCCAGAGAGTGGTTGGATACGCTTGCCGAAGAAATTAAAAAAGCGCAAGAACTGACAAAAACGGCGAAAGGATTAAAATTTTTTCCGTTAAGTATTGCAAAAATCGAGCCGGAAGTGAAAATTTTAACCCAACTTTGCGATTCGATATTTGACTTTGGTCTCAAACAGAACAAAGAAAAGGAAATGTTTTCCGTCATAGGCGACAAAGTAACCGAAGACGCGATAAAAATAAGAGACGAAATGAGCACGCAAAGAGACGAAGGACTTAACAGTTCCAGCACAAAAGACAGAGACGATTTGCTTAAATTTTCCTTCGATTTGATGAGAACGCGAATTAAACTCAACCGTTTTCTTCAAAGCATAGATACGTCGGGAGCCGCAGAAATAACGATTGCGCGAAAAGCGGACGCCGCGCTTTTGGACGAAATTATAAATTCCAACACGGTTTCCAACGAATTTAGAACTCGACTTAACGAAGTAAAAAAGGATTTCGACGAATATTTCGACGATTTTGAAGAATACGTAGTTTTACAGCAACATCGCAACGAAACGTACAAAAAACAGTTGAGTATGATAGGAACGTTCAGCGAAGACGTAACGGAAATGATGGATACGCTTGTATATAGAAGTTCGGGCTTGGCAATGCAAACCGTAGGACAAATGGACACAAATTCAATAATTATGGTAGTCCTTTTGATTTTAGCGATAATTTTTGGAATAATAATGAGCGTTTTCATTATAAATTCCATAGTTAAACCCATTACAAAAGCGATAGACGAACTTTCTTCGGGCTCAAATCAGATAACCGGCGCGTCGGGAGAAATATCTAACGCATCGCAGGCAATGGCGAGCGGAGCAAGTCAGCAGGCAAGCAGTTTGGAGGAAATATCCGCCTCGCTTAACCAAATTACTTCTATGACCAAACAAACAGCCGACAACGCAAAAAGCGCGGAAGATTTGGTAAAAGACAGCGTAGATAAATCTAAAGCGAGCAAAGAAGCGATGGACTGTTTGCTTGAAGCGGTAAGGGACATTAAACAATCGGGCGACGATACTGCAAAAATACTTAAAGACATCGACGAAATTGCGTTTCAGACAAATTTACTCGCGCTTAACGCGGCTGTTGAAGCGGCTCGGGCGGGAGAAGCGGGCAAAGGATTTGCGGTCGTCGCGGAAGAAGTTAGAAATTTGGCTCAAAGAAGCGCCGCCGCCGCAAAGAAAACTGCGGACTTGATTAACAATTCGCAAAAGAGCAGCGAAAACGGCGTAAATTTGGCGGAAGAAACGGCGCAATCCATAGAAAAAATTGCCGAAGCGTCTATGAAAATAGAAATAATAGTCGACGAAATTGCAAAAGCCGCTTACGAACAGGCAAACGGCGTGTCGCAGGTAAATATCGCGATAGGAAGTTTAGACCAAGTAACGCAGAGTAACGCGAGCCAGAGCGAAGAGTTGGCGGCAAGTAGCGAAGAATTGAGTTCGCAGGCGCTTTCCATAAACGATTTGGTGGGCGATTTGGTATCTGTCGTCGCGGGCGAAATGGCGCGTATGGAAAGAGAAAGAAACGCTATGATAACAAAAAATCCTAACACCGGCTACGGAGGAATGGCAAAAACTCCGCTTGCGGGAAGATACGGATTTATACCGAGAAAAATTTCGACAGCGGCGCAAAAATCGGGAAACGTTATTCAATTTAACGACGATAAGGTTTTCAACGACTATTAAACGCGCTTTTTAATAGTTAAAAAATTGGGAAGTTAAGGCGAAAATCTTGACTTCCCAATTTTATTTTAAAAAAATTTTATAAAAATAACGAAAAACATTACACTTTTTATGTAACACTTATTATTTTTACATTATCTTTACTAAATTTTTTTTGTAAAAACGGCGATTTTTTTGTTTTGGGTAAAAAACAATGGGGTTTTTTATGTATATAAAAAAGGAAAACGGAGGGTGCTTATGTTTAGCAAGATGAAGTTGGGCGCTAAAATTACGTTATTGTCGGCAATATTGTTAATTATTGCGGCGGTTTTGGGAATATTTGCGGCGATAAATATGTTTGTGTCGGCAAGGACGTCCGACGTTATCGCGGACGAAGCGTTTCCCGCAATAAAAATATCTACCGAAATGTTATCTAAAAAAGGCGATTTGCGAACAAATTTGCGCACTTTTACATTGTCTTCCAATCCGCAAAACGCGATTGACGCGGACGGCGATTTCGCTATGTTGGAACAAGGATTTGATAACGCGGACGATTTACTTAAAACCGCGAAACATTTGCCTATCTTTTCCAAAATTATTCCAAAAATAAGACCGAGCGAAAAAGCGCTGAAAATAATGTCGGATTCCGTGTTTGAATACGGAAGAGAACAAATGGAACTTAAAGAAAAACTTATTCCTATGGGAGCCGCGCTTTTGGACAGCATAATAGACCTTCGCGCGCAAATGGACGCAAATAGAGACGCGGGTTTGCACGGTTCCGCGACAAAAGACAGAGACAATATGTTTAAGTTTTTAGGCGACGTTTCCAAAACTATTTTTCTTTTTAACAACATTATTTACAACAACGATACGGTAGGATACGCGCAGGTTTTGGTAGTCGCGGGGCATTGCCACGATTTAATAAATTCTCTTATGAGTTCCAATACGCTTTCGGAAGAATTTAAAAAAGGACAGGGAAAAATAATCACGACGATGATGGATTACGACGAAATGTTCAGTAAATTTATAGAAATACAGAAACGCCGTCACGAACTGTTCGACAGGCAAGCGAAAGAACTCGGCGTACTCAACGAAGAAATTGACAGTTTAATTGCGGGCGTTATAGATAGAAACGCGGTAATTTCAAAATCGATGGCGGCTCAATTGGAAATCGCTTCATACGTCTCTTTGGTTTTATTGATTTTGGCTATGCTTTTGGGAATTGTTATGAGCGTTTTGGTAATTCGCTCGATTGTCGGTCCTATTACTATGGCGATAAACGGACTTTCTTCGGGGTCTGGACAAATATCGGTCGCGGCGGGGGAAATTTCAAACGCTTCGCAATCTATGGCGAGCGGCGCAAGCGAACAGGCGGCAAATTTGCAGGAAATATCCGCGTCACTTAACGAAATTACTTCTATGACCAAACAAACCGCCGACAACGTAAGAAGCGCGGACGCTTTGGTTCAGGACAGCGTAGAAAAAGCAAACGACAGCCAAAAAGCGATGACTCGCTTGCAGGAAGCAGTTGTCGGCATACAAAAAAGTAGCAACGAAACTGCAAAAATTCTTAAAGATATAGACGAAATTGCGTTCCAAACGAACTTACTTGCGTTAAACGCGGCTGTTGAAGCGGCTCGGGCGGGAGAAGCTGGCAAAGGATTTGCGGTCGTCGCAGAGGAAGTTAGAAATTTAGCGCAGAGAAGCGCCGAAAGCGCAAAGAAAACCGCCGATTTAATTGAAAGTTCGCAAAAGAGTAGTGAAAACGGCGTACTTTTGGCGGGCGAAACTGCGGAAGCGATACAAAAAATTACGGAAACATCCAATAAAATAGCGATGATTGTCGCCGAAATTACGACGGCGGCGCAAGAACAGGCGCAAGGCGTTTCGCAAGTAAACAGCGCAATATCGAGTATGGATGTCGTAACGCAATCCAATGCAAGTAGTAGCGAAGAGTTGGCGGCAAGCAGCGAGCAATTAAATTCGCAGGCGTATTCTATGGACGATTTGGTCGGCGATTTGGTCGGCGTAGTAAATGGCGACCACGCAAAAGTAGAGCGGCAAACGCAAAAAATTAAAGCAATCTCATCCACGCACGACGAACTTGCGGCTACAAGGTCTATGAAGGCAATTCCTTCGGGAACAAGAACAATGCCCGCGACTTCGGGAACGAGAACTATGCCCGCGGTCGATGGAGATTCCGAAAATCCAAAGACGGCTATACCGTTTCACGACGACGAAAATTACGGAAGTTATTGATAAAAGAATTTGCAATTTAATTAGGAGGCGTTTATGTTTAACAAGTTGAAATTGAGCGCAAAAATTACGGCGCTTGCGGCAATATTGCTGATAATTACGGCAATTTTAGGAACGGTGGCGGCTGTTAATATGCGTTTAGCCAGCGGAACTTCTTCGCGGCTGGCGTATGAGGCGCTTCCCGCAATAAAATATACGGCTGAAATTTTATCGGACAAAGGCGATATGCGCGTTCCCGTTAGAGATTTTGCGCTTACGTCGAATCCCGAAATGGCAAAAACCGCAATATTTTGGTTTAACAGCATAGAAGAAAATTTTAGCGGACTCGACTCTTTACTGCTTAACGCGAGAGATTTACCCGAAATTCCTCCGATGCTAATCGAACTTAAACCGGTAGAAAAAGACGTGCGAACGATTTCCGAAAATATGTTTAGTATCGGAGAAAGACAACTTGAATTGAGAGAACAATTTGCCACGATAGGAATTAAAATGTCGGAAAACGCCGAAAAATACAGAAACGAAACGAGCACTCAAAGAGACCAAGGATTAAATTCTTCATCCGCTACTGACCGCGACGTAGGATTTCAATTATTCGCCGAAATAATGAGAATGCGAATCGCCATAAACATATACTTGCAGTCGATTGACACAAGCGGCGTCGGGGCAATTCACGACGCGGAGAAAAAAATATGGGGGCTTGCCCATCAACTTGTTGAAAGTCAAACGCTTTCTAACGATTTTATAAAAAAATACGCCGAACTTGAAAAAGATATAGAACTTTACGATTCGCTATTTGACCAATACGCGAAATTGCAGGAACAAAGATACGATATTTATTTAAAACAGATAGCGCAATTAGCGGTGTTTAATTCGGGAGTCGACACTCTTATAGACAGAGTTGTAGCGGCAAACACCACAAAAGCGGACGGCGCGGCAAAAATGCTGCACAGCGCGCTTCTTCTTACGTTTGCGATATTGTTTATCGCGCTTGTAGTGGGCGTCGTTTTGAGTATTTTGGTAATTCGCTCGATAGTAAAACCGATTTCGGAAGCGATAAACGGACTTTCTAACGGCTCCGACCAAGTAACTACGGCGGCTGGGGAAATTTCAAACGCTTCGCAAACTATGGCGAGCGGCGCAAGCGAACAAGCGTCGAATTTGGAAGAAGTTTCCGCCTCGCTTAACGAAATTACCTCTATGACCAAACAAACCGCAGACAACGTAAAAACCGCCGACGCGCTTGTTCAGGACAGCGTAGTAAAAGCGAAAGAAAGTCAGGAAGCGATGACGCGCTTACAGGAAGCGGTTGTAGGCATACAAAAATCAAGCAACGAAACGGCAAAAATTCTTAAAGACATAGACGAAATTGCGTTCCAAACAAATTTACTTGCGTTAAACGCGGCTGTTGAAGCGGCAAGAGCGGGAGAAGCGGGCAAAGGATTTGCCGTCGTCGCCGAAGAAGTTAGAAATTTGGCTCAAAGAAGCGCGGAAAGCGCAAAGAAAACCGCCGATTTAATTGAAAGTTCGCAAAAGAGTAGTCAGCAAGGCGTAACTTTGGCGACGGAAGCGGCAGAAGCAATAGGAAAAATTACCGAAACGTCGAGCAAAATTGCTATGATTGTCGCAGAAATATCTTCCGCGTCCGAAGAACAGGTGCGCGGAGTTTCGCAGGTAAACGGCGCAATATCGGGAATTGACGCGGTAACGCAAAGTAACGCGAGTCAGAGCGAAGAGTTGGCGGCAAGTTCCGAAGAATTGACATCGCAGGCGCATTCTATGAACGAATTGGTCGGCGAATTAGTCGGCGTTGTAGACGGCGAAGAAGCAAGAGTCAAAAGAGAAAGCAAGAGAAGAATTTCGTCTTCGAGTTCGAGCGCGGCTTTTAGTCGTCCGACAAGAAGAGCGACGGCGGCAATCGGTTACAATCCGTCGGCGGGCGACAAACATAAAACAATGAAACAAACGACGATAAATCCGACAATAAAACAAACGGCGACGAATCCGAATCCGACAATAAAGCAGGCGGCGACAAATCCGACGGGAAAGCAAACGGCGCAGCCGTCAACAAAACCTGAAGAAGTTATTCCGTTTGACGACGATAAAAATTTCGGCGATTATTGAAAAATTGCGAAGGGACGGGGAGAAAAAATGGTAATAGAAAGAAACGCGAAAGAATTTATTATACGTATGCCCGTCGTTTCGCAAATAGAGCGCGTGCAGGAATTGGTCGATTATTTTCGCTATATTGAATTGACTTCGGGCTACAATGTTCCGCAAGACGAAGTAGACGCTTTTGCAAAAGAAATAAATAAAAATTGGCTAAACGTTTATGAAAATCGTAGTTGATACGAATATAGTATTCAGCGCGTTGTTAAATTCGTCAAGCCAAATAGGAAAAATTCTCGTTTATTCGCCGAAAGAATGTTTTTCTTTCTATACTTGTTCGTATTTACGCGACGAAATATTAAATCATTTTGAAAAAATACAAAAATATACGAAACTTGACAATTCGCATTTATTTGAACTTATACAAAAAATCGAACGAAAAATAACGTTTATAGACGACAGGTTGTTGCCAAAAGACGTTTTACAAAAAGCCAAATACATAACTTGCGACGTCGATTGCGACGATATGGCTTTTGTGTCGGTCGCCGATTATTTGAACGCTAATTTATGGACGGGCGATAAAATATTGATAAACGGGCTTTGCGCGAAAGGTTATAATAACTTCAAAACCACGTCGCAAATGATTAAATTACTTGAAGATTACGAAAAAAATAATCCGTTATGGAAAACGGGAGAAATTTCTCTATTATAAAAAAATTACAAAAATTACAAAAAATTTCGTATTTTTTATATTGCCAAAATTATTTTTAAAAAATTACAAAAAATTTCTTAAAGGAGATTTGTTATGTTTAAAAACCTAAAATTGAGCGCGAAAATTGCGGCGCTCGCGGCTGTTTTATTTATTTTTATGTCCACCGTCGGGCTAATTGCGGTGTTAAATATGTTTTCGGCGGCAAGCAGTTCCCGCCACGTCGCGCAACAGATATTGCCGGCAATAAACCACACAACCGACATTTTGCAATTTACGGGCGATATACGGCGAACTATGCGCAAATTCGTTCATACTTCCGAGCCGCAAGACGCGGAAATCTCAAAATTGTTTATGGATAGTTTAGCAACGGTAATAGACGAAACGTCCAAATTTATTAAAAGAGAAGTAACCGACCTTCCCGCTTTTACGTCGAGTTTCAAAAAAGTGGAAGAACTTACGAAACCGTTAATAGAAATTTGCGACGAACTATTGGATATAGGACTGAAACAAAACGAAGTCAAAGCATATTTTTTTATTGACGGCGCAAAAGCAACGCAAACGCTAATCGATATACGAGAAGAGATGAACGCGCAGAGAGACGCGGGATTGCACACTTCTTCCACGGCGGACAGAGACAATTTAACTCAATTTAACATCAGGTTTTTGACGAACAGAATCGCGCTGAACAGGTATATTCAAACTACCGACACGACAGGCGGCGCGGAAATTATAGAAAATTACGCCAAAAATAGAAAAAGTTTAGGCGAAAAACTAAATAATTCCCCGACGCTTTCGGAAAATTTTAAAAATAAAATCACCGCGCTCGAAAAAGAAACCGACGCATATTACGCGGGATTTGCGGATTATCACAAAATGCAAGCGCAACGCGAAGATATTTACTACAAACAAGAAGCGATGATGGACGAATTTGCATACGCGGTTCACGAAATGACGGAAAAAACTATAGACAGAAACACGCAAAGAGCCGTAAACGCCGCGACCGCGCTAAATTCGGGTTCCATAAAAATGATAGCGATATTATTGGTAGCGATGTTTTTGGGAGTGATAATGAGTATTTTCATTATAAATTCCATAGTAAAACCGATAACAAGGGCGATAGACGAACTTCATTCCGGCTCAGACCAAATAACCGGCGCGGCGGGAGAAATATCGAAAGCGGCGTCGGCAATGGCGAGCGGCGCAAGCGAACAGGCAAGCAGTTTGGAGGAAATTTCCGCCTCGCTTAACGAAATTACTTCTATGACCAAACAGACCGCCGAAAACGCAAAAGGCGCGGAAACTTTGGTAAAAGACAGCGTGGATAAATCCAATAGAGGTCATCAATCTATGACGCGGCTTATGGAAGCGGTAAAAAACATAAAAAAATCGGGCGACGATACGGCAAAAATTCTTAAAGATATAGACGAAATTGCGTTTCAGACAAATTTACTTGCTCTTAATGCGGCTGTTGAAGCGGCTCGGGCGGGAGAAGCGGGCAAAGGATTTGCGGTCGTCGCCGAAGAAGTTAGAAATCTTGCGCAAAGAAGCGCCGCGGCGGCAAAGAAAACGGCGGAGTTGATTGACAATTCGCAAAAAAGTAGCGAAAGCGGCGTAAATTTGGCGGAAGAAACGTCGGTGGCTATCGACGACATAACCGAAGCGTCCAGAAAAATAGAAATGATAGTCGATGAAATTTCCAAAGCCGCGCACGAACAATCGCGCGGAATTTCGCAGGTAAATCAAGCGATAGGAAGTATGGACCAAGTAACGCAGAGTAACGCAAGCCAAAGCGAACAATTGGCGGCGAGTAGCGAAGAGTTGAGTTCGCAGTCGCTTTCCATAAACGATTTGGTCGGCGATTTGGTAAATGTGGTCGCGGGTGCGCTTGCAAGAGCGGAAAAAGAAAGAGGAGTTACGACCAACAGAAGAAAAGGAATCCACAGAACCGCAGGCGCAGGCGGCAAACCCGGCACGGGAAGATATCGTTCCATAACCACGCACAATATGCCCGCGGTGCGCAAAACAGACCAAATGATTGCGTTTAACGACGACAACAAAAATTACGGAAGATATTGAGATTTTTTAGAAATGCCAAAACGGGAAGTCGAAGCGAAAAGTTTCGGCTTCTTTGTTTTTTTATCGGTTTTTAACAAACGCGATTTAACAGAAAAAGTAAAAGTTTTGTAAAAAATCCGCATATACAATACAACAAATATTATTTTATTGTCGCAAATTTATTATCGTAAAATTTTATTCGCGATAAAAATAAATGGGAAAATCAAAAAATTATTTATAAAGGGGTGTTGTTATGTTTAACTTTAACAAACTAAAATTAAGTGCGAAAATTACGTTGCTTTCGGCTGTTTTGTTCATTTTTATGGCAGTCGTGGGAATTGTCGGCGTAATAAATATGTTTTCGGCGAAAGCGAGTTCCGCCTATACCGCGCACGAAGTGCTTCCCGCGGTAAAAGCCGCGTCGGACATTTTGGACTCGAAAGGAAACTTTCGACTTGCGGTGCGCACTTTTACTTATACGTCGGATTCCGCTTCCGCAAAACAAGCGACGGCGTATTTAGACACGCTTGACGATGAAGTCAGAAAAGCGCGCGATTTGACAAAAACTGCGACGGGATTAAAGTCGTTTCCAAAAAGTATAGCGCAAATTGAGCCGGAGTTGAAAGGTTTAAGAGTCATTTGCGATTCGTTGTTCACGCTTGGGGCTATGCAAGGCAAAGAAAAGGACTTTTTTGCCGTTGTCGGCGACAGAATGACCGATGAAGTGATAAAAATAAGAACCGACGCGAGCGACCAAAGAGACAAAGGTATTAACAGTTCTTCTACGAAAGACAGAGACGATATTCTTAATTTTACCTTTGATTTGATGAAAGCGCGAATAATACTCAACAGATTTCTCCAAAGTATAGATACCGTAGGAGCAGCCGAAATAGCGGCTTACGGAAAAACCGATACTCAACTTTTGTCCGAAATTATGAAATCCGAAACGCTTTCCGCCGAATTTAAAGATAGATTAGGCGTCGTAAAAAAAGATTTCGACACGTATTACAAGACCTTCGACGAATATATACGATTGCAGTTGAGCCGCAATGAAACTAACCAAAAACAACTGACTTTGGTAGGAACATTCAGCGACGCGGTAAACAGTATGATGGATACGCTGGTCATAAGAAATTCCGGTTTGGCAATGGTAACCGCCGGGCAAATGGACACAAATACCATAGTTATGGTAATTTTGTTAATCGTAGCGATAATTTTGGGAATAATAATGAGTATTTTCATTATAAATTCCATAGTAAAGCCGATAAGCAGAGCGATAGACGAACTTTCTTCGGGTTCGGGTCAGATAACCAGCGCGTCGGGAGAAATATCGAAAGCGTCGCAGTCGATGGCGAGCGGCGCAAGCGAACAGGCAAGCAGTTTGGAGGAAATATCCGCCTCGCTTAACGAAATTACTTCTATGACGCAACAAACCGCCGAAAACGCAAGAAACGCGGAAGGATTGGTAAAAGGAGCGGCGGAAGGACAAGCGGAAGTTGAAAGAACGATGAAACGTTTGCAGGAAGCGGTAGCAAAAATTCAAAATTCGAGCGACGAAACGGCAAAAATTCTAAAAGACATAGACGATATTGCTTTCCAAACAAACTTACTTGCGCTCAATGCGGCTGTTGAAGCGGCTCGCGCGGGAGAAGCGGGCAAAGGTTTTGCGGTCGTCGCAGAAGAAGTTAGAAATTTGTCGCAGAGAACAGCCGAAAGCGCAAAAAAGACGGCTAATTTAATTGAAGATTCGCAAAAGAGTAGTCAGCAAGGCGTGGATTTGGCGGAAGAAACGTCGGTAGAAATAGGAAAAATTTCGGAAGCGAGCAAAAAAATAGCGGTTATTGTGTCGGAAATTTCCAAAGCCGCAGACGAACAGGCGCGCGGCGTGTCGCAGGTAAATAGCGCAATAGGAAATCTTGACCAAACGACTCAGGCAAACGCAAGCCAGAGCGAAGAGTTGGCGGCAAGTAGCGAAGAGTTGAGTTCGCAGGCGCTTTCCATAAACGATTTGGTGGGCGATTTGGTAACGGTAGTCGCGGGCGCAATGGCGCAAAGAGGAGTAGTATCGTCGAGAAGAAGATACTCTACGGGAAGTTATAGAGCGGTCGGCGGCAGAGCGGTTACGGGAACTTACCGAGCGGTCGGCGGCAGAGCGGTTACGGGAAGATACAAAGCCGTAACCAAAAGTATTCCTGTAACGCCGAGAAAAGCGGAAAAAATGATTCCTTTTAGCGACGATAAGAATTTCGGCAAGTATTGACCTCCTTTTATTGCCAAAAGAAGAAAGTCGAGACAAAACGTTTCGGCTTTCTTGTTTTTTTTGTGAAAATTTAATTTTTTTTACCTTTTAAGTCGTCGCATTTATTATATTGTATTTATTATGAACCCAAAAACAGGAGTTTTGAATGAAACAGAATTACGATTTAGGGGTATTGTTAAAAAATCCCGATAAACCTCTGACAAAAAAACAGTATGAAAATTTTCATTTGTATATGAAATTTACAAACGACGACAAATCGGCGAAAGACGTGGATATAGGTCCGGCAATCAATGAACGATGCAAGGAAATAGACGCTAAAAAAACTTATTGGCGGTAAATTGTATGACGGAATTTAACTCGCAGGATTTTTTTACGCATATAAAAAAACTCGCCGATAAATATTACGAACTTATTAAAAACAACTCTGAAACCAACTTTGTAGAATACGATAGCAAAAAAATAGACGCAATAAAAAAGATATATCCCGTGCGCCTTGATTCCGTTAAAAAAGAAATTTATGGCGAGCGCGATATTGAAACGGGCAATAAAATAGACCGTCATAAAATAGTTTCTTTATATATGCAATTATTTTTGGAAAATCCTGTTTTTAAATTAGTATCAGTGCCTACAAAAAAATATCCCTCTCCAAAAATGATTTTTATAAATGAAAGTTTTTGTTTTGATATTATGACTGTGATTTTACAAGTATGGACAGGAAAAAAATTTAATCTTGAAAAATTTGACGATTACAAAACGCATTTTTTTAAATTGCTTTCGTATTATAAAGAACACAGCGAATTTTATAAAAGAAACGCATTTTTTACCCATACGCTCGCCCACATTATATATTTCATTGAACTTAATTTTATGAAATAAAAGAATTTTCACACAAATTTCGCAATTTGCATATTCGCAAATATTATTTTATTAGCGCAAATTTTTATTTACGGTAAAATTAAAGGAAAATCTATGATTTTGACTACCGTTATTAAATTATTGAAACACGCGGCAAGCGCCGATTTGGAAAACGTAAATGTTTTTCAAATTTCTAAAACTTTTTCAAATTTCTACGAAAGAAAATCAAAAAATTTTTTTATAGAGGAGTGTTGTTATGTTTAACAAACTTAAATTGAGCGCGAAAATTTCGCTGCTTGCGGCTGTTTTATTCATTTTTATGGCAATCGTGGGGATTGTCGGAATTATAAATATGTTTTCGGCGAGGTCGAGTTCTACCTATACCGCCCGCGAAGTGCTTCCCGCGTTTGAAGCGGGAGCGGAAATTTTGGACTCGAAAGGAAACTTCCGACTTGCGGTGCGCACGTTTACGTATAACTCGGATTCCAATTACGCAAAAGAAGCGATGGCGCATTTAGATACGTTGGACGAAAAATTAAAAAAATCAAAGGAATTGGCGAAAACCGCAACAAATTTGAAAGCGTTTCCCATAGGTCTCGCGAAAATTGAACCCGAACTGAAAACTTTAAGATGGGTCTGCGATTCGATATTCAAATTGGGAGCCGCGCAGAATATAGAAAAAGGTTCTTTCGCGGTTACAGGCGACAGAATGACGGGCGAACTTATGAAAATACGAATGGACGCAAGCGAGCAAAGAGATAAAGGTATGAACTCTTCTTCTACGGAAGACAGAGACGCCCTTTTGTCCGTCGCTTTTGATATGCAGGACGCGCGAATAGTGCTCAACAGATTTCTTCAATCCACCGATACCACAGGAGCCAACGCATTAAGGGAACTTGGCAAAAAAGACGACGCGGTTTTGGAAAATATTATGAAATCGCCTACGCTTTCCGACGAATTTAAAACTCGACTTATCGGAGTAAAGAAAGATTTTGACGAATATTTCGCCACATTCGACAGATATATGCAATATCAGTTATTGCGCAACGAAGTTAACCAAAAACAATTGGATACTGTGGCGCAGTTTAGCGACGACGTAAACGAGATGATGAACGCAATGGCAACCAGAAATGCAAGTTTGGCAATAGAAACTGCGGAAGCAATGGGCACGTCTTCTATAATTATGATGATTTTGTTAATCGTATCGATACTTTTGGGAGTAATAATGAGCGTATTCATTATAAATTCCATAGTAAAACCGATAAACAGAGCGATAGACGAACTTTCTTCGGGTTCTGGACAAGTAACCAGCGCGTCGGGAGAAATATCGAAAGCGTCGCAGTCGATGGCGAGCGGCGCAAGCGAACAGGCAAGCAGTTTGGAAGAAATTTCCGCGTCGCTTAACGAAATTACTTCTATGACAAAACAGAACTCGGACAACGTGCAAACCGCAGACGCTTTGGTTAAGGATTCGGTAGATAAAGCCAAAGAAAGCAAAGAAGCGATGGCGCGTTTGTTTGAGGCGGTAAACGCTATAAAGGCGTCCGGCGACGATACGGCGAGAATTCTTAAAGATATCGACGAAATTGCGTTCCAAACAAACTTACTTGCGCTTAACGCGGCTGTTGAAGCGGCTCGGGCGGGAGAAGCGGGCAAAGGATTTGCGGTCGTCGCGGAAGAAGTTAGAAACTTGGCTCAGCGTAGCGCAGAAAGCGCCAAAAAGACCGCTCTGCTTATTGAGACATCGCAAAAGAGTAGTTCAAAAGGATTAGAATTGGCTGAAGAAACGTCTCATTCGATAGAAAAAATTTCGGAAGCGAGCGAAAAAATAGCGGTGATAATCGACGAAATAGCCAAAGCGTCGGAAGAACAAGCGCGCGGCGTTGACCAGGTAAATACGGCGATAGGAAATCTTGACCAAACGACTCAGGCAAACGCGAGCCAGAGCGAAGAATTGGCGGCAAGTAGCGAAGAGTTGAGTTCGCAGGCGCTTTCAATTAACGATTTGGTAGGCGATTTGGTAACGGTTGTCGCGGGCGCAATGGCAAGAGCGCAAAGAGAAAGAGGAATTACAGGAAGAAGCACAAGAAGTTTCACGGGAACTTACGGAGCCGTAAGCAGCAGGTCGACGGCGAGACCGGGCACGGGAAGATACAGGGCTATAACCACCAGCATAAAAGCGGTGCAAAAAGGCGGCGAAAAACTTATTCCGTTTAACGACGATAAAGGCGGCGATAACAAAGATTTCGGCAACTATTAACCTCCTTTTTTTAGATAGTTACCGTAACGGAAAGTCGAGACAAACGTTTCGACTTTCTTTTTTTGTTTTTATGTTTGCGCGATTATTATTTTTACGGTGTAAATTTAGAAAACTTTTGCGAAAATAAATAAAAATTGGCATAAGGAGATAATAATGCCTACAATATCGAGATTTTACGGAATTTTAATCAGAATGTATAAAACATCCGAACATAATCCGCCGCATTTTCACGCGATATACGGAGAATACGAAGCATCGTTTGATTTAAACGGCGATATAATAAGCGGAAATTTCCCGCCGAAACAGGCGAGATTTGTTAAAGTTTGGGCGGAAATGCGGCAGGACGATTTATTAACCGATTGGTCTCTGGCGATTAAAGGAGAAGAACCCGAACCGATAGAACCGTTGAAATAATACAAACCTATGCATACTCTAAATTACGAAAATTCCACCGAAAATATTAAAGCGGTAAAAGTTGAACCGCTTGAAAATTATCGTCTGCGAGTGTTCTTTTCAAACGGCGAAACAAGAGTTTATAACGCCGAGCCGCTTTTGAAATATAAAATGTTTATTCCGTTAAAAAACGAGGCGTTTTTCGCAAAAGCAACCGTAAAATACAATACGGTCGTATGGAACGAAAAAATAGATATTGACCCCGAAGATTTATACTGGAACGGCGAAAAATAACTTTCTGCGCAAAAAAAACAAAAAAATAAAAAATTTACAAAAAGTTTTCGTATATTCCATATATAATATACCGCCAAAAATTATTTTACCTTTGGAAAATCACTTTTATATAAAGGAACATTGTTATGTTTAACAAATTAAAATTGAGCGCGAAAATTGCGGCGCTCGCGGCGGTTTTGTTTATCTTTATGGCTATTGTGGGAATAGTCGGCGTGATAAATATGTTTTCGGCTCGGGCAAGTTCCGCATATACTGCCAAAGAAGTGCTTCCTGCCGTAAGGTCCGGCAGCGAAATTTTGGATTCAAAAGGCAACTTTCGCACGGCAATTCGCACGTTTACGTACAGGTCCGACCCCTCCGACGCGCAAGCGGCAAGAATGTGGCTCGATACGCTTAGACAAGAAATCGTTCGAGCGCAAGAACTAACAAAAACGGCAACGGGACTTAAACAATTTCCTATCTCCATAGCAAAAATCCAACCGGAAGTAAAGGACTTAATAGCGATTTGCGATTCAATATTCGAACTCGGATTTCAACAAAACGAATACAAAGTCCAAATAAGCGCTCTGGGAATAAAAGTTGCGGACGGACTAATGGCGTTACGGGCAAAAATGATAGATGGAAGAGACAAACAACTCGGAACGTCGAGTTCGCAGGACAGAGACGACATTTTGGACGTAATTTATTATTTAATGGATTCGCGCGTACAACTTAACAAATTTCTTCAAAGCATAGATACGTCGGGAGCCGCCGCGATAGTCGAAACAGGGACAAAAGTTGCGGAATTTGCAGAACATTTTGCAGAATCCAAAACGCTTTCCGACGATTTTAAGCGGGAACTTCACATAATAATTAACGATATAAACGCATATTTCGACGCTTTCGACAAATTTTCAAAAACGCAACAGACGCGAAACGAAATGAATGCAAGACAGTTGCATTTGGTAGAACTTTTCAGCCAAGACGTTACCGATATGATGGATACGCTTGTATATAGAAATTCGGGCTTGGCAATGGAAACCGCCGTGCAGATGAACGCAAGTTCGCTTATTATGATAATCTTGTTAATTGCGGCAATCGTTTTGGGAATAATAATGAGCGTTTTCATTATAAATTCTATTGTGCGTCCGATAACGAGAACCATAGACGAACTTTCTTCGGGTTCAAATCAGATAACCGGCGCGTCGGGAGAAATATCGAAGGCGTCGCAATCTATGGCGAGCGGCGCAAGTCAGCAGGCAAGCAGTTTGGAGGAAATTTCCGCGTCGCTTAACGAAATAACTTCTATGACTCAACAAACCGCCGAAAACGCCAGAAACGCGGAAGGATTGGTAAAAGACAGCGTAGATAAATCCAAAGCGAGCAAAGAAGCGATGGGAAGTTTGCTTTCTGCGGTAAACGATATAAAACAATCGGGCGACGATACTGCAAAAATTCTTAAAGACATCGACGAAATTGCGTTTCAAACAAACTTACTTGCGTTAAATGCGGCTGTTGAAGCGGCTCGGGCGGGAGAAGCGGGCAAAGGATTTGCGGTTGTCGCCGAAGAAGTTAGAAATTTGGCGCAAAGAAGCGCGGCGGCTGCAAAGAAAACTGCGGATTTAATTCAAGCGTCGCAAAAAAGTAGCGAAAAAGGCGTAACTTTGGCGGAAGAAACGGCGCAATCCATAGAAAAAATAGCCGAATCGTCGGCAAAAATAGAAGCGATAGTCGACGAAATTACCAAAGCCGCAGACGAACAGGCGCACGGCGTGTCGCAGGTAAACGCGGCGATAGGAAGTTTAGACCAAGTAACGCAGAGTAACGCAAGTCAGAGCGAAGAGTTGGCGGCAAGTAGCGAAGAGTTAAGTTCGCAGGCGCTTTCAATTAACGATTTGGTGGGCGATTTGGTAACTGTCGTCGCGGGAGCGGAGGCAAAAGCGCAAAGAGAAAGAGGTTTGCAACAAAGCGGAAATACGCGAAGAAGCGTTACGGGAAGATACGCAAACGTAACTTCCAATATTCAAGATGTACATAAAACGGGAAAAATGATTTCTTTTAACGACGATAATAATTAGGCGATTATTAACCCCCTTTTTTTAATAATTTCCGAACGGGAAGTTAAGACAAATGTTTTAACTTCCTTGTTTTTTATTGCTTTTGTTGTTTTTTATTCGTTTTAATTTAGCGCAATATAGTATTTTTACGCGAATTTAAAAATCTTATTTACATTTTTATTGTTAGGAGTGGGTGCAGAAAATGTTAAAAAAACTAAAACTAAGCGCAAAAATTAAAATGCTCGCGGGATTTTTGCTTGCCTTAATGGCGGTTGCCGGCGCAGTAAGCGTAGGAAAATGGTTGGTACCGGCAGTCGTCAGGGCAACGGTAATTTCAGAAGAACTTGTTCCGATTGTGGACGTCGCATATACTTTGTCGCTTGGGATATCCGACAGTATTGTTATCAATTCGCATTTGTACGAAGTTACGCTTGACCAAAAATATTACGAAAACGCGCAAAAAGGCGCCGCGTATTTGGATTCCGGACTGACGGCGACAAAAGAATTTGTAATGAGCGCGCCGCATTTGGTAAAAAGCCCGGGAATAATTATGAACGTCGATACGGCGTTTCGCGCATATACCGCAATTCGCAACAAACAAAAAGAAGTAAGCGACAAAATTTTGGAACAAACCAACAAATTAAACAATTTGGAACATAAAATTATAGAAAACGGAAGCAAATTAAGAGAACTTTTTCATTCCGCTTCGCACGAAAGAGAACTCGTTTTTATTTTGGAATTGGACGCGATTTTAGCCATTAACGCGGCTAACAAAGCGCGAATTGGCGTCGATACCGTAGGTTTTTCAAACGCTTACAATTTTATAGCGCACGGATTAGGAGCGTTGAACGAACTCGAAAAAATTTCTTTGGAAGGCGCGCAGAAAAAATTATTTACCGAATATTTTTCCGATTACAACAGTTACGAACAATCTATGAAACAGTTGGGAGAATTTTTAGTTCAAATGAGATACGACATAAATCCAAAATGCGAAGAAGCGAGAAATCAACTCAAAAAATCGGTTGACGACGCGAAAAAAACCGCAATCGGCGCAATAACCAAATTGTCTAACGACTCTATGGGCGAGTTGAAAGTCGGCGCAATTTTAATAACGAGCGGACTTATTTTTGCGATAATTTTCGGCATTCTTTTGAGTTCCATTGTTACGAGGTCGACCGTAAAACCGATAACCGAAATTATAGACGGACTTTCGTCGAGTTCGCAGGAAGTTTCGGGAGCGTCGCGGGAAATTTCTAACGCGGCGGAATCCGTAGCGGGCGGAGCGACGGAACAGTCGAGCAGTTTGCAGGAAATATCTTCGTCGCTTAACGAAATTACGTCTATGACAAAACAAACCGCCGACAACGCCAAAAACGCGAGCAATTTGGTAAAAGAACAGGGAGAAGAAACAAACGCGGGCAAAACGTCTATGCATAAATTGCAGGAAGCGGTCGCCGAAATTAGACAATCGAGCAACGAAACGGGGAAAATCCTTAAAGATATAGACGAAATTGCGTTCCAAACAAATTTACTCGCGCTTAACGCGGCTGTTGAAGCGGCTCGGGCGGGAGAAGCGGGCAAAGGATTTGCCGTCGTCGCAGAAGAAGTTAGAAATTTGGCGCAGAGAAGCGCGGAAAGCGCGAAAAAAACTGCGGATTTAATTGAAATGTCGCAAAAAAAATCGCAAACAGGCGTGGAATTAACCGAAGAAACGGCTAAAATAATAGACAAAGTCGCGGAAAAATCTTTGGAAATAAACGCCATAGTTTCGGATATTTCTATAGCCACAGAAGAACAGACAAGAGGCGTTTCGCAGGTAAATGCGTCTATAGGAAAAATGAATTTGATAACAAATTCCAACGCAAGTTCAAGCGAAGAATTGGCGGCAAGTTCGCAAGAATTAAATTCGCAAGTTGTCTCGATAGACAATTTAGTAAACGATTTGGTCGGCGTAATTAACGGAGAAGAAGCAAAAATGGCAAAATCGGCGACCAAAATGACCACAAATATTAAAATTAAATCTCAACCTCAACCGCGAAATAGCGGCAGTATTGCGGCAATCGCGTATAAATCGGAAGACGACGATAAATGGTAAAAATACTTAAAAAGCAAAAATTATCAGACACAATTTTTCGGCTTCGGCTCGAAGCGGAAAAAATAGCAAAAAAACGAAAAGCGGGACAATTTGTAATAATTCGCATATCAGCCGACGGCGAAAGAATTCCGCTTACAATAGCGGACGCAAACGACAAAGAGGGCTGGATAGAAATTATAGTTCAGGCGGTCGGAAAATCGACTAAAAAACTTATGGAATTTAACGAAAACGACTATATTAACGATTTGGCGGGACCGCTTGGAAATCCTACTCATATAGAAAAATTCGGCAAAGTTTTGTGCATAGGCGGAGGACTCGGCGCCGCGCCGCTTTATCCTATTGCAAACGCAATGAAAGACGCGGGAAACGAAGTTACGGCGATAATCGGCGCAAGAAATAAGGATTTGTTGATTCTCGAAGACGATTTTCGCAAGTTCTGCGACAACGTTTTTATAACGACCGACGACGGAACGGCAGGCATAAAAGGATTTGCGGCGGACGTGATAAAAAAACTTATTGCGGAAGGCAAAAAATTTGACTGCGCGGTAGTTGTAGGTCCTCCGATTATGATGAAATTTACATCGAAACTTACGGTTGAAAACGGCATAAAAACGTTTGTTTCGCTAAATCCAATAATGATTGACGGAACGGGAATGTGCGGCGGATGTCGGGTGTCCATAAACGGCGAAACGAAATTTGCCTGCGTGGACGGTCCCGAATTTGACGCAAGTTTGGTGAACTGGGACGAATTGCTGAATCGTTTGGGAAGTTATGAAAAAATTGCGCAAAAAAACGAATCGCATACCTGCAATTTATATTCCGCAAAAACCGAAAACGAAGTTGAAGAACCGACAAAAACGTCGAACAGAACGCAAATGCGATGCCGAGATGCAAACGAAAGAAGACGAAATTTTGAAGAAGTAAATTTGGGTTTTTCACAAGTTGAAGCGACAAAAGAAGCGGCAAGATGTTTGGAATGTAAAAAACCGCGCTGCGTAGACGGATGTCCGGTGGGAATAAATATTCCCGATTTTATTCGTTTGGTAAAGCGAGGCGATTTTATAGACGCGCTTGCCGTTATAAAAAAAACCAACGCTTTGCCCGCCGTTTGCGGTCGCGTTTGTCCGCAGGAAACGCAGTGCGAAGCAAAATGTATTTTGGGAATTAAAAGCGATTCGGTGGCTATCGGCGCATTGGAAAGATTTGTCGCCGATTGGAATTGCGAACATCACACGCCAAATTATCCCGTTTATCCCAAAAGCGGCAAAAAAGTAGCGATTATCGGCTCTGGTCCCGCGGGACTTTCGACAGCGGGATATTTGGCGAAACACGGAGTTGAAGTAGTCGTTTTTGAAGCGCTTCACGAAGTCGGCGGCGTGCTTGTTTATGGCATTCCAGAATTTCGGCTTCCAAAATCTGTCGTGCAAATGGAAGTTGACGAACTAAAAGAGATAGGCGTAAAATTTGAAACGAATTTTGTCGTCGGAAAAACCGCGACTATTGACGATTTATTAGAAAAAGAAGGATTTTCTGCGGCGTTTATCGGCTCTGGCGCGGGCTTGCCGAAATTTCCGAACATAAAAGGCATAAACGCGAACGGCGTATATTCGGCAAACGAATATTTGACTCGCGTTAACTTAATGCACGCTTGGAAAGAAAACAGCAATACTCCCATTATAAAAGGCAAAAAAGCGGTCGTAATGGGCGGCGGAAACGTCGCTATGGACGCGGTTCGCGTCGCTTTGCGGCTGGGAGCAAACGAAGCGCACATTGTTTATCGCAGAAGTTTTGACGAAATGCCCGCGCGAAAAGAAGAGATACTTCACGCGCAGGAAGAGGGCGTAATTTTTGATATTTTGCGCGACCCAAAAGAAGTAATAGTCGGCGAAGACGGTTTTGTCTGCGGCGTAAAATGTATAAAATGTGAACTGGGAGAACCCGATAATAGCGGTCGGCGAAGTCCCGTGGAAATTCCAAACAGCGAATTTGTAATAGAATGCGACGTTTTTATAGTGGCTATCGGCACGTCGCCAAATCCGATAATAGCCCAAACCACGCAAAATTTAGACACGTCAAAATACGGAACGATAACTGCGACAAGCGGCGCAGGGCGGACTTCGAGACCTAACGTTTATGCCGGCGGCGATATCGTAACCGGCGCGGCGACGGTTATTATGGCTATGGGAGCGGGAAAAGAAGCCGCAAAAGCGATTTTGACGGATATTGGGTTGGAATAAAATTGCGCGTGTTTTACGGCTTTTTAGAAAGATATTATGACAAAAGAAACCGATGAAATAAACGAATATATTTTTCAACTTAACGACAAATATAAAGAAGACGTTACCACCGAACATTCGTTTCGCGGAGCGTTAGAAACGCTACTCAAAAACTTAACGGATTGCACTGTAATAAACGAAGCGCGGCATATAGAATGCGGCGCTCCCGATTTAACGCTTTTGCGAAAAAACATTCCCGTTAGTTACGTAGAAGCAAAAGATATTGGAAAAAAATTAGACGACAAAAATTACAAAGAACAGTTTGACAGATACAAAAAAGCGTTAGACCATTTAATTATTACCGATTATCTTGTTTTTGAATTTTACGAATACGGCGAATTTGTAGAAAATATTCGCATAGCCGAATTAAAATCAAACGACGGCGTTATTGCCGTTTCGCAACAATTTACGAAATTTGAAAGTTTGCTCAATAAATTTTGCAACTCGCGTCCGCAAAAAATAAACTCTCCCGCAAAACTTGCCGAAATAATGGCAAATAAAGCGCGTCTTATGTCGCAAGTTATTGAAAACGTGCTTAAAAAAAGCGACGTTGACGGCTCGTTATCGCAACAATTGTCCGCGATAAAAGAAATTTTAATTCCCGACATTTCACCAAAACAATTTGCCGATATTTACGCGCAAACCATTACTTACGGTATGTTTGCCGCCTGCTCGCACAGCGGAGACCCCGATACGTTCAGCATAGAAAAAGTTACAAATTTAATTCCAAAAAGCAATCCTTTTTTACGAAATCTTTTTAAAAATATATCGGGCGGCGACCTTGACGACCACCTCGCTTGGATAGTAGACGACCTTGCCCAAATGTTTAGAGCGTCTGATATGCGCGCAATAATGAAAAACTTTGGCGAAAATTCTAAACAAATTAAAACAGAAATAAATTTTTTTGGCGAAAGCGTCCGCGCCGCGCAACAGACCGACCCCGTGCTTCATTTTTATGAAGATTTTTTATTTACTTATGACCCCGCTTTGCGCAAAAGTCGCGGAGTATTTTATACGCCAAAATCTGTGGTCAACTTTATAGTTAAAGCGATAGACGAAATTTTGCAAAACGAATTTAGTTTGCAACAAGGATTAGCCGACACGTCGAAAGTAAAAATAAAAATTTGCGACAAAACTTTAGACAAACAAAGCCAAAACGTTCAAACCGAAACAGAAGTCCACAAAGTTCAAATATTAGACCCCGCTACAGGCACGGGAACTTTTCTTGCGGAAGCGGCAAATAAAATATATGAAAAATTTAGCGGACAAAGCGGACTTTGGCAAGGATATGTAGAACAACACCTTATTCCGCGACTGAACGGTTTTGAATTGCTAATGTCTTCTTACACCATAGCGCATATTAAACTTGAATATCTACTTGCAAAAACGGGTTTTTTGCCTAAAAACGACGAGCGTTTTAATATTTATTTAACAAATTCTTTGGAAGAACAACACGCCGACGTAAAAACCCCTTTTGCGCAGTTTCTTGCAAACGAAGCAAACGAAGCAAATAAAATTAAACGCGATATTCCCGTTATGGTAGTTTTGGGAAATCCGCCGTATAGTGGCGAAAGCCAAAACAACGGCAAATGGATTATGAATTTGATAAACGAATATAAAAAAGAACATTCGGGAATAAAATTGCAAGAAAAAAACCCTAAATGGATAAACGACGATTATGTAAAATTTATTCGTTTAGGACAACATTTTATAGAAAAAAACGGCGAAGGAATTTTGGCGTTTATAAACAACAACGGTTTTTTAGACAATCCGACTTTTCGCGGGATGCGTTATAGTTTGTTAAATACTTTCGATAAAATATACGTTCTTGACCTGCACGGCAATAGCAAGAAAAAAGAAACTTCTCCCGATGGAAGCAAAGACGAAAACATTTTTGATATTATGCAAGGCGTGAGTATAAATATTTTTGTGAAGAAAACATACCACCCCTGCCCCTCCAAAGGAGGGGAATAAAAATTTGGCAAAGGAAGGGAATAATAAAAAACTTGCGCAAGTTTTTTATTTTGATTTATTTGGCAAATAGTATTTTTGTTGTAAAAAAAACGCGAAAAGGGAAAAAATGAAAAAGAAAAGCGTTTACATAGAAACCACTATTCCGAGTTTAGTAACAGCGCGACCGAGCAGAGAGCATAGAGAACTTTTTAGGCAGGAAGAAGCAAAATTTTTTTGGGAAAACGAGCGGCACAAATACGACTTATATATAAGCCGATATGTTATTGAAGAATGCGAAAAAGGCGACAGAGATGCGGCAAAACGACGGCTCGACTTAATGAAAGGTATACCGCATTTACAAGTAACGGCGGATGCGGAAAAACTTGCGGAAGAATATTTTGAATATTTGAATATTCCGCAAAAAGCAAAAACAGATTGTTTTCATTTGGCGGTATGCGTTATGAATGAAATTGATTTTTTGATAAGTTGGAATATGACGCATTTAGGGCAACCGACTTATTCAAAAATAGTATTATTCAACGGGAATCGCAACTTATGGTTACCTGAATTATTAACGCCCGATGTGTTTATGGAAATTATGGAAGAAAAAAGAAAGGAAAAGCGAAATGGGAAAGTATAAAGAACTGGAAGACACCGTCGCGGAAGTGTATCGCAAGCGCGAAGCAATTATGAAAGAATTTAATTACGACCCGAAAGCATACCATAAGTATTTACGCGATACACAGGCAGAGTACGAAAAAGCGGGGTACAAAATTGTAACGCTTAAAAAAACTGGCAAAAAACCTTTTTATGCACAATAATTAAACATTCATTCACCTAAAGAAATGGGGGTTTATGATGACGAATAACGACGATACTTTTCGCTGGGATTGCATAAAAGGCACGCGGGCAATAAAAGACAAAATAAGCGCAAAATTAAATGCTATGACATCGGAAGAAGAACTTTTATATTTTGCCGAATTGAATGAGAAGGCGCATCGGTTAGTAAGGGAAAGGGAAAAAGTAAAATGAAAACTATGGAAAAACACACCACCCCTGCCCCTCCAAAGGAGGGGAATAAAATTTTGGCAAAAGAAGGGAATAATAAAAAACTCCCAAAGGAAGAAACTCCCAAAAAACAACTCGCGCAAGTTTTCCATTTTGACCTATACGGAAAACGCGAAGAAAAGTATAATTTTTTGCTAAATAATTCTTTGCAAACTGTACCTTGGCAAGAGTTAAAACCGACCGAACCGTATTACTTTTTTGTGCCGAAAGATTTTTCTTTGCAAAGCGAATATGAACAAGGTTTTTCCGTGAAAGAATTGTTTCCCGTGAATTCTGTTGGAATTGTAACGGCAAGAGATAATTTTACCGTACATTATACAGTGGAAGCCGTAAAAAAACACCATAAACGATTTTATTAAGTTAGATGTTGAAACGGCTCGACAAAAATTTGATTTAGGAAAAGATGCCAGAGATTGGAGCGTTGAAGGAGCAAAAAAAGATTTAACATCTAATCCTGATTTTAGCAAAATCGTTAAAATTAACTATCGACCATTTGATACAAAATTTACCTATTATACGGGTAATTCAAAAGGATTTCATTGTATGCCACGCGGAGATATTATGCGACATTTTTTAAAAGGCGAAAATGTGAGTTTGATTACTTCGCGTATTATTCCACAAGGTCAAGATTTCAATAGAGTATTTATTTCTAAAAATATTATAGATACGCATATCATTAGCGATGCAACTTACATTTTCCCGCTTTATTTATATCAAGAAAAAGATAATAAAACAGAAAAAATTGCGAATTTGAATGAGGAAATTGTAAATAAAATATCTCGTCGGATAGGTTTGCGGTTTATAGAAAATTCCCCTCCTGTGGAGGGGCAGGGGTGGTTTACCCCAGAACAAATTTTTGACTACATTTACGCCGTTTTGCATTCGCCAACTTATAGAATGCGCTACAAAGAATTTTTAAAAATAGATTTTCCGCGAGCGCCTTTTCCAAAAGACGCAAAACAATTTTTTAATTTGACAAAATTAGGCGAAAAACTGCGCAAATTGCATTTGTTAGAAAATGTGGAGCCGATGCCTGATATTGCAAATTTTCCTATTACGGGAACGGACAAAGTAGAAAAAATTAGGTTCTATGAAAAAGGTGAGACCTTTCCAAAATCAAGAATTTACATAAACGAATCGCAATATTTTGAAAACGTAGATACCGAGATATATAATTTTTACATTGGCGGTTATCAGCCCGCGCAAAAGTGGCTAAAAGACCGCAAAGACCGCAAATTACAATACGACGATATTATACATTATCAAAGAATAATTAGAGTACTAAAAGAAACGGGAGAAATAATGAAAGAAATTGATTTAATTTGCGTTTTTTAAACTCCCCATCGCGATTTTTTGCACTTCCGCAAACGTTACGCCAAACTTTTTTGCCGCCGCGGCAACGCTTTCGTATTCGGGCTTTATTTTGGTAATTCCGTATCCCGACGATACTTTAATTTTTATGTTTCCGTATTTTGTTTGCACCTCTTCTATGCGCGATTCAAGCGTCATTCGAGCGTGAGACGAAATTCTTACTCCGCGTGTCGTCGTATGCATAAGCATCGCTTTTGCAACGGCGGTTTTGTCTTTTTCGTAAAAAAGCGCGGTTAATATTTGAGACAAACGACCTTTTTTCATAACCGTCGGCGTAACAAAAACGTCGAGCGCGCCGGCTTCAAAAAGCAGGTCATACGAAAACGCCAATTCTTCCGCCGTAATATCGTCTAAATTGCACGATATTTCATAAACGTTTTCGCTACTTTTTTCTTCGCTTTCTCCCAAAAACGCGCGAACGCAATTTAGTCGTTCAAAATCCTTTTTTCCCATTCCGTAAGACGTTTTTTCAATATTCATAACGGGCATAGAACCAAACGAATGCGCAAAAGTTTTTAACAACGCGGCGCCTGTGGGAGTGCAAAGTTCGCCTTTTATATCGCCGCCGTAAATCGGAATTTCTTTTAATATGTGCGCGGTCGCGGGCGCGGGAACGGGAAGTATTCCGTGCTGACATTTAACGCTGCCAAAGCCCGTGCAAATTGGCGAAACGATTATTTTTTCGGGCGAAATAATATCGAGCGCAAGACAACAGCCGACAATATCGCAAATCGCGTCCAATGTTCCGAGTTCGTGAAAATGTATGTGCGAAATTTCTTTTCCGTGAACTTGCGCTTCCGCCGACGCCAAAAGACGATATACTTCGATAGATTTATTTTTTACGTTTTCGGGAACGTTTAAGGAACGAATAAGCGATAATATATTATCTATCGACGAATGATGATGTTCGTGTTTTTCATCGTGTTCGCGGTGATGTTCGCGTTTGCAATTTTCTTCCGTTTCGCCGTTTATAATTACGTCTATACTTGCGCCGCATATACCGCATTTTTCGGTTTTTACGAAATTTACGACGGTATTTTTAAGACCGATTTCGTTCATTTTTTCTATAAATTTATCAACCTCGGGGCAAAGTTGCGACAAAGCCGCCATAAGCATATCTCCCGCCGCTCCCATATTGCATTCTATATATAAGGTTTTCATTTCAACTTAACCGATTCTGTTTATTTTATGCGCAAGAAAACCCCCGCCAAAACCGTTGTCGATATTCACGACGCTTACGCCGCTCGAACAGGAATTTAGCATAGACAAAAGCGCGGCGACTCCGCCAAACGACGCGCCGTAACCCACCGACGTCGGAACGGCTATAACAGGACAATCGACGAGTCCGCCGATAACGCTTGCCAAAGCGCCTTCCATTCCCGCCACCGCTACTATGGCTTTTGCGCCCATAAGAAGTTTTGTTTTGTCCAACAGGCGATGAATCCCCGCCACGCCGACGTCGTACACTCGCTCCACGCGGCTTCCCAAAACTTCGGCGGTTACAGCCGCTTCTTCCGCGATGGGAATGTCGCTTGTGCCTCCCGTCGCCACAACTATATACGACGTTTTTGCGGCGGTACTTTCGCTTCTTGCGACAATTCCAAGATGCGCCACGTCGTTATATTCAAAATCTACGCTTTTTTGAACTTGCGCCGCTTTTTCGCCGTCAAGTCGCGTTATAAGAATATTTTTTCTTTCGTTTTCGAGCATTTTTTTTACGATTCCGACGATTTGTTCAACCGTTTTTCCCTGTCCGAAAATTACCTCGTGCGTTCCCTGTCTTATTCCGCGATGATTATCGATTTTGGCGTAACCCAAATCGCTATAAGGCGACAATTTTAGTTTTAACATCGCTTCGTCAAACGAAATTTGCCCGTTTTTTATGTCCGAAAGTAATTCGTATACTTGCATTTTTTCCATAATTTTCCTTTTTTTATTGTATATTATATTATCCTGTGAGTTTCAACTCCTTCGACGTAAATTGCCGAAAACGGTCTTGCGGGGCATAATTGTTCGCACGCTCCGCAGCCGATACAACGATTTGTGTCTATCATAGGAATTTTGCGCGAAGACGAATCGTCGGCGTTCAAAGAAATCATAGTTATCGCCGCAGTCGGGCATTTTCTTGAACAAAGGTCGCACTGCACGTCGTCGGTATTTACCACGCATAATTCGCTTTTAAAAATTGCGATTCCCTTTTGTATAGCGGATTTTTCGGCGGTCGTTATAGGACGTATCGCGCCCGTCGGGCAAACTTGCGAACACTTAACGCATTCGGGACGGCAATATCCGCGTTCAAACGACAAATTTGGCTGCATAAATTTTGGAACGTCGCTCGACGGACGTAAAACTTGATTCGGACACGTAGTAACGCACTGCTGACAACCTGTGCAACTGCTACTAAAGTTTCGTATATTATCCGCGCCTGCGGGAATTATCGGAGTTGAACGCATAGGAATTTTTTTGTCTTCGAGCGGGGCGAGACCGCCGTCGAAATCGTATCCGCGAGAAATTGCGGGAGCGACTAATCCGAGCGCAAAAAGTCCTGTTCCGGCAACAAATTCGCGACGAGTTTTCGTATCGGTTTTCAAATTTTCATTTGTTTGAGTTTGATTTTTTTCCATAATTTTTCGCTCCTATTTTTTCGTATTTGGAAGATAATTAACCGCGCCTTTTGGACAACGCAACGCGCAATTAAAACAAGCGACGCATCTTAAAGCGTCTACATCTTTTTCGGCAGAATTTATGCAATTTGCCTTACAATTTTGCGCGCACAAACCGCAATTACTACATTTATTTTTGTCTATGCGCGGCTTTACAAGCGAAAATCTTACAAAAATAGACAAAAATGCGCCGACAGGACAAATATTATTGCAATAACCGCGACCGCTTTTTATGGCAAAAATCGCAATTACGACAAAAGAAATAACAGCAACCGCAAGCGCAGCCGCGCTTTTTAGCCAAATATCGACGGTATAAAACGCAAAACTGCCGTTTTTCTCGGCAAAATAAGCGAGAATATTATTTCCCAACAGATAAACGGGAGCAAAAATCTGCGAAATAATTCGTCCGTAAATGCTATACGGTTCTATCGTCGACGTGATTATCGCAATATTAAATATTAAAGCGACAATAGAAATTCCAAGTATCGAAAATCGCAAAATTACAAACGCTTTTTTGGACGGTTTATAAGAAAATCTGTTCTTTTTTATGGCGCCCGCAATATGCGAAAAAACGTCCTGACAAATGCCCAACGGACAAATTGCCGAACAGTAAAAACGTCCGAGCACAAAAAGCATTGCGATAAGAATAATAAGCGCGATAATATTTACGGCAAGAATCGCGGGAACAATTTGTATTTGAGAACACCAATTTAAATATTTATGCACATTTCCCGTAAAATCAAGAAAAAGCAAAGAAATAGCGACGACAAAAAATACCGCGACGACAACGCGAACTTTCTTAAATAAACTCATATATTAAACCTCCGTCCGCAACTTTTCGCTAAATTCGTCTATTCGCCGCATTTCGCGCGGAATGTTTATTCTCTGCGGGCAAGCCGATATGCACAAATCGCAGTTTATACATCTGCTCGCCTGACGAAGCGGCGAAACGTTTCTGTCCATTCCTACCAAATACGCTCGGCGCGCGCGCTTATAATCGTCGCTTTGTCTGTCGTCGGGATAATTTCCTTCGTTTAAACTGCGATTGAAATGCGAAAATATTTCGGGAATATCTATTCCATACGGACACGGCATACAATATTGACATTTTGTACAATTTATATTGCGATATTCCATCGCTATGCGCGAAACGTCTCCCAAAAGCATTTCGTTTTCGCTGTCGTTAAGCGGCGTAAGCGGCGAATATGTACGAATGTTGTCTTGCAAATGGTCCATAAACATCATACCGCTTAAAACTGTTGTAACATTCGGCAAACCTCCCGCAAAACGAAACGCCCACGAAGCCGCGCTCGCCTGCGAATCCGCCTGCATCATTCGTTCTCTCGCCTTGTAATGCGGCATAGATAAAACGCCGCCCAAAAGCGGTTCCATTATCCAAACGGGAATTTCTTTTTCGGTAAGTATCTCATATTGTCTGCGCGCGCTTATGTTTGTGGAAGTTCCGCCGCCGCCCATATTTACGTTCCAATCGAGATAATTTAACTGTATCATAGTAAAATCCCACGGATACGCGCCCGCCATATATTCAAAAAAATCGCCGTCGCCGTGAAACGACCAGCCGATATTTTTAACTCGTCCCGCTTCTTTTTCTTTGAACATAAAATCAAGCATTCCGTTGTCTATATATCGTTCGTTAAGCGCGGTATTATTGCCGACGTTATGGACAAAATAATAATCTATATAATCTACTTTTAAGTCCTCGAAAGACCTGTGATAAATTTTAATGGATTCTTCGCGATTTTTTGCGTGCGGGGGACGCGAATTTGACATTTTTGTGGCGATATAATATTTGTCTCGCGGATGACGGGAAAGCGCTTCGCCCGTCGCTTTTTCGGAAAATCCTTTGCAATAAACCGGCGACGTATCGAATAAATTTACTCCGTGCGCGATTGCATAATCTACGAGTTCGTTTACCGCTTCTTGGTCGAGGTCGTTAGTATCGGGAAGCGATTCTCCGCGTTTGCGCTGTACTCTTGGCAGTCGCATCATACCGAAGCCCAAAAGTGAAAGTTTGTTGCCGTTTTTTGGGTCTGTGCGATAAGTCATTTTGTCCGCAGGAACCGTTTTTGTTTGCGTTTGCAATAGTTTTGAATTATCGCATCCGCCCAAAGTTGCCGAAATTGCCGCGCCGGCGACGCCCGCGCCCGCTAATTTCATAAAATTACGTCGGTCTATATTTTTTGTAAAATCCTCCATAATATTTTCCTTTCCCCTTAAATTTACCGCAAGGATATAAGCAAAACGAAGCAAAAATACTATTTGGCGCGGGTGAAAAGGCAAACAAAATTAAACTGCAAAAATAAAAAATTTTCACAAAAAATTACAAAAATTGCAAAAAACACTTGACATTTAAAAAAATATGTTGCATAATATATATGAAAGCGGGCAATAATACCCGAAAACAAAAAAAGGAGAAAATATAATGAAAAATAATAAAATTTGCAATTTTAACGATTTTTGTACATCTTTGGTGTGCGACGCATTATATTTTATTCTTATGAATAA
>JGI24698J34947_10000027_pt1 | contig 40004 bp, 30 predicted proteins | sample TergutMp193P3_FD_34947 | JGI IMG/M metagenome (IMG submission 34947) | reverse complement strand
TATTTAAATGAGTCGAGGGTTAGCTCAGCTAAGTTTATTTCTGAAATCTTCGTAATTAAATTCTCTTACCAGGTGAAATTTATTGTTTTTCCAGATTCCTATGGAGGGATGCTTGACCCCGTTGAAGAAAGTTGTTTTTACCATTGTGTAGTGAATCATGTCCATAAAAATTATTTTGGAACCGATTTCTAAAGGATTTTCAAAGGAATAATCCCCGGCTATATCGCCCGCCAAACAGGAATTTCCAGCTAAACGATATAAATGTTTTTTTACACCAAGCATTTCACTGCCCAAAACCGCAGGACGGTACGGCATCTCCAAACAATCCGGCGCATGAGCGGATATGGATATATCCAAAATGGCTATGTCTATCTCGTTGTGCACAATATCCAAAACAGTGGACACCAGTTCGCCTGCTTGCCAGCCCACAGCCTCGCCCGGTTCTAAGATGATTTCAACTCCCGGATATTTTTTGTGAAATCTGTTCAAAATATATATGAGTTTTTTAACATCATAATCCACCCTCGTTATATGGTGGCCGCCGCCGAAATTCACCCATTTCATTTTAGGAATCCATTCACCGAAATTCGCCTCTACCTTTTCCAGCACGGCTTCAAGCGCATCTGCGTTCTGTTCGCAAAGCACGTGAAAATGCAAACCCTCAATACCATCCAAAAGTTCCGGTTTAAATTCCTTTTTTGTGACCCCAAGGCGGCTATAGCGGCACGTAGGGTTGTATAAATTCACCTCGACGGTTGAAAATTCGGGATTTACCCTTATGCCGGCGCTGACTTTTCTTTTAATCGTCTCTTTTTTAAACCGCTGCCACTGTGAAAAGCTGTTAAAAGTTATGTGGCTTGCGTGGCTTAAAATCACCTCAATTTCATCTGCCCTGTACGCAGGAGCACACACATGCACCTCCTTTCCCATTTCCCGGCTTACGAGCAAAACCTCGTTTAAGCTGCTTGCGGTAGCTCCGCTCAAATATTGAGAAATGAGCGGAAAAGTTTTCCAAAAGCTAAAACCTTTCAATGCGCATATAATTTTGACATTTCCCTCCTTTTGCACCCTATTTAAAATTTCCAAATTATATATTAGGCGGTTCTCTTCAAGCACATAGCAAGGTGATGGCACAATGGAATAATTTATCATATTCGGGTAATCTCAGTTATTCCAACTTAATATAAGTATTCTGCGTAAGTGGAGTGTCTATGGCTTTTTTTATTGAAGTTATAATAGAGAATATCGGCGAAGGCTCATGCACAAAGTCTATATCGTTTACGTCTATTATCAAAACCGGGCTTGACTTGTAATGGAAAAAATAGCGGTCGTAAAGGACGGTTAACCTGTGCAGGTAATCCTTTGTTATGCCTTTATCGCCTTTATCGCCTTCATTATCCCTTAACCTCAACTGTTCCGTTTGCCTAAATCTGCTCTTAATTCTACGGTACAGAGTTTCTTCACCTGCTCTCAAATAAACCACAAAATTCGGTTTTATGATTTTTTTTGAAGATTCTATAAGAATGTCGCGTATTTTTTGATAGAGTTTCCATTCCTGTTCATCTTCTATTGTAAGCTCTGCGAAAATATCATTTTTTTCAAATATAAAATCCGAAACATGAAGTTTGGGCTCTGCAAACATATCCGGTTGCTTCAGGCTCTTTTGCAACACCCCGTACTGCTTATAGCGAGAAAGCATAAATGTGATTTGCGTTTGAAAAGCGTATTTGCTTTTATCTTCGTAAAATTTCTCCAAAAACGGATTCGGTTCCAATTCTTCTTTAAAAGAATGCATACCATTCCTTCCGTATTCCTTTTCAAGAGCATCCATAAGCGCAGACTTTCCAACGCCAATGGGACCTTCTATTGCAATAAAAGCAGAATTCATATTTTTGGGAATATAGAAATTTTTTTTACTATATTTTCTTTATTGAAAAAAATCTACACCATAATACTCGCTCTGATAGCCTTATTCGGAGGCTTTTATGCTCTTGTACGTTTTGCAGGGCTTAACCCCGATGAATTGTTTCCGAAAACTCCTGAAAAGGCGGAATTTATCGGAACTGCGAATCCAGAAAAATTGGAGCAGTTGCGCGATTCCGTGGATATAATAAACTCCATAATACACGGTGAAGAAACAAAAAAGGAGCCGGATGAAAGATTGCTAAAAAACCTTAAAGAAAGCCAAAAGAACTTATGGGAACGCATTTCACTGGCCAGAAACATAATTAGCAAGCCGGAAACCCCAAAAAGCATTGAGAAAGAAGAAGGTGATTTGGTGAATACTTTGATAAAGGGAATTTCAATTACCGCAGCCATACTGCTTGCTATAATCATATTCCTCATAATAAAGATAACACGTCGTTCCAAAGAGGTTGAAAAGGTTACGGAAAGGTTAAAAAGCCTGCAAACCGAGCCATCTCCGCCACCGCTCGGAGGAATAGACCCAACCGTGTTCTCTACCCGTTTTCGCCCGCTTCCGCAAGTTAAACCGCACGAAACAGCTACTTCAGCTACAATACAGGCACAAGTGCCGGAGCTTCCCAAGCTTAGGAAAACCGCAAAACAAAGAGTAACCGAAGCGGTTAAGAAGATGGTTGAGGCACTGGATAATTTGCGCAAAGACGGTGGTACTAAAAAAACTCAAGCCTTAACAACCAGGGTCCCAAGCCCGAACAGCACAAAAATCAATCCGGCTCCCGCAGATGAAACAAACTACGACCGCAGGGGCAGGGAAAAAAAACAAATTCTGGATTATGCAAGGCAAGGGCGCACCCCATCCGAAATTGCAAAATGGTTAGGTCTCCCTCGCGACCAAGTTGAAACCGTTATTCGTTTGGCCAGAGAAAGAGGCGAATAAAAAAATTGGGAATGGAGAGCTGAGAGTTGAAAGTTGATACGCCTATATATCCGGCATTTGTTGGCGAACAATTACAGAGCGGCCAGTCTTTGAACCCGGAAAAGGAAAATTATTCTCAAGTCTCCACTCTCAACCTTCAACTTATAGAAAAGGCTGCTGTTCAGATGGATGCAAAGAGATTGAAACTCATAGATGAGCTTTTTCGCTTGATTCCGGAACTCGAAAAACAATTCCCAGAAATTGCGCAGCAATTATCAAAAGTAAAGGATAATGTTTCTGTAAGCTCGGAAAATATTCCTGTGAAAAATTTGATAAATCTGTTCAGTGAAATTCAGCAGAATTTGAATGTTTTTGCGAGAATAGAAAAACCCGAAATTGCGGAAACGATAAAAAAACTTGCAAGCGAAGTGATAAAAATTTTACAGCCGAATCCAGAAATTCCAGCCGAAAATAAACTGCTCCTCGCCCTTTCCAAAAATGATTTTGCAAGCGCAAACGCAGCCATAAAAAATATAGTTGAAACTGTTGCGCAAGTTCTCAATGTTCCGCAAACTTCGCAAAATATACAAACTCCGCAAACTCCGCAAGCAACACAAATGACGCAAGCAACGCAGGCAACGCAAACCTTTCAGATAATTTTCAATGCTCTGCAAGAATTGAAAGAATTAGGTATTCCAAAAGAATTGCAAAATGCTCCGCTAAAAGAATTGGAAACTATAATATTGCAAAAAAACGGGATTGAAGTTCCGAAAAATTCTGTTAAAAATTTATCCGCCGTATTCGGGGAAAAACCTATTTTTGCAGTAATCATGCCGTTGATGGAAGAAGAGCAATATTCTAAACAGCCACGCAAGGTTGCTTCTGCAAATATGAATATGAATATAAATGTTAATATGAATGCAAATACAAACGTGAATACAAATACAAATGCAAATGCGAATATAAATCCAAATGTTAATGCAGATACAAACGCAAATGTTAATATGAATGCAAATACATACGTGAATACAAATGCAAATGCGAATATAAATCCAAATGTTAATGCGGATACAAATGCAAATGTTAATACGAATACAAATACAAACGTGAATGCAAATGCAAATGCGAATATAAATCCAAATGTTAATGCGGATACAAACGCAAATGTTAATATGAATGCAAATATAAACGTGAATACAAATGCAAATGTGAATATGAATACAAATGTTAATGCGAATATAAATCCAAATACAGATGTGAATATAAATACGAATGTAAATACAAATATTAATACATACGTGTTATATACGCACACATTTGAAATTCCTTTGCCGAAAAATTTTCCATTGCAAATTCCACCCGATCAAAAAATTGAAATGGCTTTTTCGCTTCATCAAATTCAAAATCAAAACCAAACCAATGAGACAAAATTCGTTTTGCAACCTTGGATTGCAAGTGTGCAGATTCCAAAAGAAGAAAGAGATTTTTGGTTGAAAACAGGTTTGCCCTTAACTCCGCAAATATTAAATATCAGGGATGCAATTTTATCTTCTGATAAATTGCCTGAAAACCCTGAAACGGCAAGATTATTTGCAAGCGGTATGCACGAATTATCCCTGCAAACCGAGCAAGGGGCAAGTATTTCAAAAGAACAGGCAAATTTATTGTGGCGGGTTGTTCAAACGGCAACAGCCAATAACGAGTTGTCAGTGACCAATAGCCAGTGGTTAACGGGTATTTTGAAATATCAACCGCTTGGAAATTACGAAGGCGATTTATTTAAGGATTTACCGGAGCCTGTTAAAAGGGAATTATTGCAGGAATTGCCTCAAGATAAAACATGGCAACCGGAAATTCTGCAAAAAGTGGTTGAAAAAATCTTGGCAAAACACATTGAACAACCGCAGGTGCAAACACAGGCGGAAAATTTGAATGAGCACTCGGGCAAAGCACATGAAGAAATCAAAAATACTCTGCAAAATTTAAAAGAGCAGATTCAATGGACACGCATAGACCAAGACACCCGCTTGCAAAACGACAGGGAGAATGTTTTTTACTTTATGCATGATGGCGAGTTGCAGAAGGGCAGGCTAAAGGTAAAGGACGAGCGCAAAGGCGGTTCTAAAAATCGGCAAGATTCTTCAATTTCCTTTACGATAGAAACCAGGGCAAAAAATTTAGGTGAAGTTCATGCAGATTTAACTTTAAACAAGAGTATTCTAAATATTCGCTTGCAAGATGAATTCGGCGGTGCCAGCGAAGCGGTTAAAGAGGAAAGGGAAACGCTGGCAAAGGAACTGGCGGATATTGGAATTACTCTTGGCGAGCTTCTTTACGGCAAAACACCGAAAATCCAAAATTTGCCCGTTGCGAAAAAGGAAAAGAACAAAGGCGGGCTGGATGTAAGGGCTTAAATTCTCAACCGTACACAATATTACTATCTTTACAATAAACGGGTGGCGGGCTGCCGCTGTGCTCAATGCGCAGAGGAAAGTCCGGGCATCGCAGAGCAAAGTGCCGGCTAACGGCCGGAACCGGCAACGGTATGGATAGCGCAACAGAAAACAAACCGCCGGTTTGCCAAAGCAAACCGGTAAGGGTGAAAAGGCGAGGTAAAAGCTCACCGCGCTTCTGGCGACAGAGGCGGCAATGCAAGCCCCGCTTGATGCAAGACCAAACAGAAATGAGGCGTTGCTCGCGCTCCGTTTTGCGGCATTTCGGGTAGGTCGCTGGAAACCATCGGCAACAATGGTTCGAGATAAATGGCAGCCACGCTTAAACGCGAACAGAACCCGGCTTACAGCCACCCGTTTTTTTCATAATTTTTCTAAATTACCCCTGTGTCTCTTAAGCAACTCTTTAAAAGCGTTTGGCTCTATAGCTGGGTATTAATTGTTCCGCTTGCTATTCTGGCCAGTTTTACCGACTTGCTTTTGCTTGGTGGCATACGGATGTTTTTGTCGATAATGACATCGGATTCCTGGAATCACATCCTTAATATCAATTGGTTAAAAAACATAGGCGTATTGCATTGGACAATTCTCATGTTCGCTATAATAGCAGCACGCTATTTATTCATCACGCTCAGGGCACGCTCTGAGGAAAGACTCAGTCGCAAGCTGGAAAGCCATTTACGGCTGTGGTGGATACGCACGGTAAAAAATTTGCACCCTTCGCAATTTCACAAACCGGGAATTGATGATATTTTGCATAATGCGAACCTCTCCGTTTCTACAATACCAAAAGGCTGCAAATTAGTAACTCAATCCATACAAGCGGTATCGCAATTGCTGTTTTTCGTGCCTGTTCTATTCTTAATCTCTTGGCAATTAACCATTGTACTGTTATTTATCTTTGCCCCCATCGTTTTGTATTTGCAAAGGAGTTTTAAAAATGCGGCTAAGGGTATCGATGATTATAACCGGTTTTCCGGCGAATACGATTCAAACTTATGGCGATGGGCGGCTATTCGCAAATATTGGAACAATCAAGCGGAACTTTCAAAATATTTATCCCTGATTTTTGAAAAAATTCGTAACTTAAGAGACATCTCCACAAATATGGGGGTTAGAGACGCAACAATAATGCAAAATATAGAGACCATATCCATATTGATTATGTGCATTGTTTTGGCTGTTTGCGCCGGTTTAATTAGAATTGGAGCTATGGAACCGTTCCAAATAATTCTGTTCAGCGCAGCACTCATTATATGCTATAAACCTCTAAAGGATTGTTCTCAGCTTTTCTCCAATTTAAAAGACTTGAGAATTGCTTACACAGGGTTGCATAGTCTGGAATATATGGAATGTTCTGTAAAATTCTTTGAAGAAAGTGACGAAGAACACATTAAAATTGAAAATATCGCTTTCAGATATCGGGATGATGACTCTTGGGTATTCCAGTCTTTAAACAATACGGTCAGGCTGAACAGACCGGTAATATTGCGAGGCGTAAACGGGAGCGGAAAAACCACTCTGCTTCGCATTTTATCGGGTTTGGAAATTCCTCAAGCCGGTAGTGTTTTTATGCCGCCCAAAGCTAAAAACAGCTCTTTTTATTTTTCGCAAAGATTATTTTTACCGCCGATTTCATGGCTTGAGCAGATAATAAACGAAAAAAAATGGAGCGTAACCATACAAAATTTCTTTGATATTTTAGATTTGGGATCCCTTTTGAAAAAAAGCGGACATTCAAACGGCGAACTACAAAAAATTGGTCTTGCTTGGGCAGTTGTCAGCGACGCTCCTTTCCTGTTTTTAGACGAACCTTTTGCCTTTATAGCTCAAGATTTGCATGAACCTATTTTTCAAGCCTTTTGGAACGCCACAACCGAAACCGACCAGTGGTGGATGATGGCATCTCACCACACTCTTCCGCAGGCTTATCGAGACAGGGTTATTTATTGGAATTTTTGATTAGCGGTCAATGGCTAGCCGGTCGAATAGGTTTGAGATTTCTTTTAGATTGTTCGGTTTTTTTGCAGTTCTGCCGTCTACATAAACAGAGGTCTCCTTGTGCTTGAACCAAGTTATCTGACGCTTTGCGTAATGGCGGCTTTTTAAGGCTATATCTTCGGCTATTGAAAATGGGTCTTTATTTTTTTCCAACGCATTTTTTAATTCCAAATAACCGAGACTTTGCCATGCAGGAACACCTACAGGCACGGTCTTTGAAAGTTCTGCTACTTCTTCTATCCAACCGTTTTTGAGCATTCTAATAACACGTTCTGTAATTCTTTTATAGAGTTCATCCCTCGGAAAATCAAGCCAAACAGAAGGAATAGAGCCTATGCCGCCGACTCTGTTCGGTTGAGAGTTGAGAGTTGGGAGTTGAGAGTTGAGTTCTAAAATACGAAGCAGGCGTTGAGTGTCGCCTTGCATGATTTTACCCTCTATGTGAGGCTCCGCTTTTAGAGCGTCCAGATAAAGCTCCTTTTGACCTTTTATTTCATAGCGCTTTTTTAGCTTTTCCCTGATTTCCGGATTTGACGGAGGCAGCGGTGTTAAGCCTTGGCACAGAGCCTGCATGTAAAGCCCTGTTCCGCCCACAAGAATAAATTTTGCGCACGGTCTTTGGACGAGCAAGTTTTTAACGTCTTTTGCAAACTCGGCAGCGTTGTATTGCTGTTCAGGCGATAAAAAATCAACTATATGATGAGGAACGGAGTTTAAATCCTCTGTTGACGGTTGCGCTGTTCCAACCCTAAATCCTTTGTAAAGCTGCCTAGAATCCATGCAAATAATTTCTGCACCCAGTTTTTGAGCAAATAAAACGGCGAATTCGGTTTTCCCAGAACCCGTAGCACCGAGAATGGCACCTAAAATCGGCATAAGAAAAAAGTAGCATTTTTAATTGATATCTGTTTATTTTACTATATTTATATTTTATGATAGACTTCTATCCTGTTCATATATATTATCCTCTAGAGGAAGCTGAAAAAAAATATCAAAATGGAGCTTTGAGGCAGACGGAAATTCATTTACTGGATTTTGTTGACAGACATTTGGATGAGATTATGGATATAGCAAGCGATGGCAACGAGATAAAAGACGAAGACATTCTGGATGCCGTAAAAGGCGAAATACTCGTACGAGGTTCAATACAGCCTGCGGCTGAACTTGCAGACATGATAAAGGAAATTAACAAGGAGATTTGGTATAAAGGAGAAGCGAAAAACCATTACCAAAATCCAAAATACATAGCCGAGCAATGGCAGGCGGAATACGCGGTTAAATGGCATGAGGCAAGGCTTTTTGAAGCTTTTGTGGTTTTGGAACACTGTGCAAGTTCCGTGCTTGCAAAATTTAATGGGATTCGCCAGTGACTATTCCCGTAGAAGCTCTCTATTTTAAGGATTTGAACCATTATCAAACCCTGTCTCCTCAAGAGGAGCAGGCTCTTATACAAATATTGCGAGATGAAAGCAAAAAGAACATACACTATGGCGCTCTTCGCAAACTAATATGCGGCAATCTACGTTTTGTTGTTAGTGTTGCCCGTAAATACCAGGGAAACGGCCTTAGCCTGCTGGATTTGATAAATGAAGGCAACTTGGGACTTTTCAAAGCGGCACTGCGTTTTGACTGTACAAAAGATGTTCGTTTTATAAGCTATGCGGTTTGGTGGATAAGGCAAGCAATACAAAAGGCTATCTTTGAACGTGTTGGCGCAATGAGAATTCCTCCGAACAAGCTAACCCTTGTGAGCCGTTTCAAAAGAGCTTTGTCCAACAACCTAGGCGACTACGAAAAAACATTCTGCATGCCGGAATTCAAAGACAGCGAAAAAGACATAATAGACATAATGGAAAAAATGATGGAGATTTCTCTTGACTCTCCGGCAAGCGAAAATCCTGGCTCCGACAGCGTAGGAACTCTTTTGGATGTTTTGGAGGGGGATTCAGATACTCAAGATGATTTTATAAAAGAAGCCGAGTTGAACAAAATTGTAAAAGATGTGCTGTCCAAACTGTCCAGAAGAGAAAGCGATATTCTCCGCATGTTCTACGGCATAGATTCGGCAGAAGACAAAACCTTATGTGACATTGGCGAAGACATGCGGCTTTCGCGGGAAAAAGTGAGACAAATAAAAAACAAAGCCCTCCGCAGAATGCAGAAAAACAAAGAACTGCGTGAAAATTTAAAGAATTTCTTTTCTTGAGAAAAAGTTTATTTCCCCTATCAGTTCTTTATAGCTCTCCACAGCCTTGAATTGCGGAAATTCCTTTTTCACGGACTCCGGAGCGCAAAACAAGCAGGCTTTATCTGCAACTTTGAGCATTTCAATATCATTGTAGGAATCTCCGGCGGCAAATACGCTGAAATTAAGTGATTTAAACGCTTTTATCGCATATTGCTTTTGATTTTTCTGCCGTAATTTGTAACCGATAATTCTATCATCCTTAATTTTCAGATTATGGCAAAATAAAGTCGGATAACCCAAGTTTTTCATTACAGGCTTTGCGAATTCCACAAAGGTATCCGATAAAATTACTACCTGATAAATGGAACGAAGCTCGTCCAAAAATTCCTTTGCTCCGTCTAAAAGAGGCATACCTTCTATAACGCTTTGTATATCCGAAAATTTTACTCTGTGTTCGTCTAAAATTCTCAAACGATGCTGCATAAGTTCATCGTAGTTGGAAATATCGCGCGTTGTTAAGCGAAGCTCTTTTATTTTTGTCCGTTCTGCAACAGAAATCCATATTTCCGGCGAAAGTACACCCTCTAAATCCAGGGTTACAATACAAGGTTTGGGCAAAATTCTACCTCTTTATTCAAGTGTTTCCGAAACTACGGCAATGCCGTCAAATGCGTGACATGCCGCATTGCAAGCATTGTTAAAACGCTTCCATAAAGCTTTCGCCAGATGCATGGAAACATTACCAGATTCTCTCCATGCAGCCCTTAGCGAATTGGCTTCGGAAACGACTTCCGTACGGGTTAGAGTTTGGCTCTGCGCCTTTGCCAAAAGTTCCTCTGCCAGCCTGCACAATTCCTCTTTCTTTTGAGCATTTATTTTGTCCAGATTGCTCCGAATTTCCTTTTGGTCGTTGTAAATGGAGAAAAAGGATTGGATAAGCTCGGCGAACTTGCCGGAAATTTCAGCTTCTGCCACTCCGCAACGCCCCGTCTTTTCCCATTCGCCTTGCAAATTGCGAACCATTTGCAAAGTTCTGAATTTAAAGTTGCCTTGTTCTAAAATATTTTTCAACTGTTCCGTTAAGCCGTGTTTTATCTCCCAGTTCTTATCAAGTTCCTTTGCAATTTCGGGGTTGGTTTTTGAAGCGGCTTCCCATATACGGTCGGAAATAGCAAAGAATCTGTCGTTGAGTTCTTTGGAATAACCGTTGTTTTCCAAAGCCTTCCATTCCTCTTCTATCGCCTTCCAAGCCGCATAAGATTGCGTATTTAAAGCATCAAAATTTAAAGTTTCAATTTTCTGGCAAACTTCTTCCCTGGCTTTTCTGGCATCTCCAAAGAAGGAGTTTCTTCTTTCAAAAAAAGTATCGCTGGCTTTCTTAAACCTCTCCAATAATTTTTCGTATTCCTCGGCTGGAATGGAACCCGCAGCTTTCCAACTGACACTCAGCTTTGTGAACGCTTTCGGAGTGTTTTTCCAATCGGTAGAATCGGCAAGAAGCTCTGCCTCTTCGCAAAGTTTTTCCCTTGCTGCAATCCGCTCGTTTATCTGTTCAAGAGTGCGTTTTTTATATGCTTCCTGTTTTTTGAAAAAAGCGTTTATCGCCATTTGGTAGCGTTCCCAAATCGCATGGTTTTGAATTTTCGGAACAAAACCCGTATTCTTCCATTTTGCCTGCAATTCCTGAATTTTTTTTAACTGCTCTGCCCACTCGCCTTCTGTTACTGCAAGTTTTTCTATTTGAGAGCATATATCTTCCTTGATTTTCAGGTTTTCTTCCTGACTTTGTTCCTGCTCCTTTAACAATGGAGCAACGGAATCCATAACTTTGTCCAAACCCGCTTTAAATCGCGGCCAAAGTTCCTGAATCTTCATGGCAGGCATATATCCCGCAGCTTTCCATTGTTCAAGCATGGCAAAAGCCTTGGCTCTGTTTTCCAAAACAATTGGAGCACTGGTAAGTTCTTCTATGTCCTTTATCAATTGCTCCCTTATTTGCTCAGCGTGCCAAGATGCCCATTCCTGCAAGTTCTGGAAACGGCTTGTAGAGGTTCTAAATTCCTTGTAAATATTCTTGAACTGAGTTTTCTTTTCTCCTACAATTTCTTTCCATTCGTGAAAAGCCTGCCTTACGCTTTGGGAAATCTCGTTGAAATCTCCATTTTCATCCAAGGCGTTTATCCTGTCTATTATGGCTTGCAGCAGCGGCAGTTTTGCATTGTATTCCTCTTCGCTTAGCTTATCTTCCTTTGTTTCCGTCGATTTTTCTTCCGATTCCTCGTCTACAGCATCTGTAATTGAAACGGAATTTTGCTCTTCATGCTCTTTTTCCTGAACCTCTGCCTCCGCTGCTTTTTGAGTTTCCGCCTCCCGCCGGGTTTGTTCTTCCGCAGCAATACGTGTTTTTTCAGCAAAAACATTTTCATTGTGCTTTGCAAACACAGAATCTAGCTCGTTCCCGTTTTGTTGCAAGCCCAAGGCAGAAGCTTCCTTACCCAGATTTTGAGCTTCCGCGCAGAGCCTTTGCATTTCCAAATTTACGGACAAAGGATTTTTATTTTCCAGAAGCCTTGTAGCATGAGATAACAAGGCCTTTTGCTTTTGAGCCAGCAAATTAGCCTTTTCTATCGCTGGTTCTGTTTTTGAAGCCTGTATTTCCGCCAGCATTTCCTTTGCTTTGCCGCGCACGGAACCGCAAACTGCATCGTCTTTGATTTCTTCTATTAAATTTTCTCTTTGCACTTTGGCAAGAGCCGCCAGCGCAACGGCTTCCTGCGAATCATTTTTAGCTACTTGAGCCAGCAAACCCTGTTTGGCGCAATCTTCCAGCAATTCCATGCGAACATTTGCGGATTTCGCTGCAACCAAAAGTTCTTCCCTATCTTTTGCCTGCAATTCCCCAATCATTTTGCGAATTTCCATGGACGGCGCACCGATATGATTTTTTACGGTTTTAATCCAGTATTTTCTCAAAACTTCCTTTATAGCGTTTTGCACCGAAACATCCTGCTCAGTTTTCAATAAATCACTCAAATACTTAGGGGATATTTTTTGAATAGCCAATTTTCTTATTTCCGTATCGCCATCATTTTTAGCTATATCCAAAAGAGCATCTAAATCCGTAGAATTCAAACTTTGAACAGCTTGCCTTCGCATAGCAGAATCCGAATGTTGCCATTTTGGCTTAAATACATCTAACAAACTCATAATAACCTCTCTTTTACACAAAAGTAATTTGGGATATAATGTAGAAAAAAAGAAAAATTTACAATGCTATAATGTGCCGTTTTCCGTGCTCCACAAACAACGCATGATATTCCTGAAACAGTTCCACGGACGGGTTCAAATTATCCATGAACCATTTTCGCAAAGTTTCATAGTCGGTTTTTTCATCAAAAATTTTTAAGGAAACGAGGGTTCTTTTTGTGTACGTGTCTATAACAAAAGCAGGCAAATGAAAAGCATAGAGCAAAATTGAATCCGCAGTTTCCCTGCCCACGCCTTTGACTTGCAGCAATTCATTGCGTGCCGCTTCCAATTCTCCCACGGCAACGGTACCCAGTTTTTTGGGTGCATTTTCAATAAACCACTCAGCAATGTTTTTTAAATAAACCGTCTTTTGATTCCTATAACCGGCCGGAGTTATTAAGGTTGCAATGGTTTCACCGTCTGTTTTTAAAATTTTCTCCGCTGTATTTATTTTTGCGGCAAAAAGATTGTTCAGCGCTTTTTCCACTTGAACCCAAGATGTATTCTGCGTTAAAATCGCTCCCATGCAAACCTCAAATCTACCCCTTTTTGTCGCAGGCAAGCCAAATTTATTCGGATGATAGCCTCGCCCTTTGAATTCGCTTTTTACCGGCCACCAGCCCTGCGCTCCGTAAAGGGAGAAAAGTTTACTGTAAAGTTGAGCGGGGTGCATATCGCAGAAATAAGATAGAAAAAATGACGGTTTGTTAATTTTCTACATTATACTAAAAATTTGTTCCGGAGTTTTTATGTCAAAAAACATGATTGCCGTTGAAGGCAACGAGGCAACCGCAAGGGTTGCGCACAAAGTCAGCGAAGTTGTTGCTATTTATCCCATAACCCCCTCAACCCCAATGGCTGAATTCTGCGATACATGGAGCGCTCAGGGCAAAAGGAATATTTGGGGGCAAATCCCCAGAGTTATAGAATTGCAGTCGGAAGGCGGGGCTGCGGGCGCGGTTCACGGTTCGCTTCAGGCCGGCGCATTAACCACCACCTTCACAGCCTCTCAAGGCCTGCTTTTGATGGTTCCGAATATGTTCAAAATTGCCGGCGAATTGACCTCTGTGGTATTCCATGTGAGCGCGCGCGCCCTTGCTATGCAGGGTCTCTCGATTTTCGGCGACCATTCGGATGTTATGGCTTGCAGGCAAACAGGCTTTGCCATGCTCGCAAGTTCCAGCGTTCAGGAAGCCCACGACCTCGCATTGGTGGCTCACGCCGCAACGCTAAAATCACGTATTCCCTTTATACACTTTTTTGACGGCTTCCGCACCTCCCACGAAATAATGAAAATAGAGGAACTGTCCTTAGAAACAATTAAGGAACTCATAGACGATGAGCTAGTGGCGGCACACCGCGCAAGGGCGCTGACTCCGGATGCTCCGGTTTTGAGAGGCACGGCGCAGAACCCGGATGTTTATTTCCAGGGCCGCGAAACGGTGAATCCGTTTTACGCAGCCGCTCCCGCAATAGTTCAGGAATATATGGACAAGCTCGCCAAACTCACGGGACGCAAATATTCTTTGGTTGAATACACGGGCGCAACCGATGCGGAAACGGTTATTGTCATAATGGGTTCAGGGGCTTCAACCGCGCGTGAAACTGTTGAACTTCTGGTGAGCAAAGGGCAAAAAGTCGGGCTGATTAACCTGCATTTATACAGACCTTTCCCTGTTAAAGAGTTCTTAGCAACTCTTCCTAAGTCCGTTAAAAATATAGCAGTTATGGACCGCTGCAAAGAACCCGGTTCCGCCGGTGAACCCCTTTTTCAGGATGTTCTAACCGCAGTTTCCGAGGCGGCCATGAGCGGTTCCCGTTCCCTTCCAAAAGTGCTGGCAGGCCGCTATGGTCTTGCCTCAAAGGAATTCACGCCCGCTTGCGTTAAAGCCGTTCTGGACAACGCCGCAAACTCAAATTCTAAAAACCACTTTACGGTAGGCATAAACGATGATGTAGGCGGCACAAGTTTAAAAGCGGACGAATCCTTCCGCTTGGAAAAGAAACTCTTTCAGGCGATGTTCTACGGCCTGGGCGCAGACGGCACGGTTAGCGCAAACAAAAACTCCATCAAAATCATCGGAGAATACACGGATAACTACACGCAGGGCTACTTTGTTTACGATTCCAAAAAGAGCGGCAGCGGCACCACCTCGCATTTGCGTTTTGGAAAGGAACCTATCCATGCCCCCTATCTGATAGAATTAAATCAGGCGGATTTTGTCGCCTGCCATCACACTCCGCATCTTGACCAAATCAACATGCTCCGCTTTGCAAAACCGGGCGCAGTGTTTTTGTTAAACACCCAGGCATCCGCAGACGAGGCATGGAATACCTTTCCCAAGGAAGTTCAAACTCAAATCATAGAGAAAAAACTAAAGGTTTATATCATTGACGGCTACAAGGTTGCCCACGATACCGGAATGGGACGGCGCATAAATACCATCATGCAAACCTGCTTCTTTGCAATATCGGGCATTTTGCCAAAAGACGAGGCAATCGGGCATATCAAGGATTCAATTAAAAAGAGCTATTCAAAGAAAGGCGAAGAAGTTGTTAAAATGAACTGGAATGCCGTGGATAAAACCCTTGCGAACCTGCACGAGATTAAAATCCCCGGTTCCGTGACCGCAACGCAAACTTTCCGCCCCGCATTAATAGGCACAAACGATAAATTCCTGACTTCCGTAACTGCAAAGATTATAGAGGGTTACGGCGATGAGCTACCCGTTTCCGCAATGCCTGTTGACGGCACTTTCCCCACCGCTACATCCAAATACGAAAAGCGCGACCTCGCCTTGGAAATTCCGGTTTGGGGCGCGGATATTTGTATTCAATGCGGAAAATGCGCAATGGTTTGCCCGCACGCCGCAATTCGCACCAAAGCCTACGATGCCTCTGCCCTGTCCGGCGCTCCGGAAGGTTTCAGGAGCATGGCCGGCAAAGGCTTTAAGCTGGAAGGCGATATTAAATACAGCGTTCAGGTTAGCCCCTACGACTGTACCGGTTGCGGAGTTTGTGTTGAGGCCTGCCCCACCAAAGACAAGGCAGACCCAAAGAAAAAATCCATAAACATGACCCATCAAGCGGGAATTGCCGAAAAAGAAGGCAAAGCATGGGATTTCTTTGTGAACATACCGGAGGCAGACCGTTCAAAAATTGACCCGAAACTCGTTAAAAATGCCATGTTGCTGGAACCTCTCTTTGAGTTCAGCGGTGCCTGCACGGGCTGCGGCGAAACCCCTTATGTGCGTTTGGCATCTCAGTTATTCGGCGACAGAATGGTAGTGGCTAATGCAACCGGCTGTTCCTCAATTTACGGCGGAAACCTGCCCACTACCCCCTGGACAAAAAACAAAGACGGCAGAGGCCCCGCCTGGAGCAACTCCCTTTTTGAAGACAATGCCGAATTCGGTTTGGGTATGCGCCTCGCGATAACCCAGCACGCAAAGCAAGCCGAAGACCTTTTAGGGCAAATCAGCGAAGTCCCGGCAGACCTGGTAAAATCGCTCAAAGAGCAGAGCCAAATTGACGAAGCCGGCATTGCAGCGCAAAGAGCGAATGTCAAAAAATTAAAGGAAATATTGAAGAATGTCAAAACCCCTGCCGCCGCAAAATTGTCTTCAATAGCGGATTACCTTGTGCACAAGAGTGTGTGGATAATGGGCGGCGATGGCTGGGCTTATGATATTGGCTACGGCGGTTTAGACCATGTTCTTGCAAGCGGCGAAAATGTGAATGTTCTTGTTTTGGATACCGAGGTGTATTCCAACACGGGCGGGCAAGCGAGCAAAAGCACCAATTTAGCAGCCGTTGCGCAGTTTGCAGCAAGCGGTAAGCGCGCTCCTAAAAAGGACTTGGGACTAATTGCCATGAGCTACAAGAATGTATATGTTGGCAGGGTTGCAATGGGTGCAAACGATGTACACGCAATAAAGGTATTCCGTGAAGCGGAAGCCCACAACGGGCCATCCCTTATACTCGCCTACTCCCCTTGCATCTCGCACGGCATAAAGGATATGCGTTATATGCTTAATCAGCAAAAGATGGCAGTTGAGAGCGGCTACTGGCCCCTGCTCCGCTACATTCCGGCAANCATAGACGAAGGCAAAAATCCCTTTGTNCTGGATTCCAAAGCCCCAAGCCTCCCGGTAAAGGATTACATTTACACCGAGAACCGCTACAAAATGCTAACCGTTTCCAACCCCGCCGCCGCAGAGGAACTTGCAAAAAAATTGCAGGAATTTGTGGATGCCAAGTGGAAGCAGTACGAGGATTTGGCTAAAATTTAAGGGTTAAAGGTTAAAGGCTTTAGCCTTTAACCTCTTTAATAACTATAACTCCGCTTTGGTCTATGCGTGGATAAGCACGCATTCCCTCGCCGCCTTTGCCCTTGTCCAGGACTTTTCGCAGCTTGCCGTCAAAGGTATAGAAACGGAGTTCCCACGGTTCGTTTGGGGAGTTGAAATAACCGCTGTTTTTCTGTATGCGGTTCCGATAGCTGCGCCCTAAATCGTCTGCGCTTGTAACTCTCAGGGAAACATCTTTCAGGTTCCAGCCTATATCGTTTCCGCCCATGTCAAAGGACAAAAGGGCAGCGGCATCGTCAACTTCCTTCATTGTGAATTTCCAACTGTAATCCTGCCAGTCGGTGCTAAGATCTATTATTCTGCCGTTGGCATAAGGTATATATTCCCTGTCGTTTTTCTTTATGTTTACATTCATTGTTCTGGGCGCATTGGCCTTGGCTTTCATCGTAAAAATATACGACTCGCCTTCCTTCAGCGAAACATCGGTGCAAAACTGCAAGGACCAGCTATCCTTGCCGGGCTTTTGAATTTCAAAACACATTTCCTTGCTCTCTGCCACGGTGGAAAAATTCCCCTGCCCGTTTTCAACTCTCCAGCCCTTTAAACCCTTGGAAAAGTTGCCGTTTTCAACCAGATTTTTTTTAGAAGATTCCTTCATTATTTGCACTCCAAGCCTTTAAGTTCCGAGATTCTCTGTTTTGCGTGCTTTACCGCGGAATTTTGAGCCGCCTCCTGAGAGTTAAAGTAATAGCGGCGCGGGCTGGAAAAGGCAAAGAACTCGCTTTCCTGCGGGTCTCCGGTTATGGTTTCGGAAACCGGCGCGGTTCCTTCNGTTTCGTGGAAAACAGGAGCCTGGGCATCCAGGCCCCCCTGAGGCATAAGCAGGTAGTGGAGTTTGTATTTCCACTGATANACAAGCTGAACCCTTGCGTTCCAAACCTTTACATAATNATTTTCAGCGGTGCCGGAAATTCTTTTAAGGTATTCCGTGCGCCCTTCCGAACTGGCAATNAGGCTTGCCGGGTTAGGCAGGTTCTGTATGCAGCGGGAAAGGGTATCTATGCGGAGCGATGTGTACTGGGCAGGCAAATCCTTAACCTTTATACTCACGGATTTACTGCTCGTGTTTATATTCTGCGCAAGGCAAAAAACATTCGCAAAAAGAATAGCAGTTAAAATTTTGAACTTTGTCATGTCCGTAATATAGAAATTATCACAGGTCCTTAACCTTGTCCGCGTAATTTCTGCCCACGGGGATCACCGTTTTTGCGGAATCGTTCAGAATAACCACCAGTTTTCCGGGGAATTGCCTGCGAATCTCGGCTATTCGGTCCACAGCCACCAAATTTGCGCGATGAACCCGGACAAAGGACTTTGGATCCAGCCTGTTTTCCAGGTCTATCATGGGGGTATCTATTATATAGCGGTTATCGTTTGCATAAACGGCGGTGTATTTCTCGTCGCTTTCAAAGCGTACTATGTCGGCGGTGTTTATGAGCAGGGTGCGGTCGCCTATTTTAACATGCAGCCTTTGCAGGTATTTATCGGTTCTGTTCTCTATCAAGTTCTTCAATTTTTCATAGAGATTATCGGTGACTTTTCCCTGTTTTTTTGAATTTTCCAGGTCGGAAAGTTTTTCAAGGGTTTGCAGCAGCCGTTCCTGTTCCACGGGTTTTAACAGATAGTCAATGGCATTTTTTTCAAAGGCTTTTATTGCGTATTCGTCAAAGGCCGTTGCAAAAACTATATACGGAACATCATTTTCCGGGATTTTGCACAGATCCTCTATCAATTCAAAACCACCCTTGCCGGGCATTTGAATATCCAAAAAAACAGCAAAGGGTTTGTTTTCCAAAATCTTGCCCAAAGCCATGTCTGCGCTCTCGGCCTCGTCTATTTCCAGTTCCTTGCCGCTCTCCAAAAGCAACTTGCGCATCCTGACCCGTGCAAGCGGCTCATCGTCAACTATCAAAACTTTCATGGAAGAAAAGATAGAAATTTCAATATGCCCTGCAAATGGGCAATCGCTATGCCGTAATTTGTTATGGGCACTCCCTGATGCCTTGCTTCCTCTATGCGCGACAACATGTATTTGCGATTGAACATGCAGGCGCCGCAATGAATAATCAAATTGTATTTTGCAAGGTCTTTTGGAAAATCCGTGCCGCTCACAACCTTTATGGACAAGTCATTTCCAAATTTTTGCCTCAATAAATTCGGAATCTTTATGCGCCCTATATCCTCGCCAAGCGGTGCATGGGTGCAGGCCTCGGCAATAAGTACATGAGAATTCCCCGACAGGCTGTCAATAGCCTTTGCTCCGTTCAAAAAACTTTCAATATCGCCCTTGTATGCGGCAAAAAGCACCGAAAAGGAGGTTAGCTTGCTCTCCTTTGGCTTTTTATCATATACCATTTTGAACACCTGCGAGTCGCAAATTATCAAGTCCGGCGCTTTATGCAGGGCGGCCAGTGTTTCATCTATTTTTTCTGCCGTGCAGCTGATAACTATGCTTTTTTTATCCAGCAGTTCGCGAATTGTTTGCACCTGCGGCAATATGAGCCGGCCCTTGGGTGCCTGTATGTCCTGAGGCATAACAAGCATTACAATATCGTTTTCGTGGACAGAATTTCCGGTAATATTAATTTTTTCTTCGGGGGCGTTTTCAATCAGGGCGTTTTTTACTTCTTCAATATTATGTTTTTTCAGGGCATTGACAACAATAATCCGCCCGTCAAGTTCTGCCTTTAACTTGGAAACAATTTCTGGTGCATTATTGTTTTCCATATCATTGACAACAACGATCACCTTGACATTCTGCTTTTTAAGGGAATGTACCCAGGATATTCCTTCATCTATATCCGTATCGCAAAATATGACAATCGCCATATCCGCCTTTTTTGTCACCAGTTTGGTTTTTTCAATGCGCTTGATTCCCAAATCGCTGGTATCTTCAAAGCCGGCCGTATCAATAAATACAACAGGCCCAAGACCGTTGATTTCCATAGCCTTGTAAACAGGGTCGGTAGTTGTTCCCTTTTTTTCGGAAACAAGGGCAACTTCCTGTGATGTGAGGGCATTAAGCAGCGTTGATTTGCCGCTATTAACCTTGCCGAATATGCCTATATGCAGCCTTGAAGCGTTTGGGGTTTCTTGTAAAGTCATGGCGGTAAATATAGTAAAATAGAGTCTTGCTGGCCACGCTATTTTCTATTTTTCAGTTAAATGCAAGAAAAAGAAGAACAGGCCGGCAAGGTTCAGTTGAAGGCAATCCTCAAGGGAAATGCGGCACGGGCCATTGCGCCTGCCGCCATGGCCGGGTTTAATGTTGCGAATTTTCAGCAAAATCCTGCGGCAAGGGAAACTCTGGAAGAACACCTTAAAAACGAAATTGCCTCCCTTCAATCCCAAATAGCCACTCTCAACGGCGAAACAGCGCAGTTAAAAAAGAAAGCCGAAGAAGATGCAAAGGCCTCCTACGATAAAGGCATGCAGGAGGGCAAGGCTCTGGGTACAACAGAAGGGGAAAAAAAGGCTCTTGAAAAATGGAATCAGAATTTAAAAGCCCTGCAAACCGAAACCGCAAAAACACTTGAATCTCTGTCCGCTCAACAGAAGGAAAATTTTGAAAAAATCAGCGCCGCTACCGCGGAAATCGCCATTGCAATCTCAAAAAGAGTCTTTTGCGAAGAAGTTGCCGTAAACCCGAATATCATAGCCAGAGTTTTAAAGGAAGCATTCGTATTCCTGGGGCAGGAAGAAAACCTTAAGGTTCGCCTGAACCCTCTGGACGTGCCTTCCGCCGAAGAAACAGGCCATTTCTGGAAGCCCGCAATGACCTCGCTGAAAAATGTAGAACTCGTTTTTGACGATACAATAGAAAAGGGCGGCTGCATACTGGAATCGGAAAACGGCTCGTCCGTTGATATGCGCCTGCAAACGATTTTCGGGCATATAGAAGATTCCGTCAGGCAAATTTATTCTGCCCAGGAACCTGCCCAGTTTGCATGATCGCAATCCTTGTCACCGTTATCAAGCGCTTCCAGTTCCAAAGCATTAACCCCGCCGATATCTATGCTAAGCGAATCCATCTCGTGGGAGTTTAAAACCCTTGAGCGGTAAAGCTGTTTGCCGTCGCCTTTCACAACCCATACAGCACCGTTGCCGCAAACGGATTCATCGTCAAGGCCTATATAGCTGTGGAATTTTTTATATGCCCCGTTCAGGTTCCAAACCAGTTTTGAATTGGTGTGCGAGCCAACTCCGAATTCAAAAAATTTTCCGTCTATTTTAATGGCATTGTTCTCCACGGATTTTCCCATTTTCGGTTCGCCCCAGTCCTGTGCCCAGTTATCTGGCCTTGTGTCCTGAAGCAAGCGGTTATTTTCCGAGCGAATAAAGAATTGAATTTCCTTTTTAACGGTGTCGTTTTCCGGAAATGCCACCAGAGCCGCATAGTACATACCGGGCTTTCCCACGGGAAAATTGCCTGCGCTCCTTTCCAAATCCAAAAATCTGCCGTTTAAAAGAACCCTGTAATCAACCAGGGTATCCGGCAAGCTCCATTCTATTTCACCCTTTTCAACATCCCATTTTATACTTGCGGCATAATTTGACTCCCCTCTTTGCCTTCCTATCTTGTAGGCTTCAAGAGGATAGCCAAAAGGACGGGATTGCGAGAAAATTCTATGGGTTTTATACCGGTTCAAAATTGCGTCTATGGTGCTTGTTGTTTTAAATCCCACAACTTTTGAATTTCTATCCACATCGCCATAGCCATCTTGCCCGCGCACCACGTAAATATTATCACCGGAAAAATTTCGCCATTCCTCCAGTTCATTTGGCGACCAGCCTAAAAACTGCCGCTCGGAAAATCCGTTCAGTCCGCTTGCCAGCATTTGCCAGGGGCGGCCATAGATGAATATGGAATTTTGCGGAAGTTTTTTCAATTCGGTATTTAAAAAATCCTCCTCTGCCAGAAGTTTATTCTTGTTGTATAAAATATTGGAGTTAAAACTTTCAATATGGTGCAGGGAGAGATAAACGGCCAAAACCGCCGCCACCCCGCACACTATCCTTGACCTGCCCCTTGAGGCATCGCAAAGGCCCGCCGCCATTACAATGGCAAAAAGCGGCAGTGCAACAAGTACATATCTCTGGTTGATATCTATTTCAAACGTGCCGGAAACATTGAAAAGTATAACGCCTATTTGCAGGCAGAACAGGGCAAAGAGCAGGGCCGCCCATCTGTATTTTTTTTGAAAGGCGATTACGTATAAAAGCCACGCAAAACTTGCAAAGAGCAAAAGCGCATAGCTGGTGTAAAAGGGATTTTTCAAAAGCCCGTTTTGGCTAAGACCCGCATTCCACATTATTTCAATATCGCTTTTTAAATTATATGTAAAGTTCGCAAACGAATGTGCCGCATGTTCGCCGCCCTGAAAATCATAGCCCCTGTAGGCAATCATNGTGTTTATGGCCGGCCAGGAAGCCANCACTACAAGCGCGGTAAAAANAGCCAGGCGATGAGGNTTTTCCCTGAAATAGGAATAATAAAAAAGCGCAAAGGGAATAAAGCAGAACAGGGTTTCCTGCCTTGTTTGCGCAAAAAATCCGAGCAGTGGAATTATCAGGGCAAAATGCTTAAAGGAAATTTCCTTGGGTGGAATAAGGGAGTAAAAAGCCAAGAGCGCGGCAAACAGAAATACATACAGAACTTCCGTTGAGGCACTGCGGGACTGCATCAGGAATATGGGCTGGCTCAACAGAAAAATCGCGGCGGTCAATGCAAGCCATTCGTCCCTTGCAAGCCTGAACAGCGCAAAAAACAGCAGAGCCGCAGAGCAAAGAGCCAAAGGCAAATTTATGAGCAGGGCCGTATCCCGGTTTGGTTCCGCAAACAAAAACACGAGCGATTGAACAAAGCCAAAAGCCTTGCCCTTGAAATTGTTTACCACATCCTTGCAATCAAGAACTCCGTCTCTCCACACGCCCTGATTGCACACCCCGCCGCTCTTTTCAAAACGCATTTCAAGAGCCATGGATTCCCAACTTGTTTCATCGCTTAAAACCCTGTGCTGCAAGCTGATTTGCGTTGTTGCAAATACGGCGGCTAAAACTAAAAGAGCCGCCAGCCCGAGCAAGGATATTTTTGAAGGCAAATGACTTTTTGCCCTTTGGAAAATTTCCCCTGCGTTCCAGATTAAGGCTATGCAAATCCATATAAATACGGCCAGAATCGCATAATAGCCCTGATCTATATCCCAGGACTTTGCGGTATCCTGCGGAATTTTCTGGAACAATAAAAATACCGCTGCCAGCACGGGAGCGGTGTAAATAAGAGGAGCAAAATTATTGAACATTGAGATAATAAAGCCCAACCAGTTTACCATCCTGGCGAAGTGCCAAAAGCTGCTTGCCGCCGGAAAGAGCCCCTTTTATTTCGTAAAGATTATCGCTTTTATAATCGGATTCCAGCTTATTTCCCTTATCCAGATTTGGAATGAGCAAGGTTTCCTTTGCATCCACTCCGCAATCGTGCTTTTTGGCGGATTCCGAAACTACGGGATAAGCTACCGCATCAACAGGTGAAGACACCGAAGTAGCTATTTTATAAAGAACGGTTATATTGGCAGGAACATTCCTGGGTGCAGGCAATATCATGTTCTTTTTTTCCTTTTTCTTGGTAGAAGGGTTTTCCACTTCGGAGACAAATTTTGTGCGCAGGCCAAAAGTTCCCCCTTTGCAGGTGGGTTGCCAGATTGCCCAGTCATTGGTTATTTTTTCCGCATTTGAACCTTCAACCGGGCGGTAAAGCCCCGGAGTGACTTCCTGGCCGTAGATATAAACATCCTGGGTTACCTGCATCTTTTCCTTGGTTATGGTAAATTCCGCGTGCCCTTTTGAGTACTTGCCCTTGCCGGCTTCTACGGTATAAGTGCCAGGCTCAATGCCCTCAAACTTGAACTTGCCGTCCGGCAAGCCGCCGGGGATTTTTTGTGAGTTGTGCACGGTGCCTTTTATATACACTGTGGGAAGTTCAACAGCCTTTCCGCTGAACGGGTCTATGACCGTACCGGAAACCGAACCTTTTTCGCAAGCCGCAAGTGCAAGCATGCCAAGCGCGATGAATGGTAAAAACTTTTTCATGGGAAATAATATAGAAACTAACTTGCCTCACTCATATTTTTCCCAGGCAAAAAAACAGCTTTTTGCACCGGTGTGGCAGGCAACGCCGTCTCCTTGCGGCAAGACCTTGAATAAAAGGCAGTCAAAATCGCAGTCCGGCGACCAGCTCACAATCTTCAAATAATTTCCGCTGGTGGCTCCCTTGTGCCAAAGCTCTCCCCTGCTGCGGCTCCAGAATACCATCTCACCCTTTTCCAAAGTTAGCTTCAAGGATTCTTCGTTCATCCAGGCCATCATAAGCACCGTGCCGTCTGTGGCGTGCTGGGCAATGGCGGGGATTAAGCCTTGGGAGTTAAAGTTGACTTTTTTCACTCCCTCACCTGCCCGTTCCCCTTTAACAGCCATTTATAGCTGCACAGACTTTCCATGCCCATAGGCCCTCTTGCGTGCAGTTTATCCGTGGAAATTCCTACCTCGGCGCCCAAACCGTATTGACCGCCATCCGCCAGACGGGTGCTCACATTCAGCATAACGCTTGCGCTGTCTACGTTGCTTGCAAAATATTCCAGAACTTCGGCATCCTGCGCAACTATGGCATCCGTGTGGTGGCTGCCGTATTTTTCAATATGCTCGCAGGCTTCCTTAACATCGTTTACCAGGCACACGGAAAGCATCAAGTCCAAATACTCTATTCCTCGCTTCCCAAAGAAAAATTCAACTCCTGCATCCCTTAAAGGCATCAGGATCTGCTCCATTGCATCTTTTGGAAAATCCTTGTGAAACAGCACTGTTTCTACGGCATTGCATACGCTTGGGCGCTGAACCTTTGCATTGTACAGAATTTTAGCGGCTTTTTCCAAATCTGCGCTTTTGTCTATGTAAATATGGCAAATTCCGTTAAAATGCTTTATCACGGGAATTCTGGAATGTTCGCTCACCGTTCTGATCAAGCCCTCTCCGCCACGGGGAATTACCAAATCCAAATACTGGTTTTGCTTCAAAAGGAAGCCAAGCAGGCTGCGGTCGGGGTTGTCTATGTACTGAATTGCGCTTCTTGAAATGTTGAATTCCACCAGGGCATCGCAAAAAATCTTGGCCAAAAAAGAGCCGGAATGTACGGATTCCTTTCCGCCGCGCAAAATAACGGCATTGCCGGATTTAAAGCACAGAGCAGCACCGTCTATTGTGACATTGGGGCGGCTCTCGTAAATAAAGAATATCGCTCCAAGCGGCACGCTAATCCGGCTGATGTCTATGCCGTTTTTCAATGTTCTATTCTCCAGAACCTTACCGAGAGGGTCTGCAAACAAGGCGATTTCTTCTACGCCCCTTGCCATTTCTTCCACCCGTTTGGAATTGAGCGTGAGGCGGTCTATCATTGAGTTTGCCAGGCCGTCTGTTTTTGCCGCATCAATATCCCTCCTGTTCTCCTCCAGAATTGCCGCCTCTTGAGCGCGAATGGATTTTGCCACCGTCTTTAAAACGTCATTGCGGACTACCGCGCTTAAAGTTCTAAGTTCAAGCGAGACGTTCTTCGCGGTTTGCGCAATATCAACCGCAGTCTTTTCCAGATTGTTTTCCGAACCCTTTTCCATTTTAGAATTTCCTAAATTTCAGCAAGATGCAAAAAAATATAGAAAAAAATATCGGCAAGACCTTGCGGAAATCCTCACCTGCAAGGGCCTGGAGTATTTTATTCCTTTGCGCCTGCATTGTTGCCCTGGCTATTTTCCTCAGGTTTTTCGTTTTTTCCGTCTGGAATTTTGAAGGAAAAAAAGTTTTTGTCTGCGAGCTGGCTTTTTGCAGGGAAAATTCCAAAAAAGGCGATTTGCTACTGGCAAATACCAGGGAAGGAAACCCCGCTTTATTCTGGCAAATCGGGAAAAGCGGCGAAATCATTGAAATTTCCACGCCATTTGCTCCCATTAGCCTGAACATTCCCAAAACAGGCGATACCATAGTCTTTGACACTTTAAATCCAATGTTCTGGGATATGGCTGCCTCCCTGCACAGAGAATTTTTCCCGGGAAAAAAAACGGCTACCGATATTTCGCTTTGGGACCTGGAAAAGGAAATCCCCTTTTCAAGCGTTGGCAGAGCCAGCATTTCCGGCAGGCCCGTGTCCGAGAGGGAAGTCGCTTTTTTACCGTGGCAGGAGCTAAGGCTCTTGGAACTTCAACTGCAAAAAATTTTCCCGGCCCTTGACAGCATCCATTTCAAGAGAAAATTCCTTGCGGATTCCGTTGAAATCAAAAATTTTATCATAACCGAAGAACTTTTTTACCTTTCCTGCGAAAAGCCGGAGCAACAGAGGCAATGCTATGACAGCAGGGAAAAGGGCTTTTTTAGAAAAAGCATGCTTAGAGGAATTGCTATATTCCCCTAATGGCTGTAAAATCTAACAACCGAATTCTGATAATGGACGATTCACAGGCCTTGCTGAAAGTTATGGCTCAAACGCTTGTTCAGCACGGCTACGAAGTCGAAACCGCCATAAATGGCGTTTTAGGCTTGCAAAAAGTGGAAACCTTTCATCCGGGGCTTGTTATAATAGACATAATGATGCCGGAAATGGACGGCTACGAAGCAACCCGAAAAATCAGGCACCTTTACCCCGACATCAGCATAGTGATGTTTTCCGCCCAGCCTGCAACCGTTGTTGAAAAGCACGCCTTTGCCTCGGGTGCAGACCTCTTCTTGCAAAAACCCATCAGAGAACCTATCCTGCTGGGTATCGCCAAAAAATACACAACCGTTGAAATTGCGGAAGAAGAAGAAGAGCACGAAACGGTTTTGCACTACGATGCCGACCAGCCCTACATCATCCATATCAGAACCTGTTATTTCTGCGGTTGCGATCACGTAAACTTTTTTGTGCCTCGCCCGGAAGCCTACGAGGAATCCTGGGCCGACGGCTTGTTTCCAAGATACGTGCCAAAGGAAGGTTTTCCAAAATGGGATTTTTTGCGGACACTGGTTGCCGTTTGCCCAAGCTGCCTGTTTGCCTCCTACGATATAAACGATTTTGCCGTGGACCCAAGGCACACATCTTTCCCATACAGCGCCGATGCCAAGCGTATTCTTTCAAGAGGAATAGCGGCCCGCAAAAAAATGATAGGCGTTGAAAACACGGATGCGTTTTCCAACCCGAATCGCAACGTGCAAAGAACCATAGAATCCCTGCTTCTCGCGGAAAAGGGCGGAAACGGCCTTGTGATTGGCGATAAGGAAGGAGTTTATTGCGATATTGGGTTTTACACAACCATGCACGCCGTGCTGAGATACTCCCAAAGCCAGGACAAAATAGAGTTCCAGAACAACCTGCGGGAATCCCTCAACTTATTCTCAAACCAGTTGAAAATCCACAACACTTCCAGAATTACAAGGGCAAAAACATATTANTTCATGATAGCCCTGAACATGGCAACCGGCGCTTCCATTCGCGCAAATGAATTGAAACTNGAGTTTGAGAATTTTTACCGCAAAATAGGCGGCGCCGACGACGCATCCTTNGAGGAGCGGCTCTGGAACGAAAGGCTGCTGTATATCTGGAAAGAGGGAGTTAACGCAGATATATTAAGGGAGCTTTGGTAGCTAAAAAGCCGGCATGCCGGGGATTTTCAAGCCTTTGGTGATGGCTCCAACGCTTTCCTGGTAGGCATTCTCCTTTTTNGCAATAGCNTCATTGAATGCCGCCATTAGAAGGTCTTCCAAAGCCTCCACATCGCTGGCATCCACAGCGGAGGGGGCAATTTTAAGTTCGGTTATGGCNCCGTTCCCGTTTATTGTAACCTTAACCGCGCCGCCGCCGGCCTCCGCGCTAAAGTTCTGGCTCTGCAAGCTCTCCTGAGTCTTCTTCATCTGAGTTTGCATCTTCTGCATTGAGCGAATCATCTGCTGCATGTCCATTTTGAATCTCCTTTGTACCTGTAACTTTCAACTCCATATATTTTACAAAATCCGCAAAGCAAGGATTCTGTTTTAGGTCCTTTTCAAACGGCGAAGGTTGTTGGGGCGTTGCAGGCAACGCCCTTACAACCTGGGGCGGTGCAGGTGCGACCTCAGATTTTTTTTTTGCTTTCCTCATTCGGAGGAGCATTTCGCATGTTTTCAAGCACTTCCTTTATATTCGCCACCTTGTCCAGCCATGCGATTTTTGAAAACTCCGTCTCTGCCAGCAAGCGGGGATTCAAGCCGTGCTTTGCCGAGCATTTTTCATTTAGCTCCGTTATGATTTTCACTATTCGCAAAATATCGCCCTGCTCAAATGCAGGAGCAAGATTTTTCAGGCTGTCCAAACTCGCCTGCGATATTTCCAGTTGCTCTGCGGAAAGCCCTATTCTTGCATACAGAAAATTCCGCAGGAATTTTATGAAGCCGTCCAAAAACATCTGTATTTCCGCGCCTGCTGCCATAGCCTTTTCCAAAATCTCAAAACTGCCTTTTGCATCGTGCGCTTCAAAGACCTTGAGAAGTTCAAAGTAAAGGGTATCCGGCGGAATGCCCAGGGCGTTTTGCACGGATTCCTTTGTTATGGTATTTCCGCTGTAAACAAAAACCTCGTCAAAGATTGTCAGGGCATCGCGCATTGAACCGTCTGCCTTTTCCGAGATTATGGAAAGAGCCTCCGGTGCCGCCTTTATGCCTTCCTGTTCGCATATAAAAGCAAGCCTCCTTGATATTTGCAGCGGGGAAATTCTTCTGAAATCAAAACTCAGCACNCTGGATAAAATCGTGGCAGGAACCTTGTTTATCTCCGTTGTGGCAAAAATAAAAACCAGNTANGNAGGCGGCTCTTCCAGTGTTTTAAGCATGGAATTCCAAGCCGCTTTTGAGATGGCATGGACTTCGTCTATNATTAAAATTCTGTACTTGCTTTTCACAGGCGGGTACTGCGTATCGCTTAGGATTTCACGCATATCGTCCACGCCGTTATTGCTGGCGGCATCCATTTCCACAACATCCATGGACGAGCCTGCGGCTATGGCTTTGCAGCTTTCACATTCGCAGCAGGGTTTTCCGCTTTCTGCCGTGCAGTTGAGCATTGAAGCCAGAATTCTCGCCGAGGTAGTTTTGCCCACGCCTCTGGTGCCCGAGAACAGAAAAGCGTGATGAACATTGCCTGTTGCCAAGGCATTTTTGAGCGTTTGGGCAATATGCTCCTGCCCCGACATTTCGTCAAAGGAGCGGGGCCTCCATTTCCTTGCCATTGCTATGTAAGGCATAATTCCTCCAGTGCCGCTTTGCTTTTTTCCACAATGTCCTTTTGCGTAGCCAGTTTTTGCCTCTCTCCGTCTATAACTGCCTCGGGAGCATTTTTCACAAAATTTTCGGTGGAAAGTTTTTTCTCCACGCTTGCCGCAAAACTCTCCGCCTTTTCAATTTCCTTTTTCAAGCGGGCAATCTCCTTCTCCTTGTCCAAAATGCCTTCTAGCGGAATAAAGAGTTCCCCGCCCGGAATAACCACGCTTGCGCTAAACGCCGGCTTTTTCAAATTCCCGCCGAATTCAAAAGAAGAAAGACCGCTCAAATCCTTGAGCATATTCTTGCAGTTTTCCAAATTAGCCGGGGTGCGGGCAACGGCTGCAATCTTTTGGGCAGGCGCTATGGAATAGCGGCCCCGCACGGAACGAACCGCCTCCACAATGGCAAAAACATCTTCAAACTGCCTTTCAATTTCCGCATTTATCAAATCATCGCTTNCCTTTGGCCACTGCCTTAAAATCACCCTTTGCGAATTCGGGAAAAGGATGGAATTCAGTTCTTCCGTGATAAAGGGCATTATCGGGTGCAGCAAATCCAAGACGGTGTAAAGCGAATGCGAAAGCAGCGAACCGGATTCCCCGGAAATATCGCCTTTCTTTATTTCCAAATAACGACTGCACAAATCGTCCCAGACAAAATGATAAATTACGGCGGCATATTCGGAAAACCGGTAATTTTCCAAGGCGGTTTGCGTTTGTTTTATCACGGTGTTCAATCGGGATAATATCCATTTGTCGTCCAACGTGGTTGGTTTTATTATCGTCCCCCCGGTGATATGCGGTTCCAAAAACCGCGCCGCGTTCCACAATTTATTCCCGAAATTCCGGCCTATTTCAAATTTTTCGCTGATATTTATTTCCCTGCCGTCTTCCAGTTTTTCTTTTTTGACGGGCAGCCTTGCCTCCTGATTTTCCGTGCACATTGAACACATAACAAAACGCAGGGCATCCGCACCGTATTTTTCAATGATGTCAAGGGGGTCCACCCCATTGCCGAGCGATTTGCTCATCCTGCGCCCAAGTCCGTCTAAAATCGTAGGGTTGATATAAACATTGTCAAACGGAATTCTGCCCATATTCTCCTGGCTGAAAATCACCATTCTCGCAACCCAGAGAGAAATAATATCCCGTGCCGTCACCAAAACCGAGGTCGGGTAAAATGTATCNAGCAAATCCGTTTGCCCGGGCCAGCCCATTGTGCTGTGGGGCCAAAGAGCNGAACTGAACCAGGTGTCCAAAACATCAGGGTCACGAACCAACTTCAANCCTTCAATTTCGTCTTCCTGCAAATCCTTTTCCAAAGAACAAACCAGCCAGTCACCGTTTTCCGCCTGGTAAAAATGAACATCATCTCTATTTGCAAATTGAGACTTCAAATAATCATGCAAATCCTTTAATCCTGTTAATCGTGGTTCAGACTGTTTTACGTGCCATATCGGAATCTGATGCCCCCACCATAATTGACGGCTAATGCACCAGTCACGTTTTTCGCCTAGCCAGTTCAGGTAATTTTTTGCATAACGTGCCGGAGTGAATTTTACTTCGCCGTTTTCTACCGCTTGCATAGCCCGCTCTGCCAACCTGTCCATTTTTACAAACCACTGGTCGCTCAAATACGGTTCAATTATCGTTTTGGAACGGTCGCTCTTTCCAACCTGCATTTCGTGATCTTCTACCTTTAGCAACAAACCGGATTTTTCCAAGCCTTCAACAACGGCGGCTCTCGCCTTTTCGCCTTTTAAACCCTTGAATTCGCCGGCGTTTTCGTTCAGGGAACCGTCTTCGTTCAGGATGTTGAGCATCGGCAAGTTATGGCGAATTCCTGTTGCGTAATCGTTTGGGTCGTGGGCGGGAGTAACCTTTACCGAGCCTGTTCCGAATTCCATGTCAACCAAAATGGCATCTGCAATCACCGGTATTTCCCTGTTCACAAAAGGAACCAGCAGGGTTTTGCCTATAAACTTTTTATAGCGTTCATCTTCCGGGTGAACCGCTACTGCCGTATCGCCTAAAATAGTTTCCGGGCGGGTAGTTGCAACGGGAATATAACCGCTGCCGTCTGCGAGCGGGTATTTGAAAGTCCAGAAATGCCCCTTGACCGTTTCGTGGTAAATTTCATCGTCTGCAACGGCGGTGTGCAAATGGGTATCCCAGTTCACCAGGCGTTTGCCCCGGTAAATCAAGCCCTTTTTAAAAAGGTTAAAGAAGGCATAGCGAACCGCTTTTGCGCAAACCGGATCAAGGGTAAATCTTTGCCTGTCCCAGTCGCAACTGGAACCCAGCAATTTTAACTGGCTTGTTATGCGGGCTTCGTACTCGTCTTTCCATTCCCAGATTCTTTTAACCAGTTCTTCCCTGCCCAAATCGTGGCGAGTCTTTTTTTCGTTCTGGAGCAAGCGTTTTTCCACAACTGCCTGCGTTGCTATTCCTGCGTGGTCCGTGCCGGGAATCCAAAGCGTATTTTTGCCGAGTTTTCTGTTATAGCGAACTAAAATATCCTGAATGGTATTGTTGAGCGCATGCCCAAGGTGCAAAGCACCGGTTACATTTGGCGGCGGAATTACAACGGAAAAATGCTCCTGTTTTTTTGCGGCAGGGTTTGCATCGCTTGCGGGCTTAAAATTTTTTTGCTCGTCCCAGTTCTTGAGCCATTTACTTTCAATTTCTTTGTGGTTGTAGCGGGTTTCCATTAGGGGAATATAGAAAAATCCCCCCCTGAACCGCCTGCAAAATGATTATCGCATAGCCTAAAAACAGGGAAGCGAGCAGTTGCTCGGAGTTCACAACATGAGCGGTTAGAGAGAGCATGCTCCACTCTCTAACACCAATGCCGTTAAAGGAAATCGGGATTGCAGTTAGCAAAATAGTAACGGGAACAACAACAAAAATCAAGCTGAAAGAAACGGAAATGCCAACCGCCTTGAACAGCGCAAATTGCATTAAAACAACCAGAATCTGCATGAAAAGCGAACCGAATATAGCCGCAAGCAATCGCAGGGGATATTTTCTGTATTCCCTCAATTTTCCTGCAAACTGCCCGAACTTTCCCTTTTTAAAAGGATTAAATACCAGACAAACGCACAGCACCATTAAGAATAAGGATACAACCGCCATAAACCAAATTGCCTGCGCCGGAATTTGCGAATACGGCAAGGCGAGCCAAAACAGCAGGCATAAGGCCACAAGCCCCAGAATTCTGGCAGTAAAAACGGAAGCCACGCTACCGGCTATAACATTGTGCATTTTACCAAGGGCTATGGAACGATAGGCATCTCCGCCAACTCCGCCNGGAGCAAAGAGATTAAAGAGGTAACCNATAACGGTATATTTTAAAAGCGAAGCAAATTTTGGTTTTTGCTCTTTTGGAACAATCAAAAGATAATGCCAGCGAAACGCCTGACTTAGAATTATAAGTTCACCCAGCAAAAAAGACAGCAAAAGCCAGCTGAATTCCGCATTTTTTAAACTTGCCGCTATGTTTAAAACGGGGAATTTCCAGACCACCAAAGCCAAAAGCAAAATGCTAACAGCCAGTTTAATTTGCCAGGGAATTGATTTCACTCAGGGTTTCCTCGGCTGTTTTTTCCCACGAGAACTGCAAGGCGTATTCCCTCAAGTCAAGCGGACTGCCCTTCCATTCAAACGCCCTGTCTATTGCACTTGCAATATCGCTTTCGTTCTCGGGGTCAAAGTAAAAAGCGTAATTTCCGCCAACTTCCGGCAAACTGGAAGTATTGGAGCAGGCCACGGGAGTTCCACACGCAAAACTCTCCAAAACCGGCAAGCCAAAACCCTCGTAAAGAGAAGGCAGTACAAACAGGTCTGCAAAATTATAAAGGTTTACAAGTTCATCCTGGCTGACTTCGCCCGCATAAACAATGGAATTTTCTTCCTGTTTTTGCCCGTACCTGTCTTTAAAATTTTTCCCCGCCAAAATCAAAACGTGATCTTCCTTTATTAAACGAACTGCTTTCAGCAAGCCGTCCAGATTCTTATGGGGCAATAAATTTCCCACGTATAAAATGATTTTTTTCCCCTGCGGAATATTGTATTTTTTGTAAAGACAAGAAACTTCCCCTTTTTCCCTGATCACGAATTCTTTTCCCGCTGCCAAAGGTATAACCTTTATTCTGTCCGGTTCAACATTAAAAAATTCCATTATGTCTTTTTTTGTATTATGTGAATCCGTCAGGATTCTGGACGCCTTTTTTGTTGCCGTTGCCAGCATGAATTTAAAATAATAATAGTGAAATTTGCCCGGCAAAAACTGCGGGTACCTTAAATGCGTTAAATCGTGTATGGTAACTACGAGTTTCCCGCGATAAAAAACGGGAATGTTCAGGTGCGGAACGTGCAGGACATCAATTTTTTCCCTGCGAAGTTTTTTGTACGGGAAAAATAACTGCTCCTTTATGCTGTAATTTTTGCAGGGGAAATTTGAACTGTCCAAAATGATGCTGTAACCTATATACTCCATTATGTGCCTGATATAAGTTCCAATACCGCTTTTATCTATCATGCGAGCGTCTATGGCTATTTTCATACTCATACCCCGCCACTCCCAAAAGCAATACCAAACCGGCCAGCCCAATCCACAACGAAATCCTGACGCTATCGGATATATAACTGAGTTCCACGACGGATTTTCCCTGCGGAATATCAACAGCCATGAATGTGCTGAAGGCTCTGCTGACTTCTGCCTTTTCTCCGTTTACCTTTGCCTTCCAGTATTTGTGATAGTTTTCGGAAATGAACAGTTTTGCGGCGGCGGGGCTTTCCGTTTCTAAAATTATGTTGTCTGGGTTTGCATTTGATATTTTTACATTTCCCTGCTCTAAATACACCCCGTCAGGCTGCGCCTGCCACCCCTCTACCAGAGGGGAATTTTCCAGCAGTAAAATGTTTTTGTAATCGAATTCGTTATCCTTTAATTTTTTAATTATGTCTTCGCCGGAATTTTCGGTTTGCCATTGGTAATATATTTTTGCCCTGCCCAGATTGCCCGGATTTTTTTCTACTCCAATGCCGCGCTCGCTGTCGTATATTATGTAGCCTACATTCATCAAATCCAGCATTGCGGAATTTTGCAGTTGCTCCTTGAAAATACGGTAGGTCGCTATTTCGTTATCGTGAAAGCCAAGGGCATTTCTTAATCCGTAAGATGCCAGATTATTCCCGCTAATCGCAGGATTCCTGGTCAGGGAAAATATTCTGGGACGCTCCGCTTCATTTGGGCTGTCCTGTTTAATTGCTTGAATTGCCGCATTTTTTGGACTGTAGTAAGCCGCTCTCGGAACCGTTTGAACGTAGGGAAAATTTACCACCGCCAAGTCTATAGCCGCTATTGCCGCTAAAATTAAAGATTTTTTAACTATGTCCATATTTGCATTTGAAAGAATAAAAAAGGCGGCTATAAGAACTGATGCGACAATTATGAAAGATGTCAAAGAATATGAAATTAAATCTGCGGCAGCTACAAAATTAACAGGCTTAAAATAGTCGCTTTCTACCGGTTTCAGGAAAAAACTTGCAAGGAGCAAAAATGGAATAATATATGCAATTGCTTTTTTGGAATGCAGCAAATTTTGAATTTTTACAAAATATACACCGAACAATACGATGAATATCGCTACAGGGATACCATTTAAACTTTCCCAGGCGTGACGGAAAATTAAAATTGCGGTTAATAATATGCCGTACAAGATTGCACCCTGTTTTATGATTTTTCTGTTGTCTTCAAAATTTTTAAGAACAGGAGCCGCCAGAAATATAAATGCAAGAGGAAGCCAGAAAATAGCCATGCTTGGGGCACGGAAATTCTTAACGCCGGGAATAATATTAAACCATACGCCGAATAAAAACGAATGTAGCCCAACGGAATACGAAAGGGCTATAACACAGCCAAAAAACCAGAATAAAGCCTGCTTTCTGTTGCCGGGCAGCAAACATCCGCAAAGAGCNANGAATGTTAAAAGAGCTCCTGCTCCGTCTGCATTCAGCTTAAAGGGATTTTGCCCCCAATAACTGTTTTCCTTGCCGATATCCGTTCCCAAAAAACCCGGTAAAATCATGGCGGCAAGTTCTTCGCCGTGCAAACTCCAGCTTGCGGAATGTTCAATGGTTGTTTTTTCCGCGCTTCCCCGGACGGACTCGGTTGTTGTATATAAATAGGGAGGAATTATCTGAAAAGCGGAAATTGCAAGGCCAATAGCCAGGGCCAGAGCCGCAAGCCCCAGGCGAATACTGCGGACCTTTGCGGAAAGCGGATTTGAAAAAAGTTCAAACAGGGTATAAAGCCCGGCACCCCACAAAAAGAAATATGTAAGTTGCAAATGCGGAGAAAGCACCATCCAAACAACGGAAAGCGAAAAATAAATCCCGTGTTTTACGGAGCCTTCGCGCAACAACCTGATTAAGGCATACATGGCAAAGGGAGCCGCAGCAAAAACTATCATTTTACCGTCGTGCCCGCCGTATATATAGGTGAAATACTGGGGATTGCACGCATATAAAAAACCAAGCAATGCCGCCCACTGCCATTTATCCGTTAAATAACGGGCCAGAATATATGCGGCGATAAATGCGCACCAAATCGTCAAGATAAACTTGAAACCGGTTGCCCTGTCCGGTTCCAGCATAAAGTAAATCAGGGAAAGCGGATGATAAACATCTGCGAACAGAGCATCCATAGTTGGAACTCCGCCTAGACGCGAAGCATCCCATTCGGGCAAAATCAAATTCTGCGCTCTGACATAGCGGGAACCTATGCCGTTAAGCTGGTCGCTATTCAGCATAAGTTTTGAACTGTCAAAAACAAATTCGCTGAATACAAGAAGTAGCAGCGCAAGAAAGGCAAGCGCCGCAATGGCTAAAACACCATTCTTACTCAAAAGCTGCTAGTCCTCTGCCGTTAATTGCCTGTGCCTGTGCACAATAAAAAATGCAACCGCCCCGGAAACTATTACTGCAGCAGCCAGAATAATATAAGTGACAATCTTGTTCATAACAACTCCTCTTTGAAGGTAATCTAGAAAATGCTACTTGAGTGCATCATGCTCCAGCATTAAAGTGTAGTTTGTGACATCGCATACCTCGCTTGGGCCAAAATACTGTATAGGCCCCGGATACAGGTATTCTTCGCCTTTTTCCCAGTGGTTTCTATGCTCTGCAAAGTACTTGAAGGGTTTGCCGTTCAAGTTTACCAGGGCTTTTTGGATAACCGGCTTGTCTGCACCGTGCCTGCGTTCAATGTTCATCATCATTGTTGTGGGAACACCGCCCGCTATCCAGTTTTCAATGCCGGCTGTAAGGTTGCGAATGGAAGCCATATAGCCGGTTTTTTTGTGCAGCACCAAAACGGAAGCCGCGTACCCAAGGCCATAGCAGTAGTCGGCATCAAAATTGGAAGGAGCCGCGCAGCGACCCTCGTAGCCAAAGAAGTGATTAAGGGCGGCAAATTTGCCCTTGAAGGCACGAACCTTGAGTTCCTTTGAAACCATTTCTATCAGCAGTTTTTCCGTTTCAATCAGGGAAACCTGAACGTTGCCGTGCGGGTCGCGATCCATCATGAGTTGCAACTGTATGTCTCCGGGCAGGCTTTTTAGGAGTTTTGCGGAGGCTTCGGAAATATGCTTGCCGGCTGCCTCTATCATATTTTCGGCACTGGCAATTTCTGGCGTAAAGGCAACATCCGTGGCCTTGCCTGCGTTTTTAATCTCGGCTTTATTGTGGGCAAGAGCCTCATTCAATTCGGAAATCAGAACTCCGAATTCAGGGATAAATTCAACCAGACCTTCCGGTATAAGGGCTACGCCAAAATTTTTGCCGGCACCATAACGCGCCATAACAACATCGACAATTGAGAATACCACCTGTTCCAAAGTCATTTTCTTTTCCTTTATCTCCTCCGAAATCAAGCAGACGTTGGGGTGGGTTTGAAGTGCCGCTTCCAAACCGATGTGGCTCGCCGAACGCCCCATGAGTTTGATGAAGTGCCAGTATTTGCGGGCGGAGTTTGCGTCCCGTTCAATATTGCCTATGAGTTCGGAGTAGGTTTTAACGGCAGTGTCAAAGCCAAAAGATGTTTCTACATATTCGTTCTTTAAATCGCCGTCTATGGTTTTTGGGCAGCCTATAACGGAGCAGGCAACTTTTTTTGCAGAAAAATATTCCGCAAGCACCGCCGCATTCGTGTTGGAATCATCGCCGCCTATAATCACTATGGCATCCAGGTCCATTTTTTTTACCACTTCTATGCACTTGTCGAACTGCTCGGTGCTTTCAAGTTTTGTGCGACCGCTCTGGATTATGTCAAAGCCGCCCGTGTTGCGGTATTTGCTCATTAACTCGTGGTCTATTTCAATATATTTTCCATCCACCAGGCCGCCCGGCCCGCCCAGAAAACCGTAAAGGCTTGAGCTGCCTATAACGGCTTTTATTCCGTCAAAAATTCCCGCTATCACATTATGCCCGCCCGGAGCCTGGCCACCGGAGAGAACAACTCCAACTTTCAGAGGGCCGCCGGTAATCTGCTTTTCTTCCGAAGCATCAAAGGTTAAAACCGGAGCACCGTAGGTATTTGGAAGCAGTTCCTTTATTTTTGCCTGATCGCGAACCGATTCGGTTGCGGCACCGGAATTAATTATGACTTTTAAGGCACCCTTGCGAAGCGAAGGCGGCAATTTCGGTTTGTATTCGGCGCGGGCCTTGCCCAGAACAGAAAGATTTTCGGACATTGTTTTTCTCCTTTGTTCGGGGTAATCTAGAAAATTATTTTTTAACCGTCAAAGGCGGGCTGCCGTCCGAAGGGCTGATGCTATACACACCGGCCGGGATATGGCGCGTGTTCCAAACATACTGATTGAGTTCGCTGCGATAAAGGGTGGCAATGTGCCTGCCTTGATAGTCGGTTATGGATAAACTGTCTGCCTTGCAGGTTGGAGACGGAGTTATTATAAACAGGTTTTCGTTGCGGTTTATGAACAGGGAGGCAGGGCCGCGGGACATGGTTTGCCGCGGCGGTGCGTTTGCGGAAGCAAGCGCAAGCATCAGGATAAAATCGCCTTGCCCGCCGATTGTGGATTCCTGAATCATAAAGTCGTCGGAGCTGTCGTAAAACACGGCGGCGGCGGTGTTGAATTCTTCAAGAGGAGTGTATTCGGAAAAAGTGCCAAAATATTTTTTCATGGTATCATGAGTGGCTTTATCGCCTGGCCCTTCGGACAATGCACCAACCGGAAAGGCTCCGGTAAGGCGGTAAATGCCGTTGTAAATATTGCGAATACTATAGGGAAGCTCAGGCGATGCCAACATTGCCATGCCCCAGTTATTGCGCCCAAAGGCATAGTCCAGAACACCCAGGAAAGGCGCGGTAAAATTCTTAACGCCCTGCAAATCACGCTGTGCCCGCAAGTGAGCGTTAGCCATGCCAATCCAGCGGTGCAAAGTACCCCATGTATAATCATTGGGAGCGTTCCACAAATTATCCTGCTCATAGCGAAGCACCTCGGCAAGCATCCGGTTTTTTGCCCCGGCATCGCCCAGCTTGGCCAAAAGATGATTTGCAAAGGAATTCCATTCGCCCCAGCTAACCCAATAACCAGCTTCAGGTGCATACGCCTTGGCCTCGTCAAGATAGCTTTGCTGTTTGGTTAAGCGGAAAAGTTCTGCGGCGGCCAAAGCCATATTGTCGCTGTCGGTTTTATCAAAGTAAAAATCATTGACCTTATCCCGTTCAAATGCGGAGACCTGGGTATCGTTTTTTCTGGCCCGCGCATAAATCGCTTTTGCCTTGTTTGCGTAAAGCGTTGCGGCATTTGAGTCCAAACTCTGAAATACCTGCCCCCCCAGGGCCAAAGCAGCAGCAGCACTTCCCATGTGCACCCGCGACAGGGCACACAGAGCCGGCCTTTTGCCGTTAAGAGCATCCGCCTCCGGCAAACGCCAGCCTTGCTCGTGGTCTTTGGCATCGCCTACCTGTATGACAAAGGTATTTTCATCGGGAAAGGTCTTTGCAAGATAGTCCAAACCGTATTTTGCCTCGTCAAGAATACCGGCAAACAGAGACGGGTTCTCCTGATAGGCGGTCAATAAATGCCATGCGAGATATGCTTCATTCAAGGTAAATTTGATATAGTCCCCGGCATCATAATGCCCGCCGAGCATATCCAAGGTTCTGCGCGGTGNNGCCTCCTGCCAGGCACCGGCTTTCCAATCGCCCTTNACCTCATAAACCACTGCTNCGCCGTCCCCCGAATGTCTGCTGCGCATGGCGCGCAGGTGCATAAGCGCTTGCGTGGCGAACCGGGAATATGGGTCTGCCGAAATGCGTATTTGCTCGGTGCGCGCACCGGCTAATTCCAGAGAGTAAGTCCCGTTTGTTTTTATTGAAGTGAAATCAATTATATAATAGAAGGGTTGCGCAACATAATAGTTATCGCCGCGTTTTGCCGTGCCGAGTTTTCCGCTCAAAACAGCTTTTTCGCCGTTCTTCAACTTCCAGGTGTGCCCGGCAATATCGGTATCGGACAAAACTATTGCGGTTTTTACGCGGTCGGGCGTGTAGCCGGCCTG
>JGI24698J34947_10000026_pt1 | contig 40111 bp, 32 predicted proteins | sample TergutMp193P3_FD_34947 | JGI IMG/M metagenome (IMG submission 34947) | reverse complement strand
TCTTCTGCATTGAGATTTATTTTCACATTTTCTTTGAGTTCTTCAAACACAATGGGGATAACAGGCAAGCCGGCAACAACGCCCGCTTCTTTTGCGATAAGGGTTGCGGTTTGAGTTTGTTGCACGGGCAAAGTCCATAAACTAGTCACATCACCTGTGCGGACGTCTTCGTTTAAGGCGAGGCGTACTAGCGTTCGGGCGTCTTGGGCGGGAAATTGGAAAGCCATGATGCGGGAATATAGAAAAACTTTCAATATCCTATCCCCTTGGATGCGCCTGCCTCAAACTCTCCTTTAATTTCTCGGCACTCACGTGCGTGTAAACTTGCGTGGTGTTTGGGCTGCTGTGACCCAATAGTTTTTGCACGGTTACTATGTTTGCGCCGTTTTCCAGCAGGTGCGTTGCGAATGTGTGCCTTAGAACGTGCGGGCTTGCTTTGCCTTCCCAGCCTATGGAACGGAGCAGGTTGTGAATATCGCTGTAAAGTTTTTTGGTGTTGTAGGGCTTTTCGCCGTCCTTTGAAAATACGAAATTTTTTGGGAAACAGGGAACTGCATTTCTGCCTTGAAAATCCCTGTACTTGTTGAGCCATTTTATTGAATCCTTTGTCAAAGGCACAATTCGCTCCTTGTTCCCCTTGCCCCACACCCGTACCAGTTCTTCCGCAAAATTCAAATTCGCCCAGGTTAAATTCGCGCATTCGGAAATTCTAAGCCCCGCCCCGTAGAGCAATTCCAAAACGGTTCTGGCCCTTAAAGCATTTTCGCTTTCCCCGAATTCTGTTTTGAATAAATCCTTTGCATTAAACGGCTCGCTGATCTCTTTTTGCGATAAAAAAGAAACCAGTCTTTGGGGCTTTTTAGGAGTTTTTATCGCAAGCGCAGGATTGTGCTTTAATACGGTGGAGCGAACCAAATGCTTTCCAAAACTTTTTAAGCAGGCAACCGCTTGAGATTGCGTGGCAACGGCCTTCTTTTCTTCTCTTATGCTGAAAAGCCAGTCCCTCATCAAATCCGCATTCAACTCTTCTGCTGGAATATCGGCCTGCAAAAAATCCTTGAAATCACGCAATATGCGGGTATATGCCCTTATGGTATGCGGCGAGGATTTTTTCTGCGATTCCAGCGATTCCAAGTAGCGGTCTATTTCTTGGGAGAGCATTGTAAAACAAGGTAGAAAATTCTATTTTTCACGCAGTGCCTTTTATATTTGCCTTTATTCTCCTTATTTTTACGTCTGCTGATGCATATAGAGTTATTGGCGCAAATAATTCTTTGGAAACCGCGCAGGGAGCGAAATCTGCGGCGGTAGGTTTGGCGGCATTGCCTGTGCCGGGCGATTTGCCTTCGCTTGTAAAAAATCCTTTGCAACTTTCGGAACAGGATAGATTATCACTTGCTTTTACACATGTGACTTATTTTGAAGAAACTTCCTACAACGGAGTTGTAATGGCACTGCCGCTCAAAGGTGCCGGTACTCTCGGCATTGCAGCGTCTCGCTTCGGGGCAAGCGATATTCCCTATATAAAAGAAAGCGACCCTGAGCCGGAAGGCGATAATTATAACACCTTAAATATTTCGGACTGGATTTTCACAAGCGCATGGGGAAAAAATTTCGGAAAATGGAATTTAGCCCTTTCTCTGCATTTGCTGAAAAGAGAACTTGACCAAAGCGGCTGGGGCTTTCGTTCCGATGTTGCGGCGGGTTATGAATTCTCAAAAAAATTCATGTTAGCCGGTATTGTTGATGGCTGGACTTCGTCTGCGGTTAAGTGGGAAAGCGGATATTTCGAATATTCCTCGCCGGAGACTTATGCTGCGTTCAGGTTTAGAGAACCTTTTCCGTATTTCTACGGAACATTGAATTTGTACTGGCAAAGCGCAGGGATTTTGCATTCTGAATCGGAAAAAGAAACAAGAGCCTGGAAAGCTCCTATTGATTGGTTTTTAGTCAGCAGTACAGGCTTGGAATTTGAAACTGATTATTCTTTTTCTTTAAGGGCAGGTTTGGTAAAAATCAGCGATGCAAACAGTTTGACCTTGGGTGCCGGAATAAAGCCATTCTCCTGGTTTTTTGCAGATTACGCCTTTCAGATGCACAACGAGCTTTCTTCTGTCCACAGGATTTCTATTACGGCAAGTTTTTAAAAACACGGTATCTTTGCAAGATAGATATTTTTGTAAATTACCCTCATGTCAAAACTCCTCCTACCTTTACTAGCCTTCTTCCTTCTCTCCTGCGGACAAAAAGAACAAAAAACCGCGTCCCAAAACCTGCTCGCAAGCGAACTCGCCGGGCAAACAATAACCCTAGCCGATTTTGTTTCCGCAAAACCTGCGGCAATTCTTAGCTCTCGCAGTGCGATAGAATTGGAATTCAAACAAAATATGGTTTTGCAAAAAGCAGTCGGGGAAGATTTGGAAGTAAACCCGATTGATTTTGAGCCGGCTATAAAGGGTAAGGCGAAATGGCTAACCACCTCGCTTTTGCAGTTCATACCTGATGAACCTCTGCAAGGCGGGCTGGCATACAAGGCCAAGTTCAACGGCAAAAAAGCCTTTGGAAATTCTGCGAATGTGGACAATTACGGTTTCGATTTTAATATTATTCCGAATGAAGTTCTGGAAATAATCGGCGGCTTTGAGCCGGTGGCCGGGAAGGTGAATACGGCAAAACTGATTTTGGAACTCAGATTCGCAGACAAACCCGATAGCGCAAAACTGGCAAAGGATTTGAAGCTTAATTTTAATTCCAAAACCATACCGCATAAAATGTTTTTTGACGGGCGCGGGAATTTTGTCAAGGTAGAAAGCGAAAATTTGCCTCGTACGGAAAAGGCTCAAAACGCAGAAATCGCTTTGCCGAAAGGCTGGAGTGCAAGCGATAAGCCGTTTAGCGAAAGCTTTTTGCTGCCGGCTACCGGAAGTTTTATGGTTGTTAGCTTTAGAGAAGCCTCCGTGGAAAACGGAGAAAAGGCATGGGAAATGGTTTTTTCCGACCCGATTGCAAACGATAGAGATGTTTCCGGTTTTGTGAGCGTTTCGCCGAATGTGAAATACAAGGTTTCGGTTAAAAACAGAACTTTAAAGATAAAAGGCGATTTTTCTTACGGAGCGCAATATACGCTCAGAGTTGAAAAGGGGTTTCCAAGCGCTTATGGAACAAAAACGGGGAACAGCTTTATTAAGTCATTTTCATTTAACGATGAAAATCCTCAGTTAAAGTGGGTTGGCAGCGGATTGTTTTTGCCGCTGGAAAACAAGGGACGTTTGCAATTCAAAAGCATGAATTTGGCAGGGGCAAAATTGGAAATACAGGAAATTCTGCCGCAGAATTTAATATTCTTTTTGCAGAACAACGACTTGCGCTCCTCTAATCGCTGGATTTCCGATATTGAACGAACGGCAAAAAACATTTTTTCAAAAGAGATTAAATTTGAAAATCCCGGAAGAAACGAGTGGTTAAAAACGGAAATTAATATTTCAGATTATTTTGCAAAAAAAGCGGGGGCGGCGTATATTGTAAAGCTGAATTTCAATTCGAAAAATCTCATCGCTCCCTGCAAAAATACAAATCAAGACTATTCGGAAAACGATTTGGTTTACGAGAGCGACTATTATTACGAAAATCCGTGCGATTATTATTATTACTACGGAGAACGCGGAAATTCGGAAAAAATTTTGATTGCCTCTTCCATTGCGCTAACGGCAAAAAAGGAAAGCGATGGCATTCATGTTTGGGCAACCGATGTTGAAAGTTCCAAACCGATTTCCGGCTTGCTTTTGGAATTGTACGGCAAAATAAACGATATTTTGGCTACGCAAAAAACAGATGCAAACGGATATGTATTTTTCCCTGTTAAAAAAGACAGCGAGGGTTATGTTGTAAAGGGGCAGGGGGGCAGAGGGCTTGCCTTGCTGAAACTCACCCAGAACAACTGGGAGACCAGCCGTTTTGATGTTGGCGGAATTCTGGAAAGAAATGATAATGCAAGGTTGTTCGGCTATACGGAAAGAGGGGTTCACAGGCCCGGCGATACCATTCATTTTTCCGGCATCGCAAGAGAGGGCATAGAACGTGCCCTGGCGAATATGCCGATGTCCGTTTCGGTAAAAAATCCCTTGGGCTCCGTTGTTTTTGAGGGCACTGCAAAGACTTCCGCAAACGGAATGTTTTCCCTGGATATTCCAACGGAATTAAATGCGCCAACCGGCGAATGGCTTGCAACTATAAAGAGCGGCGGAAATGAATGGCAGCATTATTTGCGAGTGGAAACCGTTAAACCCAACCGTTTAAAAAATACGCTTGAAATCCCCGAAAAACTTAGCGGAGCGCAGATAAAAATAAACGAAACATTCAAAAGCAAATACCTGTTCGGAACACCAGCCGCCGGATTGAAAGCGGAAATAAATTTTTCGCTCAAAAATAAATCCCTGGCGTTTCCCCGCTTCCCGGATTTCACTTTCAGAAATCAAATGCGATATTTTGAAGAAAGGGGTGACGAAGCCCTGTTTAAAGGAAATTTGAACAGCGAAGGCGAGGCGAAAATTTCTCAAACTATCAACTTGGAAAACAGAAATCTTCCCGAAGCGGCAACCATAAGAATACACGCCTTAGTTCATGAAACCGGAGGCGGCTTTACGGAAAGTTGGCATTCTTCCGTTGTTTATCCCTATCCTGTTTTTGTGGGATTGAAGACGAGGGATTCCTGGGCGGGTGTACGCACGGGAGATACTTTGCGCATTCCATTCATCACTCTTGACGGAAACGGCAAAATTGTCTCGGGCAGAAATCTTTCCGTAAAGGTTTATCAGAACCGCCGCTATTCGTGGTGGGAAGGCGACTACCACGACCGCTGGGATTTTAGAAACCAAAAGCAAACCTACCTTGTTCACGAAGAAACCATCAAAAGCGGAAATGCGTTAAGAGAATTCAAGTGGTCGCCGGAAAGCGACGGAATGATTGCCGTTGAAGTGGAAGATGTTGAAGGCGGGCACAGCGTATCGCAATTTATATACGCCTCTTACTGGGGCGACTCCGAAAATATGAGAAATATTCCCGAGGCGAGCCATTTGAATTTGATGAGCAAAAAGACCAACTACAACACAGGCGATTCCATTTTAATTTCTTTTGATGCGCCTGCAAACGGAAATGCCATTGTAAGTTTGGAATATGGAAGTAAAATTCTGGAGACAAAATCCGTGCAGGCAAAAGCCGGCAAAAATGAAGTTTCCTTCACGGCTACAAAAAATATGCTGCCCAATGTTTATGCGGTTGTAAGTTTGTTTTTGCCCTTGAAGAGCGTAGAGGGAGAAAAGCCTATGCGCTATTACGGAATTTTGCCAATTAAAGTTGAAGACGAAAAAACAAAATTGAATCTGGCATTGAATGCTCCGAAAGAGATTAAACCGGGTGAGGAATTTTCCATAGAGGTGGCAAATAATTCCAAAGAAAACGCTTCTTTTACCCTTGCCGTTGTAGATGAAGGCTTGCTGGATTTGACAAATTTCAAAACACCTGACCCTTGGAAATTTTATTTTCAGAAAATCGCCTTGGGAGTAAAAACCTCCGATAACTATGATGAAATTATAGGTGCCCTGATGCCGGACATGGATTCCTATTTATCCATAGGCGGTGATGAGGTTTCAAGTATGTCGGGGCAGCAGAAAACCCAGAGGTTCAAGGCGGTTTCGCTGTTCAGCGGAGTTCAGGAGGTGAAAGCGGGCAAAACGGAAAAAATCAAGTTTAAAATGCCGCAATATGTCGGCTCTGTCCGGGCGCAGTTGATTGGAGTTTCTCAAAACGCATTTTCCAAAAACGAGGCGAATATCACGGTTAAAAAACCGCTTATGATTTTGCCGACCGCTCCGAGAGCGTCAAAGCCCGGAGATAAATTCAAAGTCCCCGTTTCCGTATTTGCAATGGACGATGATGTGAAGAATACAAATGTGCAAATACAGGTTTCGCCGGAACTCAAAATCATAGGCAAGAGCAATTTTACTCTCTCCTTTGAAAAGCCCGGCGAACTTGACGGCAATTTTGAAATTGAAACATTGCCCGTTCTGGGTTCTGCAAAGATAATTGTGAAAGCGGAAAGCGGAAAGCACAAAATTTCCGACACCATAGATTTGCCTGTGATAAGTTCATCCGCAATTTACACGAAGGTTTTGCAGCAGCAAATCTTGGCAGGGGAAACTTGGCAAACAGAAATAAACGTCTTTGGAATAGACAATACGCACAAAGCGACACTTGTGTTGAGTACAATGCCCAACTTGGGCGCAGACGAGCGGCTGGATTACTTGATAAATTATCCTTACGGCTGTTTGGAGCAAACCGTCTCCGGTATGTTCCCGCAGCTATATATCACTCAGTTCAGGGATTTGGACTCAAAGAAAAAACAGGAAATCACCAACAACATAAATGACGGGATTAAACGGCTTGCTCAGTTTTCGATGAGCAAAGGATTTTCTTATTGGCCTAATCAAAGCGAAAGAAATGCGGATTCCTGGGCAACGAGTTATGCGGGGCATTTTATGCTGGAAGCGAAAAGCGCGGGCTACTCCATTCCGCAAAATCTTTTGAATACTTGGAAAACCTGGGAAATAGAACAGAGCAAAAAAACGTCCGGTAACGATTTTCGCAATCAGGCGTACAGATTATTTTTGCTCGCAACGGCGGGCGAAGAACAAATCGGGGCGATGAATTTGATGAAGGAAAACAATCTGGAAAAACTGGACTGGCTTTCCAAATATCTGCTAGCGGGTGCTTATCATGCCGCCGGAAAAGAATCCATTGCAAAACAGGTTTTGGAATTCAGCGGAAACGCTTTGAGCGATTACAGAGAAAATTCGGGAACTTACGGTTCAAGTTTGCGAGACCGTGCGCTTGCTGCTTTGGTTTTGGCAAAGATGAACATGTTTAAGGAGGCCCTTGACATTTACCAAATTCTCGCCAAAGAGTGGAATGCCAGAGGTTGGTGGAGCACCCAGGAAAGCGCATTTGCCCTGCTAGCCTTTTCCGCTCTTAAAGACAAATATAGCTCCGGCGATGTGGAAGCGCAGTGGAACGTGAGTGGAAAAGCGGGAAAAGTTTTGGTCAAGGCTGGCAAGTCTGTGAAAACAGATTTGAGTTCTTTCGGTTCTGCGGAAGTTTTGGTCAATGCTTTGAACGGAGTTGTTTTTGCCGAGCTGCAAACAAGGGGCTTGCCTTTGGAAGACAATATAAAAACAGAAAATAAAGGGCTTGCTGTGGAAAGGGCTTTGTTCAACCAAAACGGAGAAAGAATTTCCGTTTCGCAAATAAAGCAGGGCGAAGCATTTTGGATTGTGTTCGGAGTTAAGTCTCTTGCGGTTGCTCGCCTTGAAAATCTGGCTTTGTCCAGCATTTTGCCTTCAAGTTTTGAAATTTCCAACGAGCGGCTAAATGAGTACAACCGCCCAAGCTGGATGAACAATATGCGTTTTTCGGAGCCTGATTATATGGACATAAGGGACGACCGCATCAACTGGTTTTTTGACCTCAACGCAGGTGAGGCAAAAATTTTCGCTGTACAAATTCATCCGAGCTATGCGGGCGAATTCAAGTGGCCGGGTTTGGTTTTGGAAGCGATGTACAGCCCGGATTATTTTGCCAGAATTGCAGGAGAAAGGGTTAGGGTTTTATAAACCGGGCACTATATCCCCAAAGCGTTTACTATATTACCTCCCAGCTAGGAGAACTAGGCTAATGGTAAGTCAGCGGTCTTGAAAACCGCCGCCGTAAGGTTTGGGGGTTCGAGTCCCTCGTTCTCCGCTAAGGGGTAAAAAATGCGAATAACAGCCGGCGAGTTGCGGGGACGAGTTCTGCAACCCGTAAAAGACGGGAGTGTTCGCCCGACGTCTTCCAAAACAAGAGAGGCACTTTTCAATATCTTGGGTTCAGTTGAGGGTTTTAAGGTTTTAGACCTGTATGCGGGTACCGGTTCCGTCGGTTTTGAAGCTATATCCAGGGGTGCAGGCTCGGTTTTTATGGTGGATATTTCCGGAAAACTTTTGCATATAATAAAAGAAACTGCGGAAAAATGGAAAATTGCGGAAAAAGTGATTTGCCGTAAGAATGATGTTTTACGCTTTGCCGGACACGCTTTTGAATCCCTGGAAAAATACGACTTGATTTTTGCAGACCCGCCCTTTACTGAAAAATATCCCGACCTGAGAATTTTTTTGCCAATGCTAAACGAAGGCGGTTTTGCAGTTTTTGAAATGCCATCAAGAAATATGCCAGCATGGGCAAACGAAGCTACGAAAGTGAGGAGTTATGGGGAATCTAATTTGGTTATTTTCTTTAATGTTTCCAACTCCTCCCCCATGACCTCCCTGTAATCCCCTGCTGCCAAATCGCCTAGCGTGATGTTTGCGAAGCTGACCCGTTTCAAGTCTTCTATGTGGTAGTGCAGGGCGTGGAGCATTTTGCGAATTTCTCTGTTTTTACCTTCTGTCAGCACAAATTCAACAAAACCGTCGTCTAAAAAGATGTCTTTTACCTTACCTATTTCGCCGTTTCCTATGTCTATGCCGTTCAAAAGGTTTTCCATGGCGCGGCGTGAAAGTTCCCGGCTTGTCCAAACGAGGTAGCTTCGCTCTATCCGGTATTTCGGGTGGGTTAGCCTGTAGACCAGTTCGCCGTCGTCGGAGAGCAAAATAAGCCCTCTGCTCTGCAAATCCAGTCTGCCTATATACTTCAAACTGGAAAATCCGCCTGGCAAGCAATCGTAGATTGTTTTTCTTCCCTGAGGGTCCGCTAAGGTACATATTACTCCAGGTGGCTTGTGGAAGGCTATTGTGGTATGCAGTTTTGCAGGGGAAATTTTTTCTCCTCCTATTTCCACAAGGTCTGTTTCGCTGATTTGCTTGGAGAGTTTTTTGACTATAACGCCATTGACGGAAACCTTGCCATCTAAAATCAGAGCTTCAGCTTTGCGTCTGCTGGCTATTCCGCACAGCGATATGTATTGGTTTATCCTCATTTGCATGATAAATATAATTATTATAATATTATTTCTCAAAATATTTCTACATTTTTAGCCTATGAAAGTCTGTACGCAGAATTTTGGGAAAAATGCCCAAAATATTTATGCTTATAAAAAATTGGGCGGTTATTCCAGTATCGGGAAACGGCTTTTTGACCTCTCGCAGTTTGAAGTTATAAATTTGGTTCAACGCTCCGGACTCAGAGGACGAGGCGGCGCAGGATTCCCAACCGGAATGAAGTGGAGCTTTGTGCCCAGGGGTTCAAAACCGGTTTATATAGCCGTAAATGCGGACGAAGGCGAACCCGGCACCTTTAAAGACCATTTTTTGATGAGAGAAGACCCTCACCGCCTGATAGAAGGCTTGATAATAGCTGGCTGGGCTTTGGGGGCAAGGAATGCGTATATTTATGTTCGCGGCGAATTTTTGCCGGCAATAGAGGCTTTAACCGAAGCCATAAGAGAAGCATATAAGGCAAATCTTTTAGGGAAAAATATATGCGAAACCAAGTACAGTTTGGATGTTGCCGTGCATAGAGGCGCGGGAGCCTACGTGTGCGGCGAAGAAACAGCCTTGATAAACAGCATGGAAGGGCAAAAGGGGCAGCCACGCTTAAAACCGCCTTTTCCCGCAGTGAATGGTGCATGGAACATGCCCACTTGTGTGAATAACGTTGAAACTATAATGGCCCTGCCCTGGATTTTGGAAAACGGCCCCGAGGAATACCAAAAACTGGGAACGCCAAAGGCTGGTGGCACAAAGGTATTCTGCGTTTCCGGCGATGTAAAAAAGCGCGGGGTTTATGAGGCACGGCTCGGCATTCCCTTGATGGAACTTTTGGAAAGCGAAGAGTACTGCGGCGGGATAGCAGGCAACTTGAAGGGTTGCATTCCGGGTGGCTCCTCAACGCAGGTTTTAACTGCGGAAGAATGTAAAAAAGCGAACCTTGACTACGAAAGTCTAGCCGCCATGGGAACCATGTTCGGCTCGGGCGCAGTCATGCCTTTCAACGATACCCACAGCATGGTTGAAATGCTGGACACCCTCGGCAAATTTTACTCGCACGAATCCTGCGGGCAATGCACCCCTTGCAGAGAGGGAACCGGCTATGTTCAGCGCATAATTTCCTGCATTGCAAACGGCAAGGGCAAAGACGGCGATATAGAACTTTTAGACAGCCTTTGCAACGGCTTTACCGGAATAACGGTTTGCCCTCTTGCCGCAGCCCTCGGCGCGCCGGTGCAGAGTTACATAAAAAAATTCCGCTCCGAATTTGAAGAGGCGATTTTGAAAAACCCGGAACACGCGGCACCCCGCCTGAACAAAAACTACCGTCCGCAAGGATGGTGGGAGTAAAGATGGAATCACAATTAGTAAGCATTACCGTAGATAACAAAGAAGTTCAAGTTCCGGGCAATACAAATCTTATAGAAGCCCTTAAAGCGGTTGGTTTGGAAACCCCGCACCTGTGCTATCACCCGGATTTGCCCGTTAGCGGAAACTGCCGCCAATGCATGGTTGAGGTGGATGGGCCAAGGGGAATGGTTTTGGCCATAGGCTGTTATACTCCGGTCCGTGCAGGCATGAAGGTTGCGACGTCGGTCAGCAGCCCAAAAGTTGCGGAAACCCGCAAAGCGGTTTTGGAATTTTTGCTCGTAAATCACCCGCTTGACTGCCCGATTTGCGATAAGGCTGGTGAATGTCTATTGCAGGAAAATTACATGATGGCTGGAGCTTCCAACAGCAGATTGAATCCGGAAGTCGGCAAGCAGTATCACGGGAACCCCCAACATTCGTCCACGGATAGCAAGGGGCAATACAGGGGTGGAAAGCGAATTGACATAGGCCCAAGAGTTATGCTTGACGAGGAGCGTTGCATTCAATGCGGCAGATGTGTGAGATTTATGCGCCACGTCGCAGGCGATGAGCAATTGCAATTGGCAGCAAGAGGCGGACATACTTATATAACAACTTTCCCCGGTGAAAAATTAGACCACCCTTACGACAGGTGCGTAACCGATATTTGCCCAGTTGGTGCCTTAACGGATAAGGCATTCCGTTTCAGAAAAAGAGTTTGGGCTTTGAGCAGAGTTTCCACTGTTTCAATGGACGATTCTCTCGGCGCGAATATATGGGTGGATTATGCGGACGGGATTATATATAGGATTATGCCGCGCTGCAATCCCGAAGTGAACAAAAGCTGGCTTTCAAATACGGCAAGAGATGTAGTTCAAAACATACATGAAAACAGGTTGTTGAGCGGCGATATTCCCGCTGCTCTGCAAATTATAAATGAAATAAAGGGAAAAATAGCCATTATTCTTGGCGGTTCATGCACAGCGGAAGACATTACCGCCTTCAAAAAATTCAGCAGGGCAGAAATTTTCGGCGGCTCTTTTTTGCCTATTCAAAAAGCAGACGGCATCGCCCGTTCAGGTGATCCCGTTGCAAATAGGGCGTGTCTGGAAAAAGCTGGCATTAACACAAATTTGGACGAATTTTCAAAGCGGGCAAGTGAATTTGAACTTTTAATAACAGTTGCCGCAGATTTATGGGACGAAATTCCTGATAAAGCGAGCGAACTGAACAAGATTTCAAAACGCATAGCCCTAACCCCCTTCAACAACAAAACTGCAAAAAACTCTAACGCTGCAATAGGCATTCGCCACTGGCTGGAAAATTCCGGAACTATGATTAACAGTAAAGGTTTGGAACAAAAATTGCAGGGAATTCCCACAAAAGAAGCAACGCGGGCAGAAAGCGCAAAAAACATAGCGGAGAGTTTGCTATGAAGAGATTTGCATTAATATTACTCCTTTTGGTTCAAACAATCTTTGCTCAAGTAAATCTAGGTGATTTAGACGAGGCTTCCCTGCAAAGTTTGATGTCTGCATATTCGCAAAGGGGTTCTCAGCCATCAGCGGCAGAAATGCTTTATATTCAGCAGATGCTTGGGCAGGAGAGGAGGAGTGGTGTAAATTCCCTATTTCAAATTAAAGATACCACAAATTTGTTTTTAAACGCAGATACCGCCCTTGGAATACCGTTCCCTTTTGCCGATACTGTTTCTTACGTTATGGTGATAGATACCATAGCCTTAGACAGTTTAAGTCTTTACAATGATATTGAAGAGGTTAGGAAAATGACCGCAGACGGAAAAAGAAGAATAGTCCTTCGCAAAAAAAGAGTACCTAGAAACGTAGCGATTTTACGTCGCTACGAGTCGGAATTTTTCAAGAATGCAAATCCATCCGTATTTTCCAGCACAACATCCGGCGTTGGCGGCGACTATCCCATAAAACCCGGCGATGAACTCGTTCTCACAATTTGGGGCGGAGTAGAAAAGGAAGCCCCGCTTCTTGTAAACAATCAGGGAAAGGTAAATGTTGAATCGGTCGGCATGATTTCATTAAACGGGCTAACGCTTGCAGAGGCGGAGAAAATTTTAAAGATAAGGCTCTCAAAGGTATATAGCGGAATACGCAGCGGCCAAACGTTCATAAATTTGAGGCTTGAAACATTGAGCCCTGTAAAAGTATTCCTTTTGGGAGAAATTGAAAAACCCGGCGCATATTTGTTTTACGGCAACACAACGGTTTTTCAGGCTCTCTATATGTCCGGGGGTCCAAACAGAGAGGGTTCTGTGCGCAATGTTCAAATCACCCGCAAGGACAGTGCTTTCACCGTTGATTTATACGATTACCTGATGCACGGAAAAAATACAAAAGGCGCAATTCTGTTTGACGGCGACATAGTGTTTTTGCCAAGGGCTAAAATTCTTGCGGAAGCAGACGGAGCAGTTGGCCGTCCGGCGATTTATGAATTAAAGGAAGGTGAAGGCATTGCAGAGCTTCTCTCCTTTGCCGGGGGTGTAAATCCCGATGTGGCAGAGCAAAACATGGTGCTGAAAAGAATTTACCCGAATGGTAGAAAGGATTATGAAACCATATTAAAACCCGGCGATTACACGAGCGGCAAAGAATTGCTGCCGTTGAAAAACGGCGACGCTTTGATGGTTTTCAGGTCGGTGGAAGAATCTGTATTCAATGCAACTATTTTAGGGGCTATAAAGTACCCGGGCACTTACCAGTTAAAAGACAGCATGACCGTCACGGAATTGGTAGGTATCTCCGGCGGCTTGCTTGAAACAGGGTATTCAGGAAGGGTGCATATACTCAGAGCCATACCCAAAGGCGGTTATCAATTGTTTTCCCAAAATCTGGACGATGAAAAAAGGCTAACTCTTGAACCAAGGGATACACTTGTAGTTTACAGTTTAAAGGATATGTTCAGGCCGGATTCCGTGAGCATTGGCGGAGCGGTCGTAAGGCCTGGATATTACCAGTATTACGATGGAATGGACGCAAAGGATTTGGTGCTTTTGGCAGGCGGTTATCTGGCACAGAGCAAAAAAGGCAGTCTCTCTATAGGCCGTTTGAGCGCAGATGGTCACAAAGTTAAAAGCTCGGCATATTCCGTTCCTGAAAACTACGATAATAACAAGGATCCTCAAATAAAACTGTTTCCCTGGGACCATGTTGAAATTCCTTATGATTCGAATTTTTACAGACCGGAACTTGTGGTTTTATCCGGAGCTTTCAAAAATCCCGGCGTTTACAGCCTTAGCTATCCTGAAGAAACTTTGGAAAACCTAATAAAACGGGCAGGTGGCTTTACGGAAGAGGCATATATAGACGGAGCAAAATTTTTTAGGAGAACCATGCTTGCAAACGATCCGCTAAAAATGGATTCCACTTTGGGTTTGGTAGGCATAGACGTTTCAAAAGCCATAAAAAAAGATCGCCGCAACAATATAAGTTTAATGAACGGCGATAGCATTCATGTTTCGCAAAAACCAATTTCCGTACGGGTAAGCGGCGAAGTCGGGCAATCTACAAATGTGCTTTGGAAAAAAGGAGCAAAAGCACGCTGGTATATAGACCAGGCCGGTGGGTTTACCATTTCCGGTGATAAAGACAGGGTTATGATAGTATATGCAAACGGGTCTGCAACTCTTGCTTCCGACGCAGACAGGGAACCGGAACCGGGTTCGGAAATTTTTGTGCCGCATAAAACCCCGCCGGCTGAAGTTCAGTGGACTCAAGTTGTCAGTGCATTTGGGACTATTATAACAGCGATTGCCACATTTTTAGTTGCATACGCAACATTTTCCAAATAAAAAATTATGAATAACAAATTCCTTTTTCACTTTGTAATCTGTACCGCAGTATTTTTAATACTCATTATGGTTCTGTTTCCAACCGGAGACATAGCGCAAAAATCGGAATTGCCGTTAATCGGGCAAAGCAGCCCTCGTTCAATTGTTGCGCCAATCTCATTTGATGTTCTGAAAAATCCGCAAGAACTTGAAGAAGAGAAGAAAAAAGCTAAGGATAAGGTTTACCCTGTGTTTGAGTACAACGAAGAAGCTACCAAAAAACTTTCCGACAGTTTTGAGCTGCTAATGTCACAAATTGAAACTTACAGCAATTTGCAAAAAGAGATAACCGGCACAAATACGTCAGACCAAAAAAAAATAACCGATGCGGGCAATTTATATCAATCCCTTGTCCGTAAAATTTCATCCACAGCGCTGAATCAATTGCTTCAAAACGAAGCATCAAGAGACACTTTGAAAACCATCTTCCGTTCAATGCTTTCTCAGGGTATTTCAAATACCTTAATAGCTGAACGGAACAGAGATGTAACAATGTTTGAAGATTCTCACAACATAAATTCCGTTAATTACATTTTATATTCAAGAGGCGAGGTGTTATTGATTAAAAACGGCAAGGACACTCTCGTAGAAAGTACCTCTATCCGCCCGAAGGAATTAATGATAGATGCGGTTCTGGATAAATACAAAAACGCTTTTAATTCCAATTATGGAATATCCAGTACATTCTATGAAGTTTTGTATGTATTCGTATCTCCAAACATATTTTATTTGGACAAAGAAACCGAAAATCGCAGAGAGGAAGCAGCCTCGCAGGTAAATCCGTCAAAAGGCATGATTCCTCGCGGCATGGAAATAATATCGCAAGGTTCAATAGTCACAAAAGAGACCCTGGAAAGGCTGAAGGCCATGCAGAACGCCATTCAGAGAGATGCCGCCCAATTTTCCTATACCGCTCCTTACGGGCAGCGCATATTGCTTTTGCTGATTGTTTTGACGCTTTGTCTCAGTATATGGAATTTTCGTTACAGCAAGGACGTCAAATTCCTGAAGGTATGGGCTGTTGCCATAATAGCAATAACTCAGATTGTTCTGTTTCGACTGGTTCATGATTTCTTTCTGACATTAATTCAAAACGAATATTTAAATCCGGTTTGGTTTTATCCTTTTGCTTTCGCGCCGGTTTTAGCATCGGTTCTTTTCCAGCTTAAAACATCAAATGCGCTTGCCATTTGGAGTTCCGTGCTTTTTGGAATTTTTGCGGGCTATGATTTATCTCTGTGCATCACTTCTTACCTGATATCATTTACCATGAGCCTGATAGTGAACCGCATAAGGTATAGGGTTAGATTCATGCAGGCTTTGTGCGCCGGGCTTGCCATACTTGCTGTGTCGCTTGCAGGCATTTTGCTTTTGCGAAACAATATGTCTTGGGCCGCATACTGGCAAAATTTTTTGCTTGGAACGGCGAACCTTCTAGTATGCGTAACGTTCATATCAGTATTCTGCAATGTTTTCGAAAGGATTTTTCAAATAACAACCAATTTGAAATTGGCAGAGCTTTCGGATTTCAACCATCCTTTGCTGAGGTATTTATCGGAATACGCACCAGGGAGCTTTCACCACAGCATTCAAGTAGGAAATTTAGGCGAGATAGCAGGCGAACGTATAGGGGCAAACACGCTTTTGATAAGAGTAATGGCACTTTACCATGATATAGGCAAAATCATGCGTCCCGAATTTTTTACGGAAAATCAAAGATTCGGTTTCAACCCGCATGATAACATATCGCCTTACGATTCCATAAAAATTTTAAAAGCGCACATCGAAAGAGGAATTGAATTTGCCGAAGAATACAACCTGCCAGACCCTGTCGCCGCAGGAATAAGAGAACATCACGGAACTTCAGTCGCCCAATATTTTTACAACAAGGCAAAGGAAATGTATCCGGACAGAGATGTAAAATACGCCGATTTTTGCTATAAGGGAGTTATACCACAGAGCAAGGAGACCGCCGTGTTGATGCTGGCGGATTCCATAGAGGCCATAAGCCGTTCCGTACAAACCGTAAAACAGGAACAGCTCTCAAAAATAGTTCAAAAAATCATAGAAGACAAAATGTTTGAGGACCAGTTAAATGATTCGGATTTAACCATACAAGATTTAAAAGAACTCGGCGAAGGGTTTTTACAAGGACTGGAAGGCAGTACCCATTCAAGAGTTCAATACCCCAGCGGCGTGTTTACAAAAATACGAATGGAGAATGTTTTGCTATATTCCCCGCTGTGAGGTATATTTGAATCTTTCAAATAAATATCAAGACGTTATCAAAGAAGCGCGAAATTTGGTTCGACCGCTCTTGGATCTTTCGGATAAAATGATACGGGAAGTTGCTAAAAATTCCCCACCGGGGTTAAGGGAACGGGTTGTACAAACCGTGGAAAGACCGGGAAAAAGGCTTCGTTCCATTTTGCTTTTTCTTTTGGCAAAGAGTAACGGGGAGATAAAACATCTGGAAAGAGCGGCGAAAGCTGCGGCAAGCGTTGAGATGCTGCATTTGGCAAGCCTTGTGCACGACGATATCATAGATATGAGCGAGATCCGCAGGGGGCAGAGTTCCCTGCATTCCGCCTTCGGAAATAAAATTGCGGTTTTGGCCGGAGACTATATGCTTGCGCAATCACTGGTTTTTGTTCTAGAAGAAGAAGACCGCCGCATTCCGCAGAGTCTGGCAAATGCAGCAAGCTCGCTCGTTGCCGGAGAAATTCTAGAGATTGACCTGTCGGGGAACACAAATATTTCCTTTGAAGATTACATACGGGTTATAGAGGGTAAAACGGCTTCCCTGCTAGTATCCTGCGCAAAGAGCGGAGCAATTCTGGCGGGCTATGAAAACCGAATAGTCGAAGAATGCGGCAATTTGGGTTTGCATTTCGGCATAGCGTTTCAAATAATAGATGATATTTTAGACTACGGCGTTGGAGCGGAAAGCCTCGGAAAAAAGAATTTTGAGGATTTGCAAAACGGCTTGATAACTTTGCCGCTTTTGCTCTATTTCAAAAAAAATCCAAAAGGCGAGATGGAGAATTTAATAAAAAATGCCTCCGACCCTAGCATGGCAGCTTTAATAGTTGAAAAACTGAAAAAGGCAAATTGCTTTGAAGAAGCGAAAAACATAGCCAGTTCGCATTTGCAAAAAGCGACTGAAGTTTTGAAAAAACTGCCGACAAGCCACATAAATACCTTGTTAAGGGATTTTTTTGAAGCGATGGCGGAGAGAAAAAATTAGCCCGCTATGATTGAATTTTTGCGAAGGTTTTACAAAGATGAAGAACGGCCTTTCTTGTGGCATTATATGCCTGTATTGGATGGTATTTCGGGAAAACCGATTCCTGTTGGGGTTGGAAACATCATTGTAGATACGAATAGTTATCCGTCTCTATGCGAAACCTGCAATTATGAAAAATTTATTTTGGAGATCGGTTGCGGCAAGGGTGCTTTTTTAAGCCAGTATGCTCAACAATTTCCTAAAAATCACATTTTGGGTGCAGAATGGGATTTGTCTTGTGCAAATTGTACGGTTAAAAAACTGCAAAAACTGGAATTGAAAAACGCCACTGTAATGAGAGGTGATTTATTTTATTTTTTAAGAGACCTGATGCCGGAAAATTCCGTGGACGAAATACATACATACTTCCCAGACCCTTGGCCCAAACGCCGCCATCAAAAAAAACGACTGATTCTGCGCGAGGGTTTTCTGGAACAAATTTGCAGGGTTCTAAAACCGGGCCAAAGAAATTTTTACTGGGCAACCGACCATGAAGAATACAACGCTTTGGTACTTGGAACCTTCCGTAGATTCCCCCAGACAAAAATTTTGGAAGAAAATACCGCCCCGCCAACTTACGGAATAGAAACCGGCTTTGAGAAGAAATATAAAAAAGATGGCAGAAAGATATACAGAAGCGTTATTGAGTTGAGAATTGAGAGTTGAGAGTTGAGAGTTGAGAATTGAGAGTTATAAATATCGGGGTTTGTTCGCGGCTTTGTTAGCCGCTTTGCTTTTGCTTTTGCCTCCTGCTCCTTTTGAGTTAGCTGGGTATGTTGGGATTTTGTTTTTGGCGGGGGCGGTATTTTTGAGAATTTGGGCCAGGATGCACATTGGCGAACATTCAAGAGCTGACGAGCTTGCCTGTCCGAAAATCGTGAAAGCAGGCCCTTACAGGTATATTAAGCACCCTCTTTATCTTTCAAATTTTATGGTTGGAATGGCATTTGCGTTTTTTCACGCTGGTTTTTCACTCCCTGCTTTGGGTTTTTGTGCGATTTATGGCTGTTTCTTGACATTTTTAGCATATAGTGAAAACAAATTTTTGATTTCCTGCCCCATGTCCCCTATTCCCTGTCCAAAAAAATCAATCATAAAATCAATTATAAATGACCGTTACACGTGGTTTTGGCAAATAGCCATGCTTATATTCATATTTTTGCGAAAAACCTTGACACAGTCTAATAATTTTTCTATATTTATAAATCCTATTTTTTGAGGTTTTTATGTCCAAGCTCAATATTGAGGCTATACATCAAGAAAATAAAAAGAAAGACGCTTTTGATTTCCGTGCGGGCGATACCATTACGGTAAATGTCAAAATTATTGAAAAAACCGCAGATGGCAAGTCAAAGAGCCGCATTCAGCCGTTTAAAGGCGTGGTTATCCAGCGTAAAGGCACAGGCATAAGCTCCTCCGTAACCGTTCGCAAAATTTCCAACGGAATTGGCGTTGAACGCATTTTCCAAATGCATTCTCCGCTGATAGATTCCATAACGGTAGATGCCCACGGCAGTGTTCGAAAAGCGCGTATCTTCTATATGCGCAACCTGCAAGGTAAGGCGGCCCGTATTGTAGAGCGTAAGGTTCGTAGTCAAAACCTTGACTCACCTGATTAAAGGATTACTGTTTTAGATAAGGGTTTTCCAAGTCTCTTTTGCTTAAAATTGGCTCTTTAACGGGCCATTTTATCGCGATTTCAGGGTCGTCCCAGGCGTAGCCCGCTTCTTCGGCTCCGTTATAAACGGAGCTGCATTTATATTGAACTTCGGCAAAGTCGGAAAGTACGCAAAATCCGTGGGCAAAACCTATTGGAATGTAGAGAAATTTTTTGTTCTCTTCGCTCAGCTCCACCGCGTGCCATTTGCCGTAAGTCGGGCTATCTTTGCGAATATCAACCGCCACATCCCAAATTTTGCCGTGAGTACAGCGAACAAGTTTTACCTGCCCGGGATTTTTTTGATAGTGCAGGCCGCGCAAAGTGTTTTTAGCGGAACGGCTATGGTTATCCTGAACAAAAACGGTGTTTATGCCAAGTGCTTTAAATTTTTCCGCATTGTAAGACTCATAAAACCAACCCCGCGAGTCTGGAAACACATCCGGTTCAATAACCAAAAGACCTTCAATTTCACATTTTTCAATTTTCATTTTATAACTCTCAACTCTCAACTCTCAACTCCTCTAACTCCTTCTGTATTGCCGGTAAAATTTCAAATTCTTCGTGATGCAGTGCGCTCATTTTTTTGCAGAGCAGGGCAAGACTTTTGGAATCATTAGAATCTGAATGTTTTTTTTTGTTTATGTTCTGCAAAATGGAAATCATTTTTTCAACATCTTGCTGGTGCGGGTATGTGCACATAAAACGGCGAAAAATATTTAAATCGGTATTGAAAATTTCCAAATCGTTTTCTTCTATGGCATACATTATTTTCGGCAAAACCTGTGCACCGAGCAATTCCAGCAAATTGCCTTTATAACTGGTTAAATCTCCTTCCAGATAGATGCTCAGGCTTTGTTCGGATTCTACTTCTTTTGTCAACGGCTTTTCACCGTCAATTTCCGCCAAAAGTTCATCAACCTGTTTCTCATTTTCCAGCTCGGTTTGCTCTCTGTATTTTGACTGATACAATATGGGAAAACCGGTTAAAAACAGATGAGCACTGCCAAGAGAGGAGAATTCGCCCAAAAAATAAATATCACAATCTTCATTTAATAGTATGTCTTCTGACTGAAACTGCACCAGTTGCGCGGGTACCGGAAAAAAATCGCCCATTCTACCTTTTTTGGGAAAAACGCTGACGCTTATTTTTTTTGCCTTGTCAAAATTTTCCCTTATTTCGTCGTCGTCCAGTATTTGCTTTAAAATTTCCTGTAAGCCTCTGGGCATGGTATTGCGAAAAGACTCAAAATCCGGATTTTTGGAATAATCCCCCTGTATGGCTAAAATTCCGTCCGGACTCACAAGGGCATCAAAAGGCGGTTCATATTCGCCTTCGGATTCGGGCTTTGGTATTTTTACATAACCTATTACCTTACCGCTCAACTTGTTTTCATCGCCTTTTTTTTGAACAATTCCAAACACAGATGTAAGATAGAAAATCAGGATTCATTCAGGCCTATTCAAATTTCGCGTTTTTCGGCAGCATTCCCAGTTTTCTCTTTGTCCAAATCTTTACGCTCTCAAGCAGGCTGTAAACAACCGGCACAACTATTAGCGAAAGGAACATGGAGCTTGTCATGCCGCCTATAATCACCCAGCCAATGCCCTTTTTCCATTCGGAACCCGCACCGCTGCCGAGTGCTATGGGGAGCATACCCACAATACACGACATGGCGGTCATAAGTATGGGGCGGAACCTGATTTCCACTGCTTCTACCAATGCTTTGTAAACACTGTTCTTTTCCTTTTTGATTTGGTTTGTAAAATCCACAACAAGGATGGCGTTTTTGGTGACCAAACCCACCAGCATTATTATGCCCAGCAACGTGAATATGCTCAAATTATTGCCGGTTATTGCCAATATCCACAATGCCCCTATAATTGAGAAGGGAATGGAAAACAGCACCACAAAAGGATAAAGATAGCTCTCATAAAGCGCAACCATAACTAGGTAAACCAAGAATATGGATGTGAAAAGGGCGATAATCAAGGCATTAAAAGCGTCTGCCTGGTTTTTAAGCTGCCCTTCAACTTGATAGGTTATATCCGGATGTTCCTTTAATTTTTGATCCAGTTTTTTTGTCAAATCCACGCCTATTTCACCTATTGAACGTCCTTCTATGTTGCCCTGCAAGGTGATGGAAGGAATACGCCCATAACGCTCCATCACATTAGGCCCTGTGCCTTCGGTTATGTCTGCAATCTGCTTTAACTTAACCGGCGCTCCCAACTGGCTCAAAATAGTGAGATTGCCCACGTCTTCTGCGCTACGGCGGTCAAAATCGTCAAACCTTATATTAATATCGTATTGATAATCGCCTTTGAGCAGCTTGGCTGTTTGGTCCCCGGCAAAGGCGTATTGCAAAGTGCCGCCCACGGAACCCAAATCCAAACCGTGGCGGGCCATTTTCTCCCGGTCTATGTCAACCACAACTTCCGGCGCTCCCATATCGGAACTGAGTTTCATATTGCGTATGCCTTCAATTTTGGAAAGGGTATCCACCATCGTGTTTGCAAAAGCGAGCATGGCTTCTCTATCGGAGCTTTGCAAAACTATTTGCACGGGAGCATTCATATTGCCACCACCGCCGCCCATCATTTCATCAGCCTTAACGATGGCTTTAACTCCGGCGTATTTTCCGTTTATAAATCTTTCCAAATCTGCGGCAAAAACCTCCGAACTTTTTGAACGAAGACTTTTATCCACAAGTTTTATGCCGAGATTTGTCTGAAAAGCACCGCCGCTTCCAAATGCGGAACTGTTTGCTCCAACACCGGCGTAAACGCTTGTGACTTCCACCATTTGCAAAATATCGTTTTCTATTTGCCTGGTGACCTCGTTGTTTTGCATAACGGAAATATCCTTTACAAATTCCAAGGTTGCAGACACCCCGTCGTTATCTCCGTTTGCTACCATTTCGAAACCTATATAACCAAGACCAATTTTGGGTATAGGCAATAGAAGAAGAGATGTGATAAAAAGCAAACCGGATAAAAGTAAAGCCGCGATGCGGTGGCTCAAAGCCCAATGCAAAATTGACATGATGGCTCTGTGGAGCAAACTTACCAAGTCTTCAAAACCGTGAACCACACTGCTCCAAAATCCCTTGTTTTCAATTTTCGTCAATTTTCCAAAACTGCTCGTCATCAGTGGAACCGCCGTAAATGCTACAAGCAAGGATATGGTTACCGAGATAACCATGGTGAGCGCAAATGCCTGGAGTACGGGGCGAAGTATTCCGGGTGCAATGGAAACCGGCAAAAATACCACCAAAAGCACCAATGTCATTGAGACTACGGAAAGCCCTATTTCTTTAATGCCGTCTATGGATGCCTGCACAGCGTTTTTTCCCATTTCCATGTGGCGGTAAATATTTTCCAAAACCACAATGGCATCATCGACCAGGGTTCCTATTATAAGAGAAAGGGCGAGCAGGGTTACTATGTTCAAAGTGAAGTCCATAACCGCAAGCCCTATAAAAGTCGTAATCAGGGAGAGCGGAACCGCAACCATAACTATAATGCCGTTGCGAAGAGAATGCAAAAAGAAAATCATAAGTATGGTGACAAACATCACTGCCAAAAGCAAATCAAAGGTAACCGAGTTTGCGGCATTGCGGATTATTATAGAACCATCCATAGCTATTCCGAATTTAAGCCCCTGTTCCTTGTAACGTTCCTCCAATTCCTTCACTTTCTTCTTTACCAAATCGGCTACCTCAACCGTGTTTGCATCGTCCTGCTTGGTTATATACAGACCAACGGCGGACTGCCCGTCCAGGCGGTAAAATCCGTTGACATCCTTAATTGCATCCACAACTTCCGTTACATCCGCAACCTTGAGCAAGGTGCCGTCCGCATTTCTTTTAATCACCGTGTTGCCTATATCTTCTACGTCGGTATATCTCGCCGAAAGCCGAATGGAACTCGTTAGGCTGTCTGTTTTTATATTGCCCGTAGGGAAACTCATGTTATTTGTTTTAACCGTGTTCACAACCTGTAAAAGCGATAGATTCTGCGCTTGTAGTTTTGCCGGGTCCACATTCACCTGAATTTCACGCTGGGAAGCGGCCTGCATGGATACTTCGCCAACACCTAAAATGCTGGAAATTTCCGGCAATATGCGGTAGTTTAAAAGGTCGTACAAATCGGTTGCTGAGATTCTGTCTGCCCTAACCGCCAAATTCATAACCGGCATGGCGTTCATGTTTATTTTGATAACCATAGGGTCGTAAACCTCGTCCGGCAATTCGGTTTTTGCCGAGCCTGCGAGCCTTGAGGCATCATTCAAGGCTGCATCTATATTCGTCCCCTGTTTTAGCATCACTATTATGATGGATGCGTTTTCCCTTGACATGCTTCGCAGGTAATCCACACCCTCAACACCGGAAAGAGTTCCCTCCAAAACCTTGCTCACGGAATTTTCAACTTCCGAAGGCGCTGCTCCAGGGTAAATGGTTACGACTATAAAAATGGGGAAATCAATGTTGGGCATCATTTCGTAGCGCAAACTGCTGTAGCTGATCGCGCCTAAAAAGGCCAAAACCGTGAATACCACCACGACGAATGTGGGGCGTTTAATAGAGAGTTCTGCGAGGCTCATTGTATAATCCTCACGGCGGCGCCTTCAAATAAATTCTGGTGGCCGGTTACAACTATGCGTTCTCCCACGGACAGGCCGCTATGCACAACTATACTTGTGCCTTCTACGGAATTGATGGCTATTTTCCTCGAAGTGGCCTTATTTTCGTTATCTATCAAATAAACTCTTGGGTCTTTAACCCCATTTACAAGAGCGTTTCTGGAGATTACAATAGCATTTTTCCTTGCAGGCAAATTAAAACTCACGGTTCCGGACAAATCCGGGCGAAGATCGCTATCCCTCATGTCGCCATTGATAAGAACTTCAACGTTGTACCTGCCGCTCATATCCGCCGCTATGCCGATGTTGTTTATAACAGCGGGAAAATCCCGATTGAGAGCGTCTATGTGAATATTCGCCGGCATTCCCTTTTCAATTTGCACAACTTCCCTTTCCGTTAAGCCTACATTCATTATCATCTGCGAGAGGTCTGCAACTCTGAATGTAGGCGAGCCGCCCCCTATTACGGAACCGATTTCTATCATTCTGGAAATCACAACGCCCTTTTGCGGGCTTTTAATCGTGGTGTTGCTCAACTGTTTTTGCAGAGCCACGACATTGGTTTTTGCCGCATCAACCGCAAGGGCCAATTGGTCTACGGTTTGCTGGGTTGCCGCGCCGCTCTGTACAAGATTTCTAAAACGGGCCAAATCTCTTCTTGAATTTGCCAGATTCACCTTGGCGGTTCCCAACTGGGTGGAAATTATAGTTGCATCCACAAGGGCAAGCGGGGTACCTTGTTCAACCACATCGCCTACTTCTCCGTAAATACGCTCAACCTGCCCTGCTGTTTCGGAAAGGACAACAACCTGTGTTTTTGCCTGCAAAACTCCGTTTATGTTTATGGAGCGTGCAAGAGTTTGTTGCCCCACATCGTTGATAACAACGGGAATTTCCATTGTAGCGCGGGAACGCTTTGCCAAATCGTCCATTCGTTTGGCTTTATTGTAATTCAGCAGGGCAAACGCGCCTGCGACAATCGCTATAACAAAAATGAGTGCGAACCAAGATTTTTTCATGCCATCCTCTTAAAAAAATTTCTCAAAATTCCCTATTCAACCCTTTGACGTAAAATTCCCAAAACCTGTTCCAGAGCCAGTTCCGCCGTTTTTTCCGTGTAAAGAGCGTTCACCAAATTGGAATGGGCAGTTTGCATATTGCTGTCTGCGGTGAGCAAATCCGTTATAGGCGCAACTTGCTGCTTGTATTCAAGTTCTTTCATCAGATAATTTTCTTCCGAAAGTTTTGCGTTTTCCCTATTGCGCTCCACCAGGTTTTTAGCATTAAAGAGGGTGGATTTTGCGCTTTCGTAGGCTGCCTGTAAAGCGAGTTTTTGTTTTTCCATATCTATTTCCAACTGCCTTTTTTGAATACGGGCATAAGTGCGTTTGGCACTGTTGGACATTCCGTCAAAAATCGGAATGGTTAAACTTATTCCAACTGTGCCGTTGTCTGCAAATTTGTCTTTAGGACTGCTGAAAAAATCGAATTTTTCCCTGCTCGCCTGCGCGCCATAGCTGGCAAAAGCTAAAACGTTCGGGTAAATTTCCTCGCTTGTCAAATCTATCTGCATCTCCTGAAGTTTCACCTGCTGTTCCATTCTTTTTAATGTTATGGAACTCCGCAAAGGGTCGCCGCTTTCACTGCCGGAGCTTCTGGAATCCACGCTGAGGCGGTTGGTCAATTCTATTTCTTCGCCCGGAGAACGCCCCATAATTTGTAAAAGGCCGTCTTTTTGGGTTTGAATCTGAACTTTCAAATTATCTATTTGCGTATTCAGGGAGGCCAAGTTAATATCCATTGTGTTCAAATCGCTTTTTTTCACTATTCCTTGCCTCACCATTAAGGAAATAGCCTCCCTGGTTTTGCTTAGATTATCCTTTGATTTCTGCAAAACCGCCAAATTTTCTTCCAAGTAAACAATAGTCCAGTATTGTATTGATATCCCGTAAATTATGCCTTCTCTGAGTTCCAATTTGCCGAGAGCATCTATTTCCTTGCCCTTTTTCGCCATCGCAATACCAGTCAATGCCTGGGGAACATATAGAAACTGGGTTAATTTTAAATCGCCCGCGATATTCCAGTTTATTGGATAATCCATCATCGCTTTGCCGGAAATCAATGAAGATACATCATGGGTTGCGATTGCCTTAATCCATTCCGCATAGTTCATAATTTTTGTGGGTTCATTCGCCCAGAGGCGGGTTACCGTGCCGTTTGCGGTTAATTGCGGCAAATAGCTGCGAAAAGCCGCGTTTACCTGCGCATCTATGCCGTCGGATCCAAGTTCTGATTTTTGAATATCCAAATTTCCCTTTAATCCTTCGCTTAAAGCTTGATCTAAACCAAGAGGAGTGCCTGCAGCGATTGCAAAACACACCACGCCAAGCATCAGCAAACATAAAATCCTTCTCATACGGAACAAAAGATAAATAAATAAAACCTATTTTTCATTTTTTTTTTGCTTTGTATGGACTAAATGAAGTTTTTAAGGGATAAATCGAATTTTAACACAATTTTGGAACCGCCCCGCAAAAGGAAACTTTGGAAATTCTCTCTATTGTTTTCGCGTTGTCCCAAACCATTTCGCTGTTAAAATCCGCACCCTCTGCCCAGGAGAACATAAAGCCTTTGACATTGATGTTCTTTGATTTCAGGTAGTCTATTGAAAGCAAGGTGTGATTTATGGTACCGAGTTTGGGACTGGCCACGAGTAAAACAGGAAAACCGGAAAGCTTTGCCAAATCCGCCATGTCAAAATTTTGCGCTATAGGAACCCTTACTCCTCCGGCTCCTTCCATAATTATAAAATCGTACTGTTTTTTCACCTTTGTCAAAAATCCGCTAATCGTTTTTTTATCAAATTTGATTTTTTCCTTTGCAAAAGCGAAGTGCGGGGAACTTGGCGTTTTAAGGTTGTAGGTGCAGGCTACATCCCTGTGTTTCGCTGTTTTTTTAACAAAAGCTATATCAGCGGGCTTACCGCATTGAATAGGTTTGTAGTACAAGAATTTCGCTTTTAACTCGTGTTTCAGCAACATGAGCAAAAACGAAGAAACACAGGTTTTCCCTATATCTGTTCCGGTTCCTGCTATGAAAAGACCTTGAGACATAATAAGAAATATAGTAAATCAGCGGCACCCTTTCACATAATCTCTAATCGCGTCTCTTAGCGAAGTGAAAACCTTTATCAGTTCCTCTTCGTCTTCTTCCAGAATTGTCACCCTGAAACCCTGCAATTCGCTGCAAAAGCTGCTCATGGGAACAACGCAAATCCCTGTTGCGCCCAAAAGATAATAGACAAAACGGTAATCGGGGCTAACACCCTCGCACCATTCTTCCACCTTTGCCCTTATCTTAGGATTTTCAATAGGCAGAGTTTGCCTGCTGTTCAAAACTCCGTCTTTGAAAATCATGGAATTGTAAAAGGCACCGTAAGTCGGGTTGAATTTCAGTTCCGGGACTTCACTCAAAATTTTGTTTATCAATACGCTTCGCCTGCCTATCTGTTCGTTTAAATTTGCGCGATGTGTTTCGTAGCGGCTATCTCCCAAAATCAGGGGCAGAGCGAGCTGCGGAAGCGTTGTGGAGCAAACTTCTATCATCTTCGCGTTATCCAATGCGCTGCAAAACACGGCGAATTCGGAATCTTTGTCTTTATTGTAAAATTCCAGCCATCCGCAGCGGGAACCTGGCCACGGCATTTCTTTAGAAAGCCCCTTCATCGCAATGCCCGGCAAATCCTCTACATATTCCGCAAGAGCATAAGACCTTACGCCGTTATACACTATTTTATTGTAAATCTCATCGGATATAACGAATACTTTATACTCTTTTGCTATCTGAATTATTTTTTTCAAACTTTCCAACGGATATACCATGCCAGTGGGATTGTCCGGGTTTATTATTAAAATGCCGACTATGCTCGGGTTGTATTTAACCTTGTTTTCCAATTCTTCCAAATCGGGATACCAGTGATTGTCTGGGTCCAGCTTGTAGGTTATAGGCTCGGTGTTTGCATGAGCGGCTTCTGCGGAGCTGTGGGTGCTATATGCGGGCGATGGCCCGATTACCCTGCTTGTTGCGTCCAAAAGCTGGTAGGTTGTGGAAATTGCATCTCCCAGCCCGTTGAAGAACAAAATATCTTCGGGTGTGATTTGGGCACCGCCCAAAGCGTTGTTTTTTTTGCACAAAAATTCCCTTGTCGCCAAAGTACCTTTTGAAGGGCAGTAACCGTAGGAACTGCTCTGCTGAACCAAACCTGCCATAATGTCTTTTATCCATGCAGGCACTTGGCACTTTTTCTCTATGGGGTCGCCTATATTTTCCCAGTGAATTGCAAGCCCCAAAGCCTTGAGCTGATTCGCTTTTTTAACTATTTCGCGAATTTCATACTTGAATTCCTTTGAACCTTCCGATAAAAGTTTTTTACGCATGAAAGAAATGTAGAAATTTTAGATGCGTTTGCCCTGGGTGTTGCTTTCATTCACAAACAAAACCGAACCGGCAAAAACCAGAATTATAACGAGCATTTTTTGCGGTGGGAACGGTTCCCCGAAAACCACAATTCCGCCAATGGCTGGCACAATTAAACCTATGGCGGCAGAAAGCGGAATAACAAACAAAGCTCTGCCTCTGCGAAGCCCAATCTGCGAACATAAAAATGCTGTTATATAGAGCACGGCAAAGGTGAAAATACGCAAATCAACAGGCGGCGGAAACAAACCTTCTAAAGAAATGCTTTTGTAAAAAACGGCGGAAAGCCCAAAACCCACACCCGCACACAGAGAATCCACCACTTCCGATTTACGAAAAATCATGCAAAAAACAGTGAGCAAAGCGAGTGAGGCTCCGGCGTAAATCCAAAGCGTTGCCTCGGAAGGCAATCCTCCGGGGGCTTCCCCGGCCAAAGTTCCGTCTATCAAAATCCCGCAAAAGATTAAAACTATGGCAAAAATGATTTTGCGGCTGATTTTTTCACCTAGAATTCTCCAGCCTAGAATTGCCGTTAACGCCGGATTTAACGCCATAAAGGGCTGAACCAAACTTATATTGTATTTTGCCATCGCCGCGTAATAGAGCAAGGTTGCAACCACGCTCAAAAACAAACCGCCCAGCCAAAATTTATTCTTAATTAGAGATTTTGCGGATTTTGCCGTCCGCAAACCGATGCTCTCCAAAATATTCCCAAAAGCGAGACCCGCCGCGGAAGTTAACGTTAAAAAGAAGAACATGGCAAATAGTCCACTAAACTAATCGCTTCCGTAAATTTCTTGGTAAGTCCAATAATTTCCCAAAACGCGTTTAACATAATCCCTTGTTTCCCAGTAGCTCACCTCTTCAACCCTCACATCCCACGGCAGGGAACCGTGATTTGCGACCCAACGGTTGGCGGGAGCGGGACCGGCGTTGTATTCTCCCAAAATGCCTATGTAATCCCCTTTATGTTCCTTGTGCAAATCATTTAAATATCTGACTCCTAAACGAATGTTCATATATGCGTTGTACAGCAAATCCCTGTCAAATTTTTCTATTCCTTCTCTTTTTGCCAAAAAATCCCCGGTTGTAGGCATAATTTGCAAAAGCCCGCGAGCACCGGCAGGAGATTGAATTTTAGCATCGAACATGCTCTCTTGCCGCATAACGGAATAAATCAGATACGGGTCTATTTTCGCATGTTTTTTTACCTTTGCCTCGTGCGGCATCGGGTAAAGGAATTTGAGAACCTGCACGGGAATTGCAGTCATTTTTTCCCTTGAAACAATGTCTAGAAAGGTACGCGCCAGTCTGTGCGCTAGAGCATGTTCGCCGTTTTGCATAAACATAACGCCGTATCGGTAATAAAATTCAGGACGATTTTTATGGAATTTAAGAGCTTCGTCATAAAGTTTGAAGGCTTCTCGTTCAAAACCGCTACGGAGCAAAACGCTTATCTGCTCCAAACGCTTTGCGCTCACAAGAGAATCCTTTTCGTTTCCTTCTTTTTTTTGCAATGCCCTCAGCCAAACTATGGCGGCAGAGTCTGTTGTTTCAACTCCGAGTTTTGGAATATTTTCGGAAAGCTCAAATTCCATTAAGTTCTGTTTCGCCCGCCAGGAATAATAGCCAAGCGGAAAATCCGCTGTAACGGCTTTATAGGCATTTGCAACGCTATTCGTATCTTTGAGCATTCTCTGGCATTCCGCATAAAAATAAAGAGAGGCGCTTCTCGGCATTAAACCCAGGTTATCCTTTGCGGATTCTGCAAATATTTTCGCAGCCTCCGTATATTTTTTCTCCTTAAAATTTATGAAACCTACTCTGAATTTTGCCCATTGCCTGCACCGATGTTTTCCGAATTTCGGATTGTAAAGCTGTTTGTAAACCTCAATAGCCGCCTTGTAATTTTTTGTCTGTTCAAGTTCAAAAGCCTTTACCCATAAGTTGTTTGCGTTCTCTGCGCTGAACGGAAATTTCTTCTGAAAAATCGAATCCAGCCTTCTCGCTTCTTTTTTATTGCCCTCGCTTCTCACCATTCTGAGCAGGGTTTGCATCCACGTGGTATTGTAATCAACGCTGTCCAAAAGTTTTTTATACAGATTAATGGCCAAATCCGTTTTTGACATCTGTTTCCAGGCTTCCGCCTGCCAAACCATGAGATTAACTCTTCTGGCGGAATCCAGTTTTAAGTTTTTTTTCTCGAAAATGGAGCTTATTTTTTCCGCGCATTTTTCGTGGTTTCCTTTTCTGCATAAAATTCTAACGAAATCGTAATCTTCGGAATCCGGAACCAGCCTTAACACAGCTTTATATGCGGAATCTCCGTACTGGCCGCTGCTTCTCAAAAGAGCGAAATAGAATTCTTTTGCGCCCTTTGTATCCTTTTCCTTTTCTTTCATCACGGCGAGTTTCCACTTTAAAAAATTTCTGTAATTTTCGCTCGGATTTGCTTTAAGCCTTTGTTCCAGAGAATCCTTTTTTGCCTTTTGAGCTATTTCCTTGTCGCGCATAATGCCTTCCACCAAAATAAAGTCTGCCTGTTCCCACGAGTTTTTGTTATTTTTTATGCTTTTTATATCCAGTAGAGTTTTTCTGCTTTCCTGAATATTACCCCTTTCAAGTTCGCATTTCGCAATTCTGATCACAAGCGGGCCGTATAAAAGGTTAGGTACCTTGTCCCGGAGCTGGGAATATGCAATGTATGCACTGTCCCATTTTTTGTCGTAATAGAGTACAGCAGCACTCAAAAGTTCTTTTGTGAGAGAATCTTTCGCGTCTTCGCTCCCCTGAAGGGCAAGCTCTCTGCGAAAGACCTCATTTTTGAGCGCATCCGGGTGCAGGCGTTCAAGTTCTATATCGGAGTTTTGTGTTATCTCCTGAGCCATAGCCATAGTCAGGGAAAAACAGAGCGTCAGAAATATTAAAAATTGGTGTCTCATTTATTCCTTCCATAATATGTTTAAAAGTGTCAAACTTTGAACTCTGATTTCAGTTGTTATGTAATCAAGAGTTTCGCTCAATTTGCCGTGAAAAAGCATAACCGGAATTGCGATGATTAAACCAGTTTCGGTTGTTATAAGGGCCTCGGAAATGCCGCCGGCCAAAATTCTCGCATCGTTTGTGCCGGCTTGGGTTATAACCTGGAATAGCAAAATCATTCCCGTGACCGTTCCCAAAAGCCCGAGCAAAGGAGCGACAGTTCCGAGCGCAGCCAAAAAACCCATTCGTTTTTCAAGTTTGGATTGTTCGGATAATATTATTTCTTGCAAGGATTTTTGCACCTGTTCTTTTCCGTTTTCAATGTTTTCTACGATGGTTCCTAAAATTTTCCCTAAACAGGTTCTCTGTTTTTTGCATAAAATTTTTGCTTCCGAGATTTTGTTGCTTTTTATGAGAGTTTGCAATTTACTTGTAAATGTTTTTGATATGTGCCCGTTTTTCCACAGCACAAAAGCGCGTTCCAAAGCGAGAAGCAGGGATGCAAGCGCAACGAGAGCCAAAGGATACATCACAAGCCCGCCCGCCTTGAACCATGATGAAAATTTTTGCAAATAAGTTTGTTCCCCCGAGCCAGCACCAGTTCCCATAACGGATTTTGTCTGCAAAACGTCCAAAGGAATCCAGGCCGAATCTAGCCCTTGCTGCGCATGGAAAACAGTTTGCCTGATATTTGCCGAAAGTTCTTTTGAATGAGCGGAACGCCATTCAAAAATTTTCCCCTGCAAGGCACCGGTTCTCAAAACTATCTGTACATCATCGCTTTGCCCCCAGATGGCATCGGCAAAAAATACCGTGCCAAGCCTCAAACGGTAGGAGTCTTTGGCGGTGAATTCCTGTGTTTGCGTTAATTCAAGCCGCCCTAGCTTGTCATTAAAATAAGCTTCAACGGTTGGCGGATTGTTTGCGAAATGCAGTAGCCGTTCTTCTTTTTTTGCCGGGAAATCCTGAGGAATTTCTTCTGCGCTTTTATCAACGGACTGTTTGACAAGCAGGTAGAAATTATCCAAACCGTTTTGTTCAGCGGCATTTTTTTCCTTTTGCTCGGTTACCAGATTCCTAAACACGCCAAGTTCTGCCGCAACACGTGATATATCGTCGGAGATTTTTGCATAGCGTCCTTCCAATATACGGGTTTCATTTTGGTATTCTGTATTCGCCTGGTTTTGGGTATAACGGTTTTGCCAGCGAATAGTTTCTGCTTTTTCCAGTTGGTTCGCCTTTTCCAATTTGATTTTTTTCAGAACTTCAACTTCTCGTTTTATGGAATCAAGAGTGCGTTGTTGGGCGGCAAGGTCTACTTGCTCTTTGGCAAACAGGTTGATAGCCAGAAGCAGAAGGAAGAGGATTATAGGCATGTGGAGGAAATATAGAAAAAGTTTTTTGGGTGTGAATATAGCTTATTGCAGAACATTAGTGTAATTAATTCTCCGTACTTGCTTGCTGTTTGGAAAAATATTTCTGTACTATCCAATTTCTTGAAAACTGTCTAACCGCTTCTAAAGTATCTGAAGCCCATGCTCCATTTATGACTGCTCCAGAAACGCCGCTTATTATAGGAATAATTTGACCAGCCTTCCTTTTGGTAACGTTAATTCCGATTTTTTTCAAAAATTCTCTGACAATAACTATAATTCGACCTGTAGATAAAACGTTATCCAATGATTGTTGGTAGATTTTTTTCCAAGTTGTAATTAAAGTTTTTTCTGTTTGCTTTAGAGCAAGAATCATTTGCATCTTCTCTTTAAGATTATCTGCCGAACCTGCTGTTATAGCTTGAAGTATTGCTATTTGAATATCTTCGGATTTGATTGGCAAGCCATAAGTTAATGCGATTTTGTTAGCGAAACTCAAAATAAGAGCAAAAGATGCGGGAATATCCGCCAATAAAAAAGTAACACCGCCAATTCCTGATGCACCGCCCTCCGCAGTTAAACTTGCAATTCCTAATGATTTGTAATTTCTCGCACTATTGTCTGCTTTTGCAAACCATATTTCAAAACTTTTTCTGTCTAAATTTTCTATATCTGGAATTTCATCGGAAACTTTTTCAACGGCAGATGCAACAATATCATTTGCCCCGGAAACTACCCCTTCCAGCAATGGAGCAATTTTTTTCATTACAGGCGAAAAAGCAAGTGCTATCGGGGCCGTAATTTTACTCAACCCTCTATTAACCGAATTGGGTGGTTGCTTTTCCCATTGCTCAAATTCTTTTTGGACTATAACTTGTAATTCTTTCATCTTGCTCTCCTTGTTAAATTACTAGACTATAACAAATGCTCAATTACTTTCATAATAATTCCATTTACCGGAAAGTTCTTTAAATCTATCTTTGAATACTTTTCCTTAAAAATATCCGCCAATCCGTTTACCCACTCTTTATTTGCTTTTACCTCAGATATGCAAATAGCATTATCTTGAAAGACATAATCGAAAGAAATTTCTATAGGCTCTGTTTCGCCTTTCAGTTTGGCGGTTAAATTTACTTTGCCTTGTTCTATTTTCAAACTCAGAACTTCGGCAATGCGGTTTATTTTTACATTCATAGCAAACCTCAGCATTTTTGATAAGAATTTATTCATAAACTCAATGATTGCGACAATGGATGTCGCAAAATTTTATATCTTTGCTAAATATAGAAAATTTCTACCGCCAAATTAAAGGTAATTATTTACTCCTTCTTTTCTACTTTGCTCATATCATAATAAATACCGGAAGCTAAACTTCCTTTCACCTTAATTTTGTTGACATGCGATGAATCAAATGTAATAAAAATCGTATCTCCGCTCGATTCGTTTTTTCCATCTATTTTTCTCTCATTATTGATGGAAAATAAAAGGCTGTTTGCATAGCCTTTTACCTCCGCAAGCTTCATTCGCCCAGCCTCAAAAGAAATATCCAAGCGGTCGCCGTTCATTTTATTTATATAATCAGGCAAATCCGCTTCGTAGAATAAGCCCCTTGCATCTATATTTACATAAAGACTCTGGGCTTTGTTGTTTTTTACCGCCAAAAAAAGGGTATCGCCAAAAACTTCCGAATATTGGGCAGGTTTTCCTCTCATTGCAGCCGTTTGCTGCGTACCATGCGCATTTTGAATAACCAGAACGGATTCCACCTCGTTGTTTAGCAATTTTACAAACATGGAATCTCCGGTAACGGTGTAATCGCTCATGATGCACTTAGGGTTTCCTTTTAGAGATAAAAAACCCTCTTTTTGGTTGTAAACTCCCGTGTCGCCTGTGATTACAACCTCTCTTCTTGTAATTAAAACGGAGTCTGCGGCTATGGCTAATTGCTTGCGCTGGTCATAAGTCATTATTTTAGAGCGAATGGCGAGGGTATCTAACACACCCTTCTCTAAAAAATAATAATGGGCGAGCGGTTTGTCGGGAATTTCCATAAATTCTGTGTTGCGGTTGTAAATTATTTTTTCGCCGAAAAATGCACCTTTGTTCGCCGAATCGCGTGCCACGGCATTACCTTCTGCGATGGCCATGTTGTTTTTTCTGGTGTAATTTCCTCTATTTGCTTTTATATTTCCTTTTGGATAGCGAAAATCAAAACCCCCTTCACTATATACGGCATCGGAATTTCTATTCCAATACGCACGTTCAGTTTTAAATTCAACAGAATCATGCCTGAATCTCACATTTCCCTGCAAAAACAGATGTCCCGCCTTTCGCATTGCAGCCAGCGAATCTGCTTGTTCCATAACGAGCGGCATAGAACCTTTTTCAATTTTCGCATTCGGAAGAAACGGTGTTTGAGAAAAGGTTACCTGTACCAGTAAGCCAAACGCCAGCCACTTGCCGTTTGCCGCCAGCCATCGATTGCCAATCACTGCATATTCTCCTGCGGAGCGAGTTTACTGTCTTCTTCCTTTAACCTTTTTGCTGCGTCTTGGAAAATTCCTGTTACATCTGAACGAATATGCCAGTTCTCCAACCTTGAATCGGATATAAACCCAATACCCTGCAAAACATCACCGGTTTCGCCTACAACCCTCACAGGGCCATCCGTGCGTATTTTGTCATCTCTTTTTAGCCACAAAAGGGAATCCGCCCTTACCGCCGCTCCTTTGGGCGAAAGCGCATAAACTCTGCCATAAGCTCTGACAAAAGTCATTCGCATGTTCAGATTTCCAGAATCTGCCCGTAAAAACGCTGCTTTATTCCCCAACGAATCGTAAATATCCGCGAAAATGGGTTTCACAAAAATACTGTCCGAACCACCCCACCTTTCCAAATAGGCGGTTTTTACTTTCCAAGAAAGCCTGCTTCCCTCATACAAGTCCAAAACTGTTGTATCAGAAAAAAGCATAACCGGATGCTCCTTAGGTTCCCAAACCCCGTCTTCTTCCTTTGTTTGAGTGCAAGAAACAAACAGCAAACCTGCTAACACCGGATTTATATAACTCTTAACTCTCAACTCTCAACTCTCAATTAATGTTAAATCATGCATTCTAAAAAATATCCACATTCAAATCCAATCCGTCTTTTTTTATTTTTTCCATCAATTTTTCGGCATCTTCGGAAATTTTTTTCATTTGAAGCCTTAAATCTCCGTTTTTTTCTTTATCCAGAGCAAGGGAAATAGTGTTGTTGCCGCTTTCCAGTTCCTGAGCTATGGAATTCGCGCTGTTTTTAAGATCTCCCAGGGATTTTTCCAAATTTGCAAAATTTTTTTTAAGTTCATCTATATTTTTTACTATACCGTCTAAATTCGGTTTTATACTGTCTATAATTTCCACAACCTTGCTTTTTGCCATAACTAAAGAATCAACCGAAGCCATTGCCGAGCGTTCTGCTGAATTTACAAGACGTAAAGTGTTATTTCCGAGCAATTTTGCCTTATGCCCCAGCTTCTCGTATTCCTTAATTTTCTCTTCGGAAAAAAGAGTATCCGCAGTGCTTTCAATAATATCAACAATATCTTCCGCTTTTTGCAGAATATACGCCGTAAGTACACCTATGCTTGTGCTTCCCATATCAAAAAATCCCATTATATACTCATCGTTTTGGTAGTAAATATTTGAATCTCCGAGTATTATATCAATAATTCGTTCACCCATTAATCCCGCATTTGCAATATGAAATTTGGAATCCACGGGAATTTTTACATCAGCTAATACGGCAATCTCTGTCCATACGCATGAATCTGTTAATTCAAATTCCTTTACATAGCCTTTAGGCAATCCATTTACACTAACATCATTGCCAACTTTCAAATTACCTATCTCTTCAAAGGCTATATAGTAATGGTTGCGGGAATGCCAGGGGCTGTTCGGATGCAAAAAAAACCACAAACCGAAAAGAAACAGCATTCCAGAAAAAACAATGACGTAAAATAGCCATGGATAATTTTTCATCTCTTGCTTTCCATTTTTTGCCTTATCTTAGCAAGCAGAACATCATTTATATTTTCGGAACTGTTTATACCTTCTTTTTTCAATAAATGGTCCATCGCCACAACTTCGGATATAACGGCTATGTTTTTACCAGGTAAAATAGGAATCACAACATGAGGAATATCAAGGCCGAGAACTCTGTTGGAAATGGAATCCAGTCCGGTACGGTTGTATTGCTCCGAGTAGTCCCATTTTTGAAGTTCCAGGATTATATCCAGCCGTTTTTCGGTTCTAACCGCTTTTATGCCGAACATAGAACGTACGTCTACAATACCGATACCTCTGATTTCAATGTAGTTGCTAAAACCCGGCTTTCCAGTTCCAAAAACAAAATCTCCGATACGTCTCAAATCTATGGCATCGTCAGAAATCAGGCAATGTCCGCGCTCAACCAAATCCAAAACACATTCGGATTTTCCTATGCCGGATTCTCCTATAAATAAAACTCCAACACCGAAAATGTCCACCATGCTTCCGTGCAAAAAAATTTTACGCGCAAAATAATTTTCCAAATGCCTTTGCATCGGTCTTGCAAAATTTACGGTTGGCAATTCCGTTACAACAAGAGAAGTGTTTGCTGCTGCGCACATATCTAAAAATTCTTTATGAGGATTCAATCCGTGCGTTAAAATCCAAAGCGGAGATTTATATTTTGTAAGCCGTGAAAAAATAAGCTTTCTTTGTTCTTCGCCAACGGATTCCAGATAGTTCCATTCAGTATGGCCTAGAAGCTGTATATGCTCGTAGGCGTAATCTCCAAAAAAACCGGTTAACGCAAGACCTGGACGGTGTAAATCTACACTTGTTATTAACGAATCAAAAAATCTGTTTTTTAACGATAGTTTGAGCTCCGCTCCGTACAGTCTCAGCAAATCACTAATGCTAAAAGCTTTAGGTGTTTGCTCTCGAATTTGTGACAGGTCGTGGTAATTCATTTAGCTGCCTCTTCTGCTTTTTGAAATGGTTTTGCCAAACCGAGTTCGCTAAAAACCGATGCGCTTCTTACGGCATAGTCTTTATTGCCTGTTATCTCTGCCAAACGGAGCAAAATTATGCCTGAGACGAAGTATTGATTTTTTTCAGAGGAAAAGAGCAAAGCATTTTCGTAAAGTTCTTTTGAATTTTCGCCATTTAAATCTGCCACTCTTGCTTTGTAAAAAGCGAATTGCCCGGGGGAATTGCTCTTATTTATTTTTTTCAAATAAGCATTGGCTTCATCTCTGTTTTTATTGCCGACTGCGGCTACGGCAGCTTCTCCTAAAAAAGCTGCAGAGGCTTTTTTAAACGAATGTTTACTTGCAATTTCAAAGGCCTGTTTATACTGGTTCTGCAAATTGTAAAATTCCATGCAGGCTTTGTAAAAATGTTCTTTGCCTTTTTCATCCAAAGCATCAACACGTACCAAATCAAAAAGTTTTTTTGCGTCTTCGTATTGCATGGCGTGAGTTGCGAGCGTTGCCATGGAAGTTAAAATTCTTCCTTCAGACATAAGATCCGCTTCTTTGCGAGCTTCTCTAAGCGCAGATTCGTATTGACCGTAAGCGGCACCATAACGCCCCTGCAAAAAATATTTTTTCGCCAAAAAAGCATAATCTCCCGAACCGGCAAAGGTACCGATTGCTAACATAGATATACAGAATATAATATAACAAATTTTTACCATACGTCCTCCAATAAAGGGATGGTGTCTTTGTTAGGGATTTTGTTGCGTATAGGCCAGATTTTTGAAACCCCGCCCATAAAATCATCCGCTTTATTCAATGTTTGCGAACCGTCTGTAATCAAATTGCTCGTAATTCCTACCATGGAATTCAATTCGTTAACCATATCGCTGACATTACGCATGGTGGTGTCCAGTGAATTTATCAAAGAATTCGCTCTGTCGGTCAGGTTATCCAAATTTCCCATTAATCCCATAACACCGGAAGACAGGGTATCTGCAAAAACCAGAGCTTTCGGCATATTGGCATTTACTGTTTGGAATATATTGTTAACTCCGCCCATAAGCCCGCCGGCATCGACAAGCAAATTGTTCAATCTGTTAGTTGCTATATCCAAATTGTCATATAAAACGCGAGAACCGAGCAACATGCCTATAGTAGTATTTGTGTCTATAACTAAATTCAAAAGAGAATCTGCCGCTGAAACCAGCCTATTTATACTGCTTATAAGTTCATTTGCTGTTTTCAAAACATTTTCAATATCTTGCGCCGTACCTGCTATTAAAAATTCATCATCTTCTAAAATTCTGTCGCCTTTTTGTGAGATATCGATATTTACAACTCGTTCGGAAATTATGTTTTGGTCGCGCGTGGCATGTGCGATGGATTTATCTGTAATCCAATTCTTATATTTTGAATCAAGAATCAATTTTAATCTTACAAGGCCTACGTCTGTAAGTGAAATATCTCCTATGCTTCCGACATTAACTCCGTTTATCTGCACAGTCGTACCCTTGCGAAGCCCCTGCCCGGAAACCAAATCGCAGTAAAGACCGTATTCCTTTTTTCCTAAAACACCTTCTTGCTGCAGTTTTGCCACTAGAATCAGAACTGCAACGCATATCGAAACAGCGAGCACAGCTCCAACTATCAGGCCGGAAAGTTCAGACCAATTTATATAACGCAACGTTTTGAACATTTAAGATTTAATGTAGAAATTTCTACATTCCCTCCGTGTCTATCCATTCCCCATCCCCTGCAAAACTAATCGCTTTTATAATCGCTCCGCAAAACTCATTGAAAGATACCTGGCTATCCGCTATTGCCGATAAATTCGGAACCTTGGAACACAAGGGAGAATTTTTTCCTTTTTGCAAAACGGATTATTACAAAGCCGAGATGGGTGAAAATTTGCACAGATGCGTGGTTTCTTTTGAGGGGTTGGCGGAGCCGGAAAACATAAACACATATAAAAATAAAGCCATTGAACTGGAAAACAGCTTGAAAAGCGAAAGCGGAGGCCGCACATTAAATATAGATATAGGCTACATGGATTCCGATAAAATTGTTCTCCCTTCCACGAAGCGCGGGCCATTTAAGCTCTATGCAGGCGGCGGAATTTGGCTGGACATGATTCTAACATATTCAAAAGGAGATTTTAAACCAACCGAGTGGGCTTTTGCCGATTTCAAAGAAAATCCTTACAAACGGGATTTATTGCTGATAAGGGAAAAATACAAGAGGGTTTTGCATGGAAAAACATAAACTGAAACCTTGCAGGCAAAGCCTGGATATTTTGCTCCGCCGGCACGGGATTGAACTGAAAAGAGAAACGCTGGATAAACTTTGGTTTTTTCACGGTTTGCTAAGGGAAAATAATAAAGACCAAGACTTAACCCGTTTAAACGCCTTTGAGACCATAGTGGAGCGCCATTATGCGGATTGCATAATAATAAATTCCTTTGTA
>JGI24698J34947_10000025_pt1 | contig 40185 bp, 35 predicted proteins | sample TergutMp193P3_FD_34947 | JGI IMG/M metagenome (IMG submission 34947) | reverse complement strand
CTGTGCGGCTATACAGCCGCACTAAACTGAGGTTAGCATGAACTTCATGTTCGATTTTACTGTGCGGCTATACAGCCGCACTAAACTGAGGTTAGCATGAATCAAACTCTGTCTTATATAATTGTGAGGTCTGAATGAAGCAGGGACAGGTTCGCCGAATTTCCGGCCCAATTATCAGAGCGTCCGGTTTGGGGGAAGCGGGTCTTTTTGACCTTGTCGAAGTCGGGGAAAACAGGATCATCGGCGAAATTGTCCGCCTTGAAGGTGATGAAGCTGTAATTCAGGTTTATGAGGACAATACCGGCCTTAAAGTCGGCAGTCCCGCCTATTCCACAGGACGCCCGCTTTCCGCCCTGCTCGGTCCCGGCCTTATGGGAACGATTTACGACGGCATACAAAGGCCGCTTGACGTACTCTACAAACATGACGGCGCGTTTATGAAACCGGGCGACAGGGGAAACCCCCTTGACCCTGAAAAAAAGTGGCGCTTTATCCCTGAACCGCAGTTAGCCGCGAAAATCGCCGCCGGTGAAAAGGTTCCCGCAACCGCCGGAATGGTGCTTGGCTCGGTGAGAGAAACCGAAAGTATCACATGCAAGATCATGGTTCCGCCGAATGTCAAAGGCGGCGAAATTATCCATTTAATTGGTGAGGGCGATTACACTATTAATGAGACGGCGGCGAAAACCAGCTTGGGTGAAGAAATCGCCATCTCCCAGTGGTGGCCGGTACGCCTGCCGCGTCCTATCGCTTCCCGCCTGTCCCCCGATCAACCGCTGATTACAGGGGAGCGCGTCATCGACATATTTTTCCCATTATCCAAGGGCGGAACCGCGGCAATACCCGGCGGCTTCGGCACGGGTAAGACTATGACCCAGCACGCGGTCGCCAAATGGTGCGACGCGGATGTTATAATCTACATCGGCTGCGGAGAGCGCGGCAATGAAATGACTGACGTACTGACAGAGTTTCCAGAGCTTCAGGATCCGCGCACAGGACGCAGTTTGATGGAAAGGACACTTTTGATCGCCAATACGTCAAATATGCCGGTAGCGGCGCGTGAGGTGTCAATCTACACAGGCGTTACTCTCGCGGAATTTTACCGCGACATGGGTTACCACGTCGCAATCATGGCGGACTCAACAAGCCGATGGGCTGAGGCGTTACGCGAACTTTCAGGCCGCATGGAAGAGATGCCCGCCGAAGAGGGCTTTCCCGCCTATCTTCCAACAAGGCTTGCCGAATTCTACGAAAGAGCAGGACGGGTGCGCACCTTAAACGGAGAGGAAAGCTCAGTCTCAATAATCGGGGCGGTCTCCCCTCCGGGCGGCGATTTCTCCGAGCCTGTCACACAGCACACAAAACGTTTTATCCGCTGTTTCTGGGCATTGGACAGGGACTTAGCGAACGCACGGCATTACCCCGCGATTAGCTGGCTGGACAGCTACTCAGAATACGCCGAAGAAGTTCAGCACTGGTGGGAGCAGTTGAATCCCGCCTGGACTGTCGTCCGCAGAAAGTGCATGGACCTCCTAAAACAGGAACAGCGGTTAGCTGAAATTGTCAGGCTTATCGGCCCGGACGCCCTGCCTGACGAACAAAAATTGATCCTTCTTACAGCACAGATTATCAAGGACGGTTTTTTACAGCAAAATTCATTTGACGAAGTTGACATGTACTGTGTTCCCGAAAAGCAGGTACGGCTGTTGGAAGTTATAATGGAATTTTACGAACGCGCCCACACCTGCATTAATCTTGGCGCGCCCATGACTAAGATAACTGATACAGGTTTAAAGGAAGGGATGTCCCGGCTTAAAAGCACTGTAAAGAACGACGCTCTTGGCGACTTTAACGCGTTTGAGGGAAGGATGCGTTTAGCGCTGGACGAACTGGAACGGGCATACCGCACAAGGAACGTATTATGAGAGGCATTGAATACAGGGGGCTTGCCCGAATAGAAGGTCCGGTTGTTATTACCGCCCGCAGCCGCAACATTGGCTTTAATGAAATGGTGGCAGTCTATGACCGCGACAACGGCAAGAGGCTTGGGCGCGTACTTGATTTAAGCGAAAACTGGGCCGCCATTCAGATTTTCGGCAACAGCACCGGGCTTTCCGCGGACGATTCCCGCGTCGAGTTTTTGGACAGGCCGATGGAACTTCGCGTCGGCACCGGTCTTTTGGGACGAATTTTTAACGGCCTTGGAGAGCCCATTGACGGTTACGGGAATATCTTCTCGTCAAAAACTTTAGATATTAACGGACTTCCCATCAACCCTTACGCCCGCACATACCCGCGCGATTTTATTCAAACGGGAATTTCCTCAATAGACGGAATGAACACGCTAATCCGCGGACAGAAACTTCCGATATTTTCAGGTAACGGCCTTCCGCACAACCGCCTTGCCGCGCAGATTGTCCGTCAGGCGAAAATCCTCAATTTTGAAAACGAATCCTCCGCTTCCGAACAGTTCGTAGTTGTATTCTGCGCAATGGGAGTTAAAAACGACGTCGCCCGTTTCTTCCTCGAAGATTTTGAACAATCTGGCGTACTTTCCAATGTAGTAGTTTTTCTTTCACTTGCGGATGCTCCCTCTCTTGAAAGACTCGTAGCTCCAAGGTGCGCGCTTACAGCCGCCGAATACCTTGCCTATGAAAAAGACATGCACGTCCTTGTTGTGATGACCGACATGACCAACTACTGCGAGGCAATGCGGGAGGTTTCATCAATACGCGGAGAAGTGCCAAGCAGAAAAGGTTATCCCGGCTATCTATACTCAGACCTTGCCTCGCTTTACGAAAGGGCAGGTAAAATAAAAAGTTCCTCAGGCTCAATCACACAGATACCGATTCTCTCCATGCCCAACGACGATATCAGCCACCCAATTCCAGACCTGTCGGGTTACATCACGGAAGGTCAAATCGTTCTTGAGCGCGAACTTTTCCAGCGCGGAATCTACCCGCCTGTCGCGGGGCTTCCAAGCCTTTCGCGTCTTATGAAGGACGGAATAGGGCCCGGCATGACGAGAGAAGATCACAAGGACGTATCAAGCCAGCTTTTCGCCGCCTACGCGAGGGTAAAGCAGATACGAAACCTAGCGTCGATCATCGGAGAGGAAGAACTTTCCGTCAGCGACAAACGTTATCTGAAATTCGGCGAAAAATTCGAGCAGATCTTTCTTACGCAGAACGAATATGAAAACCGTGACATCGGACGTACGCTCGATCTTGGCTGGAAAGTACTTGCCGATCTTCCAAAAGACGAACTGCTCCGCGTCAAGGAAGAGTACATCACAAAGTACATGGAGCCCGCGGTGCATAGCGCGTAACTTTATGTGTTAAAAGAAGCGCGTTATCCTGACTACAAAAAAAATATTCAGCCTTGGTCAAAGCAAGCGATTTTCCAATGCAAATAAATAAGGCGTATCTTTTTGGGTCGTTTGCGAAAGGCTGCCTTCAAAAAGACAGTGTTATTGAAATTGCCTCCGAAATCACACTTTCGGGATAACCTTCTATTTCCAACAACCTGATAGCGTTGCGGTTTTTTAACTTTCCCTGTTTTAGCAAATAATCAAAATAAAGCTTGTTTTGTTCAATTTGTTCGCAAAAGTGGTATAAATCGTATTCCTCGGCAAGCAAATCGGCAAGTTCGATGTCGTGCGTTGAAGCGAACACCATATTGCCATTTACCGCAAGCGCCGACAATACCGCCTTACCTGCCGCGATGCGTTCGAGCGTATTTGTTCCTTTAAAAATTTCATCAAGTATAAAAAGGTTATATCCGCTTTGATGTGCTTTTTCCAACATATCTTTAACAACCATTACTTCCTTCATGTAGAAACTTTGCGATTCCAATAAATTATCGTGCAAATTAATTGCCGAATATATCCTCATACGCCGTCCGCTGAAACTTCGGGCAAAACACATATCAAGAGCATTGGCGCATAACATATTAAGCGCTATTGTTCGGATAAAGGTGGTCTTGCCGGACATATTTGAACCGGTAAGTAAAATTGATTTCCCGCCGGTGTCCAGCGTGTTGGGTACGCAATGCTCAATAAGCGGATGATATACGTCTGTTGTTTGTAAGTCTTCCTCCGTCCATTGCGGCTTACAATACCAGGGAAAATCTTCCTGCATACGCGCAACCGACTGCAACATATCAATGTGTCCCACATATGCGAAAATCGCTTCAATATCAGCCTTTTTTTCTTCCAATAACCGAAATGAACGAAAAAGAACATTAGGCTCTACCAGGAAAAAAATACTTACCAATTCTTTGACAGCTAACAATAAAACGGCCATATCGGTTTCAATTTTGTCATCATATTTGAAATATGACAATAAACTGACAAGCGGTTGAATTGATTGCAAATTGTTTTTTATATCGGGACAAATTGTATCAAAAGGTGCCCACGAAGATAATTTTCTCGCAATAAATACCAATTTGAAAAATTGAGGAACAGAATGCAGATAAGATGACAGTGTTACTCTGTTACGATAATGAAGTATCATGTTAATGATAAAGAAACCTGCTGTGAAAATAATCCATATTTCTTTTGAAAGAAAAATAAAAACCGCAATGAACAATAACGGCATTAATTGTAGTATTTTTAATACCTTCCTCATAAAAGGGGATAGCACAGGGTGATCATCGTGAAACAATGAACAGATGTAGTAGGCGTTCTCATGCGCCAGTTTAGAAAGAAGTTTTTGGCAAGGGTCAATTAATTCCCTGTGGTCTTTAAGATATTGGAGGACATTACCGCTTTCCGCTATTCTAGGTTCGAGGGGAATACGCCTCAAACGGTCGTACATATACTGCTGCCCCACGCACGAAGATGTTTTGTTTATACGAAAGAAAAAATCATCCAAATTCAAATCTGTACATGTCTGTTCTGTCAATACCTGAAAGGCGCCGCTTGTATCATTATTTTTGAAGTACCATTTTATTTTAGTAAGGTCAAAAACAGGCGATACGGGTTTCTTTTTGAAGAAGCTGAACAATAGTTTAATTCGATTCATATAATCCATAATTTATAACATTAACAAAAAAATACGATTTAATCAATCCCAAAAACAATAATTGCGCAACTTTCACATAACAAGTATTGAGCGAGATTATCTGTAACAATTTTACTTACGGATACTTTTTCTTAAACCCCGTTACCCGCGCCGAGGCGGTGATACTAAGTGGAGAGCACTCTCCCCTTGCAAGGTAGTGAAAGCCGATGCCGGCTATCATGGCGGCGTTGTCGCCGCATAGATCAAGGGGCGGGAAGATACATCGAAGGTGGGGGTATTCACCAAGGCGGGAGCGCAGGAGGCTGTTAGCCGCAACACCGCCGCCTGCCACAATTGTACAAAGTCCGGAATCTTCCGCAGCGTTTAAAAGAGCGCGTAACAGGATTTCCACGGCGGTTTTCTGGAAAGAAGCGGCAATGTCTTCAGGCTTGGGCTCTCCTTCCTTTACCTTGAACATTTCAAGCTGATTGATTACAGCGGTTTTAAGTCCTGAATAAGACACATCGTAGCGGTGTTCGCCCTTGTGAAGCGACGGCATGGGAAAACGGAACACGCCACTGTCACCGTTATGTGACATTTTATCAATTACCGCTCCTCCTGGATAGCCGAAATTGTAAAACTTCGCCACTTTGTCAAACGCCTCTCCCACAGCGTCGTCAATAGTGGTACCCATCACTGTAATATCGTCAAAGTTATCGGCGCGGCAGATGATCGTATGCCCACCTGAAACCAAAAGCCCCAGAAACGGATATTCAGGCTTGTTTCCATCGACAAGACGCGGGGCGTACAGATGCGCCAGCATGTGATCGACGGCTATAAACGGAATGTTACGCGCCCACGCGAACGCCTTGGCAAAGGAAAGACCGACCAATAATGAGCCGAAAAGACCGGGACGGTTTGTTACAGCGACAGCGTCAACACCCGCGGCCTTCAATCCCGCCCTGTCCAGTGCCTCCTCTGTTACCGCGTAGATCCATTCCGTATGTTTGCGGCTTGCAATTTCGGGAACTACTCCGCTCCACGGCGCGTGATACGGTATTTGCGTAGCGATTACGTTGGAAAGAATTTTTTCCCCATCTTCAACAACAGAGGCCGAACACTCATCGCAGGAAGTTTCAATGCCTAAAACCTTCATTTCACCTGATTATATCCGAAGCAGTCTTGAGAGTGTAACCCTGCCCTGTTAAAATTGGAAATTGTTCGGCTAACAGGGGCGCGAGTTCGGGAGACCATGTGTGTCCAATCATCACCGCGCTGCCGTTTCTTTGCGCTCTTGAAAGACCGCCCATGATGTAGCGTAACATCGACTCCTTATCCTGCTCGTTATCCAAAAACACATCCCTCTCGCCGATTTTAATTCCAAGCCGGTTTGCCATAATTGGTACTGTCGTTTCGGCAGTTGTCCGCGAATCAAGGAAAAGAAGTCCGTTCTCGGCGCAAAAGATGAGTATTGTTTCCACCGCTTCCCTGTCCATTGTAATTTTCGAGCCCTGATGGTTGTTAATACCCGCAACAGGACCGATCTCCGCTATATTGCGTCTTAGTATTGAGCGAATTTCATCGGCGCTCATGCCGGAATAGATCGCGCCGGGACCCGGGTTCTGCGCTCCAATGGCTTCCATCGGCTGATGAAGAAACACTTCCTTTCCGGCGGCCCTGATCCGGCGGGCGGCTTCGGCTGAATGAGGAAGGCCGGGTAAAACCGCAATCGTCAACGGACCGGGAAGCCGCAGGAATGGCTCCAGTTCCCACAGATTGTTGCCAGCGTCATCTATCATAAAAACGAGGGTTCCCAAATTTTCGACAGGTCTTTCAGGCGGGCTCTGCGGCATAGCGGCTGGAATATTACGCGCAGGTTGAACGTCGTTTGTAGCCGATACAGCGGTGGACGTGGAAGCGGGTTGGCTCTGAGACTGTGTTGAAACAGAAACAGCAGTCTTTACGGCTTCGGAAACAGGCGGCGCAGTATTTGCGGATTCCCCGGAAGCGGAACTTTGCTCAAGACCGGATTCAATGGAAACAGAAGGCAAAAATTCTGTATCGCCGCCAACCACACGAGTATCGTTCAAGGTTGAACGAACCACGATAACAGCCATAGAGATAAACGCCGAGAAAACAACCAGTACGCCCGCCAATAAAAAAGCCCTCACAGCGTCAGAATACCCGTTTTTTTTGTGTTTTCTGGACGTTTTCGATACATTCGCCGTACTTTTCCTCACATTTTGCGATTTTCTTTTCTGTGAACCGCGCCTTCCAGGTTCTTTTGCCGTCTTTTTCATGTTTACTATTTAGTATCGGCAGTTTTTACCCAAATACCTCAACATAAGTGACTGTCATTACCGCTGTATGTTATTGTATTTATTTACCTCAAGAGCTTTTTCATAATGATCTGTCTTATCTTTAAACGGCGGCATAGCAAAAGAGAATAATGTTTTTCCTCCCCAATTGCTTATGGAAAAATCACCCTGTCGAATAATATCCATACCTATAAGCATATCAACCCCTTTAATCAAATTACAGACCATCACATTAATTTCACTTAAAATAAAATGATTGGGAAGCTCTATAGAAATTTTTACCACATCAGCCAAGCTGGTATTATTAACGCCATTAACTTTTACCCTGTTTATCGGAATAAGGCTCAAACTTTTGGCTACTGCAGGTGTAATCGCCGATATTGTTGCTCCAGTATCCCATAACGCCGTAACCGTGTTTCCTTTTATGCCTGATCCTGATGTTACATCAAAAATATCAACCTCAGTTGTAAGGCGAAATGAAAGTTCGGGGTATTCTTTCTTAAAAGCCAAATGATGAGTTTCAGGCATTGGCAAATGGAGAAAGTTGAAAGACTTCCTCCTCCTCTGTTATGTGATGAATCATGAAAGAACCAAGCGGTATGGATTTGACAGTTTCCTTGTATGCTATATTTTCATCATCATAGACAGAAACAACCTTATCTCCTGATATTACAACGAATTTCCCACAATATTTCTCTACCAGTTCGTCCCGGTTGTTCTCGTAAAATTCCCATTCAACATCAAGCATACATACCTCCCTGTAAAAACTATTCCAATGTAAACGACCCGACAGTAGCGCCTCCCTTGCCCTTGTAAACAAAGTACAGCGCCTGTATTCCGTCAGGGATTGAAATATCGGCTGAAAATTCTTTCCAGATATTACTGGATACAATTTCAATGCGTCCCAGCGGCTCTCCGTCCCATTTTGTCTTTACCTCGAAAAAGCCGCGGTTGTATCCGCGTGTTTTTACTTTTACCCTGGTTATTCCACTACAGTTAAAGTATTTAAACCCTATACCGTAATTGTCATTTATATTGGTAACAAAACCGGTTTCCTCATCTCCGTCCCTTCCGTCCTGCGAGATAAAGGGAAGACTCAAATCGCGCGGCGGCCAGTGTACTTCATCAGTCCTTTCCTTGTAATCCATGCAAAAGAGGTTGCACGCAATGTAAGCGGGATATTCGCCGCGTCCTTCAAGCGGGCCTCCGTTTGGACCGCAGGATGTTATCTCAACCTGACGAATCTTTCCGTCTTTACCTATCTCTATCGGTTCAAGGCACGCCTGCCGGCTGAACTCTTTTCCGTTTGTGTGCCTGTGATAGAAAATGTACCATTTGCCATTTATTTCCGCGATGCTCCCGTGGTTGTTATTCCAATAGTTCATTGGTTTTACGGCAGGCTTGTATGTATCAATATTAAGATCTACATTACTTACGATAACGCCGCCGTAAACAAAATCCTTTATAGGGTTCTTGCTTGTCGCGTAACACAACTCGTTTCCGGCAACAGACGAATAGACAAAATAATACGTGTCGTCTTTCTTTCTAATGGACGAAGCCTCAAAAAACTCATGCCCCTGGAACCCTGTGCCCTCACTGTAAAATCTCCCCGGTATTATAAAGGACGGTCCTTGTTGTATTGTCAGCATATCTTTATCCAGAACGACCGCCATTGAACCCTTCCTTGATTTATCGTCAAGCCCGCAAAACCCGGTGTAAAGGTATGTCTTTTCACCTTCGGTCATTACACCGGGGTCAAATTGGGGCAGGTCGCCCTCCCGCCTGCCAAACATGGTTCCGTCTCCGTAATGCACATAACCCAGGAATTCATATTTCCCCGCGGGCGAGCCGCAGACCGCAACGGATACGACATCCACCTTATCCAGCACATAGTACAGATAGTAACGCCCATCCGGCCCGCGCGTAACATCCGGCGCGTAAAGAACCATGCTCCCGTCGGGATTAAAGGGATCGTCCGTCTTTTTGTAGATAACGCCTTCATAACGCCAGTCGCTCAAATCGTCCACCGGCGCCGACCAGCAGACATAGTCGTTCATGCAGTAAACATAGCCGTTAAACCTGTCATGCGAACCGTATACATAGACCCTGCCGTCGAAAATATGCGGTTCCCCGTCGGGAATGTACTCCCATGAAGGGAGGAATGGGTTAAATCCGTGCTTTTTCATATTTTATGATTGTACCATATTGTTGTGCCAAATACCAGAACGAACTAAAATAAAATCAGCCAACTGCATCTAACAAATTTATATGAGGCTCTACCTAAACACTTGAAGTCGAGGCTCGTTTGTTTTTATAGCGTTTGATTTCTTCCCATTTTCTTTTTGCCATTTCTTGAACAATGTCGGAGGGGATATTTTCAAGTAATTCCTTATTTCCCGGACGGAAAATACGGCCTGATTCCGTTACGATTCCATCTTTCATAACTCTATCTAAACCAATTTATCATTATTTTTTCCGATTGTTCAATTTTCCATTTCCTTCTCTACCGCCTTTTGCTTTATGAAATCATAAGAAGACAATTTTCCATCACTAAACATTCCAAATAATTCATTGACATTTGGCTTGTTTTTAACGGGTGATAATACAATATTTCCATTTTCCTCAAAGATTCGTATCTTTTCGGACTGGACATAAGAAAATATAGGTTCGGGCAATATTTCCCGATCAATTACTATTGTTTCCATATTTATACCTCCACAATCTGATAATTCTACTCTTTTTTAATAATTTTGCAAGTGTTTCTTGAGACTGATACAAAAAAAAGAGGACAACCGCAATAGCGGTCATCCTCTCAATTTGAAGTTTCCTTACTTAAACCAGGATGGTTTAAAAACTAGCGGGAAACCCTGTTAATGAGGTCCAGTATCTGCTGTCCGCCCGCTGCGGGTGTAACCCGTCCATACGCGACGTTCTGATAAATAAGATAGAGGCCGCTGTTGTATTCAGAATCGTTGGGAATGTTTGGATTGGGGGGCGAAGCATGCTTGCCCGCGACATCAAGATACGCGTTAATCCTCTGTGTGAGTTCGTCACTGGCAACCGCGGCTCTGGTAGCCGGAGTAATCGGGGTTCCCGGGTCGGCTCCCATTATCGCCCATGCTCTCGGATCGTTGATCCTGAAGTTGATGTATCTGGCGGCGGCGGCGGCGTTCTTTGAGTTTTTATTTATCGCTATCATCTGGCTCGCGTTACTCCACATACCGTTGCTGACTGCGGCGTTGGGGAGTTCAAAAAGGTCAAGTGTATCGCGGGTAGCGTTCTGGTAGTTGATGAGCTGGTTTGTGTAGATAAGGGCGATAGCAGTTCTGCCGGCGATAAGGGACGAAGTGGATTCATTGGTTTCGGCAAAATCAGAGGCAACTGCTGCAGGGGGGATATACCCGGCAGTGCGCCAGCGGGCCCACATCTCCAAGTACCGCTGAGCAGCCGCGGCTGTCATTTCGGTTCTTGTTCCGGTCCACACTGAAGTGCCGTTGTCGCCGGCCCAGTAACCAAAGAACATTGAACCCGATTGGGTAGCGCCGTTATCGGTCATAGCGTAGGTTCCTGCCGGAAGCCTTGCCTGTACCTGGCCCAGCCATGTCTCAAATTGAGCCCATGTCATGGATGCTTGTGGCAAGGGGGCTCCAACTCTTTGCAAAAGCGATCTGTTGTAAACCATCGCAGGCATATTGGTTCCCATGGGAAGCGCGTACAGAACGCCGCCTCTTGTTCCCGCGGCGATAGCGCCGGCGTCAACAGTTGAGACATCCAGAATTCCGCTTCTTACAAACTGATCCAGCGGGAGAAGATACGGGCTGGGATCATTATCATCTACACCCAGGTTCGTAAAATAACCGCCCAACTGAACAATGTCAGCCGCGTTGCCGCCGGCGAATTGGGTCAGGAATTTTTGGAAATGCTCGTTGGTTCCGGGCGCGGGTTCACCCGCCACAATGATATCCGGATTCTCCTCGATGAATATATCGGTGCCGCGCTGGTAATTCCTGATACGGTTCTCACCGCCCCAGAAAGACCAACGGACTACGCTTACACCTGGAGGCGCTGTCGTAGTTCCTCCGCTTCCACCAGCAAAAACCACAGTACCTACCATAGTAAGTACAGCCAAAAGCAACATAATTTTCTTCATATATGCCTCCTAAATATATATCCAGGGGTAAACTACCCCTTGATTCCGGTTGTTGCGATACCCTGAACAAAGTACTTTTGCAGGGTGAAAAACAGTACAAAACACGGAAGAAGCGACAATACCGACATGGCAAACATCGGCCCCCATGAGGAAACGCCCGTAGAATCCAAGAACAGCCGTAAACCCATCGGAACCGTGTACTTCTCCGGTGAATTGAGGTACAGCATCTGGCTAAAAAAATCGTCCCATGTCCACAGGAACTTAAAAAGCAAAGTAGTGATAAGGGGGGGTACGCTCAACGGCATTATGATCCTTAAATAGATTCCGAATTTACCGCACCCGTCCATCCTGGCAGATTCATCCATGTCCATTGGAAGGCTTCTTATGAACTGTACCATCAGGAAGATAAAAAAGGCTTCCCCTCCGAAAAATGAGGGGACAATAAAGGGATAGAAGTTGTTGATCCAGCCGAAACCCCGGAAAATGATGTAACGCGGAATAGTTTGAACATGCCCCGGCAGCATCATGGTCATCAACATCATGGCAAACCAGAATTTGCTTCCCACAAAACGCAGGCGAGCGAAGGCGTACGCTGTCAGGGAACAGGCGGCGGCGTTAATTACCGTACATGAGACACAGATAATAAAGGAATTAACAAAGAATGTCCTGAAAGGGACAATACCTATTCCTTCCCATCCCTTAACATAGTTCTGTATTGTCCATGTTTTGGGCAGAAGGCTTGGATCGCTGAATATCTGGGAGCCTTGCTTGAAAGAAGCCATGATAAGCCAGATAACCGGATAGAGCATCGCGAAACCAATAATGATGATAATGATGTGGGTAATTAAAATTTTGCCGCCGTTATCCGTCTTCATTCGCCGCTCCCGTAGCTCACCAGGGAGCCAGATAATTTAAAGGTTAAATATGTAAAAAACCCGATAACGACTAGGAGTACCCACGCCATAGCGGAGGCATATCCCATCTGCATATAGCCAAACCCGCGTATATAGAGGTAAAGGCTGTAGAACATTGTAGAGTCTATTGGGCCGCCGGTCCCGCCTGAGATTATGTACGACTGTGTAAACGACTGGAACGCGCTGATCATCTGCATAACCAGATTAAAGAAGATAATGGGCGAAATACATGGAAGCGTAATCGAAAAAAACTGCCTCACCTTTCCGGCTCCGTCAACGCTGGCGGCTTCGTAAAATTCCTGGGGAACCTGTTTGAGCGCGGCAAGGAAGATAATCATGGGGGAGCCAAACTGCCATATTGCCAGGAGCACCAGCGTATATAGGGAATATTCAGGGGTGGAAATCCACGAAGGGGGATTCAACGCCCCCTGAGAAACCGTCCTTATAAGGACATTAACAACGCCGTCCGTGGAAAACAACTGCCGCCACAGTACTGAAATGGCAACCGACCCGCCAAGAAGGGTAGGTATATAGTAGACTGTACGATAAAAAGGAATCATCCTCAATTTTTGATTCATAACCATGGCTACAGCCAGGGCGAAAATCAGCTTGCCGGGGACTGCGGTAAAAACAAAGTTGAGGGTAACAAAAAGGGACTTCATAAACCTTTCATCCCTGGGGATTTCGGCGTTGCCTATGAACATTTCAAAGTAATTCCGCCATCCTATCCACACCGGCGGCTGTATAATGTTGTACCGCGTAAAGGAAAGATAAAGTGAATAAAGAACAGGGTAAATTACAAGGAGGAAGAAACCCAGAAGCCACGGAACAAGAAACACATAGGAAGAAAGATTGTCATTTATCTGCGCTGCCATTGCCTTTTTTTGTCTTATTATTTTGGTCTTCATATTGAAATTAATTCTATCGTATGAAACGTGATTAAGTCAAGATAAATTTTTAGAAAAAGCGCAGAAAGATTATACAATATTACCAAAAGGCATGGGGAAAATGAAAGCAATTGTACAATTGTAATATTGTAAGTACTAATACGCCTTCAAACACTGCGTATTTTCAGACACTAACATGTTTTCAAACACTGCGTGTTTTCAAACACTGCGTGTTTGGAGCAGTTCCAAATGTTTTCCGATATGTTTAACAAGCGCGTCCCTGTACTCCCCTTCATGCTCTTTCCAAAGTTTGTACAATTTTTCTTTAAAAATGAAACTTCCGTCAGGAGCTTTTTTGCTCAATATAAGACCGTAAGTTATATGGATAAGTTGTCTTGCCTCGTTGTTTTCAAACAGGCGTTTAAGCTCATCGTCCTTTAGTGTGGAAATATCCGGTATCCTGGACATGTCGGTCGTTACATGGTAGTACTTTCTCGCCTCGGCAAACGCCGTAAGCGCGTAAGCGTGAATCTCGCGGTAAAGCGAAGGGTCCGTCATCGCGGTAACACGCATCGCTTCCAGCCAGTTGGTTCCGGCTGTCTTTACATGGAAATTGCCCCTTGTCTCTCGTCCTATAGCCGGGAACACGCTGAATTTGTCGGAGCCTGAATGGATACTCAGCTTATACCCAAAATGCCGGGCTATCGCCGCGTGGACTTTTATTTCTTTTTCAAACTGCGCGACATCTCCTATGTAGTCTATGCCCTTTTGAAATTCGCCGCAGAACCTCGGCGCTATTGTGGCAAACGAAACGCCCGCGTCCAGAAGTTCGCTGGCTACGAAAAAATGCTGTAACGGAGTGGTAACCGAAACAGTTTCGTCTATTGAGATTTCAAAATCGGCGTCGTACCTGCCGCCCGCCAAAAAACGGCTGTACATATCCGCCGCAAACGAAATCGCGCCGGAATAAACGGCGGCGCATTGGGCGAGTTCTCTTTCGTTGAAAACAAGGGTAACGCCTTCTTCTATATTAAAGGTTTTGTTCAGGTACTTGTCCGCGTAGTGTTTGTCCGCCGCGGGCGCGTTTTCAGGCGTAACGTCGTTTTTTATATGCTCGGAGCAGTCGAGTGTTATCATTGTAAATCCCAATGAGAGGGCGTACTGTATATCTTCAGGCGTTTTCAGGTGATCGCCGTCCGCGCCGAAGCCCTTTTTGTACCCCTCGCGGAACACCGCGAATGTCGCCGCGTCCAGTACGTCTTCGTATGTGCGGTTTGTAAGGTTAAGCTCCCTGATTGACTGCTGGGCAAAGAACGGAAACACGTCCTTTTTTTCAAAAAGATCGATATGCCCCGGCGTGGCAATTCCAAGGCGGTCTCCCAGCCCGAAACTTTTGATTTTTTTCAAGCCGCGCGCCGGAGAGGTAAATGGAAAGAGCCGCCGCAGAACATCGGCGTTCTCATGGATCAGCCCGGCGCGTAATTTACCGCCGCCAAGATCTTCACCCTTAAACCCAAGCTGGGAACCTGTCTTTCCTCCATTGGATGCGATTACAAGGAAATCCTCACCGGAAAAACCCGCGCCGCTCTTCGCCATAAAAACAACTGTCGAATCGATATTGTTTATTGACTTTTCATAAGTTTCAAAACCGGAATACTGCATACTATATTATTTATCATACCTTGTTTATTTTAACAATAGGATTTATGCTAAATTACGAGGTTATTATGGAAGCAGGGAAAATTAAAATATGTTATATCGGCGGCGGTTCACGTAACTGGGCGTGGGTTCTTATGCAGGATCTTGTTTTTGAAAAAGAACTCTGCGGAACTATCGAACTGTACGATTTGAAACCTGAGGACGCACAGACCAACGCTGTAATCGGCAACAGGCTCCTTGAGGCTAACAATGCCGGGCGATGGAAATTTCACGCCAACCTCTCGCTGGGAAACGCGTTAAGCGGCAGCGATTTTGTTTTTGTTTCGATACTTCCCGGCGATTTTGAGGAAATGGCTGTTGACGTACACACTCCTGAAAAATACGGAATATACCAGCCCGTTGGGGATACTGCAGGAGCGGGCGGAATCATACGCGCCATGCGAACCATACCCCAGTTCCGCGACATTGCGGGCGCCGTAAAAAAATACGCGCCCAACGCATGGGTTATCAACTACACCAACCCCATGAGTATCTGCACCCGCACCCTGCACAGGGAATTTCCCGGGATAAAGGCTTTCGGCTGCTGCCACGAAGTGTTCAACACCCAAAAGGTTTTGGCGGCGGCGCTTGAAGAAGCGGGACTTGCTCCCGTCGGAAGCATAAAGCGTGAGGAGATAAAGGTAAACGTTCTTGGAATCAACCACTTTACATGGCTGGACAAGGCTTTCTGGAAGGACATCGACATCTTCCCCTACTACCAAAAATTCGCGCAGAAGTACAGCGAAACCGGATTCAGGGGGGCGGGAGCCGCCACGACGTTCGCGGCAGGCAGCGCGGCAAACGACCCTGATGAGACCGAACGGCTTAGATTGTTCAGATCAAGCGAGCGCGTCAAAATGGATCTTTTCCGCCGTTACGGTTTAATCGCCGCCGCAGGGGACAGGCATTTAGCCGAGTTCTGCCCCCATTCGTGGTACCTTTCCTCACCCGAGGCGGTTGAAAAGTGGGGCTTTGCGTTGACGCCTGTTTCATGGCGCATAGCAAACCGCGAAAAGCTAAAACAAATGGCAAAAGCCTACAATGACGGGGCTTCCATGACTCCGGTTGAGTCCGGCGAAGAGGGCATTAAAATTGTCAAGGCGTTGTCAGGAATGGGCGATATCGTTACAAATGTGAACCTGCCCAATAGGGGGCAGATGCCCGATCTCCCCCCCGCCGTGGTGGTTGAGACAAACGCGTCTTTCAGCAAGGACAACATCCAGCCCCTTGTAACAAACGGGCTGCCCGGGGACATTCGCGCCTTGGTAATGCCCCATGTGTTAGGAGCTGAAGGCATAATAGAAGCGGTGTTTGAAAACGATATGGAAAAAGCGTTCCGCGTCTTTTCGCACGATCTTGCCGTGCAGACTCTGCCTCTTTCAGACGCCCGCGCCCTCTTCGATGAAATGTGCGCGAAAACGCTAAAAAAATGACAGCGTTATGATAAACAGGCAGGAAGTATTAAAGCGGAACAGCCCCCATTACAAAAAATTGAACATTGACGCTCCCCTTTCCACGGGAAACGGGACATTCTGTTTTACTTCGGATTTTACAGGTTTGCAGACATTTTTTGACGAGTACTCAGAAAAAGATGACGCGTTCCCCCTCTGCACAATGGCTGAGTGGGGCTGGCACTCCTACCCCCTTTCAGACGAAGAGGAAGCCAGTTTACGCCTAACGCCCTACGATACATACGGACGCTCCGTTTATTACGCGACGGACGACAAAGGACAGGAAGAATTATTTAAAAAGATAAGGCTTAACGCCCACAAGTTCCACCTTGGCAAGATCGGTTTTGAATTTGCGGATAACAAACTTTCAATAAATGATTGCACGCCTGTAAGCCAGTACCTTTCCATGTGGGAGGGGATTCTGTTTTCCGAGTTTAAAATTGTAGGCGAAACGGTAAAAACTGAAACCTTTGTCCACCCCGAAGAAGACACGCTGTATGTCCGCGTAATTTCGCCCCTGCTTAAAGACGGCAAGTTACGCGTAACGCTTGTTTTCCCCTACGGAAGCCACAAAAAATCGGCGGCGGATTTTTCGTCCCCCGATAGGCATATCACTAAAGTAAATAATCTTTATATTTCCCATGACGCTGTTGGAGTTGAAATAGAAAGGGAGCTTGACGGCACGTCGTACAAGGCTAACGTCAACGGCAGCGGTTTTACAATTTATGCTAACGATGAAAATCCGCATACCGTTGCCCTAATTCCCCGCTCAGAACAAGTTGAGTTCAGCGTACGCTTTGAGCCGGTAAATGTCCCTTTTAAAACCCCGTGCCGCGAACCGAAGGGTCGATGCTCTCTTGCCAGGGATTCATTTGACGAGGCGAAAGAAAAATGCAAAACATTCTGGGAACAGTACTGGAACTCTGGAGGCTTTGTTGATTTTTCAGGTTCAACTGACAGCAGGGCGCGGGAACTGGAACGAAGGGTAACGCTTTCGCAGTACCTTATCGCGATTCAGAGCAGGGGACATTTCCCGCCGGCGGAGACAGGGCTTACCTGTAACAGTTGGTACGGAAAGTTTCATCTGGAAATGCACTTCTGGCATCACGCGCATTTCGCGCTTTGGGGAAGGGTTGGGGAACTGAAAAAAGCCCTTGAATATTACAAGGAAATACTGCCTGTCGCTCAGGAAATTGCCGCCTCTCAAGGGTATAAAGGGGCGCGTTGGCCGAAGATGTGCGACGCATCGGGGAAGAACACCCCATCTTCAATAGCTGTTTTATTGCTCTGGCAGCAACCGCACCCAATCATGTTCGCCGAATTGTGCAGGCGAATCGATCCGTGCGAAGATTTACTGCGCGAGTACCGCGACGTAGTTGTACAGACAGCGGAGTTCATGAAAAGTTTTGTCCATTGGGAGGAAGGCAGAAACCGCTATGTTGTGGGTCCGCCGTACATCCCCGCTCAGGAAAGGCACGACCCGAGAATAGTGTTAAACGCCCCTTACGAGCTAGAGTACTTCCGCTGGTCGTTGCGCAAGGCGGACGAGTGGCTCATCAGGCTGGGAGAACTTGATAAGGGCAAAAGCCTCTATGGGGAGGTCGCGGAAAAACTAAGCCTGCCCGCCCAGGCGGACGGCGTGTACCTTGCACATGAAAATTGCCCCGATACATTTACCAAACTGCCGTTTTACACCGATCATCCCTCTATGCTTGCCATGTACGGAATCCTCGACAGCGAAAAAGTGAACAGCGCTACTATGTCGGCAACTCTGGATAAAGTGTTGGAAGTGTGGGACAAAAAAACCTTCTACGGCTGGGACTTTCCAATGATGGCGATGACAGCCTGCCGCCTTGGACGATATAAAGACGCGGTTGACCTGTTGTTAATGGACAGCCCGAAAAATACATGTATGGAAAACGGACATAACCGCATGGTCGGCGATGACGCGCTTCCCCTCTACCTTCCCGGCAACGGCGGACTGCTGCTTGCAATCGCCATGATGGCGGCAGGTTACGGTGATAAAAAGGGCACGTCATTCCCCGAGGGCTTTACCGTTAAACATGAGGGAATGATCCCGTATATTTAATCAACAGCACCCCTGAATACACAACATTCATATACGTTCAGGATGAAAGCCCCTATCCGTTTCAGGTTCGATACGTTGTAACTCAAAAAAGATAAGCGCGTTTGGTGTCAACGCAATATCAATGTTTACGGAGCCTTTCGTAACATCAAGCCGCCTTGTTGTGATTTGCGGGCGGGAACATTCCTTCAGTAATTCAAGCTGCTCTTGTGCGGGATAGGCGGGGGAGCCCATATCCAGCCATGTCTTCAAAGGATTGCAGGTAACTTCGTCTACCGTCCTGATCTGCAAAAAATACGGACCGTCTTTAACGTCAACTAACAGGTGCAGGGGAAAATCGCCGCCTCCCTCAACAGGGTTCCACGCTATCCCGCGCAAATCGCCGCCGTCGGATCTTGTCAGGATAAAATGCTCATTTTTGGCGGCTGCCGTTGGAAACAGGTCTTTATAGAAAACAAACGTCCAATAAGTTGGTTTGGGAATCATCCCGTTTGCCAAAAGACCGAAACAGCCGGAGAACGGGGTAAAGGACACGCCCGATTCCTCAAAGACGTCGCCGAACGTCCAGTAGGAATAAGAGGCGCAGACATCCCCCAGTTCGCTTAAAAGACGCGCGACATAGGCGGCGTTCAGGTTTGTGTCGTGAATGGGGTTGAGCGGGCTGTAGGAAGTGTTGAACTCCGTTAGGTGTATTTCCATCCCTCTGTATTCCGGGAAACTGTCAATGATGAGGCGGCTCTGCCTGGGTTCGGACATGAACCCCTCATGGGGTCTTAACTTCTGGTACACGTAATGACCGTCCGCTTCAGGCGATTCCGTGCCGTAGGCGTGTCGTGTAACAAAGTCAAGCGGCGCTTTGTTCTTCAGGCAGAATTCAAGAAAACAGCGAAGCCAGCGTTCATCGTCAACGCCGCAGATCGCGGGCCCTCCGACTCGTATCCCCTGATCGCAGGACTTGACCGCCCTGCTCGTTACGTCGTACAGCCTGAAGTATTCTTCCATGTCCGCGCCCTTCCAAAACCCGGCGAGGTTCGGCTCGTTCCACACTTCAAAAGGCCAGGAGATCACCTCGTCCCTTCCGTAGCGGCGTATCCAGTGGTTTACCGTTTCCGTTACGAGACGAGTCCACTTGCCGTAATCGGCGGGAGGGGTAACGTTCCCCTTCCAGTAGAAAATTGTCTGATCCCCGGACGCCATCTTTTGGGGCATGAAGCCCAACTCGACAAACGGCTTAATCCCAAGCGAAAGATAGTCGTCAAACACCATATCGACGTATCTGAAATTGTATTCCTCTTTTTCAACGCCGTTTTCGGTGTAAGTGTGGTACACCGCCATGTCGTCGCAAAAAAGCCCGTGCCCCCGGATGTACGAAAAGCCGATGTCTTTCTGCACTTTCGCGAGCTGGTTGTGGTATTCGTGCCTGAGCGCCAGGTTCATCCGCCCTGTCCCGACGCAGAAAGAGGCGTTGTTGCAAAACGGGACTGTGTCGTTCAAACCGATATGGTATGTGTTCATTTCAGTAAATTATATTGATACCGGGAGGAAAAGTAAAGTCGCGGATGGAGATTATCCGCCGTGCTGTCCGTCTTACAGTACGGGTCGAATTTTTAACAGTACGCGCCGTCTGTACTTAAGTACACGCTGTCTGTACTTGAGTACACGTTATATGTACTTAAGTACACGGCGTATGTACTTAAGTACACGCCGTATGTACTTAAGTACACGCCGTATGTACTTGAGTACACGGCGTATGTACTTAAGTACACGCCGTCCGTGCTGTTCCTTTTTCCGGTTGGGGAACGCGTTGAGGGGCGCGGGGCGTCCGCCGGGGTGTCCGTTTGTACGCGAAAAGGGCGCGGGGAATCCCCAAAACGGCGCGGGTTTGTCAAATTCGGGCCTGTTCTCTACCTTCCACGCTTTTGGGCGTTTCCCGGCGTTTTCATGGCCTTGCGCCGTTATGGAAATTTCAGCCGTTTCCGGGGGGGTTCCTCAAATGGATATTTTTTGGGATTATTGGCATGTTTTGCGCCTGATCTCCTCTTGCCTAACGGCGCGTTTGTGTGGATAATGAATAAACCGGCAATGCCTGATTGTGGCTTTTACGGTTCCTGCTATATCAATTCAATTTAAGGGGTGTTTTAAATGAAAAAGAAAATTGTCCTTGCCTATTCAGGCGGTTTGGATACTACGGTGATTATTCCCTGGCTGAAGGAAAATCAAGACTGCGACATCATCGCTGTATGCGTCGATGTCGGGCAGGCGGCGGACTGGAAGTCCATTCAAAAACGCGCGCTTTCCACCGGCGCCGCATCGTGCTATGTCGCGGACGTTAAAAAGGAATTTGTTGAACAGTACATCTGGCCGACGCTGAAAGCCGGCGCCGTTTATGAGGACAAGTACCTCCTCGGCACTTCCACAGCCCGCCCGTTAATCGCCAAAGTTCTGGTTGAATACGCGCGCAAGGAAAAGGCCCAGGCCATCGCGCACGGCGCTACCGGCAAGGGCAACGATCAGGTCCGCTTCGACCTCGGCATTATGGCTCTTGCCCCCGATTTGGAAATCATCGCTCCCTGGCGGACATGGAGACTGAAAAGCCGTGAGGATGAGATGAGGTATCTTGCCAGAAGAAAACTTCCCGTACCCATGAAAAAGAAAAATTCCTACAGTATGGACGACAACCTGTGGCACATTTCCCATGAGGGACTCGAACTTGAGGACCCGGCGAACGAGCCTCAGTTCAAGAAGATGCTTTCAATGACCGTCCCTCCCGAAAAAGCGCCTAACAAACCCGAATATGTGGAAATTGATTTTGAAAAGGGAATCCCCGTCGCGCTTAACGGCAGAAAGATGGAGGGTGTAGCTCTCATCAACCAGCTTAACAAGATAGGCGGTGCCAACGGCATCGGCATTGTAGACCTCGTGGAAAACCGGGTTGTCGGCATGAAGAGCCGGGGCGTGTATGAAACTCCCGGCGGCAGTATCCTTTACTACGCCCATCAGGAACTTGAGCATATCTGTCTGGACAGGCAGACTTACTCTTTCAAACAGCAGGCTTCACAAAAAATGGGAGAGCTTATCTACGGAGGACTCTGGTTCACGCCGTTACGCGAAGCAATCTCCGCGTTCGTTGACAGTACCCAGGCGACAGTCAGCGGAAAAGTCAGGCTGAAACTTTACAAAGGCTCGATAAACGCCGCTGGAGTTTCTTCACCTAACTCACTTTACAATACAAGCCTTGCCAGTTTTACAACCGGCGAACTGTTCAACCACTCAGACGCGAAGGGCTTTATCAGGCTTTACGGGCTTCCGGTACTGGTACGTTCCCTCATGGAACAGGAAAAGAAGGGCGGAGCGAAAGCGCCCGCTTCCACTACTGCTTCCGGTAAGGCAAAGGCGGCCCCCGCCAAAACAAGGGCAGCCTCTTCCTCTGGAAAGCAAAAGTAAGTGAAAAAAAATCAGCCGCTTTGGGCAGGGCGGCTCGCCGAAAGACCCGAGGCATCGGCTTTCGCCTTTCAGTCGTCGATAAATGTTGATAAGCGTCTCGTCTTTGACGACATTGCCGGGAGCAAGGCGCACGCCGCGATGCTCGGCAGGCAGGGGATAATCCCAAAGGACAGCGCCGCGAAAATAGTACGCGAACTTGATCGAATAGCAGGCGAAATTAAAGCCGGCAAGCTGGAAATTGACACAACAGCCGAGGACATTCATTCATTCTTGGAGTCGGCTCTTACAGAGCGGCTCGGCGACGTCGGGAAAATGGTTCACGCCGGGCGCAGTCGAAACGATCAGGTAGCCCTCGATTTCCGCCTGTACCTGAAACGCGAAGCGCCGTTGTTACAGGCACAGCTTGCCGGTGTTATCAACGTCTTGCTTGACGCGGCGCAGTTACACGTAACAAGCCTGATGCCCGGCTACACCCACCTTCAAAGAGCGCAGCCCATAACGCTTGGACATCACCTAACAGCGTGGTGCGCCGCCCTGTCACGCGACATTTCCCGCTTTGATGACGCGCTCTCAAGACTGGATGAGTGCCCGTTAGGCAGCGGCGCGTTAGCCGGCTCCACTCTCCCCCTTGACCGCAAATCTGTAGCGCAGGAATTGGGGTTTAGCCGATTGAGTACAAATTCGATGGACGCGGTAGCGGATCGCGACTTTGCTCTGGAACTGTCGTCAGCCTGCGCGATCACGATGGTTCACCTTTCCCGTTTTTGCGAGGACATAGTTCTTTGGGCAAGCGAAGAGTTCAAATTTATCGATCTTGCCGAAGCCTGGAGTACCGGCTCTTCAATCATGCCGCAGAAAAAAAACCCCGACTTCGCCGAACTTATCCGAGGCAAAACAGGAAGAACAACCGGCAATCTGGTTACCCTTTTCACCTTACTCAAGGGACTGCCCTATGCGTATAACAAGGACTTACAGGAGGACAAGGAAAGCCTCTTTGACAGCATGGACACGCTGAGTATCTGCCTTCAAATGTTCGCCGGAATGATGAAAACCGCCCAGTTTAACATCAAGCGCATGAAAGCAGCGTGTACCGGCGGCTTTCTTGAAGCGACAGACACGGCGGAATACCTTGTCCGCAAGGGACTCCCCTTCCGCGCCGCGCATGAAACCGCCGCCCTCATTGTACGCGACTGCATCGAAGCGGGGCATAAACATATTTCCGCTCTTAGCCTTGCCGAATTAAAAAAACGCTCCAAACTTTTTGAGGAAGATATTTACAGGGCGGTAACACCCGCCGCCTGCGTAAAGGGACGCGAACTTCCTGGGGGCCCTTCCCCAAAAGAAGTGCGGCGGCAGATAAAAGTTATCAGAAAGAAAATAAACAATGTCAGGTGAAATGAGCGCCAAAGAGCAATTCATCGTTACAATTGAAAAATTTATTGGTTTGGCGGCTGTCCGCCTGAGCGACGACGTAATGGCGCGTCTTGATGAAATGAGAAAAGCCGAAGATTCCCCACTGCAAAAAGCGTTATACGACAGTTATTTTGAAAATCTGCAAATGGCGCGTAACCTTAACCGTCCCTGCTGTCAGGATACGGGGCTCTTGCAATTTTACGTCAAGGCGGGGACAAGTTTCCCGTACCTTGACATCACGCGGGAAGTTTTGACGGAAGCGACTCGCCGCGCGACAAAGAGCGTGCCTTTAAGACCGAACGCCGTCAATTTTTTTGACGAAAAAAACACGGGCGACAATACAGGAGAGCGCTCCCCGTGGATCGATTGGGACATTGTCCCCTCTTCAACGGAGATGGAAATTACCCTGTACTTTGCGGGCGCGGGTTGCAGTCTCCCCGGTCAGGCGCGGGTCTTTAAACCTTCCGACGGCCTTGAAGCGGTTATCCCATTTGTTTTTGACGCTGTCTCTGGTCCCGGAATAAACGCCTGCCCTCCCCTGCTTGTCGGGATCGGTCTTGGGCATAACATTGAAAACGCCGCCGTTCTTTCAAAGAAAGCCCTCCTGCGCCCTTTGGGAACAGAACACCCGCACCAAAAAGGAAGGGAACTTGAAAAGCGCGTAACGGCGGGTCTTAACAGCCTCGGAATGGGCGCTCAGGGACTGAGGGGCAATCAGTCTGTAATGGGCGTACACATTGAGTCGTCCGCAAGGCACACGGCGACAATCGCCTGCGCGGTAAACGTCTCCTGTTACACGCTAAGGCGCGGGATCATCCGCCTGAAGAGCGACCTTTCCTGTGAACTGCCCACCTATAAGGGAGCGGTACTGTGAAAAAAATCATCAATCTTCCGTTATGTGATAAAGACATCTGTGATTTGCGCTGTGGGGATATTATCTATCTTTCTGGAATACTCGTAACGGGCAGGGATGAGGTCTACCATAGAATTGTGGAAGAGGGAATGGAGTGTCCTGTTGATCTGAAAGGCGGCGCTAATTATCACGCAGGTCCCATTGTCAGGGAAGCGGGAAAAGAGTGGGAACTTGTTTCGATAGGACCGACATCGTCCGTGCGCATGGAAAAATGGGCGGCGGGCTTTATTGAAAAAACAAAAGTAAAAGTTTTAATCGGCAAGGGCGGCATGGGAGAGAAAACGGCGTCTGCCTGCCGCGAATACGGGGCAATTCACTGCGTATACCCCGGCGGCTGTGCGGTACTGGGCGCGGGGCAAATTGAAAAGATTGAAAATGTCTTTTGGCAGGAACTGGGAATGGCGGAATGTCTGTGGGTAATGAGAACCGCAGAGTTCGGCCCGCTTATCGTCAGCATTGACACCCAGGGAAATAACCTTTTCGCGGAGAATAGAGCCTTTTACGCGTCACGCAGGGATGAGTTTATTAAGAGTTTTTCAAATTTTACCTCACAGTGACACTGAGACACGGAGAGCGGCGCGTGGTTTGAAGACTTAGCCCAAAACTCCGTGCCGCGAACCGAAGGTTCTAAGTGTCTCAGTGAGAAAATTTCCTCAAAATTCGTGTTTTTTCCCCTTGACAGAAAAAGCCAAAAGTTACTAAAATACTTATAGCGGTCGAAAAGCCGGAAAGCCAAAAAGGGGAAATCGTGAGTTATATGAAATGTAATAATATTGTAATAATTACCCCCCCTCCCCCCAACAGAATTAGATTGCATCGGTAGCCGGAAAACAGGCAAAAATACAAATCTCAATCTAACTGTCTTTCAATCCAAGTTTCTCTTTATGGAGTCTGCCCGTATTGGGTGTTTATAAATGTCGGCGGGACATTAACACCGCAAAGGAGTTTTTTATGTTTAGGCGAGTATTTTGTTTAGTGGTTATTTTTTCCTTTACAGTTGGCCTTTTATTAACAAAATTATTATCATCAACGATGACGGAATATTATGAGGTTGGAAGAAGCCTATATATTCCGGCACGTTCAAAAATATACAACCCTCTGTTAGAGACTATAGACAGTCCTTTTAAAACAATTATCCATAATGACCAGCTTTTTGAACCGTTGTATTATGAACCTAATACAACGGCTTTTTTTGAATATTTGGAAGAAAGATACTGGAATTAAAAAACAGAAAAAACTGCTGAAACTGTCTCTTGACAATTTTAAAGAACCATGATAAATTTACTCAGACAGTAAAACCCATGGGGGAGTAGTTACCCGCCTGATCAATCTGGTAAGGCGGGCGGCAAGCCAACATACCGGTCTTTTTGACCTGGCTTGCCCTAATTGACGAGACTCATGTATAGCCGGTTGGTTATACATGAGTCTTTTTTTTGGAGGATAAAGATGAAAGAGTACCTTGCGGAAATAACAGACCTGGCGGAGGCTTTTGGCGTTGACCCGAACAGCGGCTTGAACGATGAAAAGGTGAAGGAAAACGCCGCGAAATACGGCGTAAACGCCCTGACGAGGGCAAAGCCTGAATCTTTGCTGAGGCGTATCTGGAATTCCGCGACAGAGCCGATGCTCCTCCTTTTGATAATGGCGGCGATGATTGCGCTTGCGGTCAATATATTCAACGCAGTGATAGGCGGTCATGTTGATTTTCTGGAGGTCGTGGGGATTTTCGCGGCTATTTCCATTTCAGTCGGCATTACTGTGGCAATGGAAGGAAAAAGCGCGAAGGCTTTTGAGGCGTTGAATAAAATTAACGAGGACATTGTGGTTAAGGCTCTGCGTAACGGGAACGCGGTCATGCTGAATCAGAAGGACGTCGTATCCGGCGACATTCTCCTGCTTTCCACAGGCGATAAAATCCCCGCAGACGGAAGGCTGATAGAAAGCACGGAACTTGCCGCGGACGAATCGGCTTTGACAGGCGAAAGTTTCCCCGCAAAAAAAGACGCGTTATGTGTAATTACCGATGAAAAAACTCCCCTTGCCGAGCGGCGCAATATGCTTTATTCCGGCACTTTTATAACAAGCGGTTTCGGCAAGCTGCTTGTAACTTCTGTAGGGGGAAACACCGAATTTGGAAAAATAGCGCATGAACTTTCAGGCGTTGAAAAAACAACAACTCCTCTTCAGGAGCGTCTTGGACGTATGGGAAAAATGATAACGATAGCCGGCATTATCGCCGCTTCGGTTGTTTTCATTTCCCAGCTTGTCTCATTTGCCCTTCATGGCGAGTTTATTTTCGCGAATATAATAGATGCTTTTGTTACGAGCATTGTACTGATTGTAGCCACCGTTCCAGAGGGACTGCCCACCATTGTCGCGGTTTCCCTCTCCCTGAACATAATCAAACTTTCAAAACAAAACGCGCTTGTGAAAAAAATAATCGCATCTGAAACCGTTGGGTGTATCAATGTTATCTGTTCAGACAAGACCGGAACTTTAACCGAAAACAAAATGACAGTGAACGGCAAAATTACCAGCGAAGATATCTTGCAAAACATCTGCGTCAACAGCACGGCGGAGCTTGGAGAAAAGGGGATCTTTATCGGCAACCCGACGGAGTGCGCCCTGCTAACTGCGGCGGAAAAATCCGGGTGGAATTACCACGAACATCGTAAAGAAGGTATCGTTCATGTGTTTCCGTTTTCCTCCGAGAAAAAAAACATGACGACGGTTGTAAGTTCACATAACGGCTTTACGGCATACAGCAAGGGAAGCCCTGAAAAAATATTCCGCTTGTGCGGCATGGACGAAAAAAACAACGATGAGTATGAAAAACAGATCACAGCCTGGCAGCAAAAAGCCTGCCGTGTCATCGCTTTCGCCCACCGGAACTTTGACGGAAAGCCGGCTTTCGAGGAGGAGGCGGTTGAAAGCGGCATGGTCTTCGACGGCTTCGCGGCGATTTCCGATCCGTTACGGGATGATGTTCACGACGCGGTAAAGGCGTGCCGCCTTGCCGGAGTCGATCTTAAAATACTGACCGGAGACAACATCGTTACAGCCACGGCTATCGCGGACGAACTTGGCGTTTTGGACAAAGACCACATAGCCCTGGAGGCGCGTGATATTGACGCTCTCAGCGACGAAGAACTGTCCCAAAAGCTTTCAAAAATCACGGTAATAGCACGCAGTACTCCAACAATTAAAATGCGTGTCGTCAACCTTTTGAAAAAACTTGGCAATGTGGTAGCCGTAACAGGCGACGGCATAAACGACGCTCCGGCGCTTAAAAACGCGGATGTTGGAATCGCGATGGGTATTTCAGGAACGGAAGTTTCCAAGGAAGCCAGCGACATTGTCCTCCTTGACGATTCATTCGCCACTATTGTAAACGCCGTGCGCTGGGGGCGCGGTATTTACGAAAACTTCAAACGTTTCATCAGTTTTCAGCTAACGGTAAACGTATCTGCGGTTGTCGTAGTGCTTGCATCAATTCTGGTGGGCTTTAAGGCTCCCTTTACCGCGCTTGAACTTTTGTGGATCAACATAATCATGGACGGACCTCCCGCCCTCACCCTCGGTCTTGAGCCAATTCACAGCGATCTGATGAAAAAGCCGCCAATCAGGAGGAGCGAAAATATTTTGTCGAAACCGCTTATAGCGTGTATCGGTCTTACGGGGCTTTATATTTCGGCAGTGTTCCTTCTTCAATACGCCTTCAATTTTTTAAATGTGGCGGATGAACAGAAACGCACAGTCCTTTTTACCATGTTCGCCCTGTTTCAGCTTTTCAACGCGTTTAACTGCCGGCAACTGGACACCGCCAGCATTATCAGAAACTTCTTTAAAAACCGCCTGATGCTCGTGGTTACGTTCTGCACTTTCATAATTCAAATCCTGATTATACAGTACGCCGGCGCTTTCTTCAGCACTATCCCGCTGCCCCTTACACTGTGGCTCAAATTGTTCGCCTTAACATTCAGCGTGATCGTGATATCGGAAATCGTGAAGCTGGTATTAAGACTCATCATACGAAAATGAGGAGGATTTTTTACCGCATTTATGGTATAATATTCTTATGAGAAGATGTGGCGTATTTATCATTTTGTTGCTCTCAGCTTTGAGCTTTTCTCTTAACGCTCAGGATTTGTCCATTAACAGCGAAGATCTGCGGCTGGAACTGCGGGCGGACGGCGGCTTTCATCTGTTTATAAGGAAGAAACCTGACATTTCATCGGTGCTATTAACCGAATCTACCAGAGACCCCACTATGCAGACAGACAATTACGCTTACCGCGCTGGGGAGTGGAACCCTGTAAACGGCGATGAAATACGCCTGCTAAACGGCGCTCCCATTTCAAGGGAAAGCAGGATCTATTCATTAATTTCTTCCACCGTTGAAAACCACGCCGAACTCGGACAGGCTTTTCACATTTATATTCCGTATGTCCTCTACTACGGCTACGAAGGAGGCCGCAACGGGGAAGTTTATGTTACCGATGGAACCTACCTTAACATCCGCGCCTTCAGCCTTCCCTACGCCGATTATCGGGGCGCTTTCAGAGACAACCCTTTTGAACTTGTGGCAAAACAGGAGCCGCCGAGCGGCCCTGCGGAGGGGACATACTTAAGGGAGGCGCTGGACTCTTTCACGGAAATAGCGCAGTCAGGAGGCGGGAATCTGATTTATTCCCGAAGCCCTGATGATGTAACAGACCTTATTCGCGCCGCGCTTTTAAGGGAAAGGGGAAAATCCATTGACATCGTTATCTGTCTTGATACTACAAACAGTATGAGAAAATTTATCGATCCGTTACGCGTAAGATTGATTCCAATGCTGCAGGAACTCCTGGGCGGTTTTCCTTCTTTCAGGATTGGCATGGTTTTATACAAGGATTACAACGACATATACCTTACAAGGATCGTTCCTTTTACAACAGATTTTTCAAGATTTCAACGCGATCTTAACGCCATCGGCGTAATCGGAGGCGGCGATATTCCCGAAGCAGTTTATGAAGCCCTCTATGACGGGGCAACCAGATTCACATGGGAAGCCGAATCAAGGATCATGATCCTGATAGGAGACGCTCCCCCGCATCCGGCGCCAAGGGGAAGGATCACAAAAGAGATGGTTGATAACGCGGTTACGGAAAGAGACATAAAAGTACACGCGATGATACTGCCGCAGTAAAAAATAATTGGGAGATAACGATGAGTATTATCAACGCGATCATATTGGGTATAGTGCAGGGACTGACTGAGTTTTTGCCGGTAAGCAGTTCCGGCCATCTTGTTCTTATGCAGAAAATATTTGGCATAACGGTTCCCGCGATGTTTTTTGACACCATGCTTCACATGGGAACCCTGTTAGCTGTTTTCGTGGTTTTGTGGCAGGACATTTACGCTATCTTGAAAAAGATTGTCCAGCCTCTTACGGGATTTTTAATTCTGGCGACAATACCGGCTGTCGCAGCCGCCCTTGTATTCGGCGATATAATCGAACACGCTTTTGAATCGGGGCAATTCCTGGGCGTTTCCTTCCTGCTCACTTCAGTACTGCTGATTGGCTCTGAACTGCTTTCAAGACGCGCCAACACTGAGACATTGAAAAAATGCGAAAACATGAACTGGCTGGACGCGCTTGTAATCGGTATCCTGCAGGCTGTGGCTATCATTCCGGGTATATCAAGATCGGGTGCGACAATATCCGGCGCCCTCTCCCGCAGACTGGACCGCGATTTTGCCGCCCGCTTTTCATTCTTACTGTCCATTCCTGCAATACTGGGAGCTGTGGTACTGCAGACAAAGGATTTGATTACAGGCACGGCGGCTGAAGTTACTGGTGAAAGTATAGGAGCCGCGGCGGTTATTGCGGGAACAGTAAGCGCCGCGGTTGTCGGATTTTTCGCCGTGAAACTCATGTTAAAAATGATCAGGGAAAAATCTCTTTTCGGTTTCGCCATTTACACGGCTGTCCTTGGAATACTCGTTCTTGTCGATCAATTCGCGACACATCTTGTGTTTTAATTTACAATCTGTCACAGACAAATTTTTTAAAACAGCAGCAACCCAATTCTGTAAACGCAAAAAGCCGCCAGCCACGCAATACCTGTCTGATACAGAATGACAAAAATAACGCCCTTTATACTGCCAAGTTCGCGTTTTACAGTCGCCATCGCCGCCACGCACGGTGTGTACAACAGTGTGAACACAAGAAAACTGAGAGCGCTTAACGGAGAGAACAAAGTGTGCAGCGTTACGCGAAGTTCAGCGATATTCGCTTCCGTCAACACAGCCAATGTGCTGATAACCGCTTCCTTGGCTGTAAAGCCAGTTATAAGAGCCGTGGAAATGCGCCAGTCTGAAAAGCCAATCGGGACAAAAACGCCGCTTATCAAACGCCCGATGCCGGCAAGCATACTGTTCACGCCGCCCGTTACGTGATTTAGCCTTATATCAAAGGATTGTAAAAACCAGATTACGACGGTCGCAAGAAAGATTATGGTAAACGCCCTTTGTATAAAATCTTTCGCCTTTTCCCAGCAAAGAAGAAGCACCGTCTTCGCGGAGGGGAAACGGTAATTGGGCAGCTCCATCACAAAGGGAACCGGCACACCCCTGAATATCGTCTTTTCCATTATGAAGCCCGTCAGTATGCCGAAGATAATTCCCGTCAGATAAAGGCCGATCATTACAAGCGCCTGGTGTTTCGGGAAGAACGCGGCGGTAAAAAGCGCGTAAATAGGGACCTTCGCGCTGCAGCTCATAAAAGGAGTAAGAAGGACAGTAATTTTTTTATCACGTTCACTTGCGAGGGTCCGAGTTGCCATTATCGCGGGAACGCTGCAGCCAAAGCCCATAAGCATCGGCACAAAACTGCGCCCGGACAGTCCTATTTTGCGTAACGGTTTGTCCATTACATACGCGACACGCGCCATGTAGCCTGAATCTTCCAGCAGGGACAAAAAGAAAAACAGCGTAACAATGATGGGAACAAAACTTAATACCGCGCCCACTCCCGCGAAAATGCCGTCAATAATGAGCGAATGAATGACCGGGTTTAAGCCGTAAGCGGCTAACGCTTCGTTCATAAATTCGCTTACGCTGTCCAGTCCGTCTGTTAATAACGCGCTTAGATTGTTTCCGATAACGCCGAATGTGAGGGCGAAAACCGTCAGCATGATCCCCAAAAAAGCGGGAAATGCCCATACTTTGTGGGTCAAAATCGCATCCAGCCTGACACTGCGCCTGTATTCGCGGCTTTCTTTCGCCTTTACGACACACCTGGCGCAGACCTCCTCAATAAATTGGTAGCGCATATCAGCTAACGCGGCTTCACGGTCGGTGTTCATTTCCGTTTCCATTTCCCTGACGGCGTGTTCAATCATATCTATTTCGTTTTCATCAATGGAAAGGGCTTTAATTATCGGCTCGTCGCCCTCAACAAGCCTTGTCGCCGCAAAGCGCTCAGGGATACCCGCTCTCAATGAATGATCTTCGACAAGGTGCGCGACCGCGTGAATAGCCCGGTGAACCGCTCCAGAGCAAAAATCTATACGCTGAGGTTTTCTTCTGTTACGCGCTGTTTCTATAGCCTGCTGTACCAGTTCCGACAACCCCTGTTTTTTTACCGCCGCTATCGGTACAACGGGAATGCCGAGGGCCTCCCTCAAATTCTGAATGTCGATGCTTCCGTTATTTGCCTGCACCTCGTCCATCATGTTAAGAGCAAGCACCATCGGAATTTGCAGTTCGATTAACTGCATGGTCAGGTACAGGTTACGCTCAATATTTGCCGCGTCAACAATGTTGATAATGCCGTCAGGTTTTTGCTTGAGCAAAAAATCGCGGGTTACAATTTCCTCGCTTGTGTATGGAGCGAGCGAATAAATACCGGGAAGGTCAACAATAAAAACATTTTTTTGACCGATAATTTCCCCTGTCTTTTGCTCTACGGTCACTCCGGGGAAATTTCCCACGTGCTGGTTAGAGCCCGTTAAATGATTAAAAAGCGTGGTCTTGCCGCAATTCTGGTTTCCCGCAAGCGCGAATATCATACTGCTATCTCCTGTTTTGTGCGGCTGTACAGCCGCATTTTATAATCGAACATGAAACGAAGTTTCATGCTATCTCCTATTTTGTGCGGCTGTATAGCCGCATTTTATAATCGAACATGAAACGAAGTTTCATGCTATCTCCTCTACCATGATTTTTTCCGCGTCCGCAAGACGCAGTGACAGAACATAGCCGCGCAAAAACAACTCAATCGGGTCTCCCATGGGAGCCGCCTTTTTTACCGTTACAGTTGTACGGGGAGTGATCCCCATTTCCAGAAGCCGCCTCCTAAGCGTCTTTTCTCCGCCTACAGTCAAAACAACGGCGTTTTTGCCAATCGGCAGGTCTTTTAGCGTCATATATTCCTTCCCAAATAGCACAAAATATAGTTAGTTCTAACTAACTATATTAAAGGTTAGCGTAAACTAACTGTCTTGTCAAGTATTTTTTTATTTTTTTTCATTGATTTATGGGCGGATAAATAATACCATGTAATAAGGAGAATATTATTGAAAGTACATGAATCGGCGGAAAACTACCTGGAAACAATCCTGATTTTAAGCCTGAAGGGAAATCAGGTTCGCTCGATTGATATTGCGAACGAACTTGACTACTCAAAGCCGAGCGTGAGCGTCGCCATGAAAAACCTGCGTGAAAAGGGGTACATTTTAACGGATGCGGACGGCTATATCACGCTTACCGCAAAGGGGCGAAAGATAGCCGATTCAATGTACGAAAGGCACGTCGCTATTTCCGATTGGCTTGTTTACCTGGGCGTCGATAAAAAAACAGCGGCGCAGGACGCCTGCAAAATGGAACACACCATGAGCGACAAAAGTTTCTCCGCGATAAAGAAACACATTGAAAATTGGAAGCTAAACGCGGATAAAGAAACACTTTTTTCTAAAAATTAACCAAAGAATTAAAAATCCGCAAACGCCAGGGAAGATCGTTTTAATACGGAAGGAATGTCAATCTCATAAGGGCAAAGCCGCCGGCGTTCTACGCAGGCGGACGGCAGTTCTTTAATCCGGCCGTTATTCAAACTCGACATTTTCATGAATTCGGGTAATAATACAAAGATGACAGGGATTAAAGCCAATTTAGCGTTAATACAAAAAACTGAACTGTTTGCGGGACTCTCCAAAAACGAGATTGATTTTGTTGTCTCGCGCTCAGAAATGTTAAAACTTTCAAAGGGCGCGTTGTTGTTTTCTCAGGGAGAAAAGGCAGAACATTTTTTCATCCTGACAGACGGAGCCATCCGTGTTTTTCACACCCGCAGTGACGGAAGTGAAGATGAAATGGCCAGGTTTACCGCGGGCGATACAATCGGTGATTTTGACTTCGCGAGGGGCGCAAAATACGACGCCTGCGCGGAGGCGGCGGAAGATTCCGGGCTTATCGAGTTTCCCGGTTACGGTTTGACAATGGACGCACTTGCAAGGGAAGCCCCCAACATGGTATGCAGTATCCTTTTAAACGCCATTGTAATGATGACAGATCGGATAAAATCTATCCGCAAGCTGACTTTAAAAAATATGGCATGGGTGCAGGAACTTCACAGAAGGGCCTACGAAGATCCCGGTACAGGTCTCTGGAAACAGACCCTTATTAACGATGAAATTATCGAAATTCTAAAAAATCCTTCCGCCCTGATCATGTTAAAACCAGATCATTTTAAAACACTGGTAGACTCACGGGGACACAGCGCCGGAGATGAAGCAATGGTCAGGATAGCAATAATCCTGAAAAACGCCGTCCGCCTTAACGGACATGGCTGGCCTCTGCGTTTTAAAAGCAACGAAGTGGGAATTATTTTAAACAACTGCGACGCGTTTACGGCTGAAAAAATAGCGAAGAATCTTTCAGAGGCAATCGCCGCGATGGAACCGGTTCCGGCGCAGGATGAAATCCCTGAGTTTCATTTTTCCGCGACAATATCCTGGACTGTCTGGCCGGCGGACTGTCCGTATTGGGATGAGCTTTTTCAGGGAAATTATACTTCCCTCCTTGACGCATGGCATGGCGGCGAAGAAAAGATAGTCCATTACAGAGCGGTAAGACCATGAGCGAAAAAGATTTAAATCTATCCGCAGAAAGTATCTTGCCTGCTACATTGTCCGCGTTCCTGACGAGGCCGTCTCTTTTTTCAGTACTCAACGAATCGGAGTTCAATGTTATACAATCTTTCCTAAAAGTCCTTGATTTAAAAGAAGGAGAATCCATTTTTAGGGAGGGAGACGCCGGAGAGGATATGTTTGTCCTTTTATCGGGATCATTAAGCGCCTATTGCGCGCAATCCGATGGGACTCAACGCAAATTATTTGACATAAAACCCGGAGATTTTTTAGGCGAGATGTCCGTTATCGCCCATGAACCAAGATCGGCAACAATCATTGCCTCAGTTGATTCCACACTGATAATGCTTAAGGGAATCGATTTCTTTTGCATAATCAAAAAACACCCAACAATTGGTTTTAAGATGCTCAGGGCAATCAGCGTCGTTGAAAATCAATGGCTTGATCAGTCGTCAAAAGCCTACAACGATCTGATACGGTGGGGCGAGGCCGCGCGCCACAGGGCCATCACTGATGAAATGACCGGGCTTTACAACCGCCGTTTTCTGGAAGAATCAATCAAGCGGCGTTTCAAGCATCAGCCGCTGCATTTGCGCATAATGTCCCTGTTGATGATGGATTTGGACAGAATCCACGCTATAAACGAAAAGTACGGCTCCAGGGCCGGAGATTTGATAATAACCTCGGCTGCTGAAATAATCCGCATTTGTGTACGTTCAGGCGATATTGCGGCGCGTCTTTCGGGAGATGAGTTCGCGATTCTCCTTCCAGACACGGATAAAAATAACGCCGCCAGGGTTGCGGAAAGGATTAGGGAGAAAATCGAAAAAAAGCAGGTAATGATTCCCGTAAGTCCCACAGCGGATGAAAGTATTCTTATCAGTACCTGTACCAGCATTGGCATCTCGACAGCGCCGGTAAACGCAAAAACAGCGGAAGAACTTATCAATACTTCCGACAGCGCGCTTCGCAGGGCAAAAGAGATGGGCAGAAACCGCGTGGAAGTTTACGGTTAGGGGAAATGGGAAGTCGCTAATTCCCCAGCCGCTCCTGAACCATTTTGTTCCCCATTTCACGTAACAGGTACTTTTGTATCTTCCCGCTTGGCGTAAGCGGGTAATGATCGACAAAAAACACGTACTTTGGGGTTTTGTACCTGCCGATTTTTCCTCTGCAATAATCGCGTACATCTTCTTCGGTCATCTTCACATCAGGGTGGAGAATGATAAAAGCGCCGACTTCTTCTCCGTATTTTTCACTGGCGATACCGGCTACCTGCACATCCTTAATACCGGGCATGGTGTATAAAAAGTCCTCAACTTCCTTGGGGGAAATATTTTCACCTCCCCTGATGATCATGTCCTTAATGCGGCCTGTCACCCTGAAATTGCCGTCCTTGTCCTTGACACCCTGATCGCCTGAATGAAGCCAGCCGTTTTCATCAATACACTGCGCCGTGGCTTCGGGCATTTTGTAGTAGCCCTTCATCGTGTTGTAGCCCCGGCAGCAAAACTCTCCGTGTATGCCGTCAGGGCACTCTTCGCCTGTTTCCGGGTCACGGATTGTAACTTCTACTGCGGGCAGGGCGCGACCTACGGTTTCCACTTTTACGGTGATGTCGTCATCATAACGCGTCTGGGTCATTACGGGCGAAGACTCCGTCAACCCGTAGCAGATGGTCACTTCCTTCATGTGCATAAGGTCTATCACCTGACGCATTGCCTCAATTGGACAGGGAGAGCCCGCCATTATGCCGGTGCGAAGACTTGAAAGATCGAACATCTTGAACATGGGGTGGTGAAGCTCAGCGATGAACATTGTGGGAACGCCGTAAACGGCTGTACACTTTTCTTTTTGAATAGTCGCCAGTACCAGCAATGGATCGAACCACTCAATCAACGCGGCTGTCGCGCCGTGGGTGAGTATCGCCATCATTCCAAGCACAAGACCGAAACAGTGAAACAGCGGCACGGGCAGGCACACAATATCTTTTTCGGTGAAGCGCTGGTTGTCGCCGATGCCAAGCCCGTTGTTGAGGATGTTTCTGTGAGTGAGCATTACACCCTTGGGAAAGCCCGTAGTACCCGACGTGTACTGCATATTCACAACGTCGTTGGTGTTAAGAGTCGCCTCAATTTCGCGTAACTGCGCGGAATCGGTATGCCGGCCCAAAAGCAAAACTTCGTTAAAACTGAACATGCCCCGGTGTTTCTGCTGACCCACATGGATAACATATTTAAGAAAGGGGAAATTTTCAGAGTTGATATATCCCCTCTGTGATGTTTTCAGTTCCGGCACAAGATCGTTTACCATTGCCACATAATCAGAATCGCGCCAGCCGTTGGTAAGGCACAGGCACACCATGTCGGACTGCTTCAACACATATTCAAGCTCGTGTGTTTTGTAACCGGTGTTTACCGTAACAAGAACGGCGCCTATTCTCGCGCACGCGAAAAGCGCCGTGTTCCAGTCCGGCACATTGGTAGCCCAAATCCCGACATGATCGCCCTTCCTGATACCGATACCCAGAAGGCCCTTCGCGAAATCATCAACCCTCCTGTCAAATTCGGCGTATGTAAAACGGAGGTTGCGATCCGCATAAACAATAAATTCATGATCGGGGTGAGCCTCTGTCTTTTCGCGTAACACCTGGCTTAAAGTTTTTTCAATGTATTCCATTATTTATTTCACCTCACACCGGAGTATAAATAACAGCCAGAATCCTTACAGGAACGCTGTCAGCGGAAAATACGCGGTGCGGCACAATGGAATCGTAATAAACGGAATCCCCCTGTTTCAGGGTTTCCCTGTCCATGCCGTATTCAAGCGAAAGATTTCCTTCCAATACAAAGATAAACTCCTCGCCTTCATGAGCGGATTTTTCCTGCTGAGCGTCAGCCTCGATTGTTACGATAAACGGCTCCATGTGCCTGCCGTTCTTGTCCGCGGCAAGAGCGTTAAAACTCATTCCGTGCTGCCCGACCTTCGCGTCCGCGTTGTCCGGCAGTCCTGTTTTAAAGCGGCTTGAAGACGCGGCCTCCCCTGCCCTGCAAATAACCGGTCCCAACTGCTCATGATCGTCAAGGAGAGTGCCAAGACGCACTCCCAGCCCCCTTGAAATTTTTATGAGCGGGGCAAGGTCTGGAATATGAGCGTCATCTTCGATTCTGGCGATTAAATCCACTGAAACGCCGCTCCGTTCAGCCAGAACTTCCCTGCTGATTGAATAGGTTTTTCTTATTTCGGCGATACGTTCGCCCGGTGTATGTGTTACCATAATGACATTCTACAGCTTTTTGTCACGATTATCAATATCTCATTTTTTTTCCGCTTCACTAATGCAATTCACAGCTACGCACCGTATAAGGGTTATGGAAGTAAATAACAGTTTCGAGTCTTCTCAAAGACTCAATCCGCTCAATGATTACCTTTTTTACAAAGTCATGGGTGAAAAAGGCGATGAATTGCAGCTTCTCGGTTTCCTGAACGCAGTCTTGGGGCATTCTGGAAAAGAACCAATCGAATCCGTCGAAATACTCGAAAACAAAGCGTTAACGGCGGATGTCATCAACGGCAAATCCTGTATCCTCGATGTCAGGGCTGTCCTTGCGGACGGCACAATGTTGAACATCGAAGTACAACTCCGCAATGAACACAACATTGACAGGCGGAGTCTGTTTCACTGGAGCAGGATGTACTCCGAAAGCCTAAACAAGGGGGAGGATTATCAGAAACTGCCGAATGTGATCGCCGTCAACATTGTCGATTTTGACTTCCCGGCTGAAGGAGGCGTTCATACCTGCTTCCACCTGCGCGAGGATACGAACCCGTCGCTTGTGCTGACAGACGCGCTGGAAATACACTTTATCAATATGGTAAAATGGAGGAGGCAGGTGGAGAAAGATATTACAAAAAATCCCCTGCACCGGTGGCTGACATGGTTTGATATGAAAAGCCCGCCGGAACTTGTAAAGGAGGTAGCAGGTATGGACAGTGCGATAATGGCGGCTAATGAGAAGCAGGAATATTTATCACAAGACTGGGAAGAGCGAGATCTTTACAGGCGGCGTCTTATGGCGATTTTGGACTACAACAGCGGAATAAATTACGCTCGGGAAGAAGGGTTGCAGAAAGGGCTGAGGGAAAGTAAAGAAGAAATCGCCAGTAAGTTACTGGCGGAAGGTATGTCAGTTGAGTTTGTACAAAAAATTACAGGGCTTGACATCGCGACTATACAGGGACTTTCCAGTTAATAAGGAGCGGTTTTTAAAAAGGGCTATCCAGTTACGGATAGCCCGTTCCTACCTTTCATGATTGTTATAGGTGTGTACGGAATAACGCGCAATGTGCGCTATCAGCCTGTCTAAACGCACATAGTGTTCAGACAAACAGAAAAGCGGCTGACACCAAAAAGCTCACTCACGGACGGCACGGCGGTTATTTATTTCTCAGAATATTACCAAATATTCAATTCAACGTACTTCCGCCCCATCCAAAATTAGTTGGCATTCCAGATACAGATACTTGGGGATTAAATACACCGCCTTGATTTATAATTTCATTGACAGTTTCAATCGCTCCATCGCCAATGTTCAAAAACCGACCCATATCATATATATGGACAAGAAGACCAAATCTATCATCATCATGCATAAGATATACATAAGTACCGCCAACTGGGCCGCCCGCACCCCGGGTTATCATACCGCCTCCCTCTAAATGAATTCCGCTCAATGTCCCAGTTCCATACAATATTGTACCGTTCCAGCCCATATTTTCAAAGTACAGAGAATTTGCGTCAATTCTTATACTCCTGTTTTGGTCTTCTCTATATGTTACGCGCCATTCCGGGGGTATGTTACCGACATTATCTGGAGAAACACCTTCGTCCATGCCGCCTCTGTCAATAATTCCAATCCCGGAGGGAAAATTTACATTTCTGCCCAAATCGTTCCTTACTGTACCATCATTTAAAAACCAAGCCAGATATACATAATATGTACCGCTCCCTTTCCACCGATGCTTAGAAGCATCAGGCACATAAAGCGGTACGAGCATTGAGCGAACGTGATTATCATTGGTTATAGTAAAATCTAAATTATGCAATTCTACGCCTGCAACAATATTGGTCATAGCTGCTGCTTGTTGTGGGTTTGTTCCAACATGGAATACTCCTGCTTTAACACTAGTGGCTTTAGACCATATCTCCGGCGGTATATTATGAAAATAAATCGTTTTTCCGCCCTCATAGAGAATATAAGCGCCTTGAGAAGCAAAAGAAAGACCAGAAGTCATTTTGAAATCGCCTGATGAAGTAAAAGTTCCCATTTCATCTTCTAAACCATCAACATATAATGTGTTTCCATTTGTTCTGGCTGAAAGTGTTTGCTTATCATATTCTCCGCCTGTAATAATTAGTGAGTTTGAAGTCACTACTACTTTTGTCGGTCTGTTTGCTGTTAAATCAGCATATGAAGGGCCGGTATAACCTGGAGGGTCGATCAATGAATCCCAGGGTAACAATTGATTACTAAAATTATTGAAATACCCGTACACAGTATAAACGCCCTGAAAATTACTTCCGATACTGTCTGCGGTTCCGTTACCGCTGCCTCCTCCTCCACCGCCTCCACCGATGTCGCCGCATCCAACAACAGTCATTCCGAATACCAGCGCCATTACCAACATTCCAGCCAGAAGGAACGGGGAGTAAGAGGAAGTTGTTGTTAAAGATGATTTGGTCTTAGTTAGATGTAATTTGGTTGGGGGGGG
>JGI24698J34947_10000024_pt1 | contig 40348 bp, 39 predicted proteins | sample TergutMp193P3_FD_34947 | JGI IMG/M metagenome (IMG submission 34947) | reverse complement strand
GGGCTTGGCTCTTTTAAGGTATGGATTATATGCCCGGCATTCGCCGGGCTTACGGGTCAAGCCCCTTTGGGGCTTGGCTCTTTTAAGGTATGGATTATATGTCCGGCATTCGCCGGGCTTACGGGTCAACTATACAAACGTAGAAAAAACACTATTTCCAATTTTTCTTTCGGGAAAAACGCCGTCCGTAATCAATTACGGCGGCTTTTTTATACCCCAGTTGGGGAAAAACGTGGAGTTTGCCGTTGGCAAACTCCAAGCAATTTGGCAAAGCCAAATTGCAGCCCTTGAGGGCGGGTAAATCAATGTGATTACCCGCTCTGAGACGCAGTCTCTATGACCGGGTAACACAGCAAGGAGTTCTCTATGAAGAACACAATCAAAGTGTTAGGAATTATTGCCATTGCGGCGGTAATGGTATCGGTGTCCGGCTGCGCGATATTAAGCTCAACGGGCGGAACAGGCGACCCCCACGGGCTGTTCACCTTCAGCGATCCCGCGGCTAAAGACGCCACGGAAATCGGGTCATACACAGTCATACTCGGGCTATTCGACATGGGATTCGCCGAATACGACACGAAAGTAAGGGCAGCCGAAGCCAGCGGCAAGAAAATCACCTCAGTAACAAAGTTCTACTACTTCTTCACAACAACCACAGCGTACGCCAGGTAAAAGGGGCTTAAAATGAAAAAAGCAGTCAAAGTATTGACAGTTATAGCCCTTGTAGCGTTAGTCGCCTTCTCCTTCGTCTCCTGCGGCGACCTATTGGGCGATCTCATCGGCGGCGACGACAGCAAGGGAGGAGGAGGCGGTGGCGGTGGCGGAAGCAGTGGTACCGGAAGCTGGCCGCCCGGCAATTTACTGTCAAAGTACGGGCTTTCAGGATTGTCTGCCCCCTCAGGCGCAACAAACATTAGTTATAGGGACCTTAATATGCCAAATGATAAGGACATCGATAGCGCCTTAACGATATCGTTCAGCGGCCCGTCATCAGCGGAATCGGCAATAACTGGTTGGTTAGTCAATAACTATACAACACTTACAATGTCTAGTATGTCTTCTGAAGGCACAGTGTATATATATCGTAAAACAGGTACAAAGTATCAGCTTTCGTTTACCTGCTTCAATGACGGTGGATATGGGATTTTAGCGTATGTTTTGAAGAAAAATCTGTAATTAAAAAAGGCGCCTGACGCCCATACTACAATAGCGTCCTCAATTTCTGGGGACGCTACTCACCTATCCAGCCTTGATGTGGGGTATCCATCAAAGCTAGGCGTAGGTCCAGTAAAGAATTTAACCACGGAGGTACGCGGAGTTGCATGGAGTTGTAGCATGTTAGAAATCTTCCCTCAGTGTAACTCCGCGCAACTCCGCGGTTAAAATTCTTCATTATTCCCTTTTCACTCTTCATTCTTAATTCTTCACTCCCCATTCCCCATTCTTCACTTGATCGTGCCTGCGTCCCAAGGCTAGGCGTGTATACGCGCATAGGCTTGGAGTGCTTTCACTCCTAGTGTTGGAGTGGATATGCTCTAAGTTTTGGAGTGTACCCGCTCCTAGCCTTGGAGTGTCGTCTCAACTAAGCAGGAATTGCATATCATTCTAAGCCTGTATGGTAAGCGAGAATAGAGAACACGCTTCACGAGGTTCTTTCAGGAGGTGGCGGGCATTGACAACCAAAAACTCCGTGCAACTCCAAGCTATCCGCAGGATAGCAGTACTCCGCGGTTAAAATTCTTCATTCTTCATTTTTCACTCTTCATTCTTCACTCTTCATAACCACCGTAAAAAGATAAGACATGGCGGACTGCGCACAGCCCGGCCGGGCGCGCACGGTGTGGATTCAGGAAACGCCACACCAAAGTGTGCGTAAATAAACTCCACAGCCGTCTAGCGCCAGGTTGGGCTGTGCGCAGTCCGCCCCGCCATATATTTGGAAAGTTTACAGAGAGTTAATAACCGCGGCTTTTTCTTCCTCATTGCCGTCAATGGCGGCGAGAATCTGCGCGTGTTTTTCCTTGTCAAGACGGTACCGTGTGCAGATAAGTATACCTAACGACATAAAGACAAGAGGAGCCAGCGCCATGACTAAAACTATCGCGGTTTGGGCGGATTGCGGCTGGGCGACAACCTTCGCCGCCCCTTCGCGGATATCCTGTTCTACAAAACCGGCGGCTCCTATTGCTCCCATCACTATCGCCAGCCCCAAAGCCTGCGCCGCTTTATTGATCAGATTCGCTATGCCGCTGAACGTGCCGGCGGTACGGGAGCCGAACTGCAAATGCCCCGCGTCAACAACGTCGCCGAAAATAGCGTGTGGGATCAAACCGGGCCCGCTGATGCCAAAACCGATGACAGCCGCCAGTATGTACAACAGGACGGAACTCGAATTAGCCGGAAGTATCAACAGAACGAGAGCCCCTGCTATCCAGATTATTGAACCTAGAATGTAGACAACAGTTTTGCTTGTTTTCTTTATCAACGCCATATACACTGGAAGAGCCACAATCTGCATACTGAACATTATCGCCGCTCCCAAAAGACCGACAATATTCCCCTCACCGCGCGCGGTTATGTCGCGGCAGAAGTAGAAATCGACGTAGAAGAAAAAAAGCGCACTCATTATCGCCATAGCCATCTGACAGCACAGGAACATCCACAGGTACTGGCGGAACGGCTTTACACGTAACGGCTTGATAAAGTCCTTTATGACTAACGGCTCAGTTTTTTTGGGGGCGGGTATACCCTCCTTCGCGAAGAAGCCTGTAATCCATACGCAGATCATAAATACAGTACCGAAGATAAAACTCATCGCCATATACCCTGTATTGCCTTCAAAACTGTTTACAATCATCCCGGGAACAGCGACACAGACAATCGAGGCGACAATTGAAAAGCCAAGCCGCACTGTCGTCATACGCGCGCGTTCCGTGTAGTCATCGGTCATCTCGCTTGACAGTGAATAGTACGGTATCATGATCGATGTTTGAACCGCGTAAAAGAAAATATACGACAGCAGGACCGCCCAGAACCTTACCGCGACATCCGGGTTACTGTAGGGGTAGAACATCAGGAACATTGAAAGGGTGATAAGCGGCGCGGAAATAATCAGGGAGACTCTCCTTGTCCCGAACCTGACACGCAGTTTGTCGGAGAAGAACCCCATAACCGGGTCGGAAACCGCGTCAAATATACGGGCTATCAGGATGATTATGCCCGCCGTCTGCGCGGACAAACCTACCGCGAGAGCCACATATCCGGGGTACATGAAGTTGATGATGTTGAACGAGCCGCCCCCGAAGATGTCGCCTGACGCGAACGCCAATACTCTGCCAAATGGCACTCTCTTTGTTTCTTTCATTTGTGTTGATTTTACCACTTTTTAATTGAAAAGCAAGTCCCGTATTCCCCACGGCAAAAACCATTTCCACACCCTTGTTTCCTCCGTGTCGTAACTCATATCATAACGGCTTTCCCACACGTCCTCCATCCAATAGGACTCATTCCCGGAATAATAGGCTTGAGGCTCTATTGCCCTCCACTCACCGTCGGTAAACACGCTAATAAAAAGATGGTTAAAGTAATTATCAGGGTTGAAATTACTCATAATGTAAACCTTTGATTTGTCCGGGAAATAATGGTAAAAGATAATAGTCGCGTCAATACAGTTGATTTTTCTATCCCAGTTGACATCCCTCCCCTTCCACAATTCCTCAGCTACCTTGCTGAGAGTTTCATCAATGTTGGCGTGCTGCTCTGTTCCGGTGTCCGCTATAAAACCACGCGTGTCATGAAGGGTTGTTTTGGCTTTGACTCTTATCCACAAAGGATCATAGTCCCACAGCATCAAAATAAACAACATGGAAATAAGAAAAGCCGCCGCTCCTATGTACTTCAAATGCCTCTCTACTACATTTGCCCAGGCTTCCTCATCAGCCTTGAGCATGAGGAGCTTGACTTCCCGCTCATCCACTTCCGCGGGAAGATAATTCTTTATAAAGAACGTACAGTTATCACAGTAGGCGGAATAGAATACGCTGGAGCAAAGCTCTCCGCTTCTTCGCAGGGCGCATTTTAAGGCATATTTCCAAACAGAGTTATCAAAAGATACATCGGTCATTGTTTCACCCTTAAATTGGCTTTACAAAGCCTGAACCCATTTTAAGATTAGTATACTATGTTTTCATTTTCATTTCAATTTTAATGTAAACGGAAGCTAAACAGATATTGACCCCGCGCCTTTCTGCGGGCATATTACCGGAATGCCTGGATGTTTCCGCCGCATAAGCGATACAAAAAGCCCTGTCCTGACGTTGGAGGAGATGGGCGGGAAGGCGTCGTCAAAATGATCCAGCAGTACCCTTTTCGGCTGCAAACGGTCTATAAACTGCATCGCGTATTTACTGATGTCAGAACGTCCCTGGAACGGCAGTATGAGCAGATCAGCGCCCGCCGGATATTCCGTATCATCATCCAAATTTAAACTTCCCAACAAAAGGACGCGTTTATCCGCCGCGCTAATATCATAGGCTACAGTTTCACCCGCCTCAACACAGATTCTGTTTTCTTTTCGCAGGTATCTTAAATTGTCCAAGTTGGCTATTACACGCGGGTTTAAAAACGTCTTTATGACTAGCCCAATGTTAAAAGAAATATGTTTCCCTTTAAGCACTCTAACTTCAAACGGCCCGAAGCTCAGATGATCGCCGGGCTTTATTTGCCGTATGCGTGTTTCGTCAACACCCTTTGAAATAAGCGTTTCCCTTGGCTTTGCCGTACAATAGACCGTGGCTGTTCCAACGCTTTGCTTTAAAATGGCGGGTATATCGGCGATATGGTCAAGATGTCCATGCGTAACAAGTATATTTTCTATTGCGGAAAGTTCGTCCACAGGCGGCTTAAAACATTTACCGCGTAAAAAAAAGAAAGGGTCAAAAAGCAGTTTTGTCCCGTCCTGTTCAAGCAGTACTGCGGCTGTTCCGTACCATTTCAACTTGCATTCCGGCTTCATACGCAGGCTCGTTTCATTTTTGTCCATGTCCACTTTTTACATTATATATGAGTATTGACAAACTGTGAATTACAATAAACACTTGTATTAGTGAAACGAATTCAGAAACCACAAATCTTTTCGTTATGAAAAAAATCCTTAAAATATCGGCAAAGGTCTTTCTTGTCTTTTTGGTTTTAATTGGTTTATATTTTTTATGCGCTGAAGTTTTCTCAAACGTTATCGTAAATAAAGACCAGAACCAGCCTAAAGAAATGGCAATTTATATTTCCACAAACGGGTTTCACACAGACATCGTAATGCCGGTAAAAACAGAGATGATTGACTGGAGCGAAAGGATAAGATTTTCGCACACGAAAAGTGGGGACAGCGTTCAAAGTTTTGTAGCGGTCGGCTGGGGAAACGAGGATTTTTTCATCAACATACCTAGCTGGTCTGAACTGAAACTGTCAATCGCCGTTAGGGCGGTGTTAGGTATAGGCCCAAGCGCAATTCACGCCACTTTCCTGAAAAGCGTAAGGGAAGATGAGTTTTGCCGGAAGATTGAACTCTCAAATTCGCAGTATGTTGATTTGGTTAATTATATAGAGTCGTACTTCAAAAAAGATTTGCTTGAGGATTTCATTAACATACCCACGCCGAATACCTACGGAAACAGTGACGCTTTCTACGAAGCGAAGGGCAGATTCACGCCGTTTTTTACATGCAATACCTGGGTAAATTCCGCGCTGAAAAGATCAGGGCTTCGCTCCTGTCTTTGGACGCCGTTCCAAAGCGGTATTTTTAAGATACTTGAAAAATAGAGCTGTTCAAACACGCTGGAAATACACTTTACCAATATGATATAATACACCAGGAATATAAAAAATCCCCTAAGGAGAAAATCATGGGAAAGATGTATTACGACAGCGATTGTAATCTTGGGCTGTTAAAGGGCAAAACGGTAGCCATTGTCGGCTATGGCTCGCAGGGGCACGCGCACGCGCAAAACCTGCGCGATTCTGGCATCTCAGTCATCATAGGGCTTTATGAAGGCTCAAAAAGCGCCGAAACCGCGAAAAAAGACGGCTTTGCGGTGTTTAATACGGACGAGGCTGTAAGGAAAGCCAATATTGTCATGTTACTCGTCAACGATGAAAAGATGAAGGCGATCTACGACGGCGGCGTGGCTGCAAACCTGAAGGCGGGAATGACACTTTGTTTCGCGCACGGCTTCAACATCCGTTACGGGCAAATTACGCCGCCCAAGGACGTAAACGTCATCATGATTGCGCCGAAGGGGCCGGGACACACCGTGCGAAGCCAGTATCAGGAAAACAGGGGCGTGCCCTGTTTGATTGCCGTGGAAAACGACGCAACGGGCAACGCGAAGGAAATCGCGCTTGCGTACGCGAGCGGTATCGGCGGCGGCAGGGGCGGTATTCTGGAAACCACGTTTACCGAGGAAACAGAAACCGACCTTTTCGGAGAACAGTGCGTCCTTTGCGGCGGCGTTACCGCGCTTATGAAGGCGGGCTTTGAGACTCTTGTAAACGCCGGCTATCAGCCGGAGAGCGCGTACTTTGAATGTATCCACGAAATGAAACTGATCATCGACCTTGTGGTAAAGGGCGGGCTTTCCTTCATGCGTTACTCGATCAGCGACACCGCCGAATACGGAGATTACAGCATAGGGGACAGGATAATCACGCAGACAACAAAGGACGAGATGAAGAAAGTGTTAGCCGATATTCAGAACGGCTCTTTCGCGCAGAGGTGGCTGAAAGAAAATGTTGACGGCAGGCCCAATTTCACCAAACGCAGAAAGGAAGAGAGCGAACTGCTTGTAGAAAAAGTGGGAGCCGAGCTTAGGCAGAAGATGAGCTGGAGCGGTAAGTGAAGAGCGACGCGGTAAAAACCGGCGTAGAAAACGCGCCGAAACGCGCACTCCTGAAGGCGATGGGCTACACCGACGCGCAGATAGAGCGTCCCCTTGTCGGGATTGTCAACTCGTTTAATGAGGTTGTGCCGGGTCATATACACCTGCAAAATATCGCGCGCGCGGCGAAGGACGGCGTCTTAATGAGCGGCGGCACGCCTATTGAATTTAACACAATAGGCGTTTGCGACGGGCTTGCGATGGGGCACGAGGGAATGAAGTACTCCCTTTGTTCCCGTGAAATTATCGCCGACAGTATTGAGTGCATGGCGCGCGCTCATTGTTTTGACGCGCTTGTGTTCATTCCCAACTGCGACAAAATCGTTCCCGGTATGCTGATGGCCTGCGCGCGCCTTAACCTGCCGTCTATCTTTATCTCAGGCGGCCCCATGCTTTCGATTGACGGCTCCGACTTGAACAGCGTCTTTGAAGCAGTCGGCAGTGTGAAGGCCGGCACGATGAGCGAAGACTCACTTCACGCCCTTGAGGAGACCGCCTGCCCCGGTTGCGGTTCGTGTTCGGGGATGTTTACAGCTAACTCCATGAACTGTTTATGCGAAGCGCTTGGAATCGCCCTTCCCGGCAACGGCACAATCCCTGCGGTTTACGCGCAGAGAACACGCCTTGCAAAACAGGCTGGAAGCCGCGTTATGGAACTTTTCCGCACCGATGTAAAACCTTCAGACATTATGACAGAACACGCGTTTCACAACGCCCTGACCGTTGACATGGCTTTAGGCTGTTCCACTAACTCGGTGCTTCATTTGCTGGCGATTGCCCGCGAAAGCGGCGTCGCGCTTGACCTTAAAATGATAAACGAGATAAGCGAAAAAACTCCCAACCTGTGCAGGCTTGCCCCAGCGGGCAAACATCACGTTCAGGATTTACACTTCGCCGGCGGCGTGCAAGCCGTCATGCGCGAACTTGGAGAACTTCTGCATAAAGACGCGCCTACCGTTACAGGCAAAACCGCCGGAGAGAATATTCGTGACGCGCAAATTAAAAACAGCGAAGTAATACAACGTTACGCGCCAACGGGCGGTCTTGCGGTATTGTTCGGCAACCTCGCGCCGGATGGAGCGGTAGTAAAACGCAGCGCGGTAAAAAAAGAAATGCTTGACTTTACAGGAAGGGCAAGGGCTTTTGACGGCGAAGACGCGGCGGTTGCCGCGATTTACGGAGGAAAAATCCAGAAGGGAGACGTGGTTGTTATCCGCTACGAAGGGCCGTCAGGAGGGCCGGGTATGCGCGAAATGTTACAGGCAACCTCCGCGATTGCCGGCATGGGTCTTGACGCGGACGTTGCTCTTATTACCGACGGGCGCTTTTCAGGCGCGACACGGGGAGCGGCTATCGGGCACATTTCCCCGGAAGCGGCGGCAGGAGGCCCAATCGCATACATTCTTGATGGCGACAAAATCCACATTGATATCGAACGCAAATCAATCAAACTGCTCGTAACGGATGGGGAAATGGAAAACCGCAAAAAGACGATTGCTTTAAAACAGAGACCGCCCCTGACCGGCTACCTGAAAAGATACGCGGCGCAGGTTTCCTCGGCGGACAAGGGCGCAATGCTGGGCTTGTAAAGCTATTCCTTCTTTCTTCCCCCGCCCCTGTATTTGCGTATCTTCTCCAGAACATTGCCCATGTCAAGCGGCTTGCCGAGGTGATCGTTCATTCCCGCTTCAAGACACTTGTCAATATCTTCCTTGAAAACGTTAGCTGTCATCGCAATGACGGGGATGTTGTTGCCGCTTTGGCGAATGTTGCGCGTCGCTTCAAGGCCGTCCATTTCGGGCATCTGTACGTCCATAAACACAAGGTCGTATTTTGCGGGATTCTCGGAAAGCAGGCGCAGGGCTTCAAGCCCGTTTTCGGCGCAGTCTATTTCCACGCCGGTCCCTTCCATGCTTGCAATCAGGATTTCGCGGTTTATCTCGACATCTTCAGCTAACAGGATATGGCAGCCCTTTAACTCCCCGCCCTTGACCGCGCTTTTCTGTTTTTGAGTACTGTAGCCGCTTAAGCCAAGACAGGCGTTCATGCAGTCCATGATGTCCGATGCGAAAAGCGGCTTCATCAGATACTTGTCAACGCCGACGTTTTCCGCTTCTTCACGGATGAGCGTCCATTCTGTGGCGGAAATCATGATGACGACGCTCTTTCTGTCCGCGTTTCGTTTCTTTATCTGCCTTGTAAGTTCAATGCCGTCCATTTCAGGCATTTTCCAGTCTATAAAATAAATGTCGTAGCCATCGGCTTTTTCAATTTTTTTAAGGGCTTCCTCTCCGCTTGCCGCGGTTTCGCATAACACTCCGCAACGCCTGAATATGTCCGAAAAATACGAAAGAATTTCCTGCGCGTCGTCAACGGCGAGTACCTTCATTGTCTCCCAGTTCACGGAAGGATCGAGTAACGAAACATTGCTGTCCTTGCCCTTGCCAGCTTTAAAACTGAACTTGAAACTGGAGCCGTTGCCGGGCTCGGATGTAACGCTAATCTCTCCCCCCATCATTTCGACAATGCGCCTTGAAATCGCAAGCCCCAAACCCGTGCCGCCGAACTTGCGGGAGGTCCTTGAGTCCGCCTGTTCAAACGCGTGGAAGAGCCTTTCCTGCTGTTCCCCCGTAATTCCGATGCCCGTGTCGCTTACCTCCACGACTACGGTGCAAAGATCGCCCTCTTCATGTGAAAGAAAGGCGTTCAGGCGTATAGTGCCGCCTTCGGGAGTGAACTTGACGGCGTTACTGAGCAAATTGATGATAACCTGCGCAAGCCTCTGATCGTCGCCTGTTAAAATGTGGGGAATTTTCCCGTCTACCGTTACGTGAAAGTTCTGCTGCTTCTGCTCCATGCGCAGGCAAATCGCGTTTACGGCTTTCTTCAACATTCTTTCAAATGAGAAATCGACAAGGACAAGTTCAAGTTTCCCCGCCTCTATTTTTGACATGTCAAGAACGTCGTTGATAACGCCCAGAAGATGGGAAGAGGCTTCCTCAATTTTACCTAACGCGTAATCCTTGCGCTCAAGGCCGGGAGAGTTTTTCCCGATAGACGCCATGCCCATGATTGTGTTCATAGGGGTACGCATCTCGTGAGACATGTTCGACAGGAAAAGCCCCTTGGCTTCGGAAGCGGCTGTCGCTCTCTGGAGCGCGTTGTTGAGCCTGTCGTTGTAAATAGAGCGCATAATAGCCCCCGCTATTACGCTGGCGATTGTCGCGATGAACGACTTTTCACTTTCCTGCCACTCGCGCGCTCCGTCGCATTGCTCGACGCTTAACATACCCCACAGGCGGCCTTCGACATACAGGGGAGCGCAGACAAACGCGGACATACCCGCCGACTCAAGCCTGCCGTAAAACGGATCGTGGGAAACATCATCGCAGGAGATCGTCACTGTACCGGTATCCTCATTAAGTAATTCCGGGAATCCGGCGTTTATAAGCTGAAGGCTGCCGGGAATTACAGGAGGGGTAAAATTTCCCCTATGCCAGTTGTATGCCGAATAAGTGTCGCCCTTTTCGTAGTCTATGGCGAGAATGACAACCCTTGATACCTTAAGATACTTTCCCAGCTTGGCAATCGAATCTTTTATCAGCGTGTCAGATTCGCCTGATGTAACAAAGCTCTTTGAAATGTCGCTTATCAATTCCCGCTGCTGGAGGCGTACCTTGAGCATTTCGTCCTGTCTTCGCAGGTTCTCCGTCATTTTTTTTATGTTACGCAAATCGTATGAGAAGCCCAGCCCGATAAACTCATCGTCTGTTTTTACACGCGTTGTCGTAACCTCACACGGCACCGGCTCTCCGTCACTGGCTCTGTGCATGAATTCAATAGTAAGCGTTTCACCTTCCATCACGCGCTTCATCATGTCGTCGATTTTTTCGGATGTCTTTTGCCCGTCCGGCTGGTATTCGGGCGAAAAATCATTGAAATGATCGAGATAATACTCCTTTGTGGTTTTGAAATCTTTCACGACCTTATCGTTGCAGTCGAAAACACGCATATTTTGATCAAAGATAGTAATTCCAAACGGAGCCGAGCTTATTATGGTCTGGTTTAGCTTGTTCGCCTTGTATATTTTCATTTCCATTTCATTGCGCATAACTGTATTCGCGAACAAAAACGCAGCCGAGCGCATCATTTCGGTAGAATCGCTTTCAAAGTAACGCTCGTTATGGCGATCCTCGAAAAGCACAAAACCCCAGAAATCACCGCTGATAAAGATCGGCGAGATATACGCCGACACGACGCCGAAGGATTCAAGCATTTTCCATTCGGGAAGCAGTTTTACCGGGCTGTTTATTGTCTCTCCATGCGCCAGCACTTCCTGCCAGCGCGGGGCGAGGTTGTCGTAACTGACATCAGTCAGCATCTGCGTAGGTTTAGTAGTCCCTCCCAACGTTCTGTCCCAGCGGTATATTTGCGATGTATGCAAACCATCATGCATCTCCATGTTGCGCCAAACGGATATCCGGTCCAGCCCTGCTATATCGGCAATCGGACCCGCGCCGATATTCATCATGTCCTCAAAAGTTTTTTCCCTGTTTGAAAGGAAAATAATAGCCGTATTGTTGACCGTATCCGCCATTCTCTTGCTGCGTTCCATAGCCTTAAAAGAGGCGGCGGAGTTTTGGTGTACACTTTCCCTGATCAGCGCGTTTGCGCACAGATTCGCAGCCGAGTGGATCAGGTCCATACAGCCTTCGCCGATACTCTCCTCCGCCCTATGGTTCTGGAATGAGACAGCCCCCCAGAATTGCCCGTATGAGAAAATCGGCACCAGTAAAATGGACTTGATACCGAATATTCCCGTAAAATCCCGTTCACCTTCAGTCATACTGCCGAGGGATCTGAAAATATCCCCGTTATTTCTTAAAATCTCCGTCCAGTCATCGGTAACTTCGTTCTTGGGAAGACTCATAAGGATGTCGTTAAGGGAAACTTCACTACCCTCTACCCTGTCCCAACGGTAAATCTGCCCCAAATGCCGGTTACCATCATTGTCCCTGTAGCTGTAAATGGCAATACGATCCACGCCTACCGCGTCCGCTATGGGCGATACGCCGTTTGCCATAATCTCGGCAAAAGAATCTCCCTTAAAGACGATAAATGTTTCAATCGCTTTGTTCAAAGCCGTTATAATACCGTCTCTCTTATTCATATCCATTTGTTCATTGTACCGTATATTTCAAGGGGAGTTAAGGGCTCAATAAACCCTGGAATATTTTTCCCCTAACCTTGACAGACATGCCTGTCTAACCTTAACAGACACGTCTGTTTTACTATGTCTTACTCACATTGTTAGCCTGCCGCAAGCCGCTCTGAAATTCGGCATTTATGTTTTTGCAATTTTAGGTGTATAATATATGTATGCGCCTTCGGCGCAAAAGGGATTTTTATGAAAAAGATTGCGGAAAAAATCGCCATGATTTTGATTTTGGTAATGCTTGCCAATAGCTTTAGTGGTTGTGTTTCATGGATGCTTGATAAAACGGGTGTTAATGTTCCTACTTTTCTTTGGGTAACGGAAGCCATTATTTGGGGAGTAGCAGTAATATTGGCGGTAACAATATTTGTTGAAGCCGAACCTCCAAATGAAACAGGTATCTACTTGGCTAATGCAAATGCAGAGCATATTCCTCTTGCAGTGTATTATTCTGCAATGGAAATTTACAATTCCATGCCTGAGACTGAAAGGGCTGCTTTAATGGAAAAATTAAACACCCTGCCGGCGGAAAAACTCGCTTCTTTGATCACTACAGTTACCTGTTTACCGCAAGCGGAAATTGCCGCTTCAATAGAAAGGCTCAACGCCTTATCAGAGACAGAACTTATTTCTACGGTATGGACTTTTAACTCTTTATCTGAAACGGAACTTGATGCTTTAGTAGAAGAAATTAACTCCAGAACTAAAAATGAAAATGTTATTCTGGCCTATGATTTTAAAACATTACCAGATACAAATATTGTTTCATTATCTGTTATGAGATTGCAATGAAAAAATATTTATTCTGTTTGATTTTATTATTTTCTTCTAATTTTTTATATGCTGAAAAAGGTGTTTGGGTTTATGACGAATTAGTGAAAATTGTAGCAGATATTTATTTTAAATTTTATGAATCAAATAACAGAATACCTGTATCATTTGATGATTTTTTAGTAAATTTACCTAGAGGAGAAAATTTTAATGAACGTGATATTCATGGTCTTATTGATCTATTTATAAATAAAATGGGGTGGGCATTTACATATTCAAAAGCTGGTGAAAATAATTTTGAATTATTTATTCATGATAGAAATATAACAGTTATATATCAAAGTGAAAATGATGAGAGATTTTATTATGAAAATGGAATAATAAAATTAAATGATTATTGTGGAGTAAAGACAAGATATATGAATAATAATCAATAAATACCATAGTACATTTAATATAAAAATTATAATAAAAGAGCATAACGGCATATAACAGGATTGTAAACGCTAAGCGCAAAACGATTGGATATTGACAATGTAGTGAAAGTGTTATATTCTTCCAGAATAAAAGAGGCGCTATTGTGAAAGAATACGAAAGAATATATATGCCAAAACAATTTACTTTTTTTCTATGTTTAATGTTAGCAATCAGTTTTGTTTGTTATTCGCAGTCCAGTAATGATACGGAGAATCTGTCAGAATGGGTAGAAATATATCAAATTACGCTTGAAAGTTATTTGCATCAGGATACGGCTTTGAACGCAAACATCGATTTTATCGCGATTGATATGACCACATTAGAATTTACGGACGATTACGATAAAAAAGAAATTGCGGCATGGTTTGAAAAGCAATATGTACCTGTTATAGACACTAACTTTGACGGGTTAAGAACAAGAGGTTTGTTGAACGAAATGGGAACATATATCCCCAATGGAGTCTTTCTAAGTATATATAAAGTTACCAGAACGAATAATGAGATAATTATTAATGGTGTGAAATACCGTAGCGCAGAAGGCGCTAATTGGTTTAGAACAACGTGGCGATTAAATAATGGCATCTGGGAGTTTGCCGGAACAGTTATGACAGCGATTTCATAATATTGTATAAAAGGATATAGAGGTAAAAATGGTATTTAGCTATAAAATTGATGACGCAAGAGATTATTGCCGGAATAGCTGTATAAAATTATTTGTTCCGTCATTTATAGGACTTATAATCGTGTTGTTCTCTTTTTATTTCTCACTTAATGACTATGAGAATAGACTGTTTGTTTTATTACTGACTTCTTTGACATCATTACTTTCAATGCCTTTAGCGGTATTTTTTACCTACAATAGTTGGAAAAAAGAGTATTTATCTTTTAATATGAACATTGAAAACGAAGCTATTACAATCAGGATTAAATCTTCAGTAAGAAAAATAGATATAAATAAAATTAAAAATATCTATTGTGATAAAAATGGAAACTATTATATAAAACATTCTTCATTTTCACAAATTATAATATTAAAATATATTGAAAACAAAACAGAATTGGAAAATATTTTATCAAATATTAAGCCGATAGAACAAATCAGTAATCGTTCAAAAATAATTCACTATATTCCCTCTTTTTTCTTTATTGGAATAATTATTATAAATAACTTTAATAATATATATTTGTATATGATATTCGCGTTAGGCATAATAATATCCTCATTTTATTCATCTGTTTTATTAATAATAGAAAAGGATAAGGAAAAAAAAGTAATAATAGCCAGTTTATTGGTGAATATATTTCTTATAATTTTCTTTACCGGAATGATTTTTTATGTAATAAACTATTTAAGAGAACAATAGACTGCCCTTGCATTATTTTGTAAATTAATATATAAATAGATATGAACAATATTCTTGTATGCGGTTTGACAAATATAGAGACAACTCTTAAAATTGACGGTTTTCCAATAGAATATTCCCCCATTGAATATAGGTTTTTCGGAGTAAACAGCTCTATTTCAGGTGTTGGCTATAATGTTGTAAAGGCATTAAAAGTATTGGGCAATACCCCATACTTCTTCACAATAATTGGAAATGATATATATAAAAACATTATTTTCAGTGATTTGGAAAAAGATAAAATTGACACAAAATATGTATTACCCTTACTGGAACAAACAGTCCACTCAGGCATATTATATGATGGTAATAAGAGAAAAATATTACTGGATTTAAAAGATATACAGGAAACAAAATACCCGACAAAAATTATTGAAGAAGTAATTGATCAAATAGACATTGGAATTATATGTAACATAAATTTCTCAAGGGATTTTCTGAAAATCCTAAAGGAAAATAAAAAGACAATCGCTACCGACGTACATGTTTTAAGCGATATAGATGATAGTTACAATAATGATTATTTAAAATATTCTGATATATTATTTTTAAGCAATGAGAATATTTGTGGAAATGAAGATGATTTTATGAAGCAAATAATACAAAAGTATAACCATGAAATTATTGTAATAACAATGGGCGAAAATGGATTATTGATTTACACAAAAGAAAAGAATGAAATAAAACACTTTCCCGCAATAAGCACAAGGGAAGTAGTCAATACGATAGGCGCCGGCGACGCGTTATTTTCATGTTTCATACACTATTATAATAAAACAAAAGAGCCGTATTATTCAATCAAAATGGCGACAATATTCGCATCATACAAAATAGGCGAAAATGGGGGATCAAAAGGGTTTTTACCGGAAAAAGAATTAGAAGAATTGATATAAAAACAAGGGCAGCGTAAACAGCAGGAACGTTAGATAGCCGAAATTCTCAAAGATAAGGAGGATTCGGCGTATTTCCTCATTGTGCCGACAATCCTTTATTTTTCAGGCTTTAAAAAGACGCGGGGTACTGTAAAAAATTGATATTTCTCCTATTGAAAACATAGTAAACATATTGTATTATTACATGTAAATTAACAGGTGGAGAGGTAATCACTTGAAAGTATCGACAAAGGGCAGATACGCTCTTAGAATGTTGCTTGATTTGGCGGAGCATAACGGCGACGGGTTTATTTCTCTGAAGGAAATTGCCGAGAGGCAGAACATTTCAAAGCAGTACCTTGAGCAGATTGTTTCGCTGTTAAATACGTCAAATATCCTGCGTACAAACCGTGGGAAGCAGGGCGGATACATGCTTGCCAAACAGCCGTCGGCATGTACGGTCAGGGAGATTCTGCGCATCACCGAAGGCAGTCTCGCGCCTGTCGCCTGTCTTGAGGAAGATATTAATTTGTGCGACAAGGCGGATCTTTGCAAGACGCTTCCCATGTGGATGGGACTTCAAAAGGTCATAAATGAATATCTTGATAACATAACATTGCAGGATATGCTGGAAAAGTATCAGGAAAGCGCTGATAATTGGGTAATTTGAGGGGAGGTTTTAAAGACTCATGGAAACAGTAACATCGAAAGCGGCGCCGTCCGCCATTGGGCCGTATTCTCAGGCGATCATCGAAAACGGCCTTGTTTTCACATCCGGGCAGATTCCCCTCTTGCCGGAATCAGGCGAAATGGTTGAAGGAGGCGTCAAGGAACAAGCCGAACAGGTTATTAAAAACTTGAAAGCCGTACTGACAGCCGCCGGCAGCGATCTGTCCCATGTTATAAAAACAACCTGCTTTCTAACAGATATGCAGGACTTCGCCGCCTTCAACGAAGTGTACGCCGTTCATTTTACCGGCAAGCCCGCCCGTTCCTGTATAGCGGTTCTCGCCCTGCCAAGGGGCGCGAAAGTAGAAATAGAAGCGGTCGCGGAAGTAATTTAAATCTCATCCATGAAAATAAACGATATATTAAAAAGTGATAAAGTCTCCGTATCGTGCGAGCTTTTTCCTCCCAAGCACGGGTCGGGGTTGGCGGGGGCGAAGTCTGTTGTCCGCCAAATGGCGGAGCTTGGTCCATCCTTCATCAGCGTTACCTACGGCGCGGGAGGAGGAACAAGCGAGAATACCGTCATCCTCGCGGACGAAGCGCAGAATGCCTGCGGTGTTCCCGCTCTTGCGCATCTTACCTGCGTATCTTCCGGGCGGGAAAAAATCAGGGGCGTTCTGGCGGAACTTGCCTCTCACAAGATTGAAAATATTTTGGCTTTAAGGGGCGATATACCCGATGGCTCTCCGTTTCCAGAAAACGCCGATTTTCACCACGCCTGCGATTTGATGAAAGAGATTCGCGATTACGGCGGCTTTTGTATCGGAGGGGCGTGTTATCCAGAGGGGCATCCTGAATCTGAGAGCTTGCAGAAAGATATGGAAAGCCTGAAAATCAAGGCGGACTGCGGTTGCCAGTTTCTTACAACGCAGATGTTTTTTGACAACAACATCCTGTATAATTTTTTGTACCGGATGTTGCATAACGGAATTGATGTGCCTGTTGTCGCGGGAATTATGCCCGTAACAGACGGGCGGCAGATTGCCCGTATCTGTAAATTGTCCGGCACTGCCCTTCCCGCCAGATTCCACGCGATTGTTGATAAATTTTCAAAGAATCCCGCCGCCATGAATCAGGCAGGGGTGGCTTACGCGACGGAGCAGATCATCGATCTGATAGCGAACGATGTCCGTCATATCCACATCTACACTATGAACAAACCCGATATTGCAGGAAGGATCATGAGTAACCTGTCGGAAATTTTTAAATAGAGACAATCAATAAATGGAAATATCAAGCAAAGAGGTTTTACGTTATCTTGGATACAGAGACGTTGCGGCTAACGAACGGGTTTCTTCTTTGACAGGTGAGTTAATTGACCTTTTTTCGGCAAAAGTGGTTCCCAGGAACGTATACGGTGTATGGGACTGCAAGTTTGATTCGTCTACGGTCTCTCTTGGCAGCATGAACGCAGAAAGCAAGAACCTCTCGAAACATTTAACGGACTGCCGCTACGCCGTGCTGTTAGCCGCAACTTTAGGGCCGGATGCCGATACGCTGATCCGCAGGTTTACCGTTCAGGATATGGAAAAGGCCGTGATAGCGCAGGCTGTGTGCGCCGCCATGATCGAGGCGTACTGCGATTCTATTGAAAGCGAAATTTTACAAAAACCGGAATTTAACGGTCTTTATTTTACCTCCCGGTTCAGTCCCGGGTACGGCGATTTTAATATTACCCATCAAAAGGATATTTTACGCATGTTAAACAGCACCCGCATCGGAATGTCCCTGACAGACGGTTATATGTTAATACCTTCAAAATCCGTCACCGCCGTTATCGGTTTTTCACGGGAAAAAATGCGCGTTACAGAGATGCACACTGTGGAGCTACGCACCTCGGAACTTCGCACCGTAGAAAAATGCGAATACTGCGCCCAAAAAAATTGCAAGGCAAGAAGGGCAGTCTGATGGATTTTTTACAACGGCTTGGAAAACAAAGGCTTTTTTTTGACGGCGCTATGGGAACCATGCTTCAAGCCGGGGGGCTTGCGGCGGGAGAATTGCCGGAACTTAAAAACATAACCGACCCAGGCGCAGTGGTGGACATTCACGCCTCTTATGTGAAAGCCGGATGCGACATACTGAAAACAAACACTTTCGGCGCGAATCGTTTAAAGTTAGCCGATACCGGCTTTACGGTGGAACAGGTGGTTTGTGCCGCCGTTGCAAACGCGAAAAAGACCGCGCAGGGAGAGAGGATTTATGTCGCCCTTGACGTCGGCCCGACAGGGAAACTACTCTCCCCCTTCGGTGATTTGGATTTCCAGGAAGCGGTTCGCATTTTCGCCGAAATGATTATCGCCGGTTCTCAGGCGGGAGCCGACCTCATTCTGATTGAAACAATGAGCGACACCTACGAAATAAAGGCCGCCATGTTAGCTGCAAAGGAAAACTGTTCCCTTCCAGTACTGGTGACATTCACCCCCGATTCTTCGGGCAGGCTCTTAACAGGCGCCGATATTATGACCGCCGTCTGTCTTATCGAAGCTCTTGGCGCGAACGCTCTCGGGTTCAACTGCGGACTTGGACCCGCGCAGATGAAGTCATTGCTGCCTGAATTGATTCGCTGTACAAGCATTCCCGTTATTGTAAGCCCAAACGCGGGACTTCCCGAACAAATTAACGGAAAGACAGAGTATCACATAACTCCTGAAGAATTTGCCGCCGACATGGCGGAGATTGCCGCCCATGTACAGATAACGGGCGGCTGCTGCGGCGCGACGCCCGATCACATAAGCGCGATGGTCGCCGCCTGCCGCGATATTCCGCTTTTGCCCGTAACTCCCAAAAATTACACGGCGGTCTCTTCCTGGGGAAAAACTGTAGTGTTGGGTGAAAGAACTGTCGTCATCGGGGAAAGGCTCAACCCCACAGGCAAGCCGCGCATGAAGAAGGCGTTACATGAAAACGACATGGAGTACCTCTACCGAGAGGGGCTTGATCAGTGCGAAAAAGGCGCGGAAATACTGGATGTCAATGTGGGGTTGCCCGGTATAGACGAGGCAGAGGTCCTTGCGCGGGTCGTTGCAGGACTGCAGGGAGTTACCAACGCCGTACTGCAAATCGACACGGCAAACGCCGCCGCCGCCGAACGCGCCCTTCGCCTTTACAACGGTAAACCGCTTCTCAACTCGGTAAACGGCAAGAAAGAGTCGCTTAAAACAATTCTCCCTCTTGTAAAAAAATACGGAGCGGCAGTCGTCGCGCTAACCCTTGACGATGACGGAATCCCCGAAACCGCGCAGGGCAGAATCCGTATCGCCGAATCAATTATCGCCGCCGCGGAAGAACACGGCATCCCCAAAAAGGATATTCTCGTTGACGCGCTGACAATGACGGTAAGCACAAACAGCGACAACGCGAAAATCACCCTTGAAGCGGTGGAATATATCCGGCGCAAGCTGGGCGTTCACACAGTCCTTGGAGTGTCAAACATTTCATTCGGGCTGCCGGAAAGGGAGCGTATCAACGCCGCCTTTTTCACCCTTGCCATGAACCGTGGTTTAAGCGCAGGGATAGTCAACCCTCAGGACAGCGCGATAATGGACGCGTTACACGCATACAGGGCGTTAAGCGGCGTTGACGCGAATTGCGGCGAATACATCAAGCGGTTTTCAAAACAGGTTCACGCGATTGCGCATAACACAGACGAACAGATGAGTCTTTACGACGCCGTTTTAAACGGACTGCGGGACATGGCGGAAAAAGCCGTCCGCGCCATGATTACAGATACTCAGCCGATGGAGATTATCAACCATCATCTTATTCCCGCTCTTGATAAAGTCGGCAAAGATTATGAAAGCGAAAAAATTTTCTTGCCCCAGCTTTTGATGAGCGCGGAATCGGCAAGAACAGCTTTCCAGACGATTAAGTTGTACATGGCAAAACAGGGAAAAGCGCAGGAAAAACGTGGAAGGATCGTACTGTTGACTGTCAAGGGTGACATTCACGACATCGGAAAAAATATCGTAAAGATACTTTTGGAGAATTACAATTTTGAGGTGATAGACCTTGGAAAAAATGTCGAGCCGTCCCTTGTCGTGGAAACCGTCCTTAGCAATAATATCCGGCTTGTCGGTCTTAGCGCGTTGATGACAACGACCGTCGTCTACATGGAAGAGACGATCAAGCTGTTGAGGGAAAAAGCGCCGGACTGTAAAATTATGGTAGGGGGGGCTGTGTTGACGCAAGAGTACGCCGATAAAATAGGCGCGGATTTTTATTCGAAGGACGCTATGGGCGCTGTCCATTATGCCGTAGAGTTCTTTAAGGAAAGCTTTCAAAATATTTCTGAAACAGCATTGACAAACTTTGAAATATAGGCTACTTTTATACATAGTAAACATATATGTATTATATATAATTTACAAGGAGTAATTATGTCTACAAAAAATTACCGGTTCGAGACTATTCAAGTCCATGCCGGGCAGGAAAAGCCGGACCCGGTTACCGACGCGCGGGCAGTGCCAATCTATCAAACTACGTCCTACGTGTTCCCAAGTTCCAAATCGGCGGCGGACCGTTTCGCGCTCACCGAGGTTGGCAACATCTACACCAGGATCATGAACCCAACCTGGGACGTGTTTGAAAAGCGAATTGCCGCCCTTGAAGGCGGAGTCGCCGCCCTCGCGCTCTCATCTGGAGCCGCCGCCTGCACCTACGCGATTCAGAATATCGCCCGTTGCGGCGATCATTTTGTCTCCGATAACCAGATCTACGGCGGCAGTTACAACCTCTTTGCCAACACCTTCAAGGACATGGGTATCGAGACAACCTTCGTTGACGGCGGCGACCCCGCCAACTTTGAAAAGGCGATTAAACCCAACACAAGGGCGCTTTTCTTTGAAACCTTGGGCAACCCCAATTCCAGTGTTGTTGACGTTGAGGCAGTCGTCGAAATCGCCCACCGCCACGGTATTCCCGTCATTGTTGACAACACCTTCGCCACCCCCTATCTTTTAAGACCCATTGAGCTTGGCGTGGACATTGTCGTACATTCGGCGACAAAATTCATCGGCGGGCACGGCACCTCAATCGGCGGCGTGATTGTTGACGGCGGCAAATTCGACTGGGCGCAGAACGACAAGTTCCCCGGCCTTTCAAAACCCAACCCTAGCTACCACGGCGTAGTATTCACGGACGCGGTGAAAAATCTCGCCTACATCATCAAGGCCCGTACCACTTTGTTACGCGACACCGGCTCCGCCCTCTCGCCCTTTAACGCATTCCTGTTTTTGCAGGGACTTGAAACCCTCTCCCTGCGTGTTGAGCGCCACGTAGAAAACGCGCTGAAGGTAGTTGATTTCCTGAAAAACCATCCGCAAGTTGAAAAGGTGAACCACCCTGCCCTGCCTGAACATCGCGATCACAAACTCTACAAACGCTACTTCCCGAACGGCGCGGGCTCCATTTTCAGTTTTGAAATCAAGGGGAACGCGGAAAAGGCAAAACGTTTCACGGAAAAACTGGAACTGTTCTCGCTTCTTGCAAACGTGGCTGACGTGAAATCGCTTGTTATTCATCCGGCTTCCACCACCCATTCCCAGATGAGCGAAAGCGAACTGCTCGAAAGCGGAATAAAGCCCAACATGATCCGCCTTTCAATTGGCGTCGAGCATATCGACGACATTCTCGACGATCTGAAACAGGGGTTCGATGCGGTTAAGTAGTTTTCAAAACCACCCGCCTGAGCTGATATTCAGGCGGGGTCTGACCATCTCTTTCCCCTAACATTGACAGACATGTCTGCCTAACCTTGACAGATGTGTCTCTTATTTCACTAACATTGTTAGCCTGCCCCATGCCAAACTGACAAACCGTGTCCACCGGAAACCATAGGCAAAGAAGGATTGACAGCGCCGGTTTTTGTGCGGTAATGCGGATGAATATGGGGCTTTTTGTGTATAAGTAGTTAGGCTCAATGTTTTTGGCTTATTGACAAAAATGAATAAGAAGGTTAAACTAAAATACGGAGGTAGTGTATGTATAAATTAAAAAGATACATATGTTTTGTACTTTTTTTTATTATATGCTTTTCAGTTTTTGCCAATGGTATTCCAGATAGAGATAGGCAATCATTCGGAAGTATACAATTAAAAATTGTAAATTTAACAAATGAAACAATAAAATTTTATTTTGATAGATTATATTATCCATACGAAATTAAAAGTCAAGAATATTATATAACCATGAGCAGGGTTGTCTCCCATAATCGCAGTATCCCACTTAGTGTAGGATTTCCAGGCTTTATAGGAATACAATATGGAAATAATAATAATATAATTGTCTATAGCTTTAACTATAGAATTTCTGAAATAATGTTTTTATCAAACAATCAATATATTGTTGTAGTTAAGGATACAAGTATTGATTTCATTGAGAGGAATGTAGATGATATTTTCGATTATTTTGATGAATCTTTATATCAAAAAAGTCCAGAATTAGATTGGCGAAGGGAAATATTGGGAGAAAATTATATACGTTTCAATTTTACCAATAATTCAAGAACCACAAAAGAAATAAATATTTATACAGTTATTGAAGAAAGGCACGCATTCTCAATTATGAGCAATGAAAGCAACACTTATGTTATAGATGAAAGATTATTTTCATTGGGAGGCATGAATATATTAATATTAATGAATGGTGGATTTATTGAAAATATTTTTCTAACAAATACTACTAGAAAATATAACGGGAATATAACTTATACAGGATATGATAAATTTTTCAATATAAATGTTGTAATTAATGATGATGGATATAATATATCATATGAATAAAAAAACCCAAACATCGCTTATTTGTATATTGACATAAAATAGTACAATGAATAGAAAAATAAATATTCTTTTGAAAATATTATTGCGCCTTTTTTCAATCATTTTATCTATTGTAATTGTTATATATTCCGCTTTATGGATATATGTTAATAGCCATAAAGATCATGAGGCGATAGAAAATTACAAACGAAAAATCAATGTTACATTAACAGATGATCAGGCAAAAATAATATGGTTTACATATACAAATAATAAAAATTATGGGTTTACATGGTATCCATTAATATTTGATATTATTTTTGAGAAACCTAATAATAATATTGATCTTATTGCAGGGGAAATAATCGTAGGTGATTTTAGAAAATATAAAAATTCAATGGAAGCACATTTTGTTAGTTATGCAATGAAAAGATACGTGAATAGAAAAATAAATTGGAAAGAATGTATTGAAATAATAGCATCCAATACATACTTCAGAAATGGAATAATTGGAATAGAAAACGCAAGTAAAGAATATTACAATAAATCATTAGAAGAATTAACAGAAAAAGAATTGATTGGAATAATAATTTTAGAAAAAATGCCGTTTATACAATTTAATAGCATTGATTTTTATAGTACAATAGAAAAAAGATATAATGAATTAATATATTGACAAAAGTAAAAATTATAGTATAAAAGACTAAGGAGATATTATGAATATAATTTTAATAATAATATTTGTTATTTTGATTATTTCATGGGCTATAATCAAGGGCAGACAAGAAAAAAATATTGAAACAAAATCAATTGATAATGAAATTATAATAGATGAAATAATTGAAATGGAGAAAGTATTTTTAGAAGAAATTAAAAAGGGAGAAAATATATATAAAATAATGACTATTTTTAATCAATTTGATTTAATGTTCATTAAATCGTTGTTCCAATCTGAACAAATACCATATTTTGTAGAATTTGAACACAGTTCACAAATGCGTCCCGGAATGCAAATTGATTATCTTGGTTATTCCAACATTTATATACTGGAAAAGGATTATAATGATACAATAAAAATAATTGAAGAGTACAAAAAAAATAAGGATAAAAATTATATAGAGAAAGATACAATAAGAAAGCCTCTTGAAGTATTTTTTGGGAGTTGGACAGTTCCTGAAGCAAATGAAATAAATGGAATTGATATATATTATAAAAAGTAATATAATAGTGAAACAAAAAACCTGCACATAACAGGATTGTATATGCCATTTACCCTAAATTGATTAGCAGTATAATCCCGTTTGAAATATCCAGCGTCTGTATTTCCAGTCTAGGCGTGTTATCGTTTGTTCTTTCAAGTATATGGACGCGGACATTTTTCACTTCCCCAGGGGCCATCGGAAAGTAATTGTCAGTGCAGAGAATCTTCATGTTACTCTCAATTTCAAGCTGGCGGATAACGCAATCCGCTTCGATGTCAAGTTCCCATTCGTTACTGGACTTATTTTTTAGCGAGACTCTTACAGGCGTTTCGCACTGGACAAATTCACCAAACGGACACAGGAACAGAATGTCCTCATAAATAATTTTCCCGCGCCTGTCGCGCAGACGCAGGAAGAAAACTTCTTTTGTGCGATCGATGACTGATTGGTATAACGTGCTTGAGGAGAAAACTTTCCTGCTCTCCCCGTCTGAAAGAAAAACATCCGTTTGTACGCGATCAAGTTCACGCCCGTCTGTGTACAGGTGCAACAGTTCAGCTGTTCCTGAAAACTCATTCCCGCTTTGATTTGACACCGCTATATAGATTTCCTCCCCGTCACGGAAAACACCCGCCGCTACAGCGCTGTTCAGGCGCAGGACTGTATAGTAGCTCATCAGGGGATAGCCGCCGTAATCGACACAGCCAAACTGAAACAGGGGGCCTCCCTTGTTGAACGACCAGTAAATGACGCCGCTATTGGACGGGCTTCGAAGACGGAACTGCCTCAGCGCGTTGTAATCCGCCATTGCCTGCTCCAGTTCCAGTGTGTGCAGATAACGGCGCAACGATGGATTTGTTCCGTGCTGTCTGCCGCTGTACGCAAGCCTCCCGATCCGTGGACGGGATGTGATCTGCGTCCATCGGTCAATCCAGCCCTTCCCCTGAAAATCATCCACACGTAAACCCATATACTTTTCCAGTGTTTCAGGGCGTGAATAGCTTTCCTGAGACCAGCATGTCTCCGAAACAAAAAGCGGGTCTTTAAACGCGTTGAAGTAATTGCCCCAGTTGTGGCTGTCTCCCTCCACTGGGGAATGACAGCTAACGCCTCCGTGCGGCGAGTTTAGTACATACGGAATTTCAGGGCAAAGTTCCCTCGCAAGGGACGGAAGGCTCTCGGTGAAAAGAGTTTCACCGTAGAAACGATCAATCCTTTCCTGCCAGCCGTATTCTTCCCAGCCTTCAATTTGCTCATTGCCGCCGCAAACAACACATAACGAGACATGCTGACGCGCCCGTTTTAGCATTTCCCGGCACTCTTCTTCATATTCGCTTACAAATTCATCGTCATAATCAGGGTAGACGTTACTGTGCAAGAACCCCTCCGTCCACAGCATGATCCCCAGTTTGTTGCAGGCGTCTAAAAATAAATCCTCAGGCGGCATACCGCCTCCCCAAACGCGAATCAGGTTCGTCCTTGAGTTTTCCAGCAGGCGGAACATACGCTCGTTTTCTTCGGGCGTGCCGTACACCTTTATATAATCCAGCGGGATTGTATTTTGCCCGCGTATATAAATACGCTTGCCGTTGACTGAAAAATGGAATGTGTTCCGCCCGTTCACCAGTTTCCTGACAAGTTCAACCGTTTTTATGCCGATGTTTTTTTCTATCGTTTGTATACAGTGTCCGCCGTAATTCAGCTCTATGCTCAAAAGGTACAAAAACGGTTTTCCGTAACCCAGGGGATACCAAAGTTCGGGGTTGTTAATCGCAACAGGAAGCGTCAGCTTGCCGTCTTTTACTTCTCCGCTTAAAACGGCAACCTCTTGTGCTATCTGCGGGTTTGTGATAACGGCGCGTATGGCGCAGGGTCCATCCGTTTCGATTTTCAGCTCACAGCGGGCTTGTGCGCCCTCTATCGACAATGTGCGGAATACCCAGTCCGTCACGCGCGCTTCACCGTACCACGCAAGTTCAACCGGACGATTGATACCGATACCGAGAACGCCTGTTCCCAGATTCAACAAACTGCTGTTGGTAAAAAAACTGCGCTGATACCGGCGTATCAGGGACTTGCCCATAAGTCCTTCAATAGCATCGGAGTCGTGTCCAAGACAGCTTGAGTCTTTCAGCTTCTCCGTTACCATACAGTGATGGGCTTTTACGCGGATATCCAGTTGATTGTCATTTGCGCGTAACAGAGCGGAATCAAGGGGAAACTCATATTGACGGTAATTGTTTCGCGTTTCTCCGACAAGTACGCCGTTCAGCCACACTTCGCTATAGGTGTCAACGCCGTTTACACGCAGGAACCATCTGCGCTCTGAGGGCGTTTCGTCAATACTAAAAGTTTTACTGTAAAGCCAGTCGCTCCTCGCGACCCACGCGCTGTCAAAAGCCGCTTTAGTGCTTGCGTATGGATTTTCCAGCTTTCCCGATGAGACAAGATCGTACTGTACCGCGCCCGGTACTGTAGCCTGAATAAATTCAAGAGAGTTTTTTTCAGGGTAGATGCGATCTGGAAATTCAACAGGGTATTGGGCAACCTTCCAGTTATCGCAAAGTGGAAGTATTCCTGTCTCTTTCATAATATCTCTCATTCATGTTTTTGTATAAACATCCCGCGCGTCAACCTGATTTCGCAATGGCAAACCCTCACGGAACAGGCGGATATTGTCGCGGATAATATCGACGCAGTTAGCGGGCATATCCGGCATTTCAGGCGTGCAGTGAGGGGTGATGATCATATTGGGTAAATCCCAAAGAGGGCTGTCGTCTGCAAGCGGCTCCGTCTCAAAAACATCGCTGCCCGCGCCGGCAATGATGCCGTCCCTTAACGCTTCAGCTAACGCCTTCTCATCTATGATAGAGCCGCGTGACATGTTGATTAACAGCGCGTCTTTTTTCATTATCGATAACGCGCGTTTGTCGATCAGGTGAAATGTCGCGTCAGAAAGGCGCACTGTCAAAACGACAACATCGCTTTCCTTCAGCAATTCGTCTATGCCCTCCCCCCTGGACGCGTCATAAACCTTGTCAAAATTGGAAGGCGGCGCGGGGAAAGAGCGTCCGTAAGCCGACACCTTCATCCCGAAAGTTTTAGCGCGGACGGCAACTTCCCGCCCTGAATAACCCAGGCCGATAATCCCCATTGTCTTACCGTAAAGACCGCGGCTGTCGTTGTAGATATTTTTCCAGATATGACCACGCTGCTGTTCTTCCACCAGCCGGGAATTATAGACAAGCGAAAGGAGTAAATAAAACACATGCTCGGCAAGTACAGGCGCCGAACGCCCGGCGGAACCTGTCAGGATAATGCCGCGCTTGAAAACTTCAGGTTTGGAGGAATTGTTTATACCTGAATGGTTGCAGTGGATCCATCTCAATTTTTTCCCTTCCGAGAGGATTGTGTCGTCGATGTCGCCGTCAAGAATGGCGATTTCAGCTTCCCGAAGGGCAGAGGTAATGCCATCTGTATCGCGTGGGCTGCACCGGATGATTTTCGCGGGACGCAAAGCCTCCTCAATTTTATCCCAATAATGCCCCGTGTAGCCTACCGTAACAAGCGCTGTGGAAAAATTTCCTGTGTCACCCATAAAATTATCATCTACTTTTCGAATAGAAAAAACAAGGTAATTTTGGAAAACCGGTTTTCTTCCGCTTGACAATAAATTCAAAATATGGAATTATTAACATAGTATTCATATATGTATATATTATTATACAGGAGGAAATTATGGCACGCGTAGACAAAATTACGGACCTTATCGGAAACACACCCCTGGTAAGGCTCAACAAAATCAACGACAGCGGGGCAACGGTTTATGTAAAACTGGAATTTTTTAACCCGCTGCACAGCGTCAAGGATCGTATCGCGCTGGCGATGATCGAAGCCGCGGAAAAAGACGGCAAATTGAAAAAGGGCACGGTAATTATCGAGCCGACAAGCGGTAACACAGGAATCGGGCTTGCCTATGTCGCGGCTGTTAAGGGTTACAGGATAATCCTTACCATGCCGGAAACGATGAGCATTGAACGGCGCAAGCTGTTTAAAGCGCTCGGCGCGGAATGTGAACTGACGGAAGGGGCAAAGGGCATGAAGGGGGCGATAGCGAAAGCTGAGGAGATTGCCGCTTCTCTTCCCAACTCGTTCATACCCCAGCAGTTCAACAATCCGGCAAATCCCCTGGTGCATGAAAAAACCACCGGACCTGAAATCTGGAACGACACTGAAGGGCAGGTTGATATTCTTGTCGGCGGGGTTGGAACAGGCGGGACAGTGACAGGCGCGGGAAGATACCTCAAGTCGAAAAAGCCAAGCGTCAAAATTGTCGCGATAGAACCTTCGGCGTCGCCGGTCCTTTCAGGCGGTAACCCCAGCCCCCATAAAATTCAGGGCATTGGCGCGGGGTTCGTACCCGCGATTTACGACCCGTCGGTGATCGACGAAATCTACCACACCGATGATGTAAAAGCCGGAGAAGCGGCGCGCCGCCTCGCGAAAGAGGAAGGAATCTTTGTCGGTATTTCGTCCGGCTCCGCCCTCGAAGCCGCGCTGACAATAGCCAAACGCCCTGAGAACAACGGCAAGACCATAGTCGCCGTCCTACCCGATACCGGAGAGCGTTATCTGTCAACCTGGCTTTGGGACAATTGATCAACTCAAAAGAATTTTACCACGAACCGACGCGAACCTGTAATCAGATATCTTCTGTTCGTGAAAGTTCGTGGTAAAAAACACACCGCCCTTATGAAAACGCAAAATATTCATGAGCTTCTTGAGCGGACTAAATCAGTAACTGATAACGCCTAGCCCTGGTGGTTTTGGCTTTTATCCGCGGTTTTGGGCGCGGCAGGCTTTTTAGGCGCAGCAGGTTTTTTAGGCGCAGCAGGTTTTTTAGGCGCGGTTTTTTTAGGAGCTTCTTTTTCAACGGTGTCATCCACGATTGTGGCAACAGGCGCGTTTTTGACAATAGAAGCTATTCCTTTCAACGCCGATTTCTTATCGGGATAGCTCTCGCCAACGGCGATTATTTCACCATTGGCGGCTTTCAGGTTAAAACGAAACTGATTCGCCTTGTCCTTATAAACGGTAAATTTTGCAGGCATAATATTCTCCTTGGTAAATAATTTTTTCAAGAATAACATGATTTATCGAAAATGACAAGTCCGAAATATGGCGTCAAAACTCACGTTTCCTGTAAAACGAGAACGACAGGCTGTATGAAGTAAACACAACAAGGAGCAACGCCAAAACAACGCACGCGATGAACCAAAAGCTGTTCATGGTATTGAAAAAACCAAAAACACGGTTGAAAGCCTCGCTGTCCTCCGCCAAGGAGTAAAAAACGCCGAAACCGGCCATTACAACCACAAACGGAATCATGCTGAAAAACTTCGCCTTTGAGTAGCCTAATTTGAAATATAACGGCAGTTGTACCGCCTGTATAACGAGAAACATAGCGGCAAAAACAATAGACGCCAACAGCGTTTCGACAGCCGTCTCTATGAAACCGGAAGTCCTTGTTACAAGTATGCCAATCACCGCGAGAACTAACGACAGGAGTACTGTGCATAAATTCAATGTAAGGGTAAATAAATACCGCCCCAACACTACATTTTTCCTGCTGAGGGAAAGTGTCGCGTAGAGCGTATCCATACCGTTTTTTTCACCCAAGGCGAATGGATATCCCACAAACATACTTCCCATCGCGATGATGAAGCCCACACCTATGCTGGACGCGGGGCCGCTGGATGAGATTATAAGAAATAGAGCGACAATCCCGTAGATCATCAGGTTCTTCACCGTAAAATACGGCTTTATGGTGATAAAGTCCAGCCGGACGAACGCTTTTAGCTTATTCATGGATTTTTTCTCCCTTATTCATAAATATTATGATTTCATCTAAATCGATTCTCTCGGTCAGAACGTTTTTCGGCAGTTTGCCGGAATTTGCGGTTTCGACCATGCCCTCAAAGCCGGTGCCGTGTTCCCGATACCCTATGACGAATTTTTTCTGCTCCTCGCTTAAATCCCGCAAGCCGCCTGCTACGCGGGCGTATTTTTCAAGCAAATCGTCTTTCGCGCCTGTAAAAACAATGCTGCCGTTCAGAATGAACGTGATGTAATCGGCGGTTTTTTCAAGGTCTGACGTGATGTGCGTGGAAAACAGGACGCTCTTGTTTTCGTCCGACACGAACTCCCTGAGCAGATCACAGATTTCGTCGCGGGCCACAGGGTCGAGGCCGCTTGTCGGCTCGTCAAGAATCAAAAGTTTGGCGTTATGTGAAAGCGCGGCGGCGATTTGAAGTTTTACCTTCATGCCGCGTGACAGTTCCCTGACTTTCTTTTTGGAGTCAATGCCGAACCGTTTCAGGTAATCCGCGAACAATCCCCTGTCCCATTGTTTATAGAACGGGGACACGGCTTTTTCAACATCGTAAACCTTCCAATCGTCAACGTACATCGGGGTGTCCATCACAACTCCGATTTCCTCATTACAAGCGGGGTCTTTGCCGCGTCCGAATATTTTCACACTGCCGGAATCGGCTTGTATGACGCTTAGAATCAGCTTGATGGTTGTCGTTTTACCCGCGCCGTTAGGCCCGATAAAACCCATAATATAGCCGCCCGGCACGTCAAAGTCCACGCCGTTTAATAAAAATGAACCGTAGCTTTTGCAAAGCCCGCGTACCTCCAGGGTATTATTCATAGTCAGCCTCCCACAATAGGTTTATTCTTTCGATAACTTCATCTTTTGCTATGCCTTCCGATTTTGCGGCGGTAATCGCGGCGCTCAATCCATCCTCAATTTTGTGCATGGCGTTTTCCCTTGCAAGCTCCGTATTGAGAGGCAGGACAAAACAGCCCTTGCCCTGTATGTTCACAACGAAACCCTCCTGCTCCAAATCATTGTAAACACGTGTTGTTGTGATAACGCTGATTTTCAGATCCCGCGCAAGTTGACGGATTGACGGGAGAATATCGTCTTCCCGCAATTCGCCGGAAAAAATCGCCGCTTTTATCTGCTCCTTTATCTGCCCGTAGATCGGTATACCGGAACGGTTTGACACAATGATTTTCAAAATTCATCTCCCTGATAATATCACTATATACAGTATAAACAGCAATATCATATTGTCAATAGAAAAATTAGGTTTTTACTCTTGACAACATGATATTGTATAAATCAGTATTTCCTTATATATTTTTATAATCATATTGACAAAATATGAAAAGTTAGACAATTTATTTCATAGTAAACATATATGTTTACACAAACTTTAATTTTTGAGAAGGAAAAAACTATGTCTACAGAACTTAACGCGCTGAATAAAGCGCAAGCCTACCAACTGGCGGATATAACCAAAACCCCGCCGCAATTCGGCGCGATTACCCCGCGCTGGCTTACCCGTTTCCTCGAATTCAAGGGGCTTGAAGCGGGTATATACCGTGTAAACAGAGTGGTCGAGGGAGAAACGCCGCTTGACGTTTTATGCTCATCGGAAAAAAAGAGCGCGGAAATTCCCGAAGGATTCGTGGAGTATCAGCAGAAACCGAGGGAGTACGTCCTCAACTCGATCTCCACAATAATTAATGTCGATACCGCCGTGACGGATGTTTTTTCTTCTCCTTACGATCAGACAAAGGAACAGCTTCATCTTGCTATCGAAAGCCTGCGCGAACGGCAGGAAAGCCAGCTCATCAATAACGATGATTACGGACTTCTTAAAAATATCGCCGACAGTCAGCGCGTAACGCCGAGGAACTCAGGCGGTTCCCCGATGCCCGACGATTTGGACGAACTCCTCTCCAAAGTGTGGAAAGATCCGTCTTTCTTTTTGGCGCACCCAAGAGCCGTTGCCGCCTTTCAGCGCGAATGTACACGCCGCGGCGTCCCGCCCAATACTGTTAATATTTTTGGCGGCACGTTCATTCTGTGGCGCGGCATACCCATTGTCCCGACCGACAAGCTGATGGTGGACGGACTTAAAAACCCCAAGAGCAAGAGCGGCAAAACAAATATTCTGCTTGTACGCACAGGAGAGGCAAAACGCGGCGTTGTCGGTTTGCACCAGACAGGTTTGCAAAACGAACAGGCAAGGGGGCTTTCCGTGCGCTTCAGGGGGGTGGATAACAAGGGACTTGCGTCATACCTGTTGTCCCTGTACTGCTCCGCCGCGATTCTCGCGGACGACGCGATTGCCGTGCTTGAAGACGTGGAAGTGGGCAACTACTATGATTACACCTAACGTCGTTAGCGGTGCAAACATCGCCAGCGGGTACGGGTTACCCTCACCGGAAGAACTGGAAAAGTGGGCGCTGTCTTACTTCCCCGAATTTAACGACCCCCGCGCCGCATATTCACCCGTTGTCGAGTCTTCCAAAGGCGCGGAAGGCGGCGGCATCAAGGCCGGCAGTTTCGATGTAAACCGCATACGCGCTGATTTTCCCATCCTGAACGAAAGGGTATCAGGCGGCAAACAGCTCATCTGGCTTGACAACGGCGCGACCACGCAGAAGCCGAGGCAGGTAATAAAGCGCGTATCGTATTACTACGAGCACGAAAACTCCAATGTCCACCGCGGCGCACATGAACTTGCTGCGCGTTCTACAGACGCGTACGAGGCGGCGCGGCAGACGACGGCGAACTTTTTGGGCGCTCCCTCAAAAGACAACATCGTATTTGTGCGCGGAACAACGGAAGGCATAAACCTCGTGGCGAACAGTTATGTGAAACCCCTGCTCTCCCACGGCGATGAAATAATACTGACCCTTTTGGAACATCACGCGAACATAGTGCCGTGGCAGTTAATAGCGCAGGAAACAGGCGCGCTTATCAAGGTCGCTCCTGTTGACAGGACGGGGCAGATTATTCTGTCCGAGTATCAAAATCTGTTCACACCCAGGACTAAATTTGTTTCCATAACGCACGTTTCAAACGCGCTGGGGACAATTACGCCGGTTCACGAGATGGTGCAGATAGCGCACCGTTATGGAGTGAAGATACTCGTAGACGGAGCGCAGTCTGTGGCGCATACGCCTCTTAATGTCAGCGAACTGGACGCGGATTTCTTCGTTTTTTCGGGGCACAAAATATTCGCGCCGACAGGCATTGGCGCTGTGTACGGCAAGACTGACGTTCTGGAAGAGGGAAAACCGTATCAGGGCGGCGGCAACATGATAAAGGACGTAACCTTTGAGCGTACTGTTTACAATCCTCCTCCAAGCAAGTTTGAAGCTGGAACAGGAAACATCGCCGACGCTGTAGGACTGGGCGCGGCTCTTGATTACGTTACAGGAATAGGGCTGCCGGCTATAAGCGCGTACGAGCATGAACTCCTGGATTACGCCACGAGCGAACTGAGCCGCATTAATGGATTGCGTCTTATCGGGACCGCGAAAGAAAAGGCAAGCGTGCTTTCCTTCATACTGGACGGAGTAAGCGTTGAAGAGGTTGGCAAGCATCTTTCCAGCCACGGCATCGCCGTCCGCGCGGGACACCATTGCGCACAGCCGATTTTGCGATACTTTGGACTGGAAGCTACGGTGCGCCCGACAATTGCGTTTTACAACACGGCCGGCGAAATAGACAAACTGGTAAGCGCGGTTTGGGAACTTGCGCGGTGAGGAATGTATGCGGCAAATTGACACTGAAATAGAACGGGTTGCCGACGCCCTGTTAGGCGACTTTGACAGAAAACTGGACGATGTATCCAAACAGCCGGTCAGGTCGGTGGTAATAGAAATGATCGGGCGGCTACAGCACATCCTGTTTCCCGGAGTCTTTGAAAACATACAGCACGCGTTAAGCGGCTCCCTGAAAAACAAGTTAAGCGTCATGCTGGAAGAAGTTTCGTATAACCTTGCCGCCCAGACAAAATTGGCGTTGCGTTATGATCTTCAGTATAAGGACAGCCCCCATGAAAAAGTTGAAGAAGCGGCTTTGGATATAACGCATCGCTTTATCTCAAGAATACCGGTCATCAAGGAATTTCTGGAAACAGATGTTGAAGCTGCTTACAACGGAGACCCCGCAGCGTACAGTAAGGCGGAAATCATTATATCATATCCGGGTATTTACGCCGGAATGGTTTACAGAATAGCGCACGAACTTTATCTTTTATCCGTGCCGCTGATACCAAGAATAATGAGCGAGTACGCCCACAGCGTTACAGGCATCGACATTCATCCGGGAGCCGTTATTGGAAAATATTTTTTTATGGATCACGGCACGGGCATTGTGATAGGTGAAACTACCGTAATAGGCGACAATGTGAAATTGTACCAGGGCGTCACTCTCGGCGCACTGTCTACAAAGGGGGGGCAAAGCATTAAGGGCGTTAAGCGTCATCCTACCATAAGTGACAATGTTACCGTGTACTCCGGCGCCTCAATTTTGGGCGGGGACACAATTATCGGCGAAGGAGTTATCATTGGCGGCAATGCCTTTGTGGTGAAGTCAGTTCCCGAAAATACCCGCGTAAGCGTAAAAAATCCCGAATTACAGTATAAAAACAGCAGTAATATTTCCGCGCACATCGAGCTGGATCAAATGAAATTCTGGCATTACGAAATTTAATAAGGAGGGGGTATGGACATAAGCACTATCTGCGTACACGGCTGCGACAAGCGCTACGATTCAACGGGCGCGGTAGCCGTTCCTATTTTTGCGTCCGCGACTTTTGCCCATCCGGGCGTTGGAAAAAGTACGGGCTTTGATTACACACGATCTCAAAACCCCACAAACGAGTATCTTGAACACACGGTTGCCGCGCTGGAAGGCGGCTCGCACGCTGTAGCGTTCTCTTCCGGCATGGCGGCTTTTACCGCGTTGATGGAACTGTTCGCCCCTGGTGACCATATCATAGCCTCCGACGACCTTTACGGCGGAACTTTCCGCCTTTTTTTTCATATTTCGCAAAAAAACGGCATCAAGGTTTCCTACGCCAACACACTGGAAGAAATCGAAAGGGAAATCACACCTTCAACAAAAGCCGTATTTATCGAAACGCCCACCAATCCCCTGATGCACGTAACGGACATCGCGGCTGTAGCGCAAGTTACGCGAAAACAGAAGCTGCTGCTGGTAGTAGACAACACATTCCTTACGCCGTATTTTCAAAGGCCGCTTTCTCTGGGAGCCGACATAGTCATGCACAGCGGTACAAAATATCTTGGCGGGCACAACGACACGCTTTCAGGAATGTTAGTTGTAAAAGACTTCATCCTCAATGACAGCCTGCGTTTTATCGCAAAAACAACAGGCGCATGCCTTTCGCCGTTTGACAGTTTTCTGATAATCCGTGGAATTAAAACACTCGCAATTCGCATGGAACGCCAGCAGGAAACGGCAATGTCAATCGCGCGCTGGCTTACCGCCCAGACGGCGGTAAAAACTGTCTACTACATAGGTTTGCCGGACCATCCCGGTTATGAAATTTCACGCCGTCAGGCAAGCGGTTTCGGCGCAATGATTTCCTTCTCCGTACGTGACGCGCAAACGGCGGTAAAGATACTTGAAAGCGTGAAAATTATCAAATACGCCGAAAGTCTGGGCGGAGTTGAAAGCCTTATCACATACCCGATGCTTCAAACGCACGCCGATATGCCTGAAAGCGAGCGCAACGCACGTGGAATAGACGCGTGTTTCCTTCGCCTTTCCGTCGGGCTTGAAGCGGCTGACGATTTAATCGGGGACTTGAAACAGGCAATGGCATGAAGTACGACTTCGACCGTGTGATAGAAAGGCGCGGCACTTACAGCATAAAATACGACCCCGCTTCACGCGGAAAGCCGGATGACGTACTGCCCATGTGGGTTGCAGATATGGACTTCGCGACTCCCCCCTGCGTAACAAACGCGCTTGTCTCCCACGCCAAACACGGAATTTTCGGTTACTCTGAGCCGGATGATGAGTATTTTTCCGTTATATGCAACTGGTTTGAAAAACGCTTTAACTGGATTGTTGAAAGGGAATGGCTTATCATTACTCCCGGCGTGGTAAACGCCCTGTATATAGCGGTACGCGCATTGACTGAACCAACAGACAGTATCGTTATACAACAGCCAGTCTACTACCCTTTTGAATCTTCGGTAAGGCAGACGGGGCGGAAATTGATTGTCAGCGAACTTTCGTATAACGGCGGGCGCTACAGTGTAGATTTTGATGATTTTGAAGATAAAATAAAAGACGCTAAACTTTTCATCCTGTGCAATCCTCACAATCCCGTAGGACGCGTATGGACAAAAGATGAACTTGTCCACATGGGCGAGATTTGCCTGCGCTATGGGGTAACTGTTATCGCCGACGAGATTCATCAGGATTTTATTTTCCCAGGACATAGACATCATATATTCGCCGCCCTAGACCCGCGTTTTGCCGAAACAACCGTTACCTGCACATCTCCTTCAAAAACTTTCAACCTTGCCGGGCTGTTAAACTCGAATATTTTTATCTCTAATGAAATTCTGCGCGGAAAATTCAAACAGGAGTACGCAAGGTGCGGTTTAAGCCAGCCGTGCGTTATGGGACTTGCGGCATGCAAGGCGGCGTATCAAGGCGGAGAAGATTGGCTGGAAGAACTTATCATCTACCTTTCCGGTAATATGTCGCTTATAAAAGAATATTTGCAAGCCTACACACCTAAAATAAAACTTGTTGAACCGCAAGGAACGTACCTTGCGTGGCTGGACTGCCGGGAGTTCGGTCTTTCCCCACAGGAACTGGATAATCTGATAACGCAAAAGTGCAAATTGTGGCTGAGTAACGGTCATTCATTCGGCAAGGGCGGAGATGGTTTTCTGCGCTTGAACGCGGCCTGTCCGCGTTCAGTTCTGCGTAACGCGCTTGAGCGGCTGAAAACGGAATTCCGATTATAAATCCAAGGAGTATAAGTTGTTATTTCTATCTGGTGAACTTGAAACAAACATACGAAGTGCGGGAGAAGCCTCTTACCCCGATGAATGTTGCGGCATTCTTATGGGCGATATTGACAATGATGGAAACAAAATTGTCAAACGCACGGAAGCAATCAACAACGCGGGGGAAGCCGGTGAGAGGCACCATCGTTTTCTCATAACGCCTGAGGATATGCTTCACGCGGAACAGACCGCAAGGGCTGCGAAAATGGAAGTTATCGGATTTTATCACTCGCACCCCGACTGCCCGGCTGCTGCGTCTGATTACGACAGAGACCACGCGCTTCCGTTTTATTCATACGCGATTGTTTCCGTGGAAAAGGGCAAGTCGAAAGAACTTTTAAGTTGGGAGCTTTCTCTGGACAGAACGGTATTTTCACCGGAAAAAATAATTAAGGAGGACGCATAATGGTCAAAGTAATCATTCCCTACGCGCTTCGGGCATTTACCGGACGCAGCGCGGAGGTGGAAGTAAAGGGAAGCACGGCAGGAGAGGTGATTAAAGCCCTCGCGGACGTATATCCCGATCTAAAAGCGCATTTATTCGCGGATGACGGGCAGCTTCGCAGTTTTATTAACCTATTTGTAGGCGGAGTTAACATTAACAACATGCAGGGACTGGACACTCCTGTCCCGGACAATGGCGAAGTGATGGTCGTTCCCGCCATAGCCGGCGGTTCGAACGCTGCCGTGAGGGGTATACGCCGGTTTCGGGGCTGGCTATGACGCTTACCAATGAAGAGATTGCCCGCTACAGCCGTCATCTGCTGCTGCCGGAAATCGGCGTTGAGGGGCAGGAAAAATTAAAAGCCGCGAAAGTCCTTATTGTGGGAACAGGCGGCCTTGGCGCGCCCCTTGCGCTGTATCTCGCCGCGGCAGGAGTGGGAACCATCGGTCTTGTAGATTTCGATGTAGTAGACGAATCGAATTTACAGCGGCAGATAATTCACAGCACGCGCGATGTGGGAAGGCCGAAGGTAGCCTCCGCGAAGGACAGAATCAAGGGCATAAACCCGCTGGTGAATGTAGTTACGCATAACGCAATGCTCACCAGCCAGAACGCGTTAGAGATTTTCGCCGATTACGACATCGTGGCGGACGGGACCGACAACTTTCAAACGCGCTACCTTGTAAACGACGCCTGTGTTTTTTTGGGCAAGATCAACATTTACGGCTCGGTGTTTCAGTTTGAGGGACAGGCAAGCGTCTTTGGCGCGAAGGACGGACCCTGCTACCGCTGCCTCTACCCTTCCCCGCCGCCTCCCGGACTTGTCCCTTCATGCGCGGAAGGCGGCGTAATGGGAGTCCTTCCCGGCATCATTGGAACAATACAGGCTGCCGAAACCATAAAACATATCGTAGGAGGCGCGAAACCTCTTGTCGGGCGCTTGTTGATTTTTGACGCATGGCGCATGACGTTCCGCGAACTAAAACTTGAAAAAAATCCCGGCTGTCCCGTATGCGGAAAAAATCCCTCAATCCGCGAGCTTATAGATTATGAGCAATTCTGTGGTTTGAAAAAATCCCCCGACAGCAAACCAATCGACACCATCACCGCCCTTGATTTAAAAAAACGCCTTGATAACGGAGAACGTATTCAATTAATAGACATCCGCGAACCGCACGAACGCTCCATTGTAAAATTCCCCGGCGCCCTCATCATGCCGCTCGGCCAGCTTGTGCGCCGCATGGACGAACTTGACCCAACGGCGGACGCGGTATTCCTGTGCAAAATAGGCCAGCGCAGTATTCTTGGAATAAGGGCGCTCCAGGAAGCCGGTTACAAAGGTAAACTCCTTAATCTGAAAGACGGTCTTAACGCATGGTCGCGCGACGTAGACAACACCATGCCCATTTATTAAACCACTAACGTTTAAAATGGCAATAAGTATTGATTTAAAAAGAGAAAATATTTATGAAAAGGTTGTTTTTCTTGCTTTTATTTATTTTCGTTTCTGTATTTGTTTTTGCACAAAGTTTTATAAGTCATTATATTTCATATTTAGGAAAACCAGTTCCAAATGGATTTAGTCGTATTAGTGAAACAACATATACAAGTAATGACATTATTTTAAATGCTGAAAATGGTACAGTTATATCCAGTGGCTGGGCTGAAGAGTATAGCAGTATTAGTGAAGCGGATTTATATTATGTTGGTTATTGTAATATTTTTACGAATAGTAATTGGACATCTTTTCAAAGTGACTTATATTGTGATGTATATAAGTATTCCGATATTTATGTCGTATGCTGTAAACCACAATTAAGAATAGATGGTGTTTTCGTAATAACATTATCATTTTATCTAGAAGAATATTATGATACACTTTTATAGATGCATGAAATGTTGATGAAACAATAACCATTTATGCTATCGCTTTCGCGGGACATTTTTTTCTGCAATTTCCGCATAATATACATTCTGTTGATAATACTTTTTGCCCATTCATTATGTATTTTTTTACATCTATGTCCATTGGACATACTTCATTGCATTTCCCACATTCAATACATTTGTTTCCACTGGGTTTTATTTTTACCAATGAAATACGGGTCTGTAATTTCATTACCAGTGAGACTGGGCAAAATATTTTACAGAAAGCCCTTCTCTTTTTGAATATAAAAGCCAATACAATTCCAATAATGTAATACACTAAATTTCCGGCAAGAAACCAAATGAATTGATCAATCTTATGGGTTTCTATAAACGCGCCGTCGGTAGGAGAAAATATATGCTTGCCGTAATAATCATATCCGGTTTGAATAAATATGAAAGGAATTAATAACGAAATTACCAGAATTGGTATTCTTATAAATGTGTACTTTTTTGGTACAATCTTATTTTCTTTTATGGGCAGCCATTCGAGCAATGCCGCCGTATAGCAAGCCCAACCGCAAAATCCCCTTCCCCAAATAAGCGGACCTAATATCTTTGCTATAACATAATGTATTAAAACACGAGTAAATATTCCGGTATTAATAAAATACGCGATATAAAATACCGTTTCTTCTATTTGCATATTTTCATGCTGCATACCTCCAAGAAAAATTAGAAAAACCAG
>JGI24698J34947_10000023_pt1 | contig 40376 bp, 39 predicted proteins | sample TergutMp193P3_FD_34947 | JGI IMG/M metagenome (IMG submission 34947) | reverse complement strand
TTTTTTGCCGTTGTCCGCGAAAGCCTATCCATGCTTTCCCCTATCAGTTTATCAATATTTTTCGCTACCGTTTGATAGAGCCGTTCCATTTCTTCCGGTGGAGAAAGCGGGTTTATAAACAATTCGTAGATTTCTATATTCAGAGCATTTGCCATGCGTTCTACCAAATCCAAAGTGGGGTAATTTCGGGCAGTTTCGATTGTGGCAATGTGGTGGACAGACACATTGACCATTTCAGCCAGTTTTGCCTGAGAGAAACCGCAATTCCGGCGTTTTTTCTTCAAATTGTGGGCGAAAATATCCCGAAGATTGGTCATTATATTACTTTCTACATCATAATAAAACCTTTAACCTGCTTTACAATTGATAAATAATATCATATGATGAAACGGTAACAATCACCGCGACACCCAAGGACGGCTACAGATTCAAGCAATGGGATGTTAGCGGTATAACACTTTTACCCAATGCGACAACAAATCCCGCGACGTTCAAAATGCCGGATAGCGTTATCACCATCGAGGCAGTATTTGAACCAGTACCGGCAAATACGCCTAACCTTTCTCTGTTACCGGTTACTTTCACTGATGTTACGTTTGGGTACACGCAACCAGCGGCTAAAACCGTCACTATTGAAAACACAGGTGACACGGCGGCAACGGTTACCATCACTGTTAGCGACGCTACCTCTTCATTTACTTTTGGCGATTATAGCTCCATCACAACCATCGCGGCGTACAGTGAGGAAACCTTTACGGTACAGCCAAAAGCGGGTCTCAACGCCGGTATCCACACCGCCGTAATCACGGCAACCTATACCAGTGGCGTTGTAACGACACCAATAACCGCGACAGCCAATCTATCTTTTACAGTCGAGAAGGACACCCCCAACGCCGCCACTGTCACAGCCAACTACGATATCAGTAACAACTTGATTCAGACGGCGAATAACATCACGGCGGTGACTGTCACCCCCAAAACGGGTGCGGGAGCAGGAGCAGTAACGGCGATCTATTACGAAGGGGCTGGCGGAACAACCCATGCGAAAAGCACAACACGGCCTACGACCGCCGGAAAGTACCTCGTTACCTTTAACGTTGCCGAGGCGACGAACTGGAACGCGGCAAGCGACTTGCCCGCAGGAACGCTTACGATAACCCTTGCGACACTGACCGGAAACGTTAGCATAACAAACACGGGCACTATTTATGTCGGGACTGCGCTTAACGCCTCGTACACCGGCGGGAGCGAATCTGTTACTTACACGTGGCACAAAGACGGCGCGGCCACTGCCATCGCGACCGGCGCAACCTACACCCCGACAGAAGCAGGGACGTACACCGTCACCGTAAGCGCGACGGGTTACGCGAGTAAAAGCGCCTCAGTCACGGTCAACGCCATCACCTTGTCCAGCATTACCATTACCGGGCCGACAAAAACCACTTATACCATCGGTGAGACATATAGCACGAATGGATTGGTTGTAACCGCTCATTACAACAACGGTACAACAGCGCCTATTGCTTCCGGTTTCACACTCACTCCAGAAACCGTTAGCACCGCCTCGGCGGGGAACCATACGGTTACCGTGACCTATCAAGGCCATACCGCGACGTTCACTGTAATGGTCTCCACGTATGCGCTGGCCATCCCGCCGGGCGCAACGGTGATTTACGTCGCGAACTCTGTCGGCGGCGGCGGTGAGCCGACATCTGTGCTCTGGACTACTGCCGTCTTGACAGTCAACGGGGCCTCATCCGGCGCCAACTTCGCGATAATCGTTGTCCAGGACATCAGCATAGCTGGAACAACCAGTGAAACCTTCACTAAAGCCAACCTCAACCTCTACCTTGCCGGGCAGACCGGGAATGAAACCATTGAACTAACAGGAACCGGCAGACTGCTCTACATCGGCGCGGGCCAGTCCGTGACCCTGGACGGCCTCACCCTTCAAGGAAACCCAAGCAATAATGTCTCGTTCGTCACCATCAACGGAGCAAGCGGCACCGGAACCGCTGCGTTCACCATGAACAGCGGCACGATAACGGGCAATATAGGCGGCAATAGCAGCGGCGGCGGAGTGTTTGTTTTCCAGGGCGCCTTCACCATGAAAGGCGGCTCGATTACGGGCAACACCGCCAGTGACGGTGGCGGGGTGAGGTTAAGCAACGACAGCACCTTCATCATGTCAGGCGGCTCGATTACGGACAATACTGCCAGCGGCAGCGCCGGCAGCAGCAGCGGCAGCGGCGGCGGAGTCAACCTCTACGGCAGCAGCGCTGTATTCACCATGACTGGCGGCGTGATCTCGGGCAATAAAGCCCTCGGCTCCGGCAGCAACAACGGCGGCGGCGGGGTAGATGCGACAGGCGGCAGCAGCTTCCGCATCTCAAACGGCACGATATACGGCAATGAAGCAAGCGTCGCTGAAGCCCTGCGGAACACCGCATCTCAAGGCGCGGCGTTGTATACCGAAGGCACCGCAGAACACGGCACCTTCGCAGACCCCAGCAATGTCAACAGCCCGTGGACGAGCAAGGGAAACCTCTCCACCACCAACAACACCATCAGGGTGGAGAACGGGGACTTGCAGTAGGGGCCTTAAACGGCGACAAACACTTTTTGGAGAAATGAATGCGTAGATTACTTTGCTGTCTGTTGTTAGTCGGAATTGCCTTGACCGCCCATGCCCAAAGCGCGGATTGGATTGAAGCGTTGCTGTCTCAGGACAGCGTGAATTACGCTGACGCGGGGCAGGTTGCCGGCAACGCGGGAGGAATTGGGAGTGGGAGATGAGGAATGAGGGGAGATATGAATAACGCAAGCGAACTACACGGAAGCGGTCTCCATTTCTTTACGCACCAGCTCGTCAATGATCTGACCAAAACTCTTTTTATCAGCCGCCGCCTTCGACATGATGTATTTAACGGACGGACTGGTCAGCCCCAAAAGACGCAATTCCCGCTGTTCCAGCCAGCCCGTGTGGTTTGGACCCAGCTTGGGAACAGTGCGGGTCAGTTCTTCGTCAAGCGCGTCGTATTCTTCATCAGTCATGTCGGTGTATTCCATTGTTTATTCCTCCAGTTGGTCAATTATACCATTTCGGCAGCCCATTGCGTGAAAAACCTTTATCGCGTCTTCGCCAATGGGATTATAGAATACTTCAACCGGATTACCCGCCCGATTGAAGCCAACAAAGCCAAATTTATTACTATAGCTTTCCAGCAGGCTGTCGCGAATTCTGTTCCGGTAAGCATGGAGGATGTCCTCCCGCGTTACCCCGTGTCTGAACGCCGAAGGCACAAATACAATTTCCGGCTCCATGTTTCTCAGTTTAGCATAAAACCTGGAAATGTGAACTGGGAATATGGAGAGAGGATAGCATGAAAATGAGGAATAGACAATGCGAAAATTGATTTTCAGCCTGATATTGGCCGTCGCCGTTATGTCCGCCCATACCCAAAGCGCGGACTGGATTGAGGCGTTGCTGTCTCAGGACAGCGTAAATTACGCCGACGCGGCCCTGCTCGTGCTGGAAGCTTCCGATACATTGGCCGCTCCCACTGCGGTGGCGGCGTTTACTTACGCAACGGAACGGGGCTGGTTACCACGGAACTCCGGGGCGGATGAGACGGCAAACCTTAGCGGTCTCTCCCTTCTCATCATGGGCGCTTTTGACATTAAAGGCGGGTTATTTTACACCATCACGAAAAGCCCCCACCACGCCTACCGTGAATTGACCTACCGGAACATCATTCAAGGCAGGGCTTATCCGCTTATGCCCGTGTCGGGTGATCTTCTGCTTTTTACCGTGAACAGGGTTCTTGCTATCTATGGAGACTAAAAAAGGTGACTGTCACCTTTTTGATTTTTGGAGGAATAAATGGGTAGAAAAAAGGTAGCTGCTACCTTTTTGTTGATGGCTCTTACTTGCTCTGTCTCTTTCGCCTTCGCTTTTGATTTCGGCCTAATCCTCGACCAAAATGCGGATTACGGCGGTTATGGGGAAGGCGGCAGTTTCGGTTATTCGGGGAGCCTTATCCCGCATTTTTCCGCTTTGTTTGGAGAATCGACCGATCTTTATATTTCTGCGGGTCTCAAGGCTTTTTATTTTGAGAACGACTCGCCAACTTCGTTGGCATGGCGCTTCGTGCCTGAACTTCTGCGGACGGAACTTAAATATTTTACCGGCAACCTTGAGTTTATGGCGGGTCGTATATATCATTCCGATCCTTTGGGTTTCATAGCGGATGGGCTTTTTGACGGCGCAAGGCTGTCAATGGAAGGCGAGGCGGGTACTTTCAGCCTTGGGGCATTTTACACGGGCTTCCTCTACAAAAACAGAGCCAACATCATTATGACAGAGGGAGATCGAGAAATTTATATCCGCGATTTTGACTTTGCCGATTTTACAAACACGTATTTCGCGCCCCGGCGTGTTGTTTCATCTCTTGGGTGGGATCGTTTAGGACTAGCCGGTTCCTTACGGGCAAGCGCCGCCCTGATTGCCCAATTCGATCTTTCCGGGGACACTCCCATGCACAGCCAGTATTTGGCGGCGAAAGTGTCTTATCCGGGTTTATTCGGTTTTGACGCGGGTGGAACTCTGGAACTGATAGAGGAAGAAGGGGATTTGGGGATGGCATTGGCGGCGGAATTGGGGCTTTACTTAACGCCATCAACACAGCTCCCTCAAAGGCTTTCCCTTTTGGGGCGTTATTCCAGCGGGGGTCTTGAGGGGAATCAAATTATTGCTTTTAAGCCTGTAACTACAAAAGCGCAAGGGGAGATATTCAAGGTAGGGCTTTCAGGGATTTCACTTGTTTCTCTGGATTATATCATCCAGCCTATCAGCGCCTTTTCGATGGGGGTTACGTCTACATATTTTATCCGAAGTGACTTGGAAACTTACGGCGGCTATCCATTGAGTATTGAGAGTGACGGCTACATTCTAGGAAACGAGTTTTTTAGTAGGCTTTTGTGGTCTCCCTGGTCGGATTTACAGTTGAACCTTGGCGGCGGCTTTTTTCTGCCGTCCCTTGGCAATGCGAACCCGGACGCGGATGTCTCGTGGCGGGTGGAACTTAACGTTATTATATCGTTTTTCTAAAAGGGGATAAAAATGAAGAAACTGATTTTGGCGCTGATATTGGCGTGTATTGGGTTTGCAACGCAATCTCCGATTGCGATGTTTGCACAGACCGGAGTAATAAGGGAACTAAGTGGGACGGTCGAATTAAAGAACGCCGGACAAGCGAATTTTACGGTGGCAAAAGTCGGAGACCGCGTAAATCAAGACACGGTTATATCCACATCGTTAAAGAGTAACGCCTTGATTGAAGTGGGAAGTACGATTATATCAGTACGGCCTTTAACTCGTCTTACCCTTACCGAAATACAAGCTTCAGGCGGAGTAGAGACACTCAACGTGAACCTACAAGCCGGAAGGGTGCGGGTAGATGTGAATCCGCCAGCGGGAACCAAAACTTCAATGACGGTAAGCAGTCCCAACACGACAGCTTCTGTACGTGGGACAAGTTTTTTCTTCGATACCCGGAACTTACAGGTAGAGCAGGGGACGGTATTGTTTAAGGGGAACAGGGGTTATACGATACAAACAAGAGCCGGTTTAAGCACTTTAGTGGAAGCTGACAGCAGGGCCTCGGCGCCTCAATACAGCGGCGTTTACCAGTCGTCATCAAGCTCTATGGTGGGATTGGATCCATCATCAAGGGATACCGCCGTATCGGGCGTTACCTTACCCGATAGCTCCACCACACCGCTAGCGCCGCCACCCACTACACCACCCATAACGCCGCCAACACCACCACCGCCGCCTGTCACACCGCCAACAACACCACCGACCACACCAACGGAACCCAGTGAACCGAGTAATCCAGGCAGCCCAAGTGGGCCAAGCGGGCCAAGTAAGCCGAATGATCCCGGTGTCGGCGTTGACGTTAATTATCCAAAGTAAGGTAACATCTTTTATCACTCCCCCAATTACGCGCACACAATTTTTGCGCGTATGGGCTTGCGGTGACTGTCACCTTTTCTAAAACTTGATTGTCTGCTTGTTCGCTTTGTTGTCTGACATATCTATCAGGCGGCAAATCAGTGTTTAGTGAAAGCTTAACTCACGCTGCTCTTTGACAATGAGCCCAGCTCGACCATGGCGTCGCGTAACGAGTCGGTCATGTTCATTATGTCGGCGTAGACCGTTTTGACCGAGGCGCTTTGGTTTTTGAGGCTGTCCAACGCGGCGATAATTTCACTGCTCTCCGATGCGAGTTGGTTAAAGGTGCTTATCAGGATGGTCATTGTCTGCGCGAAACCGTTTATTTCCTTGGACATTTCAGTAATCCGGTTGTCGGTTTCGTCCGAGCGTTTTGACGTAACGGCTATACCGTCAATGATGTTTTTCAGAGTCTGGGAAATGTTGCGTGAATTTTCCCTCGTGTTTTCCGAAAGGCGGCGTATCTCGTTGGCAACCACCGCGAAGCCCTTCCCCGCGTCTCCGGCGTGGGCCGCTTCAATCGCCGCGTTCATGCTCAATAAATTGGTATTGGCCGCGATTGCGCTGATTATTTTGATTGCCGAGCCTATGCCGCCGACCGATTGCGCGATACTCTCTACCGATTGAATGGTTTCCCGCATTGACTCCTGACCCATGGCCGCGTTTTCTATCAACTCGATAATGGCCATCTGCTTGTTCTGTGAAATTTGCGAAGTGTACTTTATCTCACCAACCATTTTTTCGGTTTTCTTTGAGGATTCCTCCACCGACTGAGTCTGTGTGGCGATACTGGTATCCAGCTGGTGTACCGTTTCGGTTATATCGTCAAGGAGTTTGGTGGCGCGGCTGATGTGTTCCATGAGCAGCCGGTTCAATTCCTCCGTCTTCATTTCCTCTTTGAGCAGGGCCAGAATATAGTGCGCGCAATTATCCGGTTTGTTGAGGTTATTGTGGATTGCTATGGCCATGTTTTTACAGCTTCCGTAACCGCAGCTTGTACAGTTGTATAAATCCTCTTTCCCGAATTTCCTCATCTTTTTGTAGACTTCCTGCAGTTCGGCTTCGTTTGGCTGCCTGATAATATTGTTCCCCGAAAGATCGCGGTAATTGCGTCTGTAGAGCTCATGCTTCCAGTACTTGTCCAGAGTCTTGTGGTACTTTGTGTATACCCATTCCCCTTTTTTGGGTCTGTGGTATTCCTCAAGTTTGGATCTGCGCGTGCGGATCGGATGCTCCAGCAGCGGCAGCGCTTTTTCGGAGTTTCCCGTACCGGGCCCGCCGTTGCAGCCCTTTTCACAGTTCAGGCAGTCAATCAAAAGCAGCAGCTTGGCGTCAGTATCCAGCAAATCGGCGATACTTTCCAGGTAGGGATAAATTGAGTGTACGCCTTCAACTTTGCGGCCTCTCCGCTGGATGCCCGGCACAAAACGCTCGGCCGTGTCCATCAGGCCCCCAGGTGAGGAGAAGCCCACCGCCCGCTCGGCGTGAGGCCCCGCGTATTCAATCTGCGGAAACGAGGAAAGGTTTATCTTCTGCGCCTGAAATAGTTCTTTCAAAGCAAGCATGGTGACGTTGTAATCCACAAGTCCGGTTTCTTCGAATTCCCGCCGTTTGGCGATACAGGGGGAAATAACCGCTATTTTGTGATCCTTGTATTGAGGATAATACTCGTGTATCATTTTTACCGTATGCACCATGGGGCTGTCCGCCGGCGCGAGAAAGGGAAGCAATTTGGGGCAGTAAATCTGGACATAGCTTACAATTGCGGGGCATGGCTGGGCAATCACCGTCCGGGGATTTCTTGTGTTTATGTAATCAAGATAGGACATGACCGTCAGCTCCGCGCCGAAGCTCACATCAAAAAACTCCTGAACTCCAAGCGATTTAAGCCAGCCGTTAACGTTGAGGTATTGTTCGGGAAAAACCGATGCGATGGCGGGGGCGACGACGGTTAAGATTTTCTTTCCCTGTTTCAGATCACTGAAGAAACGGGGAGAGTCGTCTATTAGAATTCGCGCTTTATGGGTGCAAACATTAATGCAGTTACCGCATCCAATGCACAGATCAGGGTTAATCGTCAGTTTGTCTCCCGAGCCGTTCATGCAGTACTTGACCGGACAACCGGCGATACAGGCGTAACAGTTAACGCATTTGTCTTCGTCGATTTTGATAACCGGCGGCAATGATGCTTTTCCCATGGTCCCTCCTTTCTCCAATATATTATTAATATAATATATTTTTTGGAAATAGCAACCGAATAAGTGAATCGGCGTCTGCAATTAAAGTGTTTCTATGCTTCACTTGCAGATGCAACGGACGATTCTCCGCATGAATTGAGACTTTTCAGTACTACCGCTGTGCGGCGGGGTGTTTTAAATTTTCTGCCAATATTATCTTTCGATAATTTTAGCTAACGGTTAAATATACCAGTGTTTGATTTACAAGCTGGTACGCAATCTCCCCAAAAGTAATCGGACCGGCAAACGCTTCAATTTTCTTGTTTTCAAGTTCGCCATACAGAAAATTCAGGATGCAGTTACAGGAAAACTCAGGCGTCGTCCCTTTATGCTCCGCAAGCCGTTTATTGAATAAATCAACGTAATTTGAAATGGTTTTCGCCATCCGGTATTTAATTCCCTTAAATACCGGCGCGTAGAAATTCACAACGCCATTCTCAATGGATTTGAAGGAAACGTTGATGCCGTTTCCCAAATAATCGCCTACAAGCGGGAGTTTGGTGTCTATCTTGTTTTGCGCTATATAATCCGCCAGCGCGATCTCTTTGCCGTCTACGCGGCATTTTGTGATTGTGAATCCCTCTTCGGTAAATTCGATTAACGGCGAATTGGTGTCCTGTTCAAATATATTGATAATATTGATGGACACCGTCTTGCCCTCCGGTATCTGTAAATGCAGCGCAACCGCTTTATCGCTGAACGCTTCCTGCGTCATTCCGTTAACTGCTATCGGGGTCTGTCCGGCTTTCCCGAGGTTCAATCCCGAAATCCACCCGGCGACTGTACTCAGAAACATTTTGTTATATTTTGCGGCGTTTTGCGCGTATTCCTTGTGCACCGCGCTGTCGAATGGTACGATGAGGATGGAAAAACCGGTGTCAAAAGAATCTTCCGCCACTTTGCTGATGGTTTTCGCGTCATACGCTTTGACATTGAAATTGCTATAGGGAAACTCGGTCACAAACAGCAGCTCGGCGGAGACCTTTCCCCCGTCTTTTGCCATGAAATATTCGGTGGAACCGCCGATCCATTTCCCCTTCGGCAGCTTTTTGAGCAGTTCCTCTGTTCCGGCGATGTGGAGTACTTTCCCGTCAGCTATCAGTTTTGATGTCTCTTGAAACGTAATGAGCATATTCTTTTCCCCCTTTAGAGTTTAGCGATAATTGCCGCATCCGCGTCCGTACTCGCCTCGTATTTGGCAAGAAATTTGTTTATCGAATCGGTGCAGTTTTCCAGTGTATACATTTGCGGAGCCATCGCGTGGACGCTTTTTAAGTTTGTCAGCAGCATGGACAACGCCAATGATTTAAACTTTTGATCCGCCCCCGTAAGGAGTTTTTCTGTTTGTTGGACTGTTATTTTCATAACTTTACCCCCATTATAGTAAATAATAGCACAAAAAATCTAGAATGTCAATGGTAATTTTTTTTTGCTTTATACAAGGCTGTCGGGATAAATCCAGTCGGCATTTATGCCGTTAGCAAACGCGGTCCAAAGGGAATCCATCACGGGGGGAAAGGCTTTCACCGTGATCGTCTCGTCCCTTTCAAGCGGATTGGGAAAGGCCAGCGACCAGGCGTGGAGCCTGATGCCCCCGGTCTTTTCGCTTCGCCTTGCACCGTATTTGAGGTCGCCCTTGATGTGGAGGCCAAGGGCGGCAAGCTGGCTGCGTATCTGGTGGTGCCGCCCCGTGACGAGATCGATTTCCATGAAAAGATAGTGATCGCCTTCACCTGTTAGACGATAGCGGAGTATCGCTTTTTTGGACCGCCCTTGCCGGGCAGGCGGACCTTCGTTGGCCGCCGTGGGGAAGGCGTACGATTTATTCGCCTTTCTATTTTCACTCAGCCAGTGGACGAGTTCGCCGGTGGATGGGATGACGTTATCCGGCGGCGGTTTTTCGATGATCGCCCAGTAGCGTTTAACGACGCGCCTGTCATGGCCGGCGAAGGCTTCGCCCAAAAACGCCGCCGCATCGGGATTCCTTGCGAGGAGCAGGCATCCCGATACAGGCATATCGAGCCTGTGCACGGGCGCCGGATATTTATCCATCGGGAATTTTCCAGTCGGAGATTTTTCCGTCGGGAAAAATCCCGACTGAATGATGTCCCCGGGCAGGTTGATTGACTCGGAAGATTCGCCCGGAAGTTTGTTGATCACCATGCAGGCGTCATTCAGGAAGAGCAGCCTTTCTTTCGAAACGGCCGCGTTTTCTTTCGCCCCGTTTGGACTTTGCCGCATTTGTTAGTTTCTCTCCATAAGCGCATAGCGGAGTTTTCCGGCGATAACGCGGCCGGCGGCTTCCAAGAGCCTCTCGCGCGGAAGGCGGCCGTTTCTCAGGGCGTCAAGAATCGCGGCGTGTGTGGCGGAGAGGTCCTTTGGCCAGACCATGATCATGTCCACCCCCGCGTTGAGGGCCTCAATGCCGGCCGCCTGGGGGCTGGAGGCGCTGACCGCCCCCATGGAGAAATCGTCCGCCACCACTATGCCTTCAAAACCAAGCTCCCCCCTGAGCCAGTCCTGTATTACGATGCTGGAAAGACTGGCGTTCCTCCGTGGGTCAAGGGCCGGAACCATTACATGTGATATCATTATCGCCCCCGGCGCGAGGCCGCGTATAATTCCTGCGAAAGGTTTTGCCATTTCGTCAAGGACGCTCCTGCCCGCCCTTATGCTCGAAACCCCGCTGTGCGGGTCGACAGCGGTATTGCCGGGGAAATGCTTAACCACGCTCGCGACACCCGCCGCGTCCATGCCCCTGACAAAGGCCGAGGCCATCATCTCGACAAAGTAACGGCTGGGCCCATAGGAACGGCTCTCCAGAAAAATCCGGTTATCTACGTCGAGGGTTTCCGCCACAGGCCCCAGGACCATGGTAATCCCCAGTTCCCGGATCTCCCTCGCCGAGCGTCTGTAATGGGCGTCCGCTTTTGCCAGGGCCGCGGGTATGCCTTGCGTTTGCGCGAGTTCCCAAAACGAATACGCCGAAGGCAGTCTTTCCACGTCGTCCCCGAAACGGTGTACCAGCCCGCCTTCGTGATCAACCGCCATGAAAGGCGGAATGCCGTTCTTCGCGGCCACGATGTCTATAGTTTCGGAAAGCAGCGCTTTCACGTCTTCCTTTGGTGAATCAAGGTTGTACTTGAACAGCATTATCCCGCCCGCGGGTATCCGCTCCAAAAGCCTCCACATGGCGGGCGACAGCGCGGCCTTCCCTTCAATCCCCGTGAGCAGCACCTGCGCCGCGAGGGCGTTGTCGTCCAGGGACGCGGCAATTCTCGCGGCTTCTTCGCTGTACTGTGCGTATGCGCGGTTGTCGGCATAAATGCCGTCGGCATAAATACTTTCGGTAAATCCGTGGCTTATGAGTATAACCGCGAGAAGCAGGGAGACGCGAAGGCGCATGGGTAATGATAATTTTTCTTCAGAAAAAAAGCCATAAGCCTTGAATTACGATCACTAAATCCATATATTACCATTATAGTAATGAATTAGTTCATTTCAACAACGTATCCCAAAATCTATCTGGAGGTTTTTATGGTTCCCAGGTTCAAATTTTCATCCGTGATCTTTGTGATGATCCTTGCGCTCATCATAGCCCTGTCGGTTTTCACCCTCACCAGACCGAACCGTGATATGATGGTCACCGCCATCATATTCACTGTGATCATGTTTACGGCGGCCATGGTTATTACCTTGCTTTTTGCCCGAAGCGTTGCCAGGCAGATTACCGGCGCGGCCAATACCCTCAAGGGACTTACCGAAAGCGAAGATGATTTTATCAGTCGAATAACCGGTGATTCCGAAGACGAGGCAGACGCCTTTGGTGGAACGGTCAACATGCAATCGGCTACCACAACGCTCGTTAAGAACAATAACAGTGTAAAAGGCTTGATTGAATCCTATGAAACCGGCCTTACCGGGATGCAGGATGTTATGACTGAACTTCGGGAGATCGTCAACTCGCTTGATATTATGCTGCAAGCGTCCGAAGCCGATGACTCAAACGGCAGGGCCGCGGCGAAATAGGAAAAGAGCACAGTCCAGGAGCACGAAGGTAAGACGGAAAATAACATCGCACAGGGGCGCGGAGAACACAAAGCACACGGAGTATAACCTCAGAATTCTGAAATCCACTCCGTGTCCCCTGTTTCTCCAAGCTGTCCGTAAGGACAGCAGTACTCCGTGCGATGTCTTTTCCAACCCCGCTATATTTTTTTTATTGCTTAAACTATAATGAAGATACCTCTCGGCAAGCCACGGGGTATCTTCGTTGGAGAGGAAATTTATTATACTCTCCCCCGCGCAAGCGGGTTCTTGGGTATTGACGTGAGCCTTTCAATAAAACAGGAGCAGTAAATGTTGGAAAAACTGGATCGTAAACTGGTAAAAGGGTTTTTAAAGGCAAGCGGAAAGAAAATCGTCAACGGCGATGGGGAGGAGATTCTTCTTACGGGCTGGGGCCTGGGAAACTGGCTGTTATGCGAAGGTTATATGTGGATGACCCTGGGTAACCCCAGATTCGACAGGCCCAGAAATATTGAGGAAACCCTGCGTGATCTCGCGGGTTCTGCTTACGCGGAAAACTTCTGGAAACAGTTCCGGGCCAACTATATCACGCGAGGGGATATCGCCGGAATGGCGGCGCTTGGTTATAACTCGGTGCGGATACCTTTCAACTGGCGGCTCTTCATAAAGGACGAACCGGATGAAATCTCGTTTATCGAAGAAGGTTTCAATCTGCTGGACTCCTGTCTCGCCTGGTGCGAGGAGTACAATATTTACGCTTTCCTCGATCTCCACGGCGCGCCGGGGGGACAGACCGGAGATAATATTGACGATACCAGAGATAATATGCCAAGGCTTTTCATGGATCAGGATTACTGGGACAAGGGTGTCGCCCTGTGGCGGGAACTGGCGCGCCGCTACAAAGACCGCTGGATTGTTGGCGGATACGATCTGCTCAACGAGCCTATCCGCACTTTCCGCTACAATTCCGACGTGGATCATTTACTGCCAAAGCTCTCCCGGTTCTACGACGAAGCGATTGCCGCCATCCGGGAAATTGACAAAGTCCATCTCCTTTCGATTGAAGGGCATCACTGGTCGGCCGATACGGCGGTGTTCTGGAAAAAGTACGACGACAACATGGCGGTGCACTTCCACCGTTACGGCTGTCCTCCCGACCTTGCGGCCTACAAAGCTTTCACGGATCTTCGTGAACAACTCGACGTACCCCTGTGGCTTGGCGAAACCGGGGAAAACAACAACCAGTGGTACGCCGCCATGTATACCATTGCCCTCAAATTGGACATCGGGATAAACGTCTGGCCCTGGAAAAAAATGGAATGCGCCAATTCCCCCTGCTCGGTGAAGAAGCCTGCCGGCTGGGACGCGCTTCTTGGGTTTACCAAAGGCGGGCCGAAACCCACAAAGAAAGAAGTCGTGGCAATGCTTGACGAATACCTTGTCAACATGAAAATCGAAAACTGCCGCGAGAACCCGGAAGTAACAGCCGCTGTCTTCCGCCGTCCGCCGGTCACTCTGCGGGGCTCGGACTTCGATCCCATACCGGGAAAGGGTTTGAGTTACAGCGGGACGCGGGACGAGAATTACTTTTTCTACCAGAGCGGAACCGGTATGGCGATACGCCTTGAAGAGGGGCATGATCCCATGGAGGCTCCCGGCTGGGCTCGCTGGGGAATATACAGCGTGGAGCTTCGCGACGATGAATTTGCCGTTTACTCGATCCACCAAACAGCGGAAGGCACAAAGCTGACCTTAAACCTCACCGTCAAAGAAAACGGAACCGTCACCGTAGCGCAGGACGACAAACCTTTGGGAGGCAGGCAGGTCAACGCCGGGGATGAAGCGTCGTTTAAGCTTCACGCCGCGGCGGAGAGCAGGATCACCGTAAAAGCGGAAAGCGGATGCTTTGTGCTTAACTCGCTGAGTTTTGGGTGAGGGCTAACGCCGGAAAGAAAGTGATGACAGCCGCATTGTCAATTTATTTTACACTATAACGATGATATGCTAATATATTGGTTTATGGAGCCGGCGCTATTGAAAACCGAACCTGTTTTGGAAGAACATATCGTTCCACAAAAGGAATTGACGGCTCTGGTGAAGGCCGCCAAAACTGATAAACACACCCTGAACACGCTGCTCCATGACTATATGCCGTTTGTTAAAAAATGTGTCGCAAGCGTTTTTCTCAAAGGGCAATCGAAAGAAGATAACCTTACGGACGCCATGCTCGCATTTGCGCAAAGTGTTCAAACCTACAATCCGGAACAGGGAGCGTTTATCCAATACGCGGCGACTGTAATCCGCAACCGCCTCATCGACAACATCAGGAAGGAACTGTCCGCGCAAAAACGTTTTATTTCATTGAACGCCGGGACAGACGAAAAGGACATGGTATGGGAAAACGCTGCCTCACTACAGGCATACGACCGGGAGGAAGAGGAACGGAATATGCGCCTTGAAATTGAAGATGTAAACGGCGAATTTGCCCAATGGGGCTTTTCGTGGGAAATGCTGCTCAGGAAATGCCCCAAACAGGAACGTTCCCGCCGCGTTACCCTGCGTATAGCGAAAACCGTGCTGCGAGATCCCGCTCTATTGGACTATACACTCAGGACCCGCCAACTGCCGCTTTCCCGCCTCGTAGCGGTTTTCCCCCGGAAGGCGCTGGAGAAATACCGGCAATACATCGCGGCCATGATTATAATCTCACAGGGGGATTATCCGTATTTATATTCCTTTGTACCTCACCATTTCGACGAGGAGGAAAACGCATGAAAGGGGTAATCGTGAAAGCGGGTGAACCGAAAAGCATTGTTCTCCTTAATAACGGAAGAATCGCGGCCATACCGACCCCTGTTAACTGCCATGAGGGAATGGTTGTTACGGTTAAATACAGCGGTTTACTCAAAATAATCATTATTGCTCTTGCCGCCGTTCTTTTGATTGCGTTGGGCATTTTTATAGGTGCAAGGTTTTGGGGCGCCGGGACGCCTCAAAATGAAAGCCGGCAGGATATGCCGATGCACAGGCGTATGATGGAACAACACCGATAATCAACGCTTCGTGAAAAATATTGGTTTTGACCCCTGTTTTATTTACCCGGCTTTCGTATACTATAATAACAAGCGGGAAAATTTTCCCGCCGGTGTAATATTCCGGAGGTTCTATTATGAAAAAATTTGGTTTGGTAATTTTTATTGTCTGTCTGGCGGCCGGTATGGCTTTCGCCCAGAATTGGAATAATGGATGGGGAACACCCGTTCAACCCAATCAGGCAATTTCGATTGCAGGAACGCTTCAATTACAGAACGGCGTAATCGCGGTGGTAAGCGGGAGTACCACTTATTTAGTTCCAACATTGACACAGTATATCGGCTTTATTGAGGGGCTGCGGGAAGGCGCGCAGATCAGTGTTGACGGCTATTTTTATGGCAATTATGTCCAGCCAACCAGAGTTGTAATAAGCGGGAAATCCTACGATTTTACCGCAGCAGCCCAGCAAAGTTTCGCGTACTGCGGCGGCGGGTGGCTTAATTCCCGCATGGTCAATAACCGTAGCGGCTGGGGTAATCAAGCTGCCGGTTACGGTTGCTGCTGGTAACGAACACCGTGGGTAACACCCCTGAAAGATGAAAAAATAGCGTATCCCGCTGGATCAATCCTCTACGCGATTATGGCGGCTGTTTGCTATGGGATAAGTTCGCCCGTATCAAAAATAATGCTGGAAAGCATTCCGCCAATATTCATGGCTTCTCTCCTGTATTTAGGGGCCGGTCTTGGTGTGGGTTTTGTTGTTCTGGTAAATAATGCAAAAGGCAAATTGCAAACTGAAGCGAGATTAAGCAAAAACGATCTGCCTTACATTATCGGAATGATAGCTTTGGATATAGCAGCTCCTGTTTTGTTTATGTCGGGTCTATTATTGAGTTCACCGGCCAGTGTTTCATTGTTAAATAATTTTGAAATCGTGGCAACCGCGGTTATCGCTTTAATCGTATTTAAAGAAATGGTCGGGAAGAGAATGTGGTTGTCAATAATTCTGATAACTATAGCTACAATATTATTATCATTCGAGGACATAAAGACTTTTTCCTTCTCTTTCGGTTCGTTACTGGTTTTGGGAGCCTGTGTTTCATGGGGTTTTGAAAATAACTGCACAAGAATGTTGTCTTTAAAAAACCCGCTTGAGATTGTCGTACTGAAAGGCTTCGGTTCTGGAACCGGTTCCTTGATTATCGCGGCAGTTACAAAAGCATATTCGATAAATATCGCCTATATCCTGTTCGCTTTGTTGCTTGGTTTTTTCGCCTACGGGTTAAGCGTGTATTTTTACATATTGGCCCAAAGAAGCCTTGGCGCTTCAAGGACAAGCGCGTATTACGCGTTCGCCCCGTTTATCGGCGTTGTCTTGTCATTTGTCTTTTTCCGGGAAGCGTTGACGGTCTCGTTTACCGCGGCGTTAATTGTAATGGCGGCGGGGACGTATTTCGCGGTAAGCGAGCGGCATATTCATGCGCATATTCACGAAGTAACCGAACACGAACACAGGCACAATCACAAAGACGGGCATCATAACCATCAACATGAAAATATGGAACAGGAACACAGTCACTTGCATACGCATGAAAGGCTGGAGCATAAACACTTGCATATGCCGGATCTGCATCATAACCATACGCATTGAGAAATTGAAATCATACCTTAATCGTTTCCCATTTTCCTTTAAGAAAGCGCCAGCGGGAAAGGAAATAGCATACCACACCATCGGAACTGAGGGCGATCCATACGCCCGCGAGGCCGAGGCGGAAGGGCAGTTGCGGGACAATCAACAACAGGCTGATGACAGGCCGAATTACGAGGACGCCGACAAAGGTGGCTACCGCCGCGAAGCGGGAGTCGCCCGCGCCCCTGAGGGCCGCAAGGTAGACGAAGCGGGCGTTGGAGATCGGGTTGATCACGGCGATTATCTTCAGCATGTTAGCCGCCAGACGGACAAGCTCCGGGTCGTTTGAATAGAGGGAAGAGATGGCCTCACCCCCAAAGAAGAGCAGGAGGGCGACTACAATCGAAGCGATGTAACTCATGTTCTGGGTCATTTTGACGTATAACCTTGCCAGGTCGGCGCGCAGGCGTCCCAGGCACTGGCCCACGAGGCTTGTGGCCGCCGCGCCGAAGGCCATTCCGGTCATGAAGGAAAGCTGCTGCAAGTTCATCGCTATCATGTGGGCCGAGTATGAATGATCGCCCAGGGAGGTGATAATAATCGTAAAGAGCATCATCCCTATGCGCATAACGAGCTGTTCGATAAGGGCTGGAACGCCGACCCTGAAAATACGATGTATTATTGAAAAATTAACCGTGAGGATTTTCTTAAAATCAATGCTGACAAATTCCTTTGTCCCGAGTACCATCCAAACAGCCATCCCCAAAGCGACGCACTGGCCTATCACCGTTGCGACTGACGCCCCGTTAATGCCCCAGGCGGGGAAGCCAAGGTTCCCGCCTATGAGGCTGTAATTGAAAAAAACATTTACGAGGTTTGATACGGTACTGTTGTAAAAGGCCGCCCTGGTATTTCCCACGCCGCGCAGGACGGCGTTAATCGTAATGGTTATGGCGAGGGTCGGAAAGCCGTAGACCTGTATCCTGAGATAACCAAGCGCTCCCTGAATCATCTGCTCGGAGATGTTACTTCCTGCAAGAAAACGAACCAGGGCTTCACCCCAGATGAGCATTACGACGCAGAGGATGAGGGAGATTCCCACCGACATGAGCAGGGACTGGTTAAGCACCATGTTCGCGTTGTCCCTGTCCCTGGCGCCCTTGAAGCGGGACACCATGGCGGTGGAGCCCACGTTCAATGCCATAAAAGCGGCAAGCATTACGAAGCGGGGCTGGGTCACAAGGCCCACCGCGCCTATGGCGTAAGAACCGAGAGACGCCACCATAACCATGTCCACCATGGAAACCAGTGAGACCAGCACGTTTTCGGCCAGAGCCGGCCAGGCGAGACCTATGATGAGAAGGCGTTTGCCCGAAAGGGATTCAACTTCAATATCAGGAGCGGTAGCGCGGCCTTTGGGCATGGTTTACTGTATCCTTAAATTAAAGGAAGGTATAGGAGCGTTTTTGGATTGGTTTCTTTTGGTGTCTAGACCATTTTCTTCCCGCCGGTTTTGGCATTGAGGTCAAGGGTTTGATGGGCTCCTCGTTCAAATTTTCTGAAACGGTAAGAAATAACCTCAGAAAGGTCGCTTAAAACTTGTTCCTGTAACATTGCCAGCGTTCCAGCCTCTTGCGAGGGGTAGGATTTGGTCGAAAAGAGGGCGGGAGCGTCTATTTCAAGGGCGGCGGCCACTCGTTCAAGCATTTCAGGGGTGGGAAACTTCTTTTTACTTTCAATCAGGGCTATATAGTTAGTCGACGTATTCACCCTTTCTGCCAGTTGCGCCTGGGTAATCCCTAAAATGTGCCGTTGGGCCTTCATATTGAATGCCAATACTGATCTTAAGCTTATCATTTTCTAATTATGTCCGCTATCATTTTTATGTTTTAATAGGTGGTTGACAATTTACTTTGAATAAAGTTAAACTTTACCTTAAGTAAACTTTGTCGTTTTATTGAAAATGATAAAACCCAACCAGGCGATTTTCTGTTAGAAAAACAGGACGCGCAAAGATTTGGGTTATTTTGTGGGTCAAGTTTAGTGTAAATTCCGGGAGTACTGAATGTTTTCATTAGCCGGAAAGCCTTGTACCCTCACAGAACACAGGGGAATGGAAAGTGGGTTCCTATAAAGTGGATAACGCCATTATTCTTGCCGCCGGTTTCGGTTCGCGGTTTGTACCGATTACGTATGAGCTTCCAAAAGGACTCATCCCAGTTCATGGCGAACCGTTGCTTGAACGCCAAATACGGCAATTAAAGGAGAAAAACACTAATGAAATATATATAGTGGTTGGATATTTAAAAGAGAAATTTGATTATTTGATAGATAAATATGGCGTAAAACTTGTCTTTAATCCCGAATATGCATTAAAAAATAATCTGGCAAGTTTGTATTGCGTACGTGACTGCTTAAAAAATTCATATATTTTATCTGCCGACAACTGGATTGAAAGAAATATTTTTAACCCAATCGAGGAAAAAAGCTGGTATAGCTGTGTATATAAAACCGGTCCTACTTCCGAGTGGTGTGTAAGGATCGATGATACCGGGAGAATTACAGATGTTACCATTGGCGGATATGATTCCTGGGTAATGTGCGGTCCGGTTTTTTTGTCAAGACCTTTTTCGGAAAATTTTGCCGCTGTAATTGAAGAATACCATAAAAAACCCGGAAAAGAAAATTATATGTGGGAAAATGTGTATATTGATGAATTACAGCATTTTGATCTTTATATTAACAAGCAAGACGATAATAATGTTTATGAATTTGAAAGCCTTGAAGAACTTAGGCAATTTGATCCGGATTATGCCATGAGGACCCAAAATGCATTGATAGAAACAATAAGGAATGTCTTTAATGTAACTGAAAATGAGATAGTTGGCATAAAGACCCTAAAAGCCGGTATGACAAACAGGTCCTTTGTTTTTTCAGTAAAGGGTAAATCATATATATTTAGGCTGCCCGGTGAAGGCACTGAATACTTAATCAACAGAAAACGGGAGCAAAAAGTCTACGCTGCAATAAAGAACCTGGGTATTTCTGACGAAGTTGCTTTTTTTGACGAAAATACAGGATACAAAATTACTGTGTTTTTTGAAGGCGCAAGAAATACCTGTGCGCAAAACCCTGAGGATCTTGAGTTATCAATGGAAGTCTTGCGAAAATTTCATCAAAGCTGTTTACAGGTTGAGCATTCTTTTGACATAGATATGGAAATATCCCGGTATTATGTTTTATGTAATGAAAGAAACGCGATAAGATTTGCCGATAACGAAGAAACATATAATAAAATGAAACACCTGATGAAGTTTATCAAAAATATGAGTATACCGCAGGTTTTATGCCATATTGACTGTAATCCCGATAATTTTTTACGGCTGGCTGATGGGGCGATAAAAATAATTGATTGGGAATATGCAGGGATGTGCGACCCTATTATGGATATATCAATGTATTCCATTTATTCATATTATTCAAAATCAGAAATGGATGATCTGCTTAGATTATACTTACAACGAGAACCTGAAAATGACGAAACTGCGCGTCTATATATTTATGCCGCTTTAGGAGGGTATTTATGGGCGCTTTGGACAGAGTATAAACAATCATTCGGTGTTGAATTTGGCGAATACGGAATGAAGATGTATAGGTATGCGAAGGATTTCTATAAATGTTTACTTGAAGGAGACATTATAACAAATGAAAGATGAATCAACAGATATTTCTATTCTTCTATTCCCTTTGTGTATTATTATTTTTCTGGCTATTCTGATTTTTTTATTTCCCGATGGGGCGCAGCTCGTAATTGGCGTTTTAAACAACTTTTTTGTAAATAGGGTAGGGGTATTCTATATCGTAGCGGGACTGTTTGTCCTGCTATGCAGCCTATTTATTGCCGCTTCCAGATATGGAAACATAAAACTTGGCAATCTGGAACAACCGAAGTATTCAGGTTTCAAATGGGGTTCCATGATATTTACATCAACGATGGCAGCCGATATTCTGTATTGGTCGTTGATTGAATGGGGGTATTATTATTCGGCAAATCCTTCCGGAGCGGTTGAATTGTCAGTTGTACAACGGCAGCAAATTGCTTCTACTTATCCTTTATTTCACTGGGGGCCTATACCCTGGGCATTTTATATTTTACCCGCCACCGCGTATGCCTACATGTTTTTTGTAAAAGGAAGCCATCGGCAGACTTTATCAGAAGCCTGCCGGCCAATTCTAAAGGATAAAATAGATAAAGGCCTGGGAAAGGTAATTGATATTGTTGCAGTTGTTGGTTTTTTGGGAGGAACGGCTACTACCTTTGCGTTGGCAACCCCGTTGATGACAAACGCTTTAAACAGGTTGCTTGGCATATCTGCTGATAAAAGCTTAACGATAACTATTCTGTTGATAAACGGGATCATATTTACAATTGCTGTGTTATTTGGCATGAAGGCGATTTCTTATCTTGCGCTTGCCTGTGTTGCTGTATTTATATTTCTGCTCTCATATGTTTTTTTTCTTGGTCCAAGCAGATTCATTATTGAAAGCGGAGTGTCAGGAATCGGGAATATGATACAAAATTTTATCGGTATGGCGACATGGACGGATCCGCTACGGATAACAGGGGACGGCGTTTCAGGTTTTCCCCAGCAATGGACAATATTTTATTGGGCTTATTGGATAGCATGGTTCGTCGCTACACCTTTTTTCATTGCTAAAATCAGTGAAGGACGGACAATCAGGCAAATGATCAGCGGCGCTTTTTTCTACGGTATAACCGGTACTTTTACATCGTTTATTATTTTTGGTAATTTTGGTCTTTACCAGCAGGTAAACGGAAAAGTTGATGCTGCTTTAATGCTGGCCAATGATATCGCACCGGCAGAGGTTATACTTAAATTGCTTGAACAATTGCCCGGATACAATTTCGTTTTTTTATTGCTTGTTATAGCAATGATAGCGTTTTATGCAAGTACTTTTGATGCTATTACCCTGGTCGTTGCCGGATTTTGTCAGAAGTCCATAAAAGCGGATGAACAACCAAATAAAAAACTTAGGGCATTTTGGGCCGGAGTTTTCATTATTCTTCCGATTGCGCTTATTTGGTCAGAAAGTACATTGACTATGCTACAGACAGTTTCTATCATAGCCGCGTTTCCTCTTGCGATTATTTTATTGATAATCGTTATTAGCTTTTTGATGGAACTGAGAGGCAAAACCGGTAGATTTATCACATAAGATCAGTACAGGAACGGCATGGAATGATTTTATATCCGATCTATATAGATCCTGGTACAGGAAGTGCTCTTTTCTCAATAGCAATTGGCATAGCAGCGACTGTTTTTTTTCTTGCACGTACCTGCATTATAAAGCTTAAAGTTTTTCTTTTCCGGCGTAAGCAAGCTAATGAATTACAGCATGGAATTGTGATTTATGCTGAAGATAAGCGATATTGGGCATTCTTTGAATTGGTTCTTGATGAATTTGAGTTACGCAAGATGGAAGTTCTCTATTTGACTTCGTCACTGGATGATCCCATTTTTTCTTCACCTTATAAATACGTAAAGGGTAAATACATCGGATATGGGAACAAAGCTTTCGCTTACCTTAATTTTTTGTCCGCTTCCTTTGTACTGACAACCACACCTGAACTTGATGTAATGCAATGGAAAAGGTCAAAATATGTCAAACATTATTGCCATATGATTCATGGAGCCGGTGGTTCATTATTATACCGTCTTTTTTCACTGGATTATTTTGATTCGATTCTTATTCCCGGAGAAATTGAAATTCAGGAAATTCGCTTATTGGAGAAGATAAGAGGACTTCCTGAAAAACAGTTGATAGTGGTTGGAAATTCTTTTTTTGACAGGTGTAGTGAAAAAATAAAACATATTCCTGTGGATGATCAACATGATTTTACTGTTCTTGTATCTCCCTCATGGGGATCTTCTGCCTTACTTTATATTTATGGCGAAAAGCTTCTTGATCCTCTTGTTGAAACGGGATGGCATATTATTGTAAGGCCGAATCCTCAGTCCCTTATAGTTGAAAAGCCGATGCTTGATAAGTTAAATGAAAGGTACAAAGAAAATATCAATATTGAATGGGATTACAATTATGAAAATATTTATTCGCTTTCAAAATCAGATGTAATGATTTCTGATTTTTCCGGTATTATTTATGATTATGTTTTCATGTTTGACCGTCCTGTATTGATTAATATACAAGATCTGGATTTTCGTCGCTTGGACGCATTTACTACAAAACTGGAACCCTATTATTACCGTACCTTTAGGGAAATAGGAGTTGAACTGGACAGATCAAGTCTTAAGAATATCAAAGATATTATTTCCGGTCTTTCCAAAAACACTGAATTGCAGAGAAAACGACAAGAGGCAAAAGAATTAATGTGGCAATATAAAGGAGAATCCGGAAAGCGTATTGTAGATTTTATCGTTAAAACAATTAATAAAAAAGGAGAATAATTATGATGAATATTCTTTATACTATAGTTATTTTTCCCATAGAACAAATTATGGAACTGGCGTATTATGTGATTTACCGTGTTTTTGTTAATTATCCATTTAAACATGTTTTATCTGTTCTGGGCATTTCTCTTGCGGTAAGTTTTCTTACTTTACCGCTTTATCTTGTGGCGGAAAAGTATCAGCGGTCTGAAAAGATTATTCAAAAAAGAATGAAGCCTGAAGTGGATAATATAAAAGCTGTATTTTCCGGTGATGAACGGTTTATGCGTCTTGCTACATATTACCGCCAAAACGGATATCACCCTGTTTATTCCCTTAGATCAAGTATTTCCATAGCTATCCAGATTCCTTTTTTTATAGCGGCATATCATTTTCTTTCAAACCTTGAAGCGCTGAATGGTGTTTCTTTTGGCTTTATTAGGGATATGTCACAGCCTGACTCGTTATTAAAAATAAATAATTTATCAATTAACATTTTACCAATTATAATGACTATAATTAATTGTGCATCGGCAGGGATTTACACAAAAGGATTTACCATAAAGGATAAAGTTCAGCTTTACGGAATGGCTTTAGTATTTATGATTTTGTTATATAATTCGTCTTCCGGTATGGTATTATATTGGACCGGTAATAATATCTTCTCATTGATTAAAAACATTTTTCAAAAGACTAAAATACCAAAATCTGTAACCGTAGTTCTTGCTGTTATTTTTTGTTTGATAATTGATATTTATCTGGTTTTCATACGTAAAGGTCAAATGTCAAAACAATATCTATTGGCTTTTATTATATCGTTTATTCCTGTTTTATTGTTTTTATACCAAAGAAAAAATGCAGTTACTAACAATGAGAAAATTCAGGATAATTACCGATATAACATTATATTTATACTGTCGCTTGTGGTCTTATTTTTACTTGCCGGATTGGTGATTCCTTCATCATTGATTGCATCATCGGTTCAGGAATTTTCATTTATCGAGAACTACAAGAGTCCTTTTCCATTTATTGCAAACACGGTACTGCAATCGTTTGGAATTTTTATTCTGTGGCCTGTATGCATTTACTGCATGCTATCCCAAAATACAAGAAAAATATTGGCAAAATCAACAGCTATCCTGCCATTTATTGTTATAGTAAATGTTTTCATTTTTCCGGGAAAATATGGTTATATGACGTTGATGCTGAATTTTTCCGAAAGATTGGACTCGAACCAGAAAGAACTTTTTTTGAATTTATTAACTATTATTATCATTGCCTTATTTGTGTTTATATTTATTTACCGGTTTAAAATGATAATGTCGGCTGTTTTAATTGTAGTTATTTGTTCTTTACTGATTATGGGTACTGTCAACACTGTAAAAATTAGTAAAGATTTTAATTTATTTAAATTACAGCAAACAGGTAGTAACAATTTATTAAGCACACCAATTTACCGATTTTCAAAAACCGGAAGAAATGTTTTAGTCATAATGCTTGATCGGGCCTTAAGCGCCTTTATACCATATATCTTTGATGAAAAAAACGAGTTGAATAATTCCTTTGACGGCTTTACCTGGTATAAAAATACTATATCATTCGGGCAATCTACAAATTATGGAGTTCCTGGCATATTTGGGGGATATGAATATACACCGCTGGAAATGCAGGCAAGGAACAATATTCCTGTTGTAGATAAGCACAATGAAGCACTTCTGATGCTGCCAAAAATATTTCTGGATCATGGGTATAAAGTAACTGTAACAGATCCGCCATATGCTAATTATAGCTTGACTCCTGATTTGAGTATTTTTAACAGATATCCGGAAATCAGTGCAGATAATGTAATAGGAAAGTATAACTGGATGTGGTTATCAAATAAACCAGATATATTCACTATCAATACAGCTGAAATACTTAAAAATTATTTGATTAGATTTTCTTTCTTCAAATTTGTACCGCTATTATTCAGGAATATTGTTTATGACAACTCAGACTGGTTAACGTTAAGATCAATAAGGATGTTTGGAAAAATTGAAATTCCTCAGGAAACATTAAAGAATTACACAGCTTTGGATGTTTTGCCGGATATCACAATTATTAATGAAACAGAAATAAATACATACAATGTTCTTACAAATAATATAACCCATGAACCTTCTTTATTACAGGTTCCTGAATATGTTCCAGGAAATAAACAAGCCAATACCGGAAATGGTCCTTTTGCCGACTCCGATAATTACCATGTTACTATAGCCGCATTATTATTGCTTGGAAAATGGTTTGATTATCTTAAAGATAAAGAGGTGTATGATAATACGAGGATTATTATTGTTTCAGATCATGGGAGCTATATATACAGAATATTCCCGGATAGTTTTGTTCTGCCAAACGGAGATTATCTTGAAAAATATTGCGCGCTCCTCATGGTAAAAGATTTTGATAATCATGGAAACCTGTTGGTTAATGATTTATTTATGACCAATGCGGACGTGCCGCTTATCGCCCTTAATAATATTATTGAAGAACCGGTAAACCCATGGACGGGAAAAGAAATAACAAGTGATAAAAAAAATGGAGTAACTCTTACAACATCAAAATTATGGGGTGTTAACAGCCATCCAAAATATATTTTTACTATAAAACCGGATGAATGGCTGCATGTCCATACAAATATTTATGATCCTGGGAATTGGAGTAAGGTAATACCATAAGTCAGAGCTGAAAGTCTATGGAGGAGTTTATTGTTTTAAGTTTTCATGTGATTTCGGCAGTAAACCAGAAGACCGGACTCAAGTAGATAAAGGGTATCTGCTGTCGAATAAGAAGGGACACCGCATTAGCGGCACGCATAATCGGGGCGCTTGACAAAAAATTTTTTATATAGCAGAATATTATCATCAAAGAGGGAGTAGCCGGCATACGTTAGGCTTATATCAGGGTTAAACGTATGCAGAATTATCCGTCAGGACGGATCGTGTTTTTCGCGGTTCCGGGTAATTCAGAAAGGGCAAGACTTTTTGCCGTATGGGTAACATACGGTAGAGAGACTTGCCCTTTTTTATGGAGGTAATGGAGGTATTATGGATTTTTTACTTGAGAGTTTAGTGTTAATAACCTGGAAACAGGTTATAATGTACGCCATTGGCATCATTCTTATTTTTCTGGCGATAAAGAAAGAGTACGAACCGACGCTGCTTTTACCGATTGGGTTTGGGGCAATCCTCGTAAACCTGCCCTTGAGCGGCGTGCTGAATCAGATCATGCCCGGTATTGGAGAAGTGCATGGCCCGATCCAGTGGCTATTTGAGACCGGCATCGAGGCCGCGGAGATAATGCCGTTGCTGCTCTTCATTGGAATCGGGGCGATGATAGATTTCACCCCGCTTCTGTCGAGGCCGGTTTTCTTCCTCTTTGGCGCGGCGGCGCATTTCGGGATTTTCGCCACCGTCACGCTTTCGGTGCTGCTGGGCTTCGATCTGCGCGATGCCACCGCCATCGCCATTATAGGCGCCGCCGACGGGCCGACCACCATCCTTGTCGCCCAGATCTTACGCTCGCATTACGTCGGGCCGATAATGATAGCGGCTTACTCTTATATGGCCCTGGTGCCTATCATCCAGCCTTTCACCGTCAAATTGCTTACCACGAAAAAAGAACGCATGATCCGTATGCCGCCGGTGACGGACAAGGTAATTCCCAAATCACTCAAAATAGTCTTTCCCATAGTTGTAACTATTGTTGTCGGCTTGATTTCCCCGGCGGCGGTTTCGCTCATCGGCTTCTTGATGTTCGGCAACCTCATAAGGGAGTGCACGGTACTGGATTCCCTTTCGGAAACCGCCCAAACTAACCTCACAAATCTGATTACGCTTCTGTTGGGCATAACAGTTGCCTTTACCATGCAGGCCGAAGACTTCCTTAAACTTGACACCATCAAGATCCTTCTGCTTGGGCTTTTTGCCTTCATCCTTGACACCGCCGGCGGACTGATATTCGCCAAGATTTTGAATCTCTTCCTAAAGAAGAAAATCAACCCGATGATAGGCGCAACGGGTATTTCCGCCTTTCCCATGTCAGCACGGGTAATACAGAGAATGGCGCTCAAGGAGGACCCTCAAAATTACCTCCTGATGCACGCGGTAAGCGCCAACGTTTCAGGCCAAATCGCCTCGGTCGCGGCCAGCGGTTTGGTCTTAAGTCTTATTATGCGCCATTTAGGATAAAGTGAGGAGAATATGACGATCAATATTACCGATTTATTGGCTTCTTTGGATATGATGTGGAAGGGCATGGCCGGATTGTTTACGGTCTGCATCTTTGTCATGCTGCTCACGATGCTGCTTTCAAAGATTTTGAAGCCGAAGGAGTAAGAGTTTACCACTAACGGCATGAACAAAGATACGAAATAAATAGTTTGTGTGCGTACCTTCGGTGCGAGTTCGTGGTTATCTTTCCCCTATTACCCGCGAAACACGGTAGCGCGTAATATCCGCTATCAACCCGTATGGTATTGGCTTGTTCCAGGGAATTTGGATTGTACCTTTGCTGAACTTGTAGCCTTCGGTGGTTAGACGTTCCGAAAACGCCTTCACTCCGTCTTCACCGGGATATAGACCAAAGTGATTTTTAAAAGCGGCAAAGTGTATCAGGTTTTCACCCTGCCAGAACGTTGGCATATCCCACGAAATCTTTTCAACGCAATCAGGCGCCGCTGAGCGGATGGTCTTACGAACGCGCCGTAATGTTTCGCGGTGTTCCTCCGGGGCTTGCGCTATATATTCTTCAATGGTGGCAGGCGCGGAATTACAGTAATGGCTCTGATTCGCATTTTTGAAGCCGCGGCCGCAATTGGGGCATTTCCACATATTATGCTACCTCCTACGGCGCTGTTTTTTCCAGTATTTCTTCTCTGTCGCCAAAGGTAAAACTCAGGAATTGTCTCCGTGTGCCGCCGGCTTGATAGGGGGTTTCCCAATAGGTATATGGTATAGGGCTCTGCAATAGTCCGCGGTCTTCTATAAAGATATACCCTTCTTCCGAATACCCTTTAAGCGCCGCTCCTTTTGTAAAGCCTTTGAAAGGACGCTGATTATCGTCTCCCCCCGGTGTTGGCGTCTGTATTTCGAAGAAACCGGATATTGTTATCGATTTATATTCGATTATAATCGTGCCGGAGTAAATACTCGGGTCATTTGAAACCCATGTGCCGCGAAGTTTGATGTCGAAAACATCGGTGTCGACAGGCAGGGGTTCCCAATCACAGGCGGCCGTGAGAAGGGCGGTTAAGAGGAGGGCGCCGAGAGCGAAGGTTTTTGTGTGCTTCATTGTATAATAATTAACAGAAATGCAGGGATGTGGCAAGGGTGAAGATGGTCAATAAATACACGAGGCGGTCTTTTTCAGTCATGATCGTCTGGCTTTTTACGCTTGTAATCCATGGCGGTTCTTAATTACATAATGGGAGTCTTGAATAATACTCGTTTTTATTGGAAAGTATAAAAGACTTGAATGGATTTTGCATGGAAGTGTACGCAAGGAATAATGAAGGACTAACCATCATATATTAGGCTGCCGGTGGTAGTCCCGCTGAAATACAGGGAAGAAGAATTGGACTTGGATACGTGCTATAAATAATTGGAAATCTCAAGTAACACATCAAAAGATGAAATCAGGACGGCGTACAGGAAAAAATGCCAAGAGGTTCATCCTGATAGAGTTCATGGTACTCCGTTGGAAGCTCCAGCAACGGTTATTTTTAGAACAATCAATGAAGCATATGAAACATTAATGGCGAATTCAGTACACCGTGAGGAGTCAAAAAGAAAAGAAAAATCAGAACACAAACACCGTAAAGACCATGAGAAAAGAGAAGAAGAAAAGCGTAAACAGGCTGAAAAGAAACTTGATTTGGAAAGGTTTCGTAAGAGAGCTGCAAAATTTCAAAGCTGTATTTCCGCAAGTTCTCTCCGTACAGTCGGCTTGAAAGCGGACGGTACGGTTGTTGCGGTTGGTTTTAATGAATGGGGCAGTGTAATACCGGGAAATTGAGGGGTATTGGCCCTGTTCCAGATGGGCAAGCATTAAAATGGAAATCGCAACTGCAGGAAGAAAAGCAAATGGAAGAAGAGCGAAGCCGAAAAGAAGAACAACAGAAGCAAGAAAAACAGCGACAAATAGAAAAGGAACGCATCAGAATACAAGCCGAAGAACAATCAAAGCTGTCGAACAAGGATATTCCGAAGCCCAATCTGAACTTGCGCGTTGGTATTATTTTGGGTTTGGGGAAGGTATGTCTCAAGACTTTGGGAAAGCAGTGTACTGGTATACCAAAGCGGCGGAAAACGGTAATTTAGGCGCCCAATATGTCCTTATGAGTATTTATTATTGGGGTAAAAAAGGTTTACCTGCGGACAAGGGGAAGGCAAAATACTGGTATACCAAAGCAACAGGAAAAAGTAATGCAATGTATCAAGATATAGAAGAAGAACTTTCGACCGGTAAAGGTAGTCCTATAGACCCCAGGCGAGACTTAGCCAACAGAGAACTATTTAAGGTTTTTGCAGATGCAAGGAACATATCCAAAATTCTGCTGAAATGACAAATGTGGCAACACCAATACCGATAATGGGAACGTATAACAGCAAAATTAAGTGAACTTCGAAACGATAACCCTAAACCCCCAGCTTATATCCCAGATTAACGATAAAGTTAACCACAACGTTTGTCCGTGAAACACGCATGCGCCGGATAAATGAGCCGATGGAATAGAAGCGTTTGCGAAAACGGTTATAGCCGGACAAGAGTTCTTCTGCGCTCATATTTTGAGGCGTGAATGCAACTGCGGTCTTACTGTCGTATTTGCTCCAATCGACCGGCAAAAGCCGCCCATCCGCTTTCAGTTTCTCGTAAACAGGGGTCTTCGGGAATGGTGTTAGTACGCTAACGGTCGCGCCGTCTATGCCAAGCTTTTCGCAGGCGTTGAGCGCGGTGTCGAAAACTGAAAGAGTGTCGCTGTCAAACCCGAAGACGATGCCCGCCTGCACCATTATCCCGTGGCGGTGAATGGCGCTTATAACCGGTTCATAATCGGAGATACAGTTGATACCTTTCCCCGCGTCGCCAAGGGATTCTTCTGAGAACGACTCAAGACCGATAAATAGATACAGACAGCCGGCGGATTTCGCGAGTGACAGCAGTTCATCGCCGGCGCAATCGCGAAGCGCCGCCTGCGCCGCCCAGCGGTGTTTCAGCGGGATAATCGCGCGCAATAGATCTTTCGCGTACTCTTTATCCGCGAATAAATTATCGTCCCAGAACACAAAAAAATCCGCAGGCAGCGCCTTTATTTCCGCGGCCACGTCCTTTATTGGACGCGTCCGAAACCCGCCTGAGTATATCTGTTTCAGGTTGCAGTAGCGGCAGTTATACGGACAGCCGCGGGTGGCGATTACCGCGCCTTTCATAAGACGGCGGCGCTTCAGCAGATCCCAGCGCGGCAGGGGCAGGTTTTCAAGGCTGGGCGGCGTGTCAGCATCGTATCGCTCCCGCGCCGCGCTGTTTCGGAAGTCCTCCAGAAATTGCGGCCATGTATCTTCGCTTTCCCCGGCAAGCAGATAATCGCAGTGCTCTTTAACCTCATCCGGCAGAAGCGTCGCGTGAGGGCCGCCCATGACGATCTTCGCGCCCGCCTTGCGGAACCTCGCGCTGATGTCATAGCAATGGGGGGCGTTAGGCGTATTGATCGTTATCGCGACGAGATCGAAACGCTTCCTGTACGGCAGGCGCTGAAAGTATTCATCGATGAGCGTAATCTTGTAGTAGCGCTCGTCAACGTAGGCTGCGAGATAGGGAATTGTTAATTGAGAAAAATTGTTGAACTGAAAACGGCGAAAGCGATTTATATCGCTGTTTTCAGGCTGTACCATAAGCAGGTTTATCATCATTTGCCGCCTAGCTGCTCGCGCTCATGTAATGCCGCAGTCCGAGCTTCCAGAACCACAGGGCAAAGAACGTGAAGAACACCACTACGCAAAGCGCCTGGACTAGCCCCGGTGCGCTTAAGCTCCCTGTAAGCAACTGCGTCGGCACGGTGGACATGATTCCGTAAGGCAGAAGAAAGTAGAATATGACCTTGAAAACCTTTTTGAACAGTATGCCGGGAACCCTGAAATTCAATTCCATGAAAGTTCCTTCCAAATGGTCTATGCCGTTAGCGGAAATAACCAGAAACGGAATCGTGCGCAAGATGATTTCCATGTCGTACCAGAGCAGCGTCATTAAAAGCACAAAGGCCGAATAGGCCAGGCAGAGCTGAAACGAGACATCTATCCCGGCGGTTTGAACGCCGTAGACGATGATCAGCACGCTCAATATAACAAGCGGGAACGAGCCGGGGTTAACGTTTTCAAACGTTAGGCGAAGGAGTGGATCGACAGGTTTTGTCAAATACTGATCGAGATCGCCCCTTTTAATTTTGCCGGGTATATCCAAAACGCCGAAAAAGTATATCAGCATATTCAGGGCGTTTATCATTGAAAAAGTGCCGACAAAAATTATCATCTGCCCCCGGTTCCAGTCCCCGATAGCGTCCACCTGCGAGTATATAACCTGAAAAGTCAAGAGCTGTACCAGGAACAACACGCCGTCCGCGAAAGACGCGCCAAAGAAACTCAGCCTCCACATCATCATGCGGGACATTTTTAGTTTGAGCAATAACAAAATAAACTTTAGGTTACGCCTCATATTCCCACCCCGTCGTACTTAACCCTTAAATGCCGATACGAGTATTGCGAAATCGCGAACATGATCAATGCCCACGTCGAAATAACTGCAAGGCTGAAAAGCCCTTCGGCAGCATCCGCGAGCCCGCAAAGCAGCATGGCCGGCGTAAACACCACATGGGTGAACGGAAGAAAACGCAAAATATACAGCGCGTTTTCCGGCAGCAATGAAAGCGGTACAAATGAGCCTGTCGCGAACGCGATTATGCTTCCCTGCACGTGCAGGAAAAACCCGATTTCAAGGAACTTGAAAGCCAGCACTCCAATCGTGTAATGGTAGCAGGCCATAAAGACAAGTCCGATAACAATAAGCGCCAGGGCGATGATTATCTGCGCCGGGTCCGGCGTTAACGCGATGTTCATTTGGAACAATACCGCGCAAACAATGGCCGACAGCACACAGAAACCCAGGTGAAAAACCGATTTACCGGCTGTCATTGAGCAAAAGAAGAAGAGTGGGTTCATGGGGGTAACCATACGGCCCGAGAACCTGCCGTTCCTGATCAGGTCTGAAACCTCACCCGAAATCTGATTCGTAAAATCAATGGAAGTCAGTATGGAGCTGATAAGGTAATAAGAGAGCATACTACCCAGGCCGAATCCCTTTACCGTCGTGTTTTGTGTGAAAATCACCTGCCATATAATCCAGGCCGCGATGATCTGCCCCGCTGTCGACAGCATTGTCATCGCAACATCAAAGCGCCAGGTGATTTGCATTTTATAGTTCATGCGGAAGGCCTCAAGATACTTTTTCATTTATCGCCTTCGCCTCGCGGCTCTTCCCGTAGATTCTCTCCACGACAACGCCTATGTCTTCTTCCTCGATTGAGATGTCGCTTAACTGATAATTGCGCATGACGTTTTCAAGAACAGTCCTGCTTTTTTCCTTCGGTACTGTCATTACCGCCTTCAGCGGGCTTTGCTCAAGAACGACGCAGTCATCGGGAGGCATAAAAGCGGTGTCGTTTTCAAACTGAAGCGTAACTTTTTTTTGCGTCTGATAAGAGGCGAACAGTTCATCGGTGTTCCCGTCGTAGACTTTCCGCCCGTTCCCCACGACAACGCTTCGCGGGCAGAGGCTTCTGACATCCTCCATGTAGTGCGACGTCAAGAGTATCGTAGTGCCGTTCTTGCGGTTCACCTCTTTCAGGAACGCGCGTATGCTCCTCTGGCTGGGCGCGTCAAGCCCGATGGTAGGCTCGTCAAGAAAGAGTATCTTTGGGTCGTGAAGCAGCGCGGTGACAAGTTCCATCTTCATACGTTCGCCAAGCGAAAGGGTACGCACCTGCACGTTCATGTAATCACGGGAATCAAAAAGGCCGGCGAACATTTCAAGGTTGCGCTTGTAAACGTCATTTGGGATCTCGTACATTTCTTTGAATAAAAGAAAAGTATCGGAAGCGGTGAGGTCATAGATGAGCTGGCTCTTCTGTCCCATTACAACGGCGTACTGTTTTTTGAAAGCGTTTTCTAGCTTGTTGGGATAAAAGCACATAACAGAAATTTCGCCCGACGTTGGGGCAATAATCCCGGTGAGCATTTTTATAAGGGTTGTCTTCCCCGCGCCGTTAGGCCCAATGAGGCCTACGAATTCGCCGCCCTCTATCGAAAGGCTAAAATTGTCAACCGCTGTTTTGGTTTCATATTTGCGGTTAAATAAGGACTTTACGCTGGCGGCAAGGCCGGGTTCCTTAGTAAAGCGTTTGAAAGTTTTTGTCAGGTTTTGGGTATGAATGATAGGCTGCAAGTCGGTTCTCCTTAAAATTTATGGTTCTGTAAGCTTGGTACAAGCAATAACACACCAAGACTGTCCGGTGTAAAAAACATGAGACAGCTCTTATGCTGAAAAATGGGAAAAGTGTGTCAGGCGAAGATACAATTCCACTGCTCCGCAGCGGATTGTTTTTAGCTAATCCCCACCCTTACAGAACGAACCGACACAAACCTACCTCCTTCTTGATTTTTTGATAGTATATCGGTATTGTGATAATTTTGTCAAGTCAATTTTATTGTTTTAAGCATAAAATTTATTCTCTTTTGTTCCCAATAAATGAAACATTTTTCGGGCAATAAAATTATAATTGAAGACAATAGCGGTAGAAATTATTTTGCTTGTCATGTAATAGAGGTTTACTTTGGCAGTGAATAAGTATACTAATAAAGTATCAAGACATAAACCTATTATGCCAATCGAAACATAAACAATAAATTCAAATTTCTTGTTTTTATTCCTTTCCTTTGAAAAAATAAATTTAACAGATAAAAAATAGTTAGTGAGTAAACTAAGAGAAAAAGCAAAAATATTTGATAGAATGTAATGTAACTTAAAGAATTCGGTAAAAACATACAACATTCCAATATTAACTACAGCGGCAATACCTCCAACAATTAAATATCTGAAAAATTGAATAAATAAATTATCTGTTTTAAATAAAAATATTTTATTTAAAATATCTTTCATTTATTTTTCTTCATTGTATTCTTGATCTGTATTAACACTCCAGATGATTGTTTTATCGTTAAAACCGTTTTTAATACAATTTACTGTTTCAAAAGCGGTTGCCATGGAGTGATCCATATTATTATATCGATGTTGGCCATTACGGCCAACACAGTAAAGATTTGGAATATTGTCAAGAAACTTTCGTATTTCGACAAATTCTGCGTAACTATCAAAATATGCCGGATATGCTTTTTTTATGCGTACTCTATGAGAAAATAAGACATCAGAAGCAGAGGAAATAACGCCGATTTTTACAATCTCACTTACCGCAAATGAAATATATTCTTCATCCGGCATTTCCCAAAAATTATCACCTTCATTACAGAAATACTCGAGTCCAATCCATACGGTATTTTCAAAGTCTTTTACCATATAAGGCGACCAGTTGTTAAAAATCTGAATACGTCCTATCCTCACTGAAATATCCTGAACGTAAATCCAGCAATCAGGTGTAATGCCGCCAACGGTAGGAATTTTTCTTTTATTACGGAGAAGAAATTTGTCTGCAGGCAGTAAGATACCAACAGTTTGAAAATCACGGTAAGGCAGGTCTTTTGCGATTTGTTTAATGTCAGAGGGTACACTATCCAATGAAAACAAAAGATCTTTTACAGGCATGGATGAAATAATAAAATCACATAAAAATACTGAGCCATCAGAGCATATAACTTTACTGGCACAATTATCGTCATTAAGTATAATTCTGGTAGCACACTTACCTGTCAGAACTTTTCCGTTCATCCGGTTAATCTCATCAGCAACTACAGTCCAAAATTGCCCTGGACCAAGCTTTGGATAATGAAATCGTTCTATAAGAGATGTTTCAATTTTGCGGTTTTTTAAATGAAATAACTTTTCAAATATATCTTTAAGAATTGCTTTTATTGATAATCCCCTTACGCGTTGTGCGCCCCATTCGGAAGATATTTCACGGGGGTGGCGTCCCCAAATTTTTTCTGTATAACCTTCAAAAAACATTGAATATAATACTTTACCGAAACAGTTTATATAAAAATTTTCCAGATTATCTTCAGGCATTTTGTGAAAAATCGTAAATAGATAACTGAATCCCGCTCGTATTGTAGTAATGAAACCCATATTGCGAATTGTATTCCAGTTGAGCGTTACAGGATAATCAAATAATACGCCATTATAGTAAATCCTGCTTACACGCTCTCGTATAAGCATAACACGATCATTCTTTTCAGGATCCGCCATAATATCTATTGATGAAAAATCTTTATTACGACCAAGAATTATATCGTCTTTAGAAGGTTTGTTTTGCAGTTTAAATAAATTAAACCACCAATCTATTACACGCTTGTCTTTTGAGAAAAAACGATGACCTCCGATGTCCATAAAATTGCCTTTTGCGTTTATTGTTTTTGATATACCGCCAAAATCACCTGTTTCTTCCAGTATAGTTACTTTAAATTCACCGGTTTTTAACAATTCGTAACCGGCTGTTAATCCGGCCGGTCCCGCGCCTATTATAACGACTTCTTTCATATTCATGTCCATTCGGCGATATTTCGTTCTGTTTTACGCCAACCGCCTACAATTTCTTCTCCCATTGATTTACAATAGCGGCATAAGGGAATAGGAGAGTTAACAAAATCAATTATTTCCCGCATGGTTTGTACCTTGTAAATATCAATAGAATCTTCATCTGTTACGGGGATATGCTGGTCAAAATATTTATTAAAATGACGAATATTGAAAACAAAGGCGCATGTAGCAACGCGGCCGTTCTGAACAGCGACTGTTGTAATTGCCATACAACAGCGTTTAAAACTTTTTTTTGCGTTTTGGCATCCTGATAAGTCAAGACAAAATTTTCGGGATGTTTTTTCGGTATTGCTGCTAAAATCAAAATAGGTGAATTTATAACCAAACTCACGCGCTTTTGTTTCAACCATATCCCAGTTTACACCAGGATATTTTGTCGGTGTCATAATAATATCATATTTTTTAAGCGATTCCCAGAATATGTTTTTTTGAGAAAGCAGCAAAAGTCCGTTAGTTATTATTTGAATTCGACTTTTCGGAAAATACTGACGTGAAATCCGCATGAATTTATGTAACTCGGGATTTAATAAAGGTTCACCGCCAGCAAGATAAATTAGCGGTATATTGGCATCAGAAAGTTCTGAAAGCCGTTTTAGATCCCTATCAACGGAAGAGAGATCCGCAAATTCAGGTTCAGCCAACTGGGAAAAATGATTACAACTGTAACAGCCTAAATTACAATGCTCGGCAACGCAGATATCAAGACTGTCAAGTATTGTAGGGTGAATATTCTTTCTTAACAGAGCCTTTAATTTTACTAAAAATACATAAAAAGGTGAATTGCCAAGTACAAACCTGCCAACAAATTTTTTCGCAGCAGCTTCAATAAAACGGAACATTTTTTGGCTTACAGATATTTTATTATTTTTCATCTTTTCTTTAACCTGCTCTTAAGCCATACAAAAAGCAAACAAAAACTATAAATTATCCTAAATGGCATTTTGTTTTCTACACCAAATTTAAAGCAATTCCACAAGACTTTTGGTAATTGTATAAAACGCCCCAACCAAAAATTTTCTTTATACGCAATATAAGTTAATGAACCCTTATACGCATAATAGTTGTACAAGTTTTTTTTCAAAAAATACCCATTTTGAATAAGCATTATATAGCAATAAAAAAAAATCAGGTCTTCACATAATTTATAATGTGTAAACCGCAGATTAAAACGGTTTATTATATCACGTGAAAAAGAATATTGCCAAATATGGTTAACAATTGAGTTCCTGATAAAGGCTTTTTTATTCAAAACTCCTGCATTATCAGAGCGAACAATAGAAAAATACTCTCCTTTTGCACTCGGAACATTAGAAGCCTTTCTGTCAATTTCGATTACATTCGCGTTGAATAAAACTATATCGACCTGATTGCTTTCCATAACCACTGAACATTCACGGCAAGCTTCCGGATCAAGCGCATCATCAGCATCGCAAAATAGTATGTATTTTCCTTTTGCGTTATCCAACGCGGTATTTCTTGCTATTCCTGGCCCTTTATTCTCCTGGTTAAATACATAAATGCGAGTATCATTTTTGGCATAATCATTGAGTATTTCGAGAGAACTGTCTGTGGAACCGTCATTTACACATAATATTTCAATTTCGTGTAAAGTCTGGCTGACAAGAGAATTTAAGCAGCGTGAAAGATATTTTTCCGCATTGTATACCGGTACAATAACTGAAACAAGGACGGTCTGTTGGCAATTCAGCACCACCGATGCCCGTATAAAAACCTCAGTATTTATATCCGAAGATTTAGGTTTCATGGGGCACCAGCTTCTTCTATATAAAACGAACTAATGCCGATGCCAAGCTTTCGTCGATCTTCAGACAACCCTAATTCCATTGGAGACATGGGATTGTTGAATACAAAACGAATTATAAGTGTCTTATCAGGATAAAGATCGTAAGGAATACGGATTACATTCTCACCTGTAACGAACTCATAATTATCAAGTAAAACGTCATTTATATATATGCTAATAGGGTCAGTATTAAATATATATAGAATATTCAAACGCAAGTACAAATCTTTGGTACTATTGATAGCCATACTCAAATCAGCTTCATTACCTACAATCCACGTCCCCCATTCTTCGGGACTTGACCAGCCAAAATGTTGATATACGCTTCTAGCATTTCTAAGTTCTATAATTTCTTTTAGATTGTAATATTCAAGTCTGTTATTATTTAAATATTCAATCCGAGTATTTGATTGGAATTCTTCCAACGCATTTTCCGTGTATTTAAACCAATTATCGTTTATATAATCATATAAATATACATTATTTAATTTATATTCATCAATCCAATATGAAAGATCCGTATAATTTTTTATTGTATCCATTTCATGCATGAGCCACCAATTTTTAGGAGTTTGAGCGGAATATCCGTTAATTGTTTTTATATTGAATCTGGTAGCAATACTCCAGGCATCTAAATGATATATATCATGATAAGATCTTTTAATATTATTTACAAGGAAAAAAGACTCACAATCATCAGGTGGCGGAGACACTTTATTCAAGTAATCATTCATATCTGATTTAGACCATCCTGTATAAAATCCTGTATTTTGATGTTCTATAAATATTGCTACGATTAATAACATATAAGTCAAGAAAGTTTTTATGCTTATTTTATCAGAAAAACGAATTCGTTCGGATAAAAAGATCGCAATTAATATACCTGCTGGAAGGGACAAGAATGGAATAAATCTGGTAACCATTCGAATAGCGGAAGCGCCGGGTACTAAATTAAAGATAAAATACCACAGACTAAAAATCTCATTTAGTATTTCGAATTTGAGTATAAATAATAAGATTACAGCAATTGTCAAAGAAAAGCCAATAGTCATATAAAAAGTTATGTTTTTACCTTGTGAACGACTGTTGAAATACCGCTTAATATAAATACTACAGATAACTATCAGTAAAATACCCGTTATTAAAGGAAACCCAAATTCATGCCAGGAAGATGTATTGGGAAAAGACCAAATTATATTGGACGGTGAAACATTAAATAAATCATACCAGTAAGGTAAATAAAGAGTTATAAATTCCCAACTTCTTCCTCCCATTTCAGTAAAAACAGGCAAATATATCCAGAAGAATGGCAACAAAGCAATTATGACGCAAACAATATACATTAATATTTCGATTTTGTTATTTTTTACAATCTGCAATGCATGTTTGACATTAAAGCAATTGTTTTTAAGAAGATAAATTACTATAACAATATAAAATATCAACAAAAAAAAGGCCAAAAAGAAACCCGTGTAAAAATTTGTTACCATAATTCCCGCAAAAAGAAATATTGATAGTATTCCGTAAATATTGCGGCTTCTTGTAAGGTCAGGAGTCAAGCAGTCATAGAAATTTTTCATGAATATAAAAAACAATGGCACCAGGCTAAACGTAACAAACTGTGTTTGAATTATTAATAAAGAATACGAATTACTAAAATTACCGATAATCAATCCGATGACGCACGCCCCAAAAGGCAATTTTAGGCCCTTCCTTAAAAACCATGTAAGAAAAAGACCGCCTAAAAAATGCGTGCCAATCAGGGTTAACTGATAGGCTGTCATCCATTGATAGCCCATTGCCCTTAAGAAAGAATATGGCAATGATAAAAGAAATAAGGCGTCGGCATAGCCAAGTGTGTTTTTAACAGGATAGAAAATTGAAAGATCCCTTATTGCCTCCTGCCCGTGAAATACTTTATACCAGTGTTCCATGAAAAGTGATTCTAATCTGCTATCTCCCATGTTTCCTATGATATTATCACTATTGAAAATCATGCCGCGAAAAAAAATGAGTTCCAAAATGAAGACAGCTAAAAAAAGCATGATGTAGGTAATAGCCTCTTTGTGACGATAATAAAATTTATATAATCGATTAATTATTACAGACGCATATAAAAATAACAGAATAATCCCAAAACCAAAAATTGCAAATAACGAGCGTATCAATAAAAAATTCATCCATTTATCATGATCGCGTAGGTTCCGGCCAAGAGCCTTTTCCACAATTTCAACAATAAAAGTCCTCATCTGCGGAAACAGCAATACGCAACAAGATATTATTGCCAATATTGAAATGATTT
>JGI24698J34947_10000022_pt1 | contig 40410 bp, 30 predicted proteins | sample TergutMp193P3_FD_34947 | JGI IMG/M metagenome (IMG submission 34947) | reverse complement strand
GTTTTGAGGTCGTCAAGCGAGCGGATTTTGCTCGTGGCGTGGGTGAGCCAGCAGAGTTCCAGGTCTTCCTTCCCCATGCCGCTTCCGTCGTCAACAACTTCTGTTCTGGCAATTCCCCCCTCGTCGATTATGACTTCGATGCTGTGGCTTCCTGCGTCAATTGCGTTGTCCATGAATTCCCTGACCAGCGCGGAGGGCCGGTCGACGACTTCCCCGGCGGCTATTCTGCGGGCCTCTTCCGGGGGCAGGATTTGGATGGCCTGGACGCTGCTCTGGGCGCTCTCTGGCGTCACGCTATTCCTCGTCGTCAAAGAGGCCCAATACCGGGCCTTCATCTGCGCTGTCCTCTTCGCTGTCATCGTCGCCTACCGTGTCGTTCATGACTATTTCGACGCGGCTTTCGATCTCTTTGAGTTCCTTCTCTAGAGCCCTGTAGAGTTTGATGCCCTCTTCATAGGCTTTTATTGCGTCCTCAAGCGGGATATCGGTTCTTCTGATCTCGTCGCCCAGCTCTTCGAGGCGTTCAAGCCTTTCCTCAAAGGATTTTTTCGATAACGCCTTCTTTTCAGTTTCACCGGCAGGTTTTGTTTTTGCCATGTTTTCTCCTTTTAAGTCGTCTTTTCCGCGATGGCGGTCACGAGGCCTTCCATGGGCCGAATCACAAGCGTATCGCCGGGCTTGACATCCGCCGCCCTGCGTATCGCCGGGCCGGTTTTCCCGTCCCGAAGGGGCATGACAACCGAGAAGCCCCGTTCGAGGACGGCGAGGGGGCTCGCCGCTTCGAGGCCGGTTCGCGCGAGGTCAAGCCGCCGCCGCAACTCCATCGTTCTTTCCTGCATACTCTCAATGAGACCGTCTTTCGCGTCGTCGAAGCGCATGAGCCGCGGCTGGAGTATGCTTCTGAAGCGGTACTCCAGATCCGCCGCGCTAAAAGGCTTTGCCAGGAGCCTGATTCGCTCGATTTTGCCTTTAATCAGGGAGTAAAACTCGTTCGCGGCGGCACGGACGCTTTGCAGGGTCTCTTCCCTGTTGGCGCTTACCAGTTCCGCGGCGGCTGACGGGGTGGGGGCGCGGAGGTCGGCGGCAAAGTCCGAAAGCGCCCAGTCGATCTCGTGGCCCACCGCGCTGACCACGGGTATTTGCGAGGCGGCGACTGCGCGGACGACGGCTTCTTCCGAAAAGGGGAGCAGGTCTTCAAGCGAGCCGCCGCCCCGGCCTATTATCAGCACGTCCGCCAGCTTCCAACTGTTCGCCTGGGCGATTCGCCGGGCGATGATCCCCGCCGCCTCCGCCCCCTGAACCGGCGCGGGCAGGATCACCACGCGGACGCCGCGGGCACGGCGCTTCAGGATATTGAGTATGTCCCTTAGGGCGGCCCCGGTCGGGGAACTGACCACGCCCACGGTTCTCGGGAAGCGGGGGATGGGCCGTTTGCGTGCCTCGTCAAAGAGCCCCTCGGCAGCAAGCCGCCTCTTGCGTTCCTCCAGCATGGCGAGGATGTCGCCTTCGCCGGCGCGTTCTATCTCCTCGCAGACAATCGAGTAGGTCCCCCGCGCCGCGTACACCGAGAGGCTGCCCCTCACCCTGAGCAGCATCCCGTCCTTCGGCTCAAAAGTCAGCGATCGCAGCCGACCCCTGAACATTATCGCCGAGATGGATGCGCCGGCGTCTTTTAAGGTGAAGTAAAGGTGCCCGCTTGAAGAAGGCCGGTAGTTCGACAGTTCCCCTTCCACCACCACAGACGGGAAGCCGCCTTCAAGGCTCTCGCGTATGAGTTCGGTGAGTTCGGAGACTGTCAGTTTTTGCGTTAGTGCCACTCCCTACTCCCCACTCCCTTTTATTATCTTATCATATTTTCTGTTTTCTTCTTCCAGTAACTTGATCTCGTTCCTCTGTTTCTCAAGTTCCAGTTCCAGTATCTCCTTCTGGTATCGCAGTTTTTCCAGTTCCATTTCCCTTTTATGCTTGGCCTGGTCGCCGATAAACTGAAGAATAGTTTTCGGAAATACAATGAAAATCCCGATAATCGCCAATGCCGGTACTATCCAATAAGGCCCCATTATGCTTCCTCCGCTACGCTAAAGTAGTGTATCATAAAAAGGGGACAAGGGGACAAGGGGACAAAGGGACAAAGGGACAAAGGGACAAGGTTCCCTATTCCCCGATCCCTGTCCTGCCGATATAATCAATAGTATGAAAGCCCTTTGTGTGTTGTATGGAGGCCGGCTTGGGCCGGAAGCATTCGAAAGAATCGTGCCGGGAGGGAATAACGCGTTTTCCCTGGCTTTGGCGGCGATGCAGGCCTTCCCCGGCGTCCAAAAAACGGTCTTTTTGGGTGTTGACGGGCCGGATTGCCCGGTTCTCCCTGATGACATAGAGGCGGTTCTTCGGCCTTCATGGACACGTAAAATCCTGCTGGAAGAGCTTTCACGCCTGTCCGCAGGCTGTGACCTTGCGTATTTCGCGTGGGCGGACTGCCCGCTTCTGGACGCGGCGCTGGCGGGGGCGCTGGCGGAGAGGCACACGCGCTACGGGGCGGAGTACTCCTACGCCGACGGCTGGCCTTACGGGTTCGCGCCGGAGATCCTTGCACCGGCAGCCGCGGGGATACTCGCCAAGCTTGCGGAAGGCGACGACGCGCCGGTTGAACGCGACGCCCTCTTTCAGGTCATCCAGAAGGACATAAACGCCTTTGATATCGAAACCGAGATTTCCCCTGTGGATTTAAGGCCGTACAGGCTCAGTTTGGCGGCTGACTCCAGGAGAAACCTCCTCCTCCTCTCGCGCTGGATGGAGGCTGGCTATAAATCCGCCTCCGACGCGGAGAGATATATAAATGAAAAGCCTGAACTGCTTCGTACCCTTCCGGCTTACTTCAACATCCAGGTGACGGGTGCATGCCCCCAGGCCTGTTCGCTCTGTCCCTGGCCGGTTTACGGCGGAGACACGCCCGTTACGGAAAGGAAAGATCATATGCCCGTGGAAGCCTTTGACGGGCTTCTTAATAAGATAGAAGACTTCGCGGGGGACGCCGTAATCGGCATTTCGCTCTGGGGGGAACCTTCCCTGCACCCGCAGGTAGATGAGCTCATCGGGATGGTCCTGGCGAGGCCGGCGCTCTCGCTGGTGGTGGAGACATCGGGAATCGGCTGGAAGGAGGATGGGCTAAAGGCCCTCGCCGAGGCCGCGTCGCGGGCGGCCCCACGGAAAAACCACATGGCGCCCCTTTCGTGGATAGTTTCGCTTGACGCTCACGATCCCGAGCGTTACAGGCAGGTCCGGGGGCCGGGCTTTGCGGAGGCGCGTTCCGCCGCCAAGACGCTGCTCTCGCTCTTTCCCCGCGACGCTTACGTCCAGGCGGTGCGGGTCAAGGATTTCGAGGACGACATCGAACACTTCTATCGTTCATGGAAGGAAGAGCCGGAGGTTCCAGCTTCGCGAAGAAAAGACGGCAGTCATGTTATTATCCAGAAGTACGACGATTTTGCCGGCGCACTTCCCAAATTGCAGGCTTCGGATCTTTCGCCTGTGAAGCGGCGGCCCTGCTGGCATATTCAGCGGGACATGAACATACTGCTGGACGGAAGGGCGCTCTGCTGCAGGGAAGACCTTGCGTCTCTCAAGGAGAGCGGGGATAAGGCGTTTTCGGGCAATGTCTTTTTTGAGGACATTGCGGTAGTATGGGAGAGGGGCGCGGCCAGGTATCTGGAGCATTGTAACGCCGAATACCCTGGCATATGCGGGCACTGTGATGAGTACTACACGTACAACTTTTAACGACAACCTCCCCTCATATACGGCGGTGGGGGGGACTGAACGTAAAGCCTCAACCGGACTCTCCGCGGTAATACTCAGCCGGAGCGGGCGGCATCCGCGCTACACCCTCTTTGAGGAGCTGGCCAGGATAGGCTTTGACTATGTCCTTTCCATGGAGAGTTCCGTCAGCCGCTATGACCTTGAGAGCCTCTCCCAGAATTTCCCCTTTGTCAGGTTCATACTTTTAAAAGAAACCGTCAGCAAGGGGGAAGAGATCAATCTCGCCGCCGCTGAATTGTCGACGCCCCTCTTTTTTGTTTTCTGGAACGATCTCAGGATACTGCGGTGCGGCGGCGCGGAACGCATGGCCGAGCGGCTCTTTGCCGGCGGCGCCGAAAACCGCGGCCGCTACAAAAGGCTTTGCACTGTGCCCCATATACAGGATGAACGCTCCGACAGCCTGCCCACCCTCATCGTTCCCATGCTTCTCCCCGAAAAGAAAGCGAAATTGTCCATCAAGACCATTCCGTCTGTTCCACAGAAAGAGGGCCTTCCTTCCCTTTACCCCTTCGACGGCATCGGCATATACGACAGGGAAAGGTTCCTTCGTTTGGGCGGCTTCGATAATTTGATAAAGAATTTTTACTGGCAGCTCATGGACTTCGGTTTTCGCTCCAGCCTCTGGGGAGAGGAGATAGCGTCTACCAGGCTGATTAAGCTATCTTATGAGGGGACTGTGCCCACTGAGGACACTACGCCAGATGAAGGCTGGAGGCGTTTTTTCCTCAAGAACCTTGCCCCGGTTTTCAGGCGTGATTATGCCCATATACCCCTGGCCCGATTCCCGGCATATGCAAGGAAAAGGGGCGAACTCCTTGCCGCGTGGGAAGAATTTTCCTCTGCGCGTGAGTGGGTAAAAACTAACCGTTACCGTTTTGTAACCGACGCGAGAACTGTCGCCGAGTGCTTTGTTTCCGGCGAAAACTATGCTTCCGATGAAACAGCGCCCCCGCCTGAGATTTTGACTCCGTCCGAAACCGTGTTTCCGGCGGAAGATACGGAAGAGATTCAAAAGAAGGAGGGGTGAAATGACCGCATTGGTGCTGCAGGCGCGTATTGATTCGAGCCGCCTTCACGGCAAGTCGCTGCTTCCGCTTAACGGAAGACACCTGATTTTCCGCGTGATGGAAGCGTTAGGTGCACTTCCTGTCGAGGCGAAAATACTCGCCTGCCCGGAAGACAGCGTTTCCGCGTTTTCCCAGCTCGCGGTGGAAACGGGCTTTGTATTGGTCGCAGGTCCCAAGGATGATGTGCTTGCGCGTTACTGCCTCGCCATACGCCGAATCGGGGCGGACAGGATCATCAGGGCAACCGGGGACAATCCCTTTGTCTTTGTTGACGCCGCCGCCGCCATAAACGCCGAGGCCATCGAACAGGACGCCGATTACGCCGCCTATTCGGAGCTTCCCTACGGCGCCGGGGTTGAGTCGGTCTCTTCGGAGGCCCTGCTCCGCGCCGAGCGTGAGGCGAAAGATCCCGCCGAGCGGGAGCATGTCTGCCCCTATCTGTACAACAACGGCGATCTTTTCCGCCTTCACAGGCCACCCGCCCCTCCCAGTTGGCGTGCACCGGAAATCAGGCTTACCGTGGATACCCATGAAGATTACGAGAGGGCGCTCGCCATTTACAGGCGCTTGTTTACCCTGCCCCAGGGGGAACGGAACCTGGGGGAAAACATCATCGCCGCCTATAGGAGCATCTTTTCAGGGGATGCCGCCCAGGGGAAAAAGAGTTGAGCGCTATACTCATAGTTCCCGCCTGTGAGAGGGGCAGGGGAGGGGGCCATCTCAGCCGCTGCCTTTTGCTCTTCCGGAATTTGCTTGAGAGGGAGCGTGACGTGTATCTCTGGATACCGGATTATTTCAAGGATGATCTTATTTTACGTTTCAAGGAATTTTTTGGAACCCATGAGAGCCTCCGGTTCTTCTCGCGGGAAGAAGAGCTTGCGGGAAAAACCTGGGATTTTATTATCCTTGATCGCTTTAGGACTCCCCGTGAGGAATATGTGTTTTGGGCGGGCTTCGCCCCCCTCATCGGGATAGATGAGGGCGGCCCCTCCCGGAACTGTTTTGATTTTTTGATAGACCTGCTGCCGTCACTTACAAAGCATGAGGCGAACCTGAACGCACCCAGCCTCCTTCCCCTGCCGAAGAAACGCCGTCCTCCCGCTGCGAACAGGGTTCCCCTTGCCATACTCGTCAGTTTCGGCGCGGAAGACGCCGCAGACCTTGGCCCGGAGGCGGCGCGCGCCCTCTCCGCCCTCGCGGTGAAGTCGAAAGCGTCGCGCCAGTTGGAAGTCACGCTCGTCACGCCCGATGTTTCAGGCGGGGAACTCGCCCGCGAGGATATGGCGCGCGCAATTTACGCGGACCTTCCAGGCGTAAGCGTTACGGGAAAGATTCCCAATCTGCGGGAACATCTCGCGGAATATGATCTAATGGTGACCCACTTCGGCCTTGGCGCGTTTGAGGCGGTTTACGCGAGGCTGCCCGTCATGCTTGTTTCGCCTACCGCCTACCACGAGGAGCTTGCGACTAACGCCGGTTTTTACTCGCTGGGCGTCGGGACTGCGGGCGCGCACCGCCTTGAGTTCCTTGCGTTTGACGCCAAATTCCTCGAAACGCTCGAGGCCGACAGGCGGAAAATCGCCCGCCGTTTTGGCCTTGAGGAAGATCAGAAAGAAGACCTCGGTTCTTTTATGGACAGCCTTGAGATTGACGCGCCCCTGGCCTGTCCGGTCTGTGACGGAAAGACAGACGAACTCCCGGTTATCGCCCGCTTCCCGGAGGAGAGCTACCGCTGCTGTCCTGTCTGCGGCGTGATTTACCAGAGCCGCCTGAAAGCCCACCACATTGTATACGATAAAGACTATTTTTTCACCCTCTACAAAAACCAGTACGGCAAAACATACATTGATGATTTTCACAATCTCAAGCATATCGGCAGAAAAAGGCTCATTTCTATCAAGGCCCTCCTGAATCACCGCGATGAAAAAGTGAAGCCTTTGCTCCTTGACGTAGGCTGCGCCTACGGCCCGTTTATGGCGGCGGCGGAGGAAGTCGGTTTTTCCCCGATGGGCCTTGATCCCGTAAAGGATGCCGTGCGCTATGTCAGGGACAACCTGCGTTTCCAGGCGTGGCACGGTTTCTTCCCCGCCGCCCTCCCCGCCGAATTCCGCTCGCGGCCCAATTACCCGGGCGTGTTCGATGTCGTGACGCTCTGGTATGTGATCGAGCATTTTCCGGATACAGGGAAGATGCTGCGGGAAATCCACGGTATGCTGAAACAAGGCGGGGTACTCGCGCTCTCCACGCCTTCTTTTACCGGGGTTTCCGGCCGCAGGGAATTACGCTCTTTTCTGGAACACAGTCCGGCGGATCACTGGACAGTCTGGAGCCCCGCGTCCTGCGAGAAAATTTTTGAGCGGCACGGTTTCCGCCTTAAAAAGATCGTGATCACAGGTCATCACCCCGAACGTTTTCCCTTCTTTGGCCGCTTCCTGCGCCCCTCCAGAAAGGGCCCGCTTTACCGCCTCATCTTCCTCATAAGCCGTATTTTCAAGATGGGAGATACGTTTGAGGCTTACGGGGTAAAGGTGTAATTGTATCTGCAATGCCAATGGATCTATTCTACCATGGCTTTGAACAATGCGTCTCTCGCATCTGCAAAAAATTGAATGCTGACCTTGAGGGCAATATCATCAGAAAGATCCGCAAGCTGACGGCGGCAATTAACCGGCATAAGGATACTTGTTGCGCCTTTCTCAACGGCAATTTCTACAAGGTTTACCGGGCTGAATATTTGCTCAATAGAACCTCCTAAATTGATTTCACCTATTATGATAAGCCCTCCTTTTATGCTCTTTTTCAAAAGGGAAGTAGCGAAAGCGATAAGGGTAGCGACTCCCAGTTTAGCGCCTGATTTTGAAGGATCGAAAGCCCGTAATTGAACGGTGAATTCATGCTGTCTTGGTTCTTTATCTCCTACCAACCTGGCGGAACAGGCATAAAGATTTTGTTCCGCAAAACCGACGCTTTCTTTAAAAGCGGGAGGAATAGGTTTATTCAATATTTTAACACCTGAACCGGGACCTTCATTAACTTCAATACGGTAAAGCCCTGGGTATTCATCATTGCCGCCCGGAGAGATTGCCCAAACCTGGCCGGGTTCAAGAGGGTCGTTGCCAATATAGCTTTCACTTTGCAATTCGGGGGTAATCACAAATTGTTCTATTCCATCGTTCCCCATGGTAAAGCTAAAATGTGTATTCCTGAATTCAGCGGCCCCTATTCGCTTTTGTTGTTCTTTAACCCGCCGCCGGGATTCCATGGCAATACGGACAGCCCATTCAATGTCTTCATCCGGTATATCGTCGTCGCCCGGATACATTAATTTTAGAAGGCCGCTGGTGGTCTTATTAACTGCGTTTGTATCGCGGCCAGAGAGGGCGCCGCCGTAATATACTTTATTCTGCAAATAATTTATGCGGGTTTGATTGCGAAGCTGTGTCCAGCATTCAGAAAGGAAATCGCTTACCAGACCAAAATGATCTGTTAGAAAATCCGCGCTTATCTTTGGAATATCCCAGCCAGGTATATAAGCGTGAATTCTATCCATAAAAGCGGTATCATCTTTCATTTCCGGCGGCATTGGTCCGAAAAGGTGACCTATACGTTGCTGATGTTCCACATCAACTTCAAAGTTGCCAACCATAACAATACTACCATCAGCCCTGATACTCTCTTTGCCTCTGCTAAATTCTCCCGATTCCATATACCCTTTCATAATATTAACGCCGTCCTTCTGGTCAAAGGAAATACCCGAGACTTCGTCAAAACAAACTACATCGTACTGACATACCAACCCACGCTGACCGTTGGCGTTATTCACAAACATTTTCGCAACTGTTGCCTTGCCTCCGGAAATAAGATGCGCATAAGGCGAAACTTGCTGAAATAAATGGCTTTTCCCTGTCCCCCGTGGTCCCAATTCCACACAATTATAGTTTCTTTCAACAAATGGAGTCATACGAAGCAATAAGGCATTTTTTTGCCGATCGGTTAAGTGCAATGCCTCCAGCCCGGCTGACCGAAGCAAAAAGTCTTTCCATTCTTCCGTTGTAAATTCTTTCCTTGCTTTAATAAGTTCATCAAGAACAGTTCTCTGGGAAAGTTGTATTTCCCTTAATGTGTCTATTCCAAAAGGTCTCCCGTTTTTTTCCTGGGCGATAGAGGCGTCATAAGACAGTGTTATTTCCGCATAGAAACCACCGGTTAACATTCTTTCATGTTTCTTGACCAATTCCGCTTCTATACGGGCATCATTGAGCCGCAGGCTTGGTAACGACGCTATATAGGAATCTGTATGGGTATCCAGTCTGGCTGTGATCAGATCAATTAATTTAACTTCGCCATTTTCCCTGGCCCTTGCCTTGAATAGTTCCTCTTCTCCCGCTTTTACAGTTTTGGATTTTAATTGCCGCTCGACAATCCCAAGTCCTTCATCTATTTCTTCCTGCCTCGTACTCGCACAATAGCGTCCCAATAAAAATTCCACCACATAGGTAGGAACCGGAAACTGGCGGCTAAAAGTTCGCACAAGGTCTTTCCTGACGAGATAACCATCAAGAACCTGGGCTGCTTTTTTATCAATTGCATCTAATTCCATATTATTATTCTCCACATATGGTTGTATTTTTTTGACAGATTAATGTACCTTTTTCATCAATTATTACGATGACCGCGTTTTTACCTTCCAGTGAATCATCGGAAATAACGACAGAAGCCGTCCCATCATCACGAAATACATTAACCTGCTCCACAACGCTGGATGCGGCATTCCCCGGTTGTTCCCTTATATCAAGGAATAGATCGGTACTGTTTCCACCGGTTAAGACAACGCAACGTAAACCTTTCCATGTAATGTTTGCTATGTCAACTGTGTCATTATTCTGTTTTACCGGTATTTCTGTTACAACAAGCCGTAAGTTCAAACATTCCTGCAGACTTATGCCGCCATGCGCATATTCCTTCCCTGATATAAAACAGTTTATTCCATTGGCCAGGGTAAAGAATTGGGTTGGATTCCAGTACCATGGATAAAGATCTTTCACATCCACACCGGATTTTATTGCCGCGCAACGCCCCCATTTGTTCTCAGTAAGGGACTTATGGATATCTGTCTTTGGTAACCCTCCCGGCAAAAGAAGCCAGCCATGATCCGTAACAATTATTACCCTTTTCCAGCCTGCATTAAAAAGTGAAATTATTTTGTCCCTGATTTCAGACAGTTTTGCGTTAATATATTTGGCAAGCTTCCAGCCGCGTTCATGGCCTTCTTTATCAATATCGCCAAATTCGCACCACGCTTTTCCCGTACCGTCCCCGTTAGTACCGGCTTCAAGAACCAACCAGCCGCTTTCAGCCATCAAAGACCTTAACCGGCTGGTATCCACCCGCTGCCCAGTGGCGGCGACTGAAGGTTCAAATTCGGTATTGTCAGTGAATCCTGTTATCTTTTCTGTAACAGGTGTAACCGCCGCTTTACCGGTAGCCGTCACGGTAGGAAGAGCCGCCCATGTAGTTTCTTCCAATACATTAAAATTGTTTTTACTCAAATTTTTACTGAGCATCTTTGCCAGATCAAACCTGAGACCGTCGACAAATAAAATACAATCACCATCTTGATAATCTGTTTCTTTCTTTTTTGTCATATAACAGGATACATCTTCCCTTAAAAGGTTTTGTAAATATCTGGCGGAATCTTCCAGCCAGGGGGTATAAATAGTATTTATTACTTTTAAAACGGCATCAAAGTCAGCTTCTTTTTCGATGTACTTTAATGTCTTAAGCATACTATAATCTATTTCCCAGCCATACTCAATGTACAATTTCTCCAAATCAGCGATTGTCCCGGCGTTAAGCCCTTTCATGGTAAGATTGGAAATTTTTGCAAGATATTCCAATGATTTCGCAAGGGGAGCGTCTCCCAATTCAGCCCAGACAAGAGAACGGCGATATTTATGTTTTTCTTCCAGGTTAATTATTTTTTTTCTTGCCTCATGGGGGGCAAGTTTTTCTATGGCCATCAATTCCTTTCCAAGATCATTTTCCTGTTCTTCATTCCATTGGGGCCAGCCGCCAAAGCGGCTTCCGTCATCGGTGTTCCAAAACAGGGTATCCCTGGGAGACGTACATTTCCTTATTTGAAGCGGGATATTTAAATAACGGTTAGGGGCTTCGCAAAACCGCTCCCAGGGCTTTTGCCAGGGGCCTTCATGATTTGCCAAAAATTCAGCTCCCCTGATAATTCCATCATTATCGGGATTAAATCCATATCTGGATTTACATATTTCCAGAAAAGCTTCCCAATGAGTTTTGGCAAGGGCAGCTTTGTAATTATCACCCTGATCCAGCCATTTTAAGAGCTCCTTATCAGGGTCGCCTGACAATAATGTATTGAAATAATCCTTATCCAACCGTTTTTCCCTTGATAAATCGACATCCTCATCAAGGAAATAGGGTAAAGCGACACACATTGCCTTCCTGGAATCGGCATCCTGGGCAACATCAAGGCCAAGTCCGCCCTGTTTGGATTGCAGGAATGCAAGTACTGTCCAATCTTTATTATTTGCCTGAGACCAGATTTGCCCGCGGTATTGAAGTTCAGCCAATGGCTTTAAGGGCTCGGGGCAATTGCTGACCGGACGCAGGTTTTGGCGGCTGTATCCCGGAAGGTATATGATTGGCGGGAATGATATTGGTACAATAATACCTTTTATCTGTCCTGCGATTGCGCAGCGCAGCCAAATTGCCGGTCCTTTCCTGCTTTGAGGATCATAATCGCCCAATATGAAGAGTTCAGGCAATTCATTCTGTAATGTTTTTATTACCGGCTCCCACTGACGCTCGTAGTCGGGCCATAGAATACAGGCCGGCCTGGTGACAATATTTGGGTCGAAAAGGGCGGTATTATGAATAGCTTTACAAAGATGATTAATTACTTTCACTTAATTCAGCCCTTAACATAGTTCTCCCTCGCCTTCCGCTTTTCCTCAAGGCTTAAATGATGATCATTTATCCTGTCACCTTCTTTCCCGCCGTACTGCAGACCCAGTTTATACCATGGGGCGGAATCCGCGTCTTTACCCCGGTCTTTATCCCAACTGATATTGGGTTTTGCACGCAGAACCCCGGCGGCGCGTTCTCTCACATCCCCCACACGCATAAACGGGCGGATATTAATGCGAACACCGTCATTTAAATCCGGCGCCCATCCAATGGGCTGCTTGTCCAAAGGCTTCCATCTGACAAATATATCATACCCTTTTTCGCCTTCCAGGATAAGCTCAAGCTTCTTTTTTAACGCTTCGGCGGCGGCAAGCCGGCCTTCGGCACCATCAATTTTTCCTTTATCCTGCTGCTGGCGGCTTATCCAGTCGCCCAGATATGTGTAAATAAGGGTTTCCAGGAGTTTGTGATCCAATTTGTGGTAATTAACCAGAACAGAGAAACCATCGCGTAGGCCATCCCAGATATGCCAGATAAAAGGGCGATTCTGGAAAAGTTTGCAATGCCCGGTAAAAAACTTTTCTTTCAGCCAGTCGTCAAGGGTTTTGCCTTCATAGCCCACGCTTTTAAGAAGCCGCTGAAGCGTCTTGGGCTCCCAGTTTTCCCCGTAAGCCGCCATCAGCAAACCCAACAGTCGTTCCGCGGCGGAACGCTCTCCGCGCAAAGGCGGAAGGCAGACAATGCCGTCATTGTCGGCGTATTTTAGCAGGTTATCGCAACGATTTACCCATTCCCGCTGCTCCTCCGACAGCTCCATACCGGCGTCATGTTCCGCGGGCCAACTGTAGCCGAGCAGCCGCGCAACCGCTATGTGCAAAATCGTTTCGTCGTAGCGCAGGGGGCCGCAGGCGGTCTTTTTTGTCTGTTCGTCCCAGATTACCGACCCGCAGGGATGGCCGTGGAATATCCACTGGGTAGGATCATCAGAAAAAGGTTTGGGTAGACCGTTGGGGTATTTTTCTGCGGCGACTTTGGTCCAGTAGTCCAGGTCGAAGGGGACTTTGATGAGAGTAGCCGGAGTTATATTAAATTTTTGATCGATCTTTCTGACGTTTTCAGCATATTTTTTCGAACAGCAATAACAGAACAAAGCCAGGATGTTTTTATTGTCTTTTGGAACGATAGATGCTGTTGTTTGATCGTAGAACCAACCTTTATATATGGTAGATGAAAGATCGCCTATTAAATTGACATTTATTCCCGTTTTATTATAGGCCAAATTATCCCTGCTATGGCTGATCATTTCATTGCCAAAATTTGACCAATCAACGATTCTATCCAATCCGGAATAAAACAGGGGTTTCTCTGTCGTTCTCTTTATAAATATCCACTTGTTGTTTCTATTTTTTATTTCCCAGTATTGGCGATACCATCTAAAGCCATCACCGCTGACAATACCGGTAGGACATATGGCAAACTCCGACAGGATTGCCTGTTGTCCATCGTTTTCCATAATTAACCTTGCGTCAGGGTTATTCAGTTGCGAATATTGCGCCACACTGGTTATTTCATTTTTCATTATCCCATTCGCTTTCTCGGCCGGCGTACTTATCCCCGATACATCCAATCCACGGATAAATTGTGTTTTCGGTTTCTCCGGAATAAGGTCGATAGAATCCGCCGCTGAAGAGTTCCGGCTAACAATTATCAAAATAGCCTTAACAACTTCGCCGCTAATGGTTTCAAAAGCGCCGGAACCCAAACGAACTATGAATCGCATTGTTTCAATCTTTAATTTTTGCTCACGGAATAGTCTGTAAGTTGTCAGAAACAGCCAATTTTGCGGTAGTACAATACTTGCAGTTCCGTCTTTTACGCAGAATTCAAGGCATCTGTCCAGGAAAACAGTCGCAAGGTCATTTTTTGCCCTCGAATAATAGTTACCGGAAAATGATCGTTGTATTTCATCCTGTTTACCACGTGTTAAAAACGGCGGATTGGTAATCACCCAATTATACTGCCTGCCCAATAACTGGGCGGTTTTCATTATTCCCTGCGCCGCTATCGAAGTCTCATGCCATTCCGGGGTATCTTCCAGTTTGAGGGCCTTTTCTATAGCCGTTTCAAGTTCTTCCCATTGTACAAAATTCCCAAAGGCTTTGAACTTTGCCGGATTTAAAAGACTTCCCAGTATTGGGGCGTTTTTAAAGTAATCATGCATCAGCCCAAGAACCAACGACAGATTCCTGTTACCTTCCGCCAGTTTAAGCCAATCCTCTTTGGATGACCCCACCGATAGCCCACAGCAGGCAACCTGCAATTCCGGTAATTGGCGGTAGCCTTCAGCACCGGGGAAAGTCCAGGCGGTAAAGGCGAGGTTAAAAGCGGCAATTTCCACACAGCGCTCGTCCAGTTCCAGGCCGTGGATGTTATCCCGCAAAACCGCGTCTACCGCATCTTCTACGGTTAATCCTTCCAGCTTCATCCGCATGGGCGCAAGCATAGTGAGGGCCGCAATCAGAAAATGGCCGGAACCGCAGCAGGGGTCCAGGGTTTTAAGATCTTTCAATTGTTCAGGCCAGCTTTCAAATATACCGGCAGCCGGTGTCCAGGTATTGTCTTCGGCTTTGACAAAACGGAGGTAGTCCAAAGGCACACCGGGCAGGGCGGCTTTTTTTCGTAGCTCATCTTCGGTTTTAATTTCTTTAAGATCGGTGGCGGAAAGGGTACGGCTCGCCCACCATGCGCCAAGGGAATTGTCAAGAAGGAAACTCACCATGTAGGGCTCGGTGAAAAGCTGTGTTACGGCGGGGAGTTCCGCCGCTCCTATTTTTACTTCAGATTCATTTATATCCTTCTTTCTTTGGGTTTGCCAAAACTGATAAACCCATCCCAGGGAGTCCTGTGCGGTAAACGCCTCTTTGGGTAAACCACTAACCAATTGTGTCAAAGTTTGTTGATTTTCCGGCGGAAATGATAACCGGAACACCGGGGAATCAACATGAAAAATCCGGGGAAGCATTTGGGAGGCAAAACGTGAGGCCAGTTCCCAACCATTGGCGGCGCCTTCATCTTTTGCCATCTCCTCACATTCCTCAAGAGTTACCGCGACCGGATTTAACGGGTCTGGATACATCAAAAGGTTATTCTCGGCAAGATATCTGGCGAATAACATCCGGTGCCAATGCTGATAGGCGGTTTCTTCTGTCAGGCGATCCAGTTTCTGGGTACCGCTTGTTCCCTGTCTATGATCGCCCAACTGGCGTCCATGTGTGCGCAGTTTAATACGCAATTCATGTTCCAAATCCGAAAGATGGTCGGGCGCCCTGGCCTTATCCACGCCAAGCTGTTCCAAAACTGTTTTTGCCGCGGTTTCCGCTACTTCTCGGGCTTCTTTGACGGTTTTTTCGAGGAGATTACGATATGACTTATCCAGGGGATATCTTTTCATATGTTTCACTCACTGTATCACAATTGGGCCGCTTTTAAGCGCTTTGGTAAGCCGTTCCTGTGTTTCATCCAGCCATTCTTCCAATTCCGCTTCACTTTTTATTATACGATAGGGAACATGCACAACATGAGCTTCAGGCTCAAAGACAGCCACGGTCGACTGTAACGCGGAATTCAACCGGGCTGGCAATGCGGCAAGGCGGTCTCGAAAAGCAACCAGGTTTGTTTTCTCAAGGCTTGCCAGAATCGTGCTTGAAGACGCCACATCAATTACCGGTTTGGCTTTGGGAAGGAGATTGTTCTTTCCCAATAGATCGTGTTTTTGCTCCGGTTCAAGCTTTTGCCAATTATCATCCTTTTCAAGAATATCCATACAGGATTGCCAGCTTTCATTATATTCTTTGTTGAGATTGTTGAGTTCTTCACGTAACAGATCGGTAACGCTGGTTAATAGCGGCTGCACTGGATCAGGATCATACAATAACAGACGTGACTCTTCTATGCTTTTTATTTGGGCTTCCGCAACCCCGATGCCATTCAGGTTTTGCGCATAGTTAGCCAGGTGTTTCAGAATTTGCCAATTAGGCATACGGCTTTCTATCTGCGTTGCCAATGATATGCAGGAATCAATATAATCTGAGATGGAGTCTGCCTGATCATACACCTGTTGTAATTGTTCATTTCCGGCGCAAAGGCGAAGGTCGTTAATAAACGCGGTATCAGGTCTTTCCGGTTTGGGCGCTTCTCCTCCGGCATTTTCAGCAAGCCTAAAAAGATAATCCGTAAATTGCAGCATACGGGATGATTCTTCGTTTGGGTTCACGCCAATGCCGGCTTTCTGCAAAAGTTTTCGTATCTTTATGCGCTGCGGTACAGAAATGGTGATTGATTCTACCTTAAAGAAAGTTTTTGCAATATCTTTACGTCCCAGTTCTTTGGGATCAATAACAACACCGCGATCATCCTGGGCGCGAATAAGTCCCGCGACAAGCATAACACGTAAAGCGCCATCTATTGCATCAGCGGGCCAGCCGTAAGGCGGAGAATCAAACTGCGTCCGAATATCAGCACCTCGCTTGCCGGCGGCAATGTACTTCTTTATTTCTTTACAAACGGGATTACCATCAGGCTCTCCTGTATCTCCTGTCGCTTTAAGCGAATCAACCGAACCTTTCGAAGCAAGTTCATGAACTTTGGTCCACGCGGCATTGTCGGCAGTCTTAAATTGAGGATAAAGCCGTATCAACGATTTTTCAGCAGCGTCTTCTATCATATTCTGAAGGTCAATTCCGACAATTTCTGCGCCGCCCCCCTGAAAAACATGAGCGCCGGAAAAAGCTTCGTCCAGAAACTCGTTTATTTTTCCTTCGGCTGTCTGTTTCGTAGTTTCAATAACCGCGCGCGCTTCTATTCCTTCCGGGGTATTTGGGTTTCCCCGTCGTTCCAGTACGGCTACGGCGGCTTTATATTCAATCAGGTAATGGCGGAGTTCATCGGCATGGCGCCTGGGAATAAAAACGAAAATTGTTGGGGATTGCAAACCCGCTTGCCTGGCATCGGCTTGAACTGATTGTACTTCGATGTTCCATCCGTCCCGCACCCAAATATACACGCGGCTTACTACGTCTTTTGGCAAATCAGAATCAAAAACGGGATAAAGGGTTCTGGGCTCTTTGGATGCGCCATGAATAAAGGTGGTTTTCCTGAACTTTTCCGAGAATTTCTTACTGATGCGATCTATTCGTTCGGTTTCTATTCGGGATGTCTGGCTGTTCAGAATCGCTTCCTCACTCCGGAATTCATCGTTCCACGCGGAACTTTCCTCGGTCTGGATGTGGTATTCATCCCCTACCATCATCAGGAGTTCGCACTTTTTTAGCAAATCCGCAAGCCTGGTACGCAATTCGGCGGAACCGGTTGAAAGATCCTCTACCAGAAGATCGGCGATAGCGTCAACCGTCGCTTTTATCCCGATTTCTTTATTGTTAGCTGAAATCTTGTTTATTAGAAACACAATTCCGCAAGCGCGGGCTTTGAGCTTTTCCTCCGCTGTCCCTTTTTCCCAGACACTTGTTTTCTCATGGAATTTCCTGGGTAAAATGCGGGCCTGCAGCAGGCGGTTGGCGGACTCAAAATACAGAAAATCAGCGGGAATTATATTACCCAGCGATTTTTCAAGATTGGTTTGAATTACTTCGTGTATCAGTTTCAACTGGTTTCGCAGTTGGCTGTCTGTGCCGGTTTGATCCAACACCCGCAGGCTGGTTTCCCAAAACCGTCGTCGTACCGGCAAAATGGGATAATCTTGTGTAAAATATTGAACATCATCCTGGCGATGTTCAATAATACTTCCCCGTAATTGACGTGAGATCTCCCCAAGATTTTTTTGCATAACGTCATATATTGGTTTATTTGCTTCCGGTTTTTTTGCAAGGATGACTTTGCGGACTACCGCTTCCACTTCGGCATCTGAAAGCTCAACGCGAATAGTAAAACGACCTTCAAGTTTTTTAAGATTACTGGTACCCGTCACCGCTGTTTGTCCGGTTCCGATAAATAGCAAATGGCTGCCGATATTTTTGCAGCATGCTTCAATCATTTCCTGTACATCATTTAAACGCTGGCTGTCTTCGCCTATAAATTGTTGAACTTCGTCAAGCGCAACAAGGGTAAGGGGAAAATTTCCGTCTCTGCCAAGCGTCTGACGTATTGCATCGATCATTTCATTACTGGAAACATCACGGACATAGGGAAACATATTGGATAATACGGTGACACAGGCATCACGGCTTGCAAAACGGCCCTGGTCAGCCTTCAGCAAGGCATCATAAATAGCATCCGCCACCTGGAAGTGGACCAGTTCCTCATTCCAGTTATTCCCGTCTTCCTCTACCAGGGCGCGTACGGTTTCATATTTGCCTTCTTTTTTGAGCCAAAGGACGAATTTCGCGGCAGCGTAATTTTCAGGTAAATCAACTGATTTAAAGATAATACGGAGTAACGCAAGACGGACGCTTCCGGAAGCCCCGGCCCCCAAAGTCCCCGAAGCGGCATGAATGCCTCCGAAACGTTTTCCCTGGGTATTAAGTTCCACGAGTAAATCTTTAACAGAATCCGGTAAATTGGCAACTCCTCTGGCACTGGCGCCGTCATCGAAACTAACATCTGTCCAAAATGAGCGGAGCATTTTTATGAAATGGGATTTACCGGAGCCAAAAAAACCGCTAACCCATACCGCTGGCTGTTGCGCCTCACTTATATTGCGCAGAAAAGTCTCAAGGATATAAATCAATCCCTTTTCATACTGGCCGTCGCAAACAAAAGTTTCCAGTTCATAACGCAGCACGTTCATGGCCGCTCTTGTTTTATCGTCGTTGACGCTAACTACGCCCTCGTTTACAAGCTTTCTTAAACCGGGATCTTTCTGGTATATTTCACGATTTAACATTATATTTGTCCTTTATCTGCTGTTATTGGAATTGCCAGGTAATTCCACCCGTCAAAACTATCCAAAAGACGATAGTTTCCATTTTCTAAACTTCCCGGAAAGAACACCAGGAGCTTCCCCGGAACCATCGGGGCAAAAGCATCCACTACATCCTTGATTTTCAACATGCCAAACATGGAGCCCACGCCGCTTAAAGCTACCACATAGTCTGAATTGATATTCCGCTTATTGATAAAATTATTAAATTGATTTTTTAACCAATTTAGGTATTCGGGAAAAACATCCTCCAGTTTTTCGGGTTGTTTAAAATAGTTTTCGGCATATTTGAGCGAACTTAGCCAGATGGCAAAGGTATCGGTTAAGTCAAACCTCAACCATTTATGATCTGTTCCTTTTGTCGCTATTTCGAATTCGTCTATTTGTACCCGTAATACCCGTTCTTCGGTTTCACTGTAAACACAAAAAATGACTCGTTGTGCCGGAGCGGCATCATCACGCCATGGAACTGCAATATATTGTTTGTAATTTGCCAGCAATGATTTGATTTTACTCATTAATCAGCTCCCGTGCAGGAAATTGTACTTCAAAAACATTGTCTATATGCTTAAAAATAATCCAGCCCGATCGGGATGAAATTTCCGCTAACTCAATCATTCGTTCTTCAGGGCAATCCAGCATCCTTGCATATTCTGTTCTAAAAAGTGATTGTCCCCGCTCTCCCCTGAGATATCCAAGAAAAAGAGCATATGAAACACTGCCGGGTGTTGCCGTTGCATAGGTTCGTGTTTTGTTGACCTTACCAGCCAAATGACCTGATTTTGACAGCGAAGCAGTTACATTCCGAACTGTGGATTCCAGGGTAGTCCTGGTAAACGCACCTGGTTTTTTGTTTTCAAGGTACTCTTCAATGGCTTTTTTTTGGATAATGGATCCTTGTGGGGTTTGGAGAATTAACGGAACAAGGAGCTGCAGCACGTAATCCCGGCAATAAGCGCAAAGCAAGGCCAATAAAGGGTGACCAGATATTTCACGTCGCCAATAAAAAGATAGCGCTCTAAAAATGGCGATATTTGGATCGAGGGCATATAAATTGACAAGATGTCCGGCGCTGATTTTCCTTGTTGTTCCGGAATGCTTACCTAAACAATTATCTTCAATAATTGCATGAAGATAATCTTCTTTTGATGCATTCTGTTGATTCACATATTGCAGAAGAATCTCCAACTCATTAAGCATGATAGTTCGGGAATTATGAGAACTTCTCCCTCCTGAATTAAACCCTAAACCTGAAAGCTCCATATTATTATTCACCTGTAAAGAATACGCATTGCCGGAGAAAAAGGCAAGACAGGAAAACCTGACGATTATAACTTCGCGAGGGCCTCCAGCATTTTTATTGCCTCCCCGAACTCCGCCATGAGAACGTGATCGGAGATTGCTTCAAGGGTTTCGCGTGCTGCGGGATCGGTGGTTTGACGGTCAAGTTCTTCCAGGGTTTCGTCGATGAGGTCCGCCTTCTGGGCCGTCAGGGCTTCGTTGAGTCTACGCAGGAGGTAAACGGAAACAGGTGCGTCTTGAGGGGCCGCTGCGNCCGGTTCTTTCCCTGCGGTGTTCAGGGNGGCGGCGATTGCCGCCGAGAGCGCTTCAAGGTTGGCGGTAAAATTCGGCAGTTCCCGCTGGATAAACGCAAGGTCGCNGGCCCTCCCTGCGGCTTCGAGTCTCTCCGCCTCTTTGGAAAGCGCAATCGCGCCGATAGAGGCCGATGCGCTTTTTAGCGCNTGGACCTGGGTAGTAAAACCTGAAAGGCCGGATCCGTCCGGCGCTTCCCGAAGCAATTCAAGGCGCTTCTCGGCGTCCTTGCGAAATACTGCCAACACCTGCCTGTACCTTTCAGTTGTTCCGCCCGTCATGGCGATACCCTGTTCCACATCCACGCCGGGGATAATGGGGAGTGGGGAATAGAGAGTGGGGAGTGGAGAGTTAGGAATGGAGTTATTAGCCCCCTGATCCCTACTCCCCGATCCCGACTCCCTTTTTTTCTCCGGAATCCATTTTCTCAGGATCACATCCAGCCTTTCCGTGTCGATGGGCTTTGAAAGAAAATCGTCAAAACCGTTTTGGGTGAACATTTCATCGTTGCCTGCCAGGGCGTTAGCCGTCAGCGCCACTATTGTGCCGTCGTATCCCATTGCGCGTAACTTTCGCGTGGTTTCCATGCCGTCCATTTGCGGCATCATGTGATCCATGAAAATGATGTCGTAGACGCTGCCGCTTTCGGCTTTCTCTATCGCCCCGAAACCGCTGGACGCCGTTTCGACTTTCAACTGGTAGGGCGACAGGAGGCCCTCCGCGACAAACAGGTTAGTCTCCACATCATCCACGACGAGGACGCTTCCGCCCGGCATGGGCGTGCCCATGGAACGTGGTTTTGAATCCCTGCCGTCTTCGGTGAAAGTAAAGTTGCGCAGCTTTTGCGCGAGTTCCTCGCCTATCGCCTCACACTCCACCGCTTTCTGCTTTACCGTTACGGTGAAGACGCTGCCTTTGCCGTATTCGCTTTCCGCCGCGATCGTGCCGTCCATCATCTCCACGAGTTTCTTGGTAATGGAAAGGCCCAGTCCCGTTCCTTCGGTGCTGCGGTTGGCCCCGGCGTTGAAACGCAGGTATTCCGCGAACAACTGTTTTTGATCTTCGCTCTTTATGCCCTGGCCGGTATCCTCCACAACGAAACACAGCGTTACGGTCTCGCCTTCGGTCTGGTGGCGTACCGAAAGCTTCGCGTATCCTTTTTCGGTGTATTTAATGGCGTTTGACAGTAGGTTGTTCAGAATCTGTTTTAAACGCAGCTCGTCGCCGTAAAGAAGCGAAGGCAGATCCTTGTCAACGTCAACCGTCAGCACGATCTGTTTCGAGCCGATGCGGAGGATGTTAAGCTGCACCGCGTCGTTGATGAGGCTTGCCGTGTAGTATTCCGTGGGGTTGAGTTCCAGCTTGCCGGTTTCGATTTTCGACATATCGAGGATATCGTTGATGATCCCCAGTAAATTATTGCCGGACCTGTATATCATCTCCAGCGCCGATGATTGATCGCTTGACAGGTTTCCCTTCTGTGATTGCTTTTGCAACTGAATCTGCGTTATTCCGATGATGGCGTTCATCGGCGTGCGTATCTCGTGCGACATTGTGGCGAGAAAGTTGCTCTTGCTGCGGCTTGCCTCTTCGGCGGCCTGTCTGGCCTCGACTATGGGCGTAATCTCAACGCTGTCAAACAAACGCGCAACCTTGCTTTCCCCGATGGGAACCGAGTGAAGCATGAACCAGCGCTGCCTGCCGTCAAATTCCATGGAAAATGTTTCGTCGATCCGCCCTTTACGCCGCAGAAGCTCGCCAAAGTAGAGCTTTAACGCAGGCGTTGAAAACAGATCCGTAAACGGCAGCTTGATCGCGTATTCCTGTTTTTCGATGCCGAGCAGCTCCGCAAGGGATTTGCTTATGTAGTCCACCCTCGCCATTTCGTTTACGATGACTATCAGGTTCGGCGAGGTCGCAAGGATTGTATCGAAGGTCTGCCCCGTACTCCGAAAGCGGTACAGCGTGCTGACCGAATACTTGCCAAGCAGGAAGATCAACAGGTACATCAGGGCCACGCCGGCGAAGTTAAATACGTCGTCGGCGAGCCTGAATTGAATGCCGAGAAGCCTGACGTTAAGTACAAAAATAAAAAAAGCCGTTGCGAGAGTCATCAGGAATGACGAGATTAACAGGCCTGTAATATCGACGTACATCAGGCAGAAGAGCGAACAGCCGATAAGGAAAACNTATACCAGGCGATCGCCTTCGACTAACGTAACGGTAGTAAGCTCAACGATGGCGAGGAANACAGGCGCGAGGACGGATATTTGCCGCTTTGAGAGGCTCCTGCTGCCCGTTATGAGAAAGACACCGGCAATCATGACCACGCCGGAGATGACGCGCTGATGAAAAAACTCCCTGGCGCTGAAAAAATAAAACGCCGCCCTGATTATCCCGTGCAGGACGGTTATGATGCGCGCCGGTGTTTTCGCGGTGTTGATATCAACGGTATCAAATAAATTTCTATTCACCGCGCAGGCCCTCCTGCGGCCTCTTGTAAATACGCGGCAATTGCGCGAGATCGATTCCGCCGGGACAGACGAACTGTATCGCCTTCCGCCTGATCTCGTATTCCATCGATGTCCCGTAGAAGCGCTCGCCGTCCAGGCTCATGCACATAACGCTGTCGGAGGCAAGCGTCACTTTTCTCGCGGTGTAATGCGAAACGAGACCCGGCGCAAGCTGGCGGTAATTGCCTTTTGTATAAGCGGGGACGCTTTTTATCAGTTTTAATTTTGACGTGTTCCTGAATAAGTACACGTCCAGCAACCCGTCGTCCGGATGGGCGTCAATCGCGGGGTACATATTAAGCCCGTAGCAGGGCGTGTTCGCGATCATCACCGAACCGAAACTGCCCTCAATGCACCTGCCGTCAATCTCTACGGTGTAATGCTGGACGGCCTTGCCGTTTATGATGTAAAGCACGCCCGCGAGCGAATAACTTATATCAACGGGTATTCCTTTTTCATTCCAGGTGTCCCCCAGGGCATTAGCGTATGCCTCTATCCCCGCCATCCCGTAGCATATTCCGTAATTGTTCCCGCTGCGGATAATATCCATGGGGACGGTTTTGTCAAAAACCTGATTTTTTAACGAAAAAAACAATTTCTCGTTTTCCGCGCCGAAGTATCGAATGAATGAATTCGCCTTGCCGTAGGGGTGGGACGCCACCTCCGCGTTCGGGAGATCGACGACGCTGTTTATTACCTCAAACAGGAGGCCGGTCCCGCCAATCGCGTGTACGCGGACGGTCTCGTCTTTGCCCGCGATATACCGGTGTATGTACGCGATTGAGTCGCGGCACCACTCCGTCACGTAAACATCGTATTCCATATCAGGATATTCGCGGAAGAAAGCGGAAATCTTCTCTTTGATTGGTTTAATTCTGCCCTTTATCCGTTTTGCGACAGGGTTAATAATAAACAGATGTTTCATCCAATTAAACTATAATGGATAAATTCCGGTTTGTGTACCGGTCAAAAGTCTCCCCCCTAATATACCGATAAACTAAATGGAGGCTTCCCATTTTGACGGAAAAATCAGAAAGACAGGTTTCTGACCAAAGACCCTTTCCCACGGGGAAAAAGCGGATACTCATTCTTGGCGCGGGGATCATGCAAGGGCCTGCCCTCAAGATCGCAAGGGAAATGGGGCTCGAGGCTATAGCAGTTGACGCGGATTCCGGTGCAGCCTGCATCCCCCTCGCAGACCGCTTTGAGAAGGTTGACCTCAAAGACAGGGAAGGCGTCGAGGCGCTCGCCCGCTCACTCGCGAAGGACGGCGGCCTTGCGGGCGTCATGACCGCGGGGACGGACTTTTCCGCCACGGTGGCATGGGTGGCGGGGAAACTCAATCTTCCCGGGATAAGCTACGATGCGGCGCTTGACGCTTCGGACAAGGAGAGGATGAGGGGGCGTTTCAAGGCCGCCGGTCTTCCCTCCCCGGAATTCATCATTCTGAAGAGCGCGCCCGAAGAGGGCTTTGCCCTCCCATTCCCGTGGCCGGCGGTGGTAAAGCCGGTCGACAACATGGGCGCGCGCGGCTGCCGCAGGGTGGACAGTTTCCCGGAACTCACTGCCGCCGTGACCGACGCCCTCCGGTTCTCCCGCTCGGGCCGCGCCATCGTGGAAGAGTACATGGAGGGCCCGGAATTCTCCGTGGACGCCCTGGTATACGACGGCGAAATCACGATCTGCGGTTTCGCGGACAGGCATATCTTCTTCCCCCCGTATTTTATCGAGATGGGCCACACCATGCCCTCTTCCTTTGAGTCGGCGGTCGTCGAGACGCTGCTCGATGTGTTCCGCCGGGGCGTGAAGGCGCTTGGGATCACGAACGGCGCCGCCAAGGGGGACATCAAACTCACGACCCGCGGCCCCATGATCGGTGAGATTGCCGCCCGGCTCTCAGGCGGCTATATGTCGGGCTGGACCTACCCCTATTCGTCCGGCGTCCTCCCCACGAAGGGTGCGATAGAAATCGCAATTGGGGAAAAGCCGGGCGGCCTTGTGCCGGAATGGGACTGGGTTTGCGCCGAGCGCGCCTTCATCTCGATTCCGGGGAGGGTGAGCGCCATCAGCGGCGTTGAGAAGGCGGCCTTCATGCCCTATGTGAGGGACGTTTTCCTGCGAATCAGGCCCGGCAGCGAGGTTACCTTCCCAGGGAACAACGTCCAGAAGGCGGGGAACGTGCTGAGCGCCGCCCCCCGCCGCGAAGACGCGGTCACTTCCGCGGAAAAGACCGCCCGCTCCATCCTGATACGCCTGGAAGCGCCCAATGCTGAAACCGAAAGCTTCCTTTCACAAGAAGAGGAACCACGGAGGGCACAGAGTATTACACGGAGTAACACGGAGGGGAAAATCATACAGGAAGAGGAACCACGGAGGACACGGAGGACAAACACGGAGGACACGGAGAAGAAGTTTGAATTTCCTCCCGATGCCTTTGCCCTTGACGGGCGGCTTTCGGCGCTGCTTTCAGCCCTGCCGGAGAGTATTACAGACGGTATTACAGGTGAGGGGCTTGCCATCGTTGCTTTCCCTGAGTTCACTGAATCGGGCCTAAAAGACTACGTTGGCCGCGGCGTACACGAGAGCCTTGACGCGGTCAGGGCCCTCACCGGCATGGATCTGCCTATATGCGTCGCAGGCAGCGGCGAAAGTGCCTCCCTCCTTGGCCGGCACTTCTGGCAGGCCCTCGTCCGCGGCGGCTACCAGGCCGCGACGTACTACATAGATTCACTTTCTTATTCAAGGGAGCAAAATTGAAAAAGACATCTCGCAGAGGCGCAGAGGCGCAGAGGAAAACAAAGTTTTTATTTTCTTCTTTTTTGTCTCCCCCGTGCCCCCGTGCCCCTGTGCGAGGTCTTTTCGTATGTTTGTTCTTTATCATAGTTTCCGGAGTTCCCCTTTTCGCGCAGAGGGCGATGAGCATCGATGAGGCGGTGAGCGCACTGGGCGGGGCGGGGAAGGTTGAGCTGCGCTGGGACCCCTTTTTCGCCTCGGGGACTTTCGTGGCAGGGGAGCGCGAGGCGGCCTTTACTTCGGGCAGTGCGGGGGAGAGCGGGATGGTGCTCATCGACCACCGCGAGGTTTTGACCCTCCCCCTGCCGTATCTGGAGAGGGGCGTTCTCAGGTTCCCCGAACTCTTCATCGACCAGTTGGGGAGATACCTCGGCCTTTCCACGGGCGAGCTTGATAACGGCGACAGGTTCAGGATAGCCGCGATCATCATAGACCCCGGCCACGGGGGCAAGGACCCCGGGACCACCGCGACCCATACTGTCAACGGCAGGACCCTTAACTCCGTCGAGAAGGATATCACCCTCAAGGTCTCCCGCATGCTCTACGCCGCCCTCGTTGCCGCGTACCCCGATAAAAACATACTCATCACGAGGGAAGGGGACACGACTTTGACCCTGGATCAGCGTGTCGATATGGCGAACTCTGTGAGCCTCAAGAAGAACGAGGCGGCGATTTTCGTTTCCGTCCACGCGAATTCCGCGTGGCCCGACAAGGACCCCAGGGGCTTTGAGGTGTGGTACCTCAGCCCGAGTTTCCGCCGGGAAGTGCTAGACAGGACAAGCTACGATAACCCCGAGGAGGTCTTCCCGATACTCAACTCCATGCTGGAAGAGGAACTCACAACGGAAAGCATACTGCTCGCCAACGCGATCCTCAAGCGCCTTGAGGAAGCCATCGGGAAGTTGAGCCCCTCAAGGGGGCTTAAGGCCGAGGAATGGTTTGTGGTCAGAAACGCGAGGATGCCCTCCGTGCTTGTGGAAATGGGGTTTGTGTCGAATGAGGCGGAGGCCCTGCTAATGGACAGCGAAGCACACTTGAAGAAACTTTCGGATGCGTTATATAAGGGTATAATGGATTTTGTTACCTTTTTTGAGCATTCCGGAGGTCTGATATCTTTCAATGAATAAGTTAATTGGCGGCCTGCTCGCGAAAATCGCCTCTGTAAACGGTAAGAGGATAATCTGCCTCACGTTGCTCCTGCTGCTTGGCCTCGTCGCCCTGCTGGATTATTACCGCCTTGGGCTTGCCAGGAGGACTTTCCTCTTTTACTCCGAGATGGAAGGGAAAATCGTCGTGGAGAACCGTATGCTCCGCCGGTCGGGGGACAGGGGGGACAGGGAGACGGATATACGCCGCTACGTTGACGAGGCGCTTCTTGGGCCGGTAACGCCCGGCTCTGCGCCCCTTTTCCCGAGGGAAACCAGGCTAAACGCCTTCATGTACCGCGACGAGGTCGTGTACTCGGACCTCACCGAACAGGCCGCCCTGCCCACCGAGGGGGGCGACGTTTGGAGGAGCCTCCTGACCCTGAACGAGGGGATCCGCAGGAACTTTCCTTATATTAAGAACGTGAAGTTGTTTATCGGAGGGAACGAAGCGTTTTTTGAGGAATTTCGCGGGCGATTCGCGAATTCTGCCGATAATAACAAAACAGCGCCATAAGGCGTTGACAAAACGGGGTATATGGTGTACCCTTAGAGTAAACCGATTTTATGTATCTTACATAAAGGAAAGGAGCTTTGAATGAAAAGGATTATCATTCTTGTCGTTATTGCGTCGGTACTAAGCGGGATGCTTTATGCCGACGAAGAAATTCTGATTGACTTTACAAAACTGGCTGCCGACATCAGGATTAGTACTGGCAGATCAGACGATCAGGGTACAGACTTCAATCAGAATCAACGGACTATGATGGAGTTCGGGCAGGGGATCGGCAGTACCTACACTGCCGATCAGAGGGCGCTGATGAGGACCTCTCTCGCGATAGAGAACTGGGATATTGTGTTCAATTCTTCCGCAGAGACTATTACCAATGTGTCCAACAGCAAAACCCAGAAAGCGGAATCCAAGCAGTTTGGTGATGTAATGGGGGTGAGGATACATTACCCATTGGGTCCCTCTTATGCCAAGGCGACTGTCAAGCCGCCCTTTGAGATTCCAGCCTACGAATGGGGCGAGGTTGACGACAGCGGTAATGTAACGTCCAGCCGTTCATACGTGGCTACAGAACCCAGCCGCTTTGAGGAAGGATACGGTGTGGTGAAGAACGTGGGTACGATCAGGTCCGTGTCCGTCCAGGTTTACGGCCTTAACTTCCCCCACGGCCTCAACGTGATCCTCATTGATTCCCAGGGGAACGAGAAGATCTGTTTCATGGGTTACCTCAATTTCGACGGTTGGGCGGAACTCACCTGGAACAACCCCCAGTACATAATGGAGGTCAGGAACAGGGATCTCAGGCTCTATCCCCTCTATCCGTGGACAACACCGTTCATCAAATTCGGCGGCTTCAGGCTTGACAGGGACGCGGACGCGATAGGCGGCGACTTTATTACCTACTTCAAGGAAGTAAGGGTCATCTTCGACAAGGCCGTTCTTGACGCCGAAAGGGATATTGACGACGAACAGACCTGGCAGATTATCTGGGAAAGGGAGACCGAGAACAGGCTGAGGGAAATGGAAAAATTCGGTGAGGCCCAACTTCTCCGCTTCCTGGATTACCAGAAGCAGACCACAAGGCCCTGGGAACCTCTGGATTATAACTACGGGTTTAGTTGGGGTGAGGATCAATAACCTGACCTGATTTAGAGTGACCACTTGCCTGACCGCCTGATCGCTGAACAAGCGATTAAGTGGTCAGGCTTTTTTTAGAGAGATGAGATGCCTTTTCCTAAATCCGATACTACCACGGAGGGCGTTGAAAGCGCCGCCATAGGCCCCGCCAATGATTCCATTTGGCTGGAGTACGAGAAATTCTACAAGACAAGGGCTTTGGCGGTTCAGGAACTTGAGAAGCGGGTTAAAAGGGCTGTTGGCCCGTTTTCATCCGGCCTCCGCGTGACGGGCAGGGTCAAGTCCTATAAAAGCTTCAAAAGAAAATACATCCGCCTGCTGCAGAGCAGCCCCGACGCCGTGCCCCCGCCGATAACCGATCTAATCGGGATACGCATAATCTGCACTTTCCTTGAGGATATGGACGAGGTTGAGGAAAACATAAAGAAGGAATTTAAGACCATTGAGGTGGAGCGAAAGGGGCGTGAGCATAATTTCAGGGAATTTGGCTATGAATCCATCCACCTGTTAATCGAAATTCCCGATGATATCGCGAAAGAATGCGGCGGCAAAACCGCGGAGATTCAGATTCGGACTATTTTACAGGACGCCTGGGCGGAAGTTGAGCACGAACTGATCTACAAACCCGAATTTTACCCGGTTGACGCCCCCATGAAACGGAAGCTCGCCGCGATAAACGCCTCGTTATCCCTGGCGGATACCATTTTTCAGGAGATACGCGCCCACCAGCGGCGGCTAAACGGCGAACTTGGGAAGCGGCGGCTTTCCTTCTTCAAGAAAATCGAGGAATCCACCGACGACATCCTCCTTGCCGCGCCCAAAAAGCCTTCCATAGACCGATCTGTTTCCGAAGAAAAGGGCGAGGAAATCCGGCAGTACCCCTCGGATACCTCCATCGACGATCTGCTCCTTGCCGCCCTTACCGCCCACAATGAGGAACGGTTCGCCGAGGCCGTCGCCGTCTATACGCGGATTCTCGACATGAAGACCATCGACACGACGGTCCGCTCCGTAATCCTGAATCACCGGGGCATGGCCTTTTTCGCACGGTCCAACTACGAAGAGGCCGTCGTCGACTTTGCCGAGGCCCTCAAACTTAACCCGAAGTGCTACAAGGCGGTCTATTACGAAGGCATCGTCTACTCCGTACTCCAGCGCTACTCACAGGCCCTGGACGCCTTTAACCGATCCCTCGCCATAAACCCCTACCAGCCTTACTGCATCTTCAGGCGGGCGCAGGCGTATTTTCACCTTGAGGATTACCCCAAGGCGCTCGCCGACTGCGAAAAGGCCCTGTCACAGGAACCAATAGAGGCGGTAGGGAAGCTCAAGGAATTGGTCCTAGCAAAGCTGAAATTCTAATTTGTCGGGATGTTTCATATCTATCATTCGTAATAAAGTCAGGAAAAGAACATCAGGCGGCGTAAGGGCGGCTAAGAAAACTCCGGAAGAGTCTGCCTCCGGAGCCATCTGACCACATAAAAAGGTGCCAAGCACCTTTTTATGTGGTCAGGATTGCTTCCCCCTGCAAGGTTTCGCCTATTCCCGTCGTCTCCTACGGCAGGGAACTCCGGAGATGTTTTCTTAGCCGCCCTTACGCCGCCTGCAGATCATTTCTCCAAATTATTACGAAAAATATGGCAACCACACGACAAATTGGCGTTTTTACCACGGGGAAGAGGCCATTTTGCTATATTACTAGTGTTGAATTACAGCGAATTAGCCAAAAAGCTGTCTTCCCTGTGGTAAAAACACTTATTTGTCGGGCAGTTTACTTTTAAAATGGAATAATACCGGTGAAAGGGTGTGCAAGTGCCGTGGAGAAAACATCTTTTTGGGCTCTCCGGCGCAGAAGACGAGGGGAATAGGCAAGACTAAAGGGAGAGCAAGCCTGACCACATAATCTTTTCCAGCCGTTTATTGATAATTTTAGAGTTATTAATAAAAAGTATGTGGTCAGGCGGCTTCGTAGCCGGGTTCCCCAAAAGTTTTCTCCACGGCACTTGCACACCCTTTAGCCTTGTATTATTTTAGTTGGTTATGTGACATACATTACGACAAATTAGAGTTTGCCATATTTATTGCCAACATGCACGCGCCCTGTAGTGCGCTCCCTTTGGGGGAAGAAATGGACAGTGATGGAAAGTCCCGCGAGATGTTTTCCTTGAGCATTTTGACGAGGATGTCATCATTCTTCAGCACGCCCCCGGCGAGTACCAGTTCTTTCCGGTTTATCCAGGGGGAACGGTCGACTACGCTTTTTACAAGGAGGGCGAGTTCGGCGGCGCCGGTGCGGATGATGTCAAGCGCAAGGGGATCGCCCTTCCTTGCCGAGGCTGTGACCACCGGGGCCAGCGTCGCTACTTTCACTTTGTCCGAGGAGTAGTGTATGTAGTGGATGGTCTCTTCAATATGTGAGAGGCCCGTGGCTTCCAGGATTGCGCCTGACATATCAGTCGCAATGTCGCGGTTTTCAAGGCTTCGAAGGGTGCGGGCAATGGCGGTCCAGCCTATCCACGCGGCGGAGCCTTCGTCGCCCAGCAGGTAGCCGTGCCCGCCTGCGCGTACCAAATCGCCCTTTGCGGACCTGCCCAGGGCTATGGAGCCGGTCCCGGAGATGAGGCAGTAGCCTTCAAGGTTTTCAAGGCCCCCGCAGAGGAGGATTTCCCCGTCGCCGCAGAGCATAACGGGAAATTCGGGCCTCACAATGATATCAAAAAATTCCTGGAAAAGGACCTTTTCCGTATCCCTGCCCAATCCGGCGCTGCCGATGCAACCCGCCGCGAGGTCATCTTTGCTGATGCCGGCGCTTTCCAGGGCCGAATTTAGAAGGTCCGAGAGATTATCAAAGACCTCCTCTTTTGTTACCGAATAAATATTGGTGCTTCTGCCTTCCATAGCGGCTAAAAGTTTTCCTTTTTCATCTGTAAGGGCAAGCCTGGAATTACTGCCGCCGCCTTCAATCCCGAAAAAATATCTGTTGCTCATGGTTTCTATTATACACTATCTTGCGAAAAAAAGACAGATTCTGGTCTTTCCCATGTTGGTTTCTTGACTTTGATTGATTCGTGGCGAGGGTTACATACCCCGCTGCTCTGCGGCGGAGTATGTTGATTTTAGTTTACTATATGGTTAATATATACTGGGCATTTTTCACCTGGGGGAATTTCATTGACCGCAAAGGGCGAGACGTTTTTCTTCAGCCACACTCCGATTTGGGATGAGACCGAACCTGTCTTGAGGGGCGGGCGGCTGGGGCTTCTCTGCAATCACGCCGCGTGGCATCCTGAAACCGGGGAGTACCTTTTTGAGACCCTCTTCAAATGGGGGGTGCTAAAGAGGGTGTTCCTTCCCGAGCATGGCCTCTTTGGCGAGCTGCAGGATCAGGAGAAACTTTCGGGGGAGGGGCTTTATTCGGAATTTGGTTTTTCCGGCTGTGAATTCGTTTCGCTCTACGGCATGGACGAGTCCTCCCTGAGCGCGAAGCCTGAAAAGCTCACCGACCTTGACGCCCTCGTCATAGACATTCAGGACGTTGGGGCGAGGTACTTTACCTATTTCTCCACCATGCGAAATTTGTTCATTACACTTGTAAAAGAAAATATTCCCCTTCCCGTATGGATAGTTGACCGGGAGAATCCCGCCGGTTCCACGGTGGAAGGTTCCAGGCTGAAAAAAGAATACGCTTCTTTTATCGGGATCGAGGGAATCCCGCACCGACACGGACTCACCATTGGGGAGATGGCGAGGTTTCTTTACGCCCAAACGGGGGCGGAGTTTCCACTTCACGTTGTGTCGTATAACGTGGGCGGGAAAAAGGCCGGGGCGCGGTTCTACCCCTGGACGATTCCCCCTTCGCCTAACATTCCGGGGNTTTTTACCTGCGATTTCTATTCNGGCCAGTGCCTTTGGGAGGGAACCAACGTGAGCGAAGGCCGCGGTACGACGAGGCCCTTTGAAACATTTGGCGCNCCGTGGATGGAAAGTCTCGTTGCGCTTAACAAGAAGGCCGGTTATAAAAGCTGGAACGACGGGTATCATCCGCTCTTCGATTCNGGCGCGGCCCTGCGCTGGCAGCGCTTTATCCCCACTTTCCACAAGTACTCAGGCGAACGTTGTTTCGGTTTCCAGCTCATACGGCGGGACGGGGTCTATCACGCCCTTATACACGCGTTGCGCATAATCCGGTTTCTTCGGGCGAACTGCGAGGCGTTTGCTTTCAGGCCCGGGAAATACGAGACAGGAAATGACAAGACCGCGATAGAGCTTCTTGTGGGGGATTCCGGGCTCCTGTCTTACATCAGGGGCGAAGGCGTGGGTAACGAAGAGCTTCCGGAATATTTTAGGAAAGAGGAAGCGGCATGGATTGAGGAAACGCGCAAATACAGGCTTTACGAAGAGCCGCTGAAATCCGCGGCGGCATTTTACAAATAGATTCACAGGAGTTTACGTGATGGGCAAGATAAAGGAATACCTTGAACTCTGTACGGGCAAAGACGGTGTTGTTAATAAAGGGAACCCGTGGGTTTTCCCAGGGGCCTCCTGGGTAACGGGCAATTCCAAATCGGTTTTTGAAAAGGGAAGCGTCGGTGTTTTGGGCGACGGCCTCGCTCAGGTGACGGAAGACAGCCTCTACGATCTTGCCTCCCTGACAAAGCTCCCTGCCGCCCTTGCGCTTATGAAGCAACTGGAAGACGGTCTTATCTGTCTTGCGGACGAGGTCGCGTTTTTCCTGCCTTCATTTAAGGGCAGCCCGTTTGGCGCCGTTACCCTTTTCGCGCTCCTGACCCACACGTCCCCCCTCACCAACATTGCCGGTCTTTACAAGCGTGCACATAACAGGGAGGAGATGCTTGAGGTGATACGCACAAGCGAGCCCCGCCAGGACAGCCCCGGCAAGGTGCTCTATACCTGCGAGGCCTTCATTCTCCTTGGGGAGATTATTTCGGCGGTGGACTCCTCGACCCTTGACGAGGTTATCCGCCGCCGCGTACTGGAGCCACTCAAGATGAACGACACCTGTTTCAATCCTCCCGCATCCCTTCTGGATCGAATTGCGCCTACCGAAGAATGTCCCTGGAGAGGTCACCTTGTCCGGGGCGAGGTGCACGATGAGAACGCGGTTGTCATGGGCGGCGTGAGCGGCAACGCGGGCCTTTTTTCAAGCGCCCTTGACATGAGCCGCCTTGCCGCCGCAATGCTTATGTCCCTTGAGGGCGGCGGTTTTCTCTTGAAGTCAAGCGCGGAACTCATGACGCATAACCACACGGCGGGCAAGGGGTCGCACCGCGGCCTCGGCTGGATGATTGCCGAGCGTGGTTCTTCATCCGGGGATTATATGTCGTACCGCAGTTTTGGCCATACCGGGTTCACCGGAACCAGCCTCTGGGTTGATCCCGAAAAAAAACTCTATACCGTGCTTCTCGCGAACAGGATCTATCCCTCGAGGAATAACGTCGATGATATATACAGGGCGCGGTGTATTTTCGGCAATCTCGCGGTACTGGAATACGGGGAATAAAATGGACGAATCACGTCCGGCTGCGAATACCCTTTCCGCCGAGGCGCTCGGCCGCTTTACCACCGAGCAGCGGAACGAGGCGTCACGCGACATTGACGCGAAAAGCGCCCTTGAAATTGTCACGATTATTAACAATGAAGACAAGAAGGTCCCAATCGCGGTGGAAAAAATTCTCCCCGAAATCGCGGTGTTGGTGGACGACATAGTCGCCGCCTTCAAAAAAGGCGGCCGCCTCATCTACATCGGCGCGGGAACTTCCGGGCGGCTTGGCGTGCTGGACGCTTCCGAGTGTCCCCCGACCTACGGCGTCGATCCGGGGATGGTGCGTGGGCTGATAGCAGGCGGCAGGGAAGCGCTGACCGCTTCGATAGAGGCCGCCGAGGACAGGGCCGGGGAAGGGGTGAAGGAACTGGAGGCCATCGGTTTCAGCGGGAAGGACGTGCTCGTTGGCATAACGGCGTCCGGCCAGGCCCCGTATGTGCTGGGCGCCCTGGACTACGCGGGGAGCCTTGGGGCGGTCACGGCGGCGATAAGCAGCAACGCCGATTCGGCGACCTTTGCCCATGCGCGGCACCGTCTCCATGTGGATGTCGGTCCGGAGGTGGTTACCGGCTCGACCAGGATGAAAAGCGGCACCGCGCAGAAGCTCGTCCTCAATATGCTTACTACCGCCGCGATGATCCGCATTGGGAAAGTCTACAAGAACCTCATGGTGGACTTGAAGCCTGTGAACCATAAACTCATCCTCAGATCGATAAGGCTCATCCGCGAAGTTACCGGCTGCTCCGAAGAGGAAGCCTGCTCCGCCCTGGAGGCTTCGTCCAGGCGGCCCAAAATCGCCATCGTGATGGTTCTCCTTGCGGTCGACGCGGAGAAGGCCGCGTCTTTGCTTGAAGAGGAGAGCGGGCATATAAGCGCCATCATTGAAAAGAAGAACTCGGGTCTTTATGAAAAATGAAAAACTGAAACTGCTCCGCTCTGATATTACCCGAATGGAAACCGACGCCATCGTCAATGCCGCCAATTCCAGTTTAATGGGCGGCGGCGGGGTGGATGGCGCCATACACAGGGCCGCAGGACCCGGCCTTCTTGAGGAATGCTTGCGCATAGCGGAGGAAAGGCGGGGTGTTCCCAACGGCCCATGCCCGCCCGGCGATGCCGTGATCACCGGGCCGGGGAAGCTCCCCTGCAAAAAAGTGATCCACACCGTAGGACCTGTCTGGCGGGGCGGCGGCAGCGGGGAGGCGAAACTCCTCGCCTCCTGCTACCGGAAGAGCCTCCTCCTCGCTGAAGCGGCGGGCCTCAAAAGCGTCGCCTTCCCCAACATCAGCACCGGCGTTTACGGCTACCCCAAGGACAAGGCCGCAATGGTCGCCGTCGAAGCGGTACGCGCAACGTTAGGCGAAACGCCTGGCATAGAGCAGGTTGTTTTCGTCTGTTTTGATGAGGAGAACTTTAAGTTATATGAGAGAATAATGAAAAATGAAGAGTGAAAAAGGTGAATGACGGTGGTTGATGCGCTATGGAAATAAAAGAATTGCGAATTGATGATATCAATGAGAATTTTCTTAAAGATTTTAACAGATATCAGAAAACTGATAAATCATATAAAGAAATTAATGGAAAATGGATTTTGACAGATGAACCCTATGAAAATGAATGGGACGATTATGACAAGAAAGAAGTAATTAGCGAACTAATAACCTCAATAAAAAAGGGAGATTTTGTTTTTGGGATATATGACAATGATAAGCTAATTGCGTTCGCAAATTTAAAAAAGGGTAAATTTGGCACAAAAAATCAATATGTCAGAATTGCTTTTCTTCATGTGTCGTATGAATATAGAAATAAAGGAATAGGGAAAAAGCTGTTCGAGAAGTGTATAAATAAGGCTAAAGAAATTGGCGCAAGAAAAATACATATTCTGGCAGATAATGCGGAAGATTCACAAATATTTTATCAAAAATCAGGCTTTGTAGACGCAGAAGAAATATTTAAAGATGAAAATGAAGAAAAGCATAGACAAATGGAATACATTCTATAAATATAGACACCGCCAACGCTAACAATTTAGTGACTGCGGCTTACGTCATCTCACCATGATGTAGCAATTCCGGCTGATGGGTGGGCAAGTGCCGCTGAGAAAACATCTTTGGGTTCTCCGGCAAAGGAGACCTGTAGGGTAGGCAGCCCGTAGGGCTGTCCTGAAGTGAGAGACGGCCTGACCACTTAAACGCTAGGCTTTCAAGTTTAATCTGTGCTTGATGGTTTAAGTGGTCAGGGGGCTCCGGCGCCGGGTTCTCCAAACGTTTTCGAGGCGGCACTCGCCCACCCATCGATCGAAATTACTGCGGCTTACCGCCTGAACGCGTTCACCTGCCGCTGCGCTTCGTCCATGATCTTCTGGAAACCCGCTGCGTAAAGGTCCCTCATCATTGCGGGAACGGCCACGTCCGGATTGGAAGCGCCGGTGAGGAGCTCGTCTGAGTACCTGTCAAAGACGGCCCTGCAGTTCGCGATTTCGTTAATCACGGCACTGTTGTTGAAGACGAACCCAAGCAATTCGGCGGGAGAAGCCTGCTCGTTTTGCCGGCGTACCTGATCCCATGCTTCTTCCGATTCCCCTTCTACTGTGGACATGTTGAAGAAAGTACCCTGCTGATAACGCGCCAGGTTCCACTGATCCGCGGTAAGGAGCTTTACCACAGTGGGGCGGACATAGGAGAAGTTTGTCCCTTCGATACCATAGGCGAGCATGTCACGCATCTTGCGATCGGTATTGATCAATTCCAGCATCTTGAGGGATTCCGTCTTGTACCTTGAATTGGAACTGATGGCGTTCATGGAACCCTGGATCGAATCGGTGGAATAGGATGGCCCGAAAACCTTTTCTACATTGTATTTCTCTACGCCTGCGTTGGTCTGCCAGATTGAAGCCGCCGCAGGCCAGCCCTGGGCGACGAAAAAGGGCCTCTTAATCGGGGTTTCCTGAAGTACCGGTGCGTCGGGATTGATAATGCCGTCATTGTACCATGCATGGAGCAAGCGGAGCCTTTCCATGATTTCAGGCTGCTCAAAGACGCTGACCACCTTTCGGTTTTTGTCATAGGTCCCGGCGCCAACAGGGGGTAGGCCGATAAGCAGGGAGTCGTAATCATCGTTAAATATAACATCCATCCGGCTTCCCCTGGCCAACTGTAACGGGTAAAACCGGGCACCTTCTCCGGCCTTGATAGTCCTGAGGGCCCTGTCCAATTCCGCGAAAGTGTGAATTCTGGTGATGTCGAGATTGTACTTCCTTACATAGGTATCATCCCAAACAAAAAAATTGGTTTTGGATGAATCTTTGTAGGTAGGCACCGAATGGATCCTGCCGTTGATACGAACGCCGTCCCAGAGGGTATTCGGGATGAATCGCTGCAATTCGGGAGCGTCAGTCGCAAGCCGGTTTGTCAGATCCTCAAATGCACCCATACTCACAAACCTGTTATAATTACCCGAATCGGTAAACATGATATCGTAATACTCCCCGGAGTTTACGATGGTCTGGAAACGCTGTCCCGCATCCGCCCAGCCGGCTACCTTGATATCAAGCCTCGCCCTGATTTTTGATTGCGTATAATCCCCAATCACCTTGAGGGCGTCGCCCAGATTGTTAGGCGATCCTCCGATGCACCACCATGTCAACGTGGGCGCGGTGGAAGTCGAACCCTGCCTTCCCCCTGTTGCGAATGCAAGTGCGCAGCAGAACAGTAAAAGCAGAGCGATAATAAAAATTCTTTTCTTCATGTCTTTCCTCCTGAAAAAATATTAACGGGAATAAAAACCCTATATAAATATAACTAAACTGTTTCTCAAAACCATGTAAATTATTCCTAAACTGTTATGATTACTGAAAGTTAATGCAAAATTTCATATGATTAATCTAACCTTTTACCGAACCTACCGTGAGGCCGGAAATAAAGTAGCGCTGGAAAAAAGGATAAGCGCAGGCGATGGGCAATACCGCCACCACCACTATTGCCATCCGCGCTGCTTCCCTGGGCAAAGCGGCAATAAGCTCGGCAACGCTTGCCCCCATGAGCGCGGCATTTTGCGCGAGGAAGTTGATGTCCCCAAGGAGCCGGTTAAGGTAGGCCTGAAGTGTGTAAAGGCGCGGATTATCAATGTACAGCATTGCCTGGAACCAGTCGTTCCAATAGGCGAACGAAAGAAAAAGGCCGATGGTGGCGAGCACGGGTAGGGACAGGGGCAGTATGATTTTGAAATAGACCGTAAGCTGGCTCGCGCCGTCGATGACCGCAGATTCCACAATTGAATCAGGAATCGTCGTGCGAAAGAAAGTTTTACAGAGGATGACATTAAAAGAACTTACCGCCAAAGGCAGGATTAAAGCCCAGACGGAATCCCTTAAGCCCAGAAAACGGGAAACGACAAAATAAGTTGAAACCAGTCCTCCGTTAAAAATCATTGGTATAAATACAAACCAGATGAAAAACTTTTGCAGCTTGTATTCCCTGCGCGATAGCACGTAACCCATGAGGCTGTTCAGTATTATGCCGAGGGTCGTGCCTGTGACCGTAACCAGCACGGATATCCACAAAGTCCTGAGCATGGTTTCGCGCTGGTTTAAAAGATAGGCGTAACCGTCAAACGATATTATTTTGGGGATGAGAGTATAGCCGTAGGTCCGTATGGATTCCTCAGTTGATAATGAGATGGAAACGACCAGAAGAAGAGGGATAACACAGGCGGCTGCCAGGGCAAGGAGGAGCAGGTTAAACAAAAAATTGGTGGAACTTTTAATCTGCGTGAACTTAAGCGCCATGGCCTTATTGGTCATGGCGCTTTCTTTTTTTTTCATACCGGCCTCCTAAATCATCGCCGAATCGGGTTCTGTTTTTCTAATGATGTAATTCACTGTGAGGATCGTAATACACGCGGCCGAGCTTTGGATTAACGCCGCCGCCGCTGCCATGCCGGGAGTCGATGTTTTCAGCAGATTGTACACATAAACATCCAGCGTGTAGACCGTATAATAAAGGGAATTTGAATTTCTTGGGACCTGATAGAAAAGGCCGAAATCGGAGTAGAATATTCTGCCCGTAGCCATGATGAACAGGAGTATGATAATCGTCTTCATCATTGGAATTGTGAGCTTCCATATCTGCTGCCATTTTGTCGCGCCGTCGATAATTGCCGCCTCGTATATGCTCTTGTCAAGGGAGGTAATCGCGGCGAGGTATATAACCATCCCGTAGCCCATTCCTTTCCACTGGCTCATAAACACGAGAAAAGCAGGCCAAAAGGAGCTCTCCATGTAAAAGCGGCGCATGGGAAGGCCGAGGCTGCCAAGGACACTATTTACCATCCCCATGTCGTAGCTTAAAAAACCCCATACTAGGGCCGAGACCACGACCCATGAAAGAAAGTAGGGGAAGAAGAGGATAGTCTGGTATATTTTTGCTGCGATTTTATTATGCACTTCGTTGATCATCAGGGCCAAAGTAACGGGAATAATTATGCCAAGAATAATCATCACCGTATTGTAGCCCAGGGTATTGCGGATGATGATCCAGATATCGCGGTTACCAAAGAGGAACACGAAATTCCTGAATCCTGCCCATTCGCTTTTAATGATGCTGCTTATAAAGCCGCCTGAAATACGGTAATTTTTAAACGCGAGAATCACCCCAAACATTGGCAGATAACAGAAAAGGAGGTACCAGATCGCCGTGGGCAGGGCAAGCAAGGTGAAGTGGGTATCGTCTTTGGTCCAGGGCTTTTTTTTCTTCATACATAAAATTTATAGCGCCGGCAAGCGAAATCGCAACAGTAAAACAGCTTGATTATACGGATTGATTGTGTATTTATTGATCATGTAAATATTATTAAGCTTTGTATCCAAACAAAGCGCACCCTATTCCCTTGATCCCCTATTCCCCTGTTCCCATAGTATCAAGTTTCTCCCTTGCCGAAGCGGGAAGGCGCAGGGTCTTCAGCCTGGATTTTTCCCCTGATACCAGAACTACGTCTTTCTTGGGGAGCTCAAGGGTTTTCGCGAGGAAGGAGCAGAGCTCTTCATTGGCCTTGCCGTCTTCAGGCGCCGCGGCAATCCTCACCTTGAGCCTCCCGTCAAGGACTTCCCCCAGGGCGGATTTGGACACTCCCGGAACCGCCTTGACGCTGAGAAACAAGAAGCCGTCTGAAATGCGGGTACAACTCTCCATGGTAAAATTATCATATCATAATATCAGCCTCCTGTTGTGAAAGATTGCAATAAATAATATACTATCCGGGTTGAACAATTCGCGTCGCAACAAGTGTAAAGGAGCATTGTATCATGATCATCGTTTTAAAGCCGAACCCGGATAAAAACCAGTACGAGAACCTGGTTACCTGGCTTAGAAGCATGGGCCTCACCCTGCACGAGAGCAC
>JGI24698J34947_10000021_pt1 | contig 40534 bp, 39 predicted proteins | sample TergutMp193P3_FD_34947 | JGI IMG/M metagenome (IMG submission 34947) | reverse complement strand
TCTTTTCCGCAAAAATATAACCGCATAATGTTTCCGGGAAAGCAGCGTATTAACCTGAACCCCTGTCATTTCCGCAATCTCTTTTACCGGCAAACCCTCCATTTCCGTTTGGATAAAAATATCCCGCTGCTCTTTCGGCAACTCGGCAAGGGCGGCTTCTATCTCTTCCCACACCAGAGCGCTCAATGCTGCCGTTTCCGGCGTGGACTCATCGCAGGAAAGCATGTCGTTTGCCAAGGCGGAAAAAGGTATTGCCTCTTTTTTCCTATAAGAATCTATGATTTTGTTGCGGGCAACACGGTAAAGCCACGCCGCTGTTTGCTCAACCGGATTTGCAAGTTCATTCACCCGAATATACTGGTAAAACACTTCCTGCACAATATCTTCCGCATCTTCAAAGGCACGAACCCGTGAGCGGATAAACTTCAGCAGCCGGTCACGGTACTTGGAGAACGCTTGAGCAACGGAATTTTCGCTCACACAAGAATCTCCTGGGTAAAGTCGCTGGCATGGTCTTCCACCAGCGATGTAATACCGTTTCCCATTACCATAAATATGCCCTGCACTAACATTCCTACCAGCATAAATGTATTAAAATCAAAACCCGTGTTTTATATATAGACGGATGAGCGGGCAAAATATTTTATGTTTTGCAGAAAATAGTTAAAAGCTGCCGGATTTGAGACCTTTTTGTGAAGCTACCCTAAGGGGATTTCTACATTATCCCCAATGCGTCTCTCTATCCTCCACCTAATCATCGCCGCTCTCTTAACCACTGTCTTCGTAATTTTCACATTCACAAAATGGCAAAACAAAAACACGTACATCAAAACCTTAAATAACGAAATCTCAACTATGCACACAAAAATTCACGGCGTTGACGAATTGGGAACAAAAGCTTTGGCTTATGTTCGCATCAGCAGAGGATTGGGTATTCTGGCAGGCAAAAAATTATCCGATGAACAAAAAAATATTTTAACGGAAAAATTGCTCGCAATTTCCGCCGATTATAAAATAGACCCCGTTTTGATTTTAGCAGTCATCAGGCACGAAAGTCGAGGGAATCCAAACGCAAGAGGAATTTTTATTTCCGGCGCAGAATCAGGAGCACTTGGGTTAATGCAAATAAAATACGAATCCGCTCTAGAAGTTGCTAATTCCGTTGGAATAAAAATAAATTCTCCCGAAGACTTATTCATCCCGGAAAAAAACCTGATGGTCGGTACGGCGTATTTGCTCCGTCTAATCGCCAAATACAAAAATTTGCAACACGCTTTAATTGCCTACAATGTCGGTTTCGGAACTCTAGACGAAAAATTAAAAAGCGGCGGTGTACTACCAACAAAATATTACAGCAAAGTCATGCAGGATTACAAGTTTTTAACAAAAGAAATATCCAATTATGAAATTTTTTTAATAAAGTAAATCAAGGTTCAGACAATGATAAACGTCAACATTTGGAAACAGCGACAAAATCTACATTATAAAGTCCGGGATTTTTTCTTAAAAAGAGGTCTTTTGGAAGTTGATGTTCCAATGCTCTCCGCAGCAAGCGGCACAGACCCGCAGCTTGATTATTTTGAAACCCTTTCGCCTACCCGCTATTTAACCACAAGCCCGGAATTTTTTATGAAACGGCTTTTAGCCAACGGCTACGGAGATATATTTTGCCTGACACGCGCTTTTAGAAAAGGCGAATTTGGTGAGCGGCACAACTGCGAATTTAATATAGCGGAATGGTATAGAATCGGATTTTCCGCAGAGGATTTACAACAGGAAATTTTGGATTTGGTCAATGAGATAACGGGTTTGAATTTGAATTTGAAAAGAACCGCCTGGGAACGGCTTTTTGAAAAAATCGACATTGAAAAATTAAAAACAGAACATGAGGATTGGACTTCGGAAGAAATTGAAGATTACGCCATGAGCAGCATCATAGAACCGAATCTGGGAAAAAATTGCGCGGAATTTATTGTGGACTACCCGCCGCCAAGGGCAGCTCTCGCGAAAATTCGCAAAAATGTCGCATGCAGATTTGAGCTTTATATAAACGGAATGGAATTCTGCAACGGCTACGAAGAACTGATAGATGCAGAAGAACAAAGAAAACGCTTTTCGGAAGATTTGGAAAAACGGAAAAAAATGGGAAAACCAATCCCGAAAATAGACGAAAATTTTTTAGCCGCTTTAGAAAAAGGAATACCCGAATGTTCAGGCGTAGCTCTGGGCTTAGACAGGCTCTATATGCTCGCTTTGGGAAAGAAGGATATAAGTGAAGTATTTTTTATATCTTATCCTAATGCCACAAGAACTCTCCCTCCCCATTCCCGATGATTTTCACATTCATTTGAGGCAAGGGCTTGATTTGGCGAATTACGCAAAAAGCGCCGAGCAGCAGTTCGGGCGTATTTTGGCGATGCCAAATACCGAGCCGCCTATAAATTCTGCGGAATCCGTGAAAAAGTACAAAGAGGAAATTTTAGCCGCTGCGCCGAATTTGGATGTTTTGCTGACGTTCAAACTCAACAAGAATTATACGGAGCAGGAACTTTTGGAAATGCAGAAAAACGGTGCGGTTGCTGCAAAATATTATCCGCTTGGAGTCACTACCAACAGCCAGGACGGTGTTTCAAAAATAGAGGATATGTATCCGACTATTGAACTGATGGAAAAGCAGGATTTGGTTCTGTGTTTGCACGGCGAAGAACCCGGTGCTTTTTGCCTGGATAGAGAGAGGGAATTTCTGAAACACCTTGAAAAGCTTTGCAAAACATTTCCAAAATTGCGCATCGTTTTGGAACACGTATCCAGTGCGGAAGCGGTGGAGTGTGTCAAAGATTTGCCACAGAATGTTGCCGCAACCGTAACCGTTCATCATCTGATTTTGACATTGAACGATATTGTCGGAGATTCTCTGCGCCCGCAGAATTTTTGCAAGCCGCTCCCGAAATTGCCAAAAGACAATGAGGCGGTTAGAGCCGCTGTTTTCAGCGGAGATAAAAAATTCTTTTTAGGAACGGACAGTGCGCCGCATGCTTTGGAAAAAAAGGAATGCCTTTGCGGAGCAGCGGGGGTTTATTCCGCACCGGTGGCTATTCCGATTTTAATAGAGGAATTTGAAAAGGAAAACAAATTGGATTTGCTGTCAAATTTCATCGCCGGTTTCGGAGCGGATTTTTACAAAATTCCCCGCCAAACAAAAAAGGTTACATATACAAAAAAAGATTGGCAGGTTCCGAAAATCATAGACGGGGCTGTGCCTTTGCGGGCGGGAGAAGTTTTGAAGTGGGGTAATTTTCTATCTTGCGCAAATGGACATTCTTAAACAACGATTGCGCGGTTTGAATCTGGGCGGTTGGTTTAGCCAGGTTGATTGCATTGAAGAGAAAGACCCGCAAGGATTTCCGGGGTTTTATAAACATGCGGAAATCTTTATAACCGAAAGAGACTTGGAACGTATCAAAAACTGGAATTTTAACCATGTTCGCCTGCCGGTTGATTATTTCAACTTTTTCAAAGGCGAAAATCTGGAACCGGATGAACTCGCTTTTGAAATTTTGGATAAGGCTGTTGAAAAAATTTTAAACACCGGCCTTGCGCTCATTTTGGATTTGCACAAATGTCCCGGGCATGATTTTCATCTGGGGACTTTGGGCAATTCGCAGCCGTTTTTTATGGACCCGGAATATAGAGAGGCGGCGAAAAAAGTCTGGTCCGTGCTGGCGCAGCGATATGGCTGCAAAGCCGGGATTCTGCTTGAAATTTTAAACGAGCCTGTTGCTCCAAATTCCGAGGTATGGAACGATGTAAAGGATGAATTTTTTCGGCATATTAGAAAATCTGCTCCTAAAGCACCTATAGTCGTGGGTTCGAATCTGTGGAACAACCCGGTGGAATTTAAAAATCTAACCCCTCTTGAAGACGATAATGTTCTATACAGTTTTCACTCCTACCAGCCGGTGATTTTTACCCACCAAAAAGCAAACTGGATTCCGGAGCCTTACTTTCACAAAGACCGCTCCTGGCCCGGCACGTATGCCCCGCCGCAAAACAGGGATTTTGCAATCACGCTCCCTATAGAAGACGGCACGTGGGATAAAAACCGTTTGCGCAGCACAATGGAAAACGCCTTGGAATTCAGAGCAAAGCACAATGTTCCGGTGGCGTGCAACGAATTTGGGGTTTATGTGCAGGTTGAACGGAAAAGCCAGTTGAATTGGCTGCGCGACTTCACCTCTCTTTTGCGGGAAGCGGATGTAGGATTTTCTTACTGGAACTATAAAAATTTGGATTTCGGCATAATAAGCATCGGTGAAAGCCTGCACAGAGATTTGCCGCAATACAACAACGCAGAGCGGATGGACATGGAATTGGCCGAGTTATTGGGAGCATGAACAGAGTACCTTCATAACCTGCATTTTTTACTAAATTCCTCTTGTGAAATATTTAATTGATTCTCTTTTAAAGAGCTATTCCGAGTTAAAAAATTCCATTCCGGTTGAGCACGGTTATCTGCCTAGTAGAAGCGAGGTTGTGGAATTTATAAACAAACTCCGCAATTTGTTATTTCCCGGCTATTTTGGCAATAACCTTATAGGCGAGCTTTTAGAAGAAGCTCAGAATTTGCTAAACAAGCAGTTGTTCCGTTTGTTCAAAGATGAGCCTACGGAGTTAACAAGAGAATTCTTGTCAAAACTCCCGAAAATAAGAGCAAGCCTTGCCACAGATGTGGAAGCTGCGTATGATGGCGACCCTGCAGCAACGGGTAGGGAAGAGATAATAATCTCTTATCCGGGATTTTACGCAATTTCGGTTTACAGGCTGGCGCACGAGCTTTATCTTCTCAATATTCCAATGCTCCCCAGAATAATGACGGAATACGCTCATTCTATAACAGGCATAGACATTCACCCGGGTGCGAAAATCGGCAATTATTTTTTTATAGACCACGGAACGGGCATTGTTATAGGTGAAACCACAATTATAGGCGAACGAGTTAAAGTTTATCAGGGGGTAACACTCGGAGCGCTTTCCACCAGAGGCGGGCAAACATTGAGGGGGCAAAAACGCCATCCCACGGTAGAAGACAATGTGACAGTATATTCCGGAGCTTCTGTTTTTGGCGGCAACACCATTATAGGCAAGGATTCCGTGCTAGGCAGCAATGTGTTTGTAACAGACTCTATTTTGCCCGGCTCAAAATTGAGCATAAACGAGATTCCTTGGAAAAAACAAAAAATTTCGGAGAATGATGTCTGGTATTTTGAAATCTGATAGTTTTTTAAGTACGTTCCGCGAAAACCCTTTTTTAGGCATAGCCCGTGGTTTGCCGCCCGAACAGGCGGCTGCTTGCGCGGAATGCTGCGTGAATTCCAAACTCAAATTCATAGAAGTTCCGCTAAACACCTCAAACGCCGCTGCCGCTCTTAAAAACCTGTGCGAAGAAGGTGCAAAAAAAGAATTGTTCGTTGGCGCAGGAACGGTAATAACCGTGCAGGATTTGCAAACTGCTCTTGACTGTGGAGCCAAATTTACAGTAACGCCCGGCACAAATCCCGAAGTAGTTCAAAAATGCGTTGAAAAAAATATCCCCTGTATTCCGGGTGCATTAACTCCAACGGAAATTATGCAAGCATACATAATGGGAGCAACAGCCATAAAAATTTTCCCCGTTTCTATGCTCGGCGGAGCGCAATACATAAAAGAACTGCGAGGTCCTTTCAAGAATATTTCATTACTCGCCTGCGGTGGAATCAAAGCTGAAAATGTACAGGATTTTTTTAAAGCGGGCTGCGATTTTGTCTCTTTCGGCGCAAGCGTATTTTCCGTTTCCGACATGGAAAGCGGGAATTGGCAGAAGATTAATCACTTAATCTCATCAATTTGCTCCTGCGTTTCCACCGAATAAACCTTTATATTGCGGTTGATGCCGCGCATCAAACCCATCAAAACCTTGCCGGCTCCGACCTCAATTCCCTTTTCAACACCGAGCGAAATTGCGGCTTCCATTCCCTGCTGCCAACGAACCGGCGAAATGAGCTGTTTTACCAAAAGCTCCGGCAAATCAGAACCTTTGCTAACAGCTTGCGAAGTTACGTTAGCAATTAAGGGAACTTTCAAATCACTGAAACTCGTTTTTGCTATTGCCTCTTTTAAGCCCGGCAAAGCATATTCCATCAAAGGGCTGTGGAATGCGCCGGAAACCGGGAGTGGAACAACCTTTTTCGCACCCTTTGCGGTGGCTGTTTCCCCCGCTTTTGCAACGCCTTCTTTTGAACCGCTAATCACAATTTGCCCGGGCGAATTAAAGTTTGCGGCAACCACAACGCCTGCGTTTTGAGCTTCGGCCAACGCAGCATTCAAATCTTCTTCCGAGAGTCCAAGCACCGCAGCCATTGCGCCTGGTTTCAACACGCCAGCCTGAGCCATAAGCTCACCGCGAACCCGTACCAAACGAAGCCCGTCTTCAAACGAAAAGCCGCCTGCCGCATATATCGCAGAATACTCGCCGAGCGAATGCCCGGCCACGTAGTCAAAGGAAATTCCTCTGTTTTTCAAAAGTTCCATTGCCATACAGGAGCAAACATAAAGAGCCGGCTGGGTATTATCCGTGCTTTTAAGCGTCTCTTCCGGCCCTTCCTGCATTATTTTGGAAAGTTCATAGCCTAGAACCTCGTCTGCTTTTTTCAGAATCTGCTTTGCGGGTTCAAAAGTTTCGGACAAAACTTTGCCCATTCCAACATACTGGGCACCCTGCCCCGGAAATAAAAGGATGGTTTTTGACATAAATGTAATGTAGAAAAGTTTGATTCTTCCCTAACAAAACCGGCGGCTACGGTCTGTTTCAGTTATAAAGCCTCTTGTTACCCCATTATAAATATAACAAATATTTACTATTTTTACTGCGAATTTTTGTCCGGCATAACCCGCAAGTAACTGATGGTGAAAATCCGGGAATTTGGTATTTCGAGGAATTGTGTTAAAGTCGTTTGGGATAAGCGGAAGAGAGTGTGAAGCGGAACTGGAATTACTGCGTTCAAATGCCGATATAGGTAAAATCGTATGGTTTTACGGCGAAAAAAAACCGGATGATTTTAAAATTATCTACCAAGGACGAACAAGTATTTTAGCGCACAGTTCCGGTAGAAAAATTATCGGGGCAGAGCATTTAAGCGCAGCTTCGCTCGCTTTTCCCAATTGCCAGTTCAAGTTAAATGTTCCGCAAGGAGAATTACCGTTGTTAGATGGCAGTGCCAAATTGTGGGAAATGGAACTGGAAAAAGCAGGCGGAATAAAACAAGACGCATTACGCTTTTATAATATTCCTAAGAGAGAATTTGAAATTAGAATTAACACTCGTTTTGTTAAATTTAAGCGTACAGAAGATGAAAATTGCCTGAAAGTAAAATATGTAATAGACAGGTTTGGGCAAAATTTCAATGCAAATGCCAGAATAAGTTCTATAAAAGACTTAGAAAAAATTTTTTTGGCTAGAACTTATATTTTTGCAGAAGAATTGCTAAAAGTTGGATTTTCGGAAAATTTGTGCGGTTGCGGAATTGTCTTAGGCATGGGAGAAAGCGATAGCCTGCTTTTTGAAAATGAACCCGCCTTTCATAAAATTTTGGATTTTTTGGGAGATATAACTTTGCGTACGGGAATCTTGCCAAGCGGGCAATTTGAAATATTCAACGGAGGGCATGAACTGCACCATAAAGTTTTAGAGAATTTATGACAGATCTTACCTCAACACCAATCCCGCCCCTGTTATTTTTTCACGCAGTTTTGTATGGACGGTGTTTATCTCATCGTCTGTGAGAGTACGGTTGGGAGCCTGATAGTAAAAACGGTAGAGAAGATTTTTTTTGCCTGCCGCAATTTTATCGCCCTGGTAAACGCTCAAAAGCTCAATATCCGCAAGGTATTTGGGATTAAAGCCCTTGAATTTCGAAAGCAACTCCGCGTGGGTAACGGTTTCTTCTGCCTCAATGGAAACATCCCGCTCGATAATCATCTGCCTGGAAAATTCCTTAAAAGAAACCGGTGCGAGAAATGCGGTTTCCAAAACGGATAAATCAATTTCGCAAACGAAAGTATTAAGTTTCAAATCAAATTTATTCTGGACAGCGGGGTGCAATTCGCCGCAGAAGCCGAGTATTCTCTTGCCGAGTTTAAGAACAGCCGAACGTCCCGGATGCAAAAATATTTCGGCATTTTCCGGGGCTTCAAAATTTACGGAGATGCGTAATCTTTTGAAGAATGCGCTTAATAACCCTTTGAATGCAAAAAATTCCGCTTTTTGCTCTGCGTAAATTATAGCAAGCATTGGAACTTCTTTAAATCCCGGGTCTTTTTCGCTAGCAGTTTCTGGAGTTGGAAACTGCGCTTTTGAAACTTCAAAAAGCCTGACTGTTTTTTGATGTTTTGCATTTTCCGCCGTGCTGAAAATCAGGTTCGGAAGCAGGCTGGTGGGCAATACGGCCAGCTCTTCGCTCAAAGGATTTAAAAGCTCAGCGGGATTTGTCCTTTTATCGCTGTTGTTTTCACTCGTTCCAAATACCCACTCAGTTTTCTTTTTGTCGGTAAAGCGAAGCGAAAGGCATTCGTGCAGGCCAAGCGCAGAAAGGGAACTGCGGATTTTTCTGTTTATTTTTTCTTGCAAAGGCAGTTCGTTGGGTTCGGCTTTGAAACTCGGAATGTCATAAGGAATTTTGTCATAACCTATTAATCTTGCAATTTCCTCTATTAAATCCACCTCCCGTTCCAGGTCAAAACGATAACTCGGAATGCTGTAAAATCCCGAATTCGGAGCAGTTTCCTTTATGCCTATTCCAGCCAAAAGTTTTTTCGCCTGCTCCATAGAAACCTTTAGGCCCAAAAGTTTTTCAATTCTCTCTTCACGCAAAGGCACAGCAGAACGTTTCGGCAAATTTTCCCGCGAGATAAATTCCAGTTTTTGTTCCGCTATCTTTCCGCCTGCAAGCTCCACAATCATGGAGCAGGCATAGTCGTTTGCAAAGTTCTGCAATTCAAAATCAACTCCGCGTTCAAAACGATAACTCGAATCGCTGGAAATTCCGAGCCTCTTGGCTTGCCTGCGAACAACTGTCGGGTTAAAGAACGCCGCTTCCAAAAATACATTCTCTGTCTGGTCGGTGATTTCGGATTCCAATCCGCCCATAACTCCGGCAAGACATGCGGGGCGGTTCCCGTCGCAAATAGCCAAATCGGTGCTTTGCAAAACATGCTCTTTGCCGTCAAGCGTTGTAAATTTTTCTCCATCTTCAGCAAAACGAACTTTCACCTCTCCGCCGCTCAACCTGCCCAGGTCAAAACTGTGCAAAGGCTGCCCGATGTCCATGAGAATAAAATTCGTAACATCAACAACATTGTTTATCGGATTCATCCCAATTGCTTTCAACAATTTTTGCATCCATTCCGGACTGGGTGCAATTTTCACATCATTTATGACACGGCCAACGTAATGTGGACAGGCGGCGTGGGCGGTAACGGCTAAATTGAGAGTTGAGAATTGAGACACCTCTGAGTTTGGTTTCCGCTGGTGAACAGCCGAAGGCTGGTAATTTATGGGTAAATCAAACGCCGCTGCCAATTCCCTTGCAATGCCCAGGTGCGAGAGGGCGTCGGGGCGGTTGGGAGTGACGTTGATTTCAAAAACCGTGTCGTAAAAACCCAAATCGGCAAAAGGTTTGCCTACCGGAACATCTTGCGGCAAAATCAGAATTCCATCGTGGTTTTGGGAGAGACCTATTTCATCTTCGGCGCATAGCATTCCAAAACTATCCACTCCTCGAATTTTTGTTCTTTTCATTTTAAGGCTTTTGCCATCCGGCAAAGGCAGCTCAACCCCGATAGGAGCGAGAACGGCTTTTATTCCGGCTTTGACATTCGGCGCTCCGCAAACGATTTGCAAATTTTCCTTACCGTCAAAAACTTTGGTCAGGCTCAAATGGTCGCTATCGGGGTGCTGGATACATTCTAAAACCTCGGCTATCAACAAGCCGCTATAAGTTCTTCCGAATTCCTCAACACCTCCAATCTCAAAACCCAGGCTTGTGAGCTTTAAGGAAATTTCTTCTACCGATGCTTTGAGTTCAATGAACCTCTTCAGCCAATTCAAACTGATTTTCATGCAGCTTAAATTAGAAAAACAGATTATTCTTCCTTTTCTTCATCTTCAATTTCCGCCTCCGTTCCTCCAAGAACTTCATTTGAAGTCTTACCCAGAAGGTCGTTTATATGCATAGAGGCAAAATTATCTTTGTCATCGTAAATAACTTTGAAAGAATATTTAATATTGTCTTTTCCACTACCCCAGCCAACCGTTATGCTGCGTTCTTTAGCATTGTTGCTTATAATGGTTTTTAGGCGGGCTTCGTCTTCTGTTCCGGTACAAAATTTACCGTTGCAGCGGGGGAGTTTCTGCGAGTCGGCAAATTTTTTAACAAAAGCCTTGGACTTGTCGGGGCTTTTCCATGTACTATCTATGATTGCCCATAGCAGATTGTTGTTCTGCACAATATCATTGCATTGGCGAGCAGCCTCCTGCATAGGCACACATTTCTTGGTTACGGTTTCTTTAGCTTGATCCGCGGCATCTTTCTTTACCACAAAAATAAGCACAATCAGTAGCACGTTGGCAATAACTGAGGCGATTAAGAGATTTTTTTGATTCATAATTATAATATACATTTTTTTGGGGAAATGAGATATTTTTTTAAAAAATTTCTATCTTATGAACACATGACTTTCGGCATTCCGAACTTTATAGGCGACTTGGTGCGAGAATATTCGCCGTTGCCAGAACTAGCCCTTATTGTAAATGTGGTTTTAGCAGTCCTTGCCATTCTAGCTGTGGGTATAGGCTCTGCTCCGATTCTAATTTACATGGAACGCAAGGTTTGCGCACACGTGCAGTGCAGATTTGGCCCCATGAGGCTTGGCTGGCACGGAATTTTGCAAACCATCGCAGATGTCACAAAACTGCTTTTCAAGGAAGTTTATTCGCCGAAAGGCGTCGATACCATACTCTACTATCTGGCACCCATGATTTCCTTAACCGCGCCTTTCTTTACTTTGGCCCTGATTCCCTTCGGCGAGCAATGGCAGGTTATAAATCTGAATTTTGCCGTGCCTGCCATAATAGCCATAAACGGGCTAGGGCTTTTTGCAATTCTTCTGGGCGGTTGGGCATCCAATAACAAGTATTCGCTTTTGAGTGCTTTAAGAAGCGGCGCGCAAATGATAAGCTACGAGGTTTCGTTAGCATTGATTATGCTGTTTGTGGTGATGATTTCCGGCAGCGCATCTCTGAACGGCATTGTATCTGCGCAGAGCGGCATTGTTTTGGATTGGTGGATTTTTAAGCTGCCCGTTTTGGGATTCGCCGGTTTTCTGATGTTTATGTGCGTCAGTACGGCGGAACTCAATCGCGCTCCTTTCGATATTGCAGAAGCGGAGCAGGAATTGACCGCCGGTTTTCACACCGAATATACGGGAACGGCCTTTGCAATGTTTTACCTCACCGAGTACATAAATATAATAGGTGCCTCTGCATTGGGCGCCATTTTCTTTTTGGGCGGTTGGCAGGCGCCGTTGATCGGCGTTGAAAGCGTCGATAAAATCCTCTCGGCTGTCCCGGACCTGGTCTGGATGTTCGCCAAAATTTACTTTCTGGTTTGGCTCTACATGATGTTCCGCTGGACATGGCTAAGGCCGAGGGTAGACCAGCTTATGAGTTTTGAATGGAAATTTCTGTTGCCCTTGAATCTGATTTTGCTCGGGCTTGCGGCTATGTTCACCGCTATGGGCTGGGTTTTATGATAACCGTATCCAAATATTTTCATGCCGCTGTAACAGGCCCTATCAGCTTGTTAAAAGGGTTGTCCGTCACTCTTAAATATTTTTTCAACCCTAAAAAAATAGTGACCGAGCAATATCCGGAAAACAGGGCAACGCTTAAAATGCACGAACGTTTCAGAGGGCGGGTGGAACTCATTCACAATGAACAGGGTTTACACTCCTGTACGGCTTGCGGAATCTGCGAAAAGGCCTGCTCCACCGCCGCCATAAATGTGTTGGCAACAAAAAACATAGCCGGCAAAAGAGTTCTGGGAAAGTATCTTTACCGTCTGGATTCATGCACCCAATGCGGATTCTGTGTGGAAAGCTGCCCCTTCGGTTGCCTTAAAATGGCGCATGATTTTGAAATGTCTTCGACTGACAGGCGAGCATTCAATATGGTTTTAAATAAAACCGAAGGGCAAGGATAGCTAATAATCCAGCCCGATTTTCTCAAACGCCGCTGTCAAATCATCTCCGAGCGGTTTGGGAACAAGAGCGTCTGCGCCCAAATGCAGGAGTTTGCTTTGAGCCTCCGGTATAAGCTTTGGAGTTGCCAGAATAACCTTGCAACGGGATTTCAAATCCGGATTTTTCTCCAATTCTGCCAAAAATTGAAGCCCGTTTAAGTCAGGAGTTTCCAAATCATAAATCACAACAGCAAGTTTTTTTGAACCGTTAAGTTTTGTCAAAATATCATTTCCCTTTTCGCTTATAAATACGGTATTAATACTTTTTTTCTGCAACCATTGCGGCAAAAATTTTTTGGAAGAGAAATCCTGCAAGGCCCCGTAAAAATCAAAAAGAAATTTCACCTCCAAACGATGAAGTTCATTTATAAGAGTTTTCATATCGTTTAGAGTGCTTATCTTTTCCAATGCTGCCATAAACGTTACCCTCCCTTCATTATGGCCATCTTCTGGAACTCGTTGTTTTCCGTTACCGATAGAGGCCCTTTTACATGAACGGTACTGGTGTAGCGGGAATATGGCGAAGTGATCGTAACATCGGCTTCCAAAAATCCGAGTACTTTTGCCTTTGCTATTTTGTTTTCTAAAACCATTCTATCAAACTTCGATGCTCTGCCGTCAAACATCTGGCGTTTCTGTATCAATGTCTGTAAATTCACTATGTCTTTCAAAAGCATTTGAGCCTCTTCCTCTTTTAAAGATTCCGCCTTATTCCAAACCCTATATCTTTCAAAAATTGTATTCGCTTCTGCCAAAACGGAGTTCGCCTGTTCCTTTGCTTTTTCCTGACGGTAATGCGTACGTATATTAACAAAAGTTTTAACTCCTGTTTCGGAGCCCAAATTTCCTCCGCATTCAATACCCTTAAACGCCGTTGTAACCCCACCTATAATGGAACCGCCGGTCCGCAGCTCTCCCAAGCAGCTTATTTTTGAATGTAAAATATCTTTTGTAATAAGAACATCGCCGTCGGCAACAATGGTGGCAGCGCTGACAAACTTAGCCGCCACAAAAGAGCCGGCAATAATATCGGTTTTTTCTTTGCCTTGAATACCGTTCGCACACTTAACATAACCTTTTGCTTTTATCACCGCACCGGATATAAGTCCGTTTATCACAACATTCTCTTCCGATACAACTTCAAAACCTTCTGTAACATTGCCGTGTATAATAACAGTTCCGGGAAAATTTATGTTGCCTGTTGATAAATCCACATCACCTTGCAAAACATAACTGCGCCGAATCATAATAACATCGTCTTGAACGCTTGGTGTACCTGGAGCAGTAACAACAATTTTACCGTCTTTTTCCTCTACTCCTTCTCCTAAAAAGAATTTCGCGCTGGCACCCGGCATTGCCGCTATAGCATTCCCCCTAACATCCATTCCGTTTTCTCCGTCTGTCGGTGGAATAACAACGGCCAAAATATCACCGGCGTTAACAAGGGTTACCTGCATTGAATTTTTGTAATCAATAGTTTTGTCTTCTTTAAGATCCACTATAAATTGCGGCTTCGCGCTCATATCAACCTTGTATTCTATATAGCCGTTTTTACCTTCGTGCGGTTTTATGCCTTTGGCTATTGTAACTTCCACCGGGCTGGCGCTCAATAACTGTTTTTCAATAAGTTTTTCATTTAATTCCGCCTTTATACTTTCTCTTCTGCAAGCTTCAACAACTTCTTCAAATGTTGTTAATGCACCGTCAATAACTTGCGCCAGTGGATACAATTTAACTTCCATCTGGTCTTTTGTAACAGCAATTTTAAAACGATTTACCTTTGGTGCTTCGCTATTTTCATCGGATTTTAGTTCTTCATTCATAATGCAATTCTTTTTAAATTTAAAAATTCAATTTAGAATTGAGAATTAATATTAATTCCCAACTCTCAACTCTCAACTCAATTAAGCATTTCCTCCTACATCGTCTTCTATCACCGGTTTTGCGACCACATTTCTGCGGCCATGCGCCATTTTGGAGCGGTCAAATTCCATTCCCGCTTCTTCGCTGCTGCTATCATTTGCCACAGGGATAACGGGAGTTGGAGCCAGCGGAGCAAGGTCTGCCGGAGCTGTACCAAACGATACCGGAGTAACGGCACTTGCATTTGCATTAAAGCGAGGCGGCAAGGGACGGCGGCCTTCTGCCATGGGAGCGGATTCTACCGGACGCGGAGGAACCGATGCGGGAGCCTGCGGTGCAGGAGCCTCGTTTGAAAAAACATCGGGAATCTTTGCTACAGGGCGGCGAACCGGTATGGAACGGTTCTGCTGAGAGTTGTTCTTTTGCCGATTTTGCATTAAAGATTGCTGGTTGTTCGCTCTGCTTTGTCTGTCTTCACGCTGAGCTTTGCCGAAATTTTCCGGAGATTTGGGAATATCCGTTGATTTTCTTTTAAATTCCGAATTGAATTTTTTAACTATAGGAGTCCGAAGGTCTTTGCGCAAACCATTCAAACGCCTAAGCGCAAGTATTACGAGCCCCAAATTGAGCAGCGTTAGAACTAGAATAACTAGAACTAGAATTGAAGTTGGTAATGGATTCTCCATTTTACTTTCCTTTTTTGTTGTTGTGCCCAGCATTTACTTTCCCTTTTTAGCTTCAGAAGCCGATTGCCTTATTAAGTTCGCTACTTCTTGCAATTTATCTTCTGATTCGCTAATCATGCTTTCTATGCTAACTATTTGTCTTTCCAACAAATTTATACGGCTAAGCAGCGACAGTATAAAAGTCAGCAAAAGAAAAATAGACATACCTAACACAGCGGTTACAAATGCCATTAAAATAATGTAGAAAATTTATGGAATGGCTAATATTATTTCTAGATTCCATCCATGCTCACTTTAAAAAGCAAACGAGGCCGCAAGGCAGAGACTTATGCTTGTGCATATCTGCTTCGCAAAGGCTACCGATTATTTGCAAGGAATTACAGATATGCCGGCGGAGAGTTGGACATAGTGGCTAAGGATAAAGCCGGAATATGGCTTTTTGTTGAGGTAAAATCGATTTGGGAAAACTCTTTCGGTTCGCCGGATGCAAGGGTTAACAGGGAAAAACAGAGAAAAATCTGGCAAACCGCGCTGCATTTTTTGCACAACAATGGCGGTATGGAGCAGGGTTCACGCTTTGATGTTGCCGCAATGGATTTTAGAGAAGGCAAAAAAGCCATAAGATATTATGAAAACGCTTTTATAGCCTCGCAAGTTATACCGGATTTAAGGATAAAAAGGACAAGATATGTTAACTAAAAGGCTGATAATTTGTTTGGACGTTCGCAACCGCAAGGTTACCAAGGGCATTAAGTTCAAGGGCAACATAGATATCGGCAACCCTACTGAAATGGGAGCAAAATACAGCGCAGAAGGTGTTGACGAGCTTGTTTTTTACGATATAACCGCAAGCGCAGAACACAGGCAATGCGATATTGAAATGGTAAAGGACATAGCAAAAAATGTGTTTATTCCGTTTTCTGTAGGCGGTGGTGTACGCAATTTGGAAGATATGCGCCAGGTTTTGCTGGCCGGAGCGGAAAAGGTGAGCATTAATAGCCTTGCCGTGCTGAACCCGGAAATAATAGCGGAAGGAGCCAAAGCCTTTGGCAGACAGTGCATGGTGCTTGGAATAGATGCAAAATTTGTTGGCGTTTCGGAAAAAATCCCGAGCGGCTATGAAGTTGTAATTCGCGGCGGACGTGAATATATGGGTTTGGATGCCGTGGAATGGGCAAAAAAAGCCGAAGATTTGGGTATTGGTGAAATTTGTTTAAATAGTATAGACACGGACGGCGTAAAGAATGGTTATGAACTGGTAATCACGGAAAAAATTTCGCAAGCGGTGGCTGTTCCTGTTATAGCAAGCGGCGGAGCCGGTGAACCCAAGCACATAGTGGAGTTGTTTGCAAAAACACACGCCGAAGCTGCACTCGTGGCTTCCATGGTTCATTTTGAGACATACAGTATTGCGCAGATAAAGGCGGAGATGAGAGGGGGCGGGATTACGGTGAGAGGATAAATTCCTATATCATAAATAGAACCTCCGCCCTGCCTAGGGTCGTACAGACGGTTCTACTCCCCAGCGGATTTTAAAACCTGAATGCTGCGGCTGCGGCAAAGGAATCCCTACCTGTTGGTAAAATGCCCCAAGAGAAATTGCGAGCATCGGGATTATTGTCCCATAAGGTTGAAATAATGGCATCTATGCCGGACCCGATGTGAACAATAGCTATTGCACCTACCCCGTAAATCCAGTCTTTTCCTTCTCCTTTTTTAGCTAGATATACGGTAAAGCCTATTGCCGTAACTTCCAGAATGTCTATTGTTATGGCTTTTGCAATTTCGCCGGAACTCCATTGGTAGAGAGACGGAACCAAAAAAGAGAGATAGGCAAGTCCTTGGTTGCCGCTTTGGTATTTGTAGGTGCGGTCTATATCGCTGTCGTCCATTCCGCCGGCACGCTCTTCCAGCCATTCTTTTTCAGACACCCCCAAATCTTTCCAGGGTTCCTTTAGATAATCGAGCGGACGAATGCCTATTTCCAGCAGATACATGAGTTTTTCCTTACTCATTCCAGATTCTTTTATATTTTGGAACTCAGTTTGGCTTAAACCGGCATGTTGGTAATCAAAATCCAACCATTCGTCTTCTTCAAACTGAGCAAAAGACATTGAAAAGCACAGAGCTATCATAGGAAACAGGCGTTTTTTCATACTGACCTCATTGGCTAGTGGCTAGTGGTTAAAGTGCCGGAGGGGGGAATTGAACCCCCACAGAGTTGCCTCTACTGGATTTTGAGTCCAGCGCGTCTACCAATTTCACCACTCCGGCTTTTATGACGTTGTAGGGCGTAAAATAGAAAATTTTTTCTAAGGCACACGATATTTTTTTTCTACATTTCTCTTGTGGCAGCAAAACAATTTTACAAAGACGGTGGTAAGGGCAGCGAAGTTGGCAGGTCCACGAAGGTGTTTGATATACCGGGTCCAAAAAAAGCCGCGATTTTAATGGTAGCCCTTGGCCATGAGGCGAGTTCTCATGTTTTTAAGTCGCTGAATGAAAAGGATGTTGAAACCCTGACCGCGCAAATCGCCCGTCTGGAAGGCGTAACGCCCGAAATGCGCGAATTTGTTTTGCAGGAATTCCAGCAGATAAGCAGTGCTCAGGAATACGTTAACCAGGGCGGTCTTGATTTTGCGCAGCAGATTTTGGAACAGTCACTGGGTTCTCGCCGCGCTCGCGAAATTTTAGAAAAGGTACAGAACAATATCCGTACCACCGGCTTCAATATGCTGGATAATGTTGACCCTACGCAGTTGATATCCTTTTTGAGCAAAGAGCATCCTCAAACCGTGGCTTTGCTTCTCGCTCACATGAAACCCGAAAAGGCAGCCGCGACAATTTCCGCTCTGAACCCGGATATGCAGGTAGAAGTTGCAACCCGCATAGCCACAATGGAAAGCATAAGCCCGGAAGTTTTGCAGCAGGTTGAGCAGCAATTGTCGCAAATCCTGAAGACCATGTTTACAGGCGACACTGCGGAAGTTGGAGGCGTAAAGAGCGTAGCCGAAATGCTGAACATGGTAGACAGAGGCGCGGAAAAGAATATTTTGGGAACGCTTGAAAGGGACGACCCCGAGCTTGCTACGGAAATAAAGGCCCTTATGTTTGTATTTGAAGATATGCTCCTTTTAGACGACAAATCCATGCAAACCGTTCTCAAACAGGTGGATTCCAAAGACCTATCTCTTGCGCTCAAGGGTGCAAACGAGCAGCTTTCAAACAAGTTCTACACCAACATGTCTAACCGTGCCGCCGAAATGATCAGAGAAGAAATCCAATACATGGGGCCTAAACGTCTTCGCGAAGTTGAAGAAGCGCAGCAGAAAATTGTTGATGTGGTTCGCCGTTTGGAAGCGGAAAACGAAATAGTAATAAGCGGTCGCGGCAGCGAGGACGATATAATTGTATAGCGGGGAGGAGAATTGAAAATATCACTCTTCGTATTTGTATTTATATTGTTGAACTCACTTTCCTTTGCTCAAAATTTAAACTTGCAACAAGGCGACAAATACTACAAACTTCGCGCTGAGAACGCAAAAGACAACATGGCAAACGACAAAAACGTGAAAGAAGCCATAAAATATTACAGCCTGGCGCTTAAAAATTCAAAAGCAAAGGAAGAGGCGGCTTGGAAGTTATTGAGAGCTTATTATTTTTTAGGTTGCTTTGCCATGCCGGAATTTAAGGATAGGAAGAACCTTTTTGAGAAGGCTAAAAACGAAGGTAAATCTTTTTTCAAGGAATTTCCGAAAAGTACCGAGATAGCCTACTGGTATTCCGTTGATTTGGCTCTATGGGCCACCACGGTTAATCCGCTCGTGGTATTTAATGCGGGGAGCATCAAGGAGACCAGGAAAATAGCAAAAATGCTGATTGTTCAGGAGAAGAACAACAAGGAAGCGGCGGCGCGCGGTTATCAAATTTTGGGCAGGGCGCACCAGAAATTGCCCCATATAGCCTTTATTTTAAGCTGGGTAAATAAGGATTCCTCGGAATTTTATTTCAAAAAGTCTCTAAGCCTGACCGAAAACCTAGCGACCCGGCTCTTTTTGGCAGAATATTACGCGGAAAGCGGTAGAAAGCAAAAAGCGGCAGAACTATTGCTGCCGGTAATTAAAACAGAGCCTCGCTACGAAGAATTTTTGGAAGATGAAAGGAATCTGATTAAGATGCGCGGGTTACTGGGGAATAACTTATAGCATTGTATTTTTCTAAATTTATAACCATGTCAGTAGAATCCATAGCCGAAACGCTTTTAGAAAAGCTAAAAAACATAGCTCAAACCGAGACCGTAATCGGTAAACCGATACACTCCGGCGAATCAACGATTATTCCTGTTAGCCGAATATCCGTAGGCATGGGCATGGGAGGGCATACCGGCAAAGGAGACACAGCTTCCAGCGGTGGCGGGCTTCGCATAGATCCTGTGGCGTTTTTGGTACTTAAAGGCGATGATATAAGGGTTTTACCTGTGGAAAGAGCGCAATCCATGCTTTCAAAAATCGCAGACCTAACACCGGACGTAGTAGCACTCCTCTTGAAAAACATTCCAAAGAAAACCGAAAATCCAGAAAAGGATATCTCAAAATGAAGCCGCTTAGACTTTCGAATAGAAACAAAAAAATAGGCGGAGTTTGCGGCGCGTTTGCGGAAAGTTTCGGCTTAGACGTAACTTTAGTGCGTATAGTTTGGGTATGCTGCGTGATTTTCGGAGGCTTTGGCCTTTTAGCATATCTGATATGTTGGCTTATCATACCAAGAGAAGATTAATTTTCTAATTTATCTCCCGTAATTTAATTAAGGAGCTACTATGGCAAGGAAGAAAATAGCGCTTGTCGGCGCAGGGCAAATAGGCGGCACAATGGCACTCGTTTTGGCGCAAAAGCAATTGGGCGATGTTGTGCTTATAGACGTTGTAGAAGGCGTGCCTCAGGGCAAGGCCCTTGACATTATGGAAGGGCGGTTTCCGCTTCGCATCAGCGCTGTTCTGAATGGCACAAACAACTATAATGATATTGCCGGTTCAGACGTTGTTATCGTTACAGCAGGCGTTCCCCGCAAACCCGGCATGACTCGCGATGACCTCTTGAATATCAATTTCGGCATTATTGAAAAAGTCGGTACAACTATTAAAAATATAGCCCCCAACGCTTTTGTTATAGTGGTCACCAACCCTCTGGATGCTATGGTTTATGCTATGCAAAAAATCACCGGTTTTGCTCCGAAAAAGGTAGTCGGCATGGCCGGCGTTTTGGACAGTTCTCGCCTCGCTTGTTTTGTCGCAATGGAACTGGGTGTTGCGGCGGACGATGTTCAAGCTGTTGTTATGGGCGGACATGGACCCTCTATGGTAAGCCTCTACGAATTCGTTTCAGTCGGCGGCATTCCGCTTCCTCAACTGATGAACAAAGAAAAATTCGATGAGCTTTCAAAACGAACCGCAATGGCTGGCGATGAAATCGTAGGTCTTTTGAAAACCGGTTCCGCATTCTACAGCCCGGGAATTTCCGCAGTCAAAATGGCAGAGGCGTATCTATTGGACAAAAAGAGCGTTCTCACCTGTGCCGCTCAGCTAACTGGGCAATATGGCGTTAAAGACCTGTATTGCGGTGTTCCGGTGGTTATAGGCGAGGGCGGTATTGAAAAAATTCTCGAAGTCAAAATGACAGACGAAGAAAAGGCCGCATTTGCCAAATCCGTAGATACCGTAAAGAACAATGCCGAATGGGTTGACAAAAAGATGAAGGGATAATTAGGAGGTAAATCTGGAAAATATATCAAAGTTGGATTCTTTGACGCTTGGCGCGTGTAAACGCGCCGGCGTTGATTTGATTGAGAAGGATTTATTCGGTATTGGCAAACGAAAGATTTTGAGAGTATTCATAGATAAGGACGGTGGCGTTAGCGTAGAGAACTGCGCAAGTGTAAGCCGTTATTTGAGTGAAGAATTGGACAGGGAAGAAAACTTGACTTTAATAGATAACTCCTATACCATAGAGGTGTCTTCTCCGGGCTTAGACCGTCCTTTGAAAACAAAAAGAGATTTTGAAAGGAATTTAGGCAGGATGCTTCGCGTAATACAAAACGGCAAATCGATAAAAGGCATTTTAAAGTCGGTAAATGAATCTTCTATAATTTTGGAAACGGCTGCTGCAAAGGGCAAAAAACCTGTAGCAGAAACTTGTATTCCAGTAAGTGAAACCCTAACAGCAAAGGTAGAACCCTAAAAAGGTGAAAAATGGCAAAGAAAACCGCAAAGAAAACGAGCGAAATAAAAGAAGCACTGGAACTTTTGGCAAGGGAAAAGAATGTTGCCATTGAGGAGGTATTCTCAGCCTTTAAAGAGTCTCTTATACAAGCGGCTCGCAGATACACTAAACTGCATAAAAACATAGAGGTAGATGTAGACCCGGTTACCGAAGAAATCAAGGTTGTGCTCAGGGTAGAGGTAGTTGATGACTTCCCCGACTACGACTCGAATCTTTCAGCGGCGGAGGTTGAAAAACTGGATGAGCATTATATGCTGGAGGAACAGGCTAAGGAATATCATTCCGAGGCAGAAGCCGGCTATATGCTGGAAGTGGAACTGCCCTTTGAGAATTTTGGCCGCTTGGCCATACAGGAAGCTCGCCAGCGTTTAAAACAGCGAGTCAATGATGTGGAACGCAACCGTATTTTTGAAATTTACAGGAACAAGGTTGGCACCTTAATAAACGGACAGGTTTTAAGAATTGAAAAAAACAACGCCATAATTTCCATAGGTTCCAACATAGAGGCGGCACTCCCCAACAACGAGCGCATGAGCAAAGACCGTTGGAAAATAGGGCAGTCCGTAAAAGCCGTTATATCAGGCGTTTCCAAACCGTCCGAGGGTGTGGGCATGCCGATAAAAGGCATTGGCGCACAAGTAACTCTCTCTAGAGTGAGCAAGGAATTTTTAGGCGAATTGTTCAAACAAGAAATTCCTGAAGTTTATGACGGTACAATCGAAATAAAGGGTATAGCTCGCATACCGGGCTATCGCGCCAAGGTCGCCGTTTTTTCAAGAGACGACAGGGTTGACCCTTCTGGAGCGTGTATTGGTGTTAAAGGCCAGCGCATACAGGCCATCACAAGGGAACTGAACAACGAGCGCATAGATGTTGTGCATTGGGACCCGGACCCGGATGTGTATTTGCGAAGGGCCTTGGGTGCAACCGGCAACATAAATATTGTAAAAACATTTGAAGTTCCGGGATTTAATCCGCCGCGCATAATAGTGGTGGTTGGCGATGAAGATGTTGGAATTGTTATAGGTGACAAGGGGCAATCGGTTCGCCTCACGAGTATGCTTCTAGGAAAGGATATCTGCGTATTTGGCGAATCGGATTGGGCGAGTCACTCCGAAGAAGAAAAAGAGGCTTTGATACATTCCCAAGACCCGCGTACAGTTGTTAAAAAAGCTGCCTCCTTGGATATGCTGTTTAACAACAGTAAAGAAATTACTGAAAAACTTTCTCCGGGAGAAATTTAAACTCCGATGAGTAATGAATTAATATCGGTCCGAGCATGGATAGAAAAGCATTCCTTTGATGAGAAGGATTCGTTTAGTTTTTTAGGTGGAAAAACTCTGGACGGTGTAACCATTAGGTCTTTAAACACAAAAGTTTCCGAATTAGCTTTGGATTCTTACGTGAACGATGTTCGTACCGCTCAAAAGAGAAAACCGCCAAATAAAGGAATAAAAAAAAACAAAATTGAAGCGGACAAACCGGAAAGTTCAAGCGGCAAAAACGTAGTTTTGAAAAAAATAGATAAGCCAAAACCGGTACAGCCAAAACCAGCGGCAAAACCGAAAGCGCCGGTAGCACCAGCAGCAAGTTCCATACCTGCCCGGGAAACCGCTGTTGAAACCGGTTTTAAACCTATTCCCGCAGAGGCAAAAGGTAAGCATCCTGTTGCGGAACAGACGGAAAATAAACCGAATGTGACATCTGTTAAACTTGTTACGGCTCAAATAGTTAAACAAGAGACAACTGTAAATCAGTCGGTACAAAACGAACCTAAAAAATCTGCTTTTACGGCGAATATTTCCAAGGTTGTGGATCCAGCGGTCTTGGCTAGAATTCAAAAGAGCCAACAGGAAAAAGCCGCTATGCGCGGTGCTCATCAAAAAGGAGGCAAAAACCAGCAAGGCGGTAAAAGCGGAAGCCACAAATCAGCCTCCGCGACTGGATACAGCGGAAATTTACGTGCCCAGCCAAGGCAAACGGAAAACAAGGCTCAAGCCGGTATACAAACTCGCCGCCCCGGTTTTGGCACAACCCTTCAGGATGTTTTATCGGAAAATACTCCGGCTCATAAAGACTTTTTAGACAACCGAACGCGCGGCGGTTCTAGGGGTCATGGCGATTCTCGCGGAAAAGGACGGAACAAAAAAGGCAAAGATTCCAAAAGAGAAAGAGAAATACAAAAAGAGAATTTCGAAAGAGCTCAAAAAAAAGTTTCCGATGTTTTTGTATCTCTCTCCAAAACTCCTACCAAAAAGGTATATATCAAGGATAAAATTTCCAGCGAGGACGATATTTCTCCGAAAATTATCAATGTTTCCGCTTTTATTTCTGTTGGCGAGCTCGCAGGTCTTTTAGAGGTACCATCCGCTGAGGTTATAAAGAAGTGCATGGAAATTGACAAAAAGCTTATGCCTACCATAAATAAGCAGCTGGACTTTGATACGGTGGAAGTTATAGCTGATGAATTCGGTTTTAAGGCGCAGCTCATGGAAGAATATCAGGAAGAAGTTCTCGGTATTCCGCGCGATGAAGAAAAGAATTTAAAGACAAGGCATCCCGTTGTAACCGTTATGGGCCATGTTGACCACGGAAAAACTTCGCTTCTTGACTACATTCGCAAAACAAATGTTGTTCGAGGGGAATCCGGTGGAATAACCCAGCATATAGGTGCTTACGAAGTGGAAATGCCAAGCGGGAAAATTACATTTTTGGATACTCCGGGCCATGAGGCGTTTAATGCAATGCGCGCTCGAGGTTCGCAAGTTACCGATGTTATAGTTTTGGTAGTAGCCGCAGATTCAATGGTAATGCCGCAAACGGTAGAATCAATCGAACTCGCAAAAACCGCAAAGGTTCCTATTGTTGTGGCTATTACAAAAATTGATTTACCGAATGCAAACCCAGATAAAATCATGTCTCAGTTATCTGAAAGGGGAGTGCAGGTTGATGAATGGGGAGGTAACGTCAGTTGTGTGAAAGTGTCCGTTAAAACCGGAGAAGGCATAAACAAATTGCTGGAAATCCTCGCGCTGGAATCCGAAGTTTTGGAATTAAAGGCAAATCCGGATGCAAGCGCAAGAGGCGCGGTTGTGGAAAGCCGTCTAGATGCAGGCAAGGGAACCATAGCTACAATTTTGATTCAAAACGGAACATTGCGTGTTCGCGATTTTTTTGTGTGCGGAAATTACAGCGGAAGAGTTCGTGCCTTGTTCAACGAGCGAGGGGATAGTTTAAAAGAAGCCGGCCCAAGTTCGCCTTGCCAGGTTTTGGGTTTTTCCGGCACTCCGCAGGCAGGCGATGATTTGGTTGTTGTGGAGAGTGAACAGGCAGCATCTGAAATAGCAGTAAAGCGTCAGCAAGCCGCTCACGAAAGAAATCTGCGTTTCCGCAAGCGCATGTCTTTGGAATTGGCTTACGATGCTGCCAAGTCAGGCAACATATCCGAACTCAACCTGCTCATAAAAACCGATGTTGCAGGCTCTTGTGAAGCATTGGCGGAATCTTTGGCAAATCTATCCAACAATGAAGTGAAAATTAAAATAGTTCGTAAAGGCGTTGGCGCAATCAACGACGATGACGTATATTTAGCATCCATGTCCAATGCAATTATAATAGCTTTTCATTTAATGCCTTCCCATTCCATAAGGGAACTTGCGGAACAGGAAGGCGTTGAAATTAAAACATACAGGGTTATATACGATGCAATAAATGAAATTAAGGGTGCAATAGAGGGCTTGCTAAAACCGGTTTCCAAAGAAGAGGTGACAGGCGAAGCGGAGATCCGTCAAGTGTTCAAAATACCGAAAATCGGTTTGATTGCTGGTTGCATGGTGAAAAGTGGCGAAGTGGACAGGGAGTCTCAGGTTCGTGTTTATAGAGACGGCATTGAGCTTGGCATAACAAAAGTGCAATCCTTGAAACGTTTGAAAGATGATGTTTCTTCCGTTAAAACCGGGCTTGAATGCGGTATTGGGCTTAAAGGTTATGAAAATATACAAGAGGGCGATACCCTAATATTCTTTAAGCAGATTTCCGTTTCTCGTACCCTAGCCGACGTTGCAAAGGAAAATAAATGAAAAATTCCGGTTTGAGGACGGTTAGATTAGGCGCGTTGATTCAAAAGGAAATTTCCCTCCTTTTGCAGAGCGGTTTAAAAAATCCGGATGTCGGCCTAGCTTCGATTTCTCGTGTTGATGTAACTTCAGACCTCTCTTATGCAACAGTTAAAATTTCCGTTATAGGTTCAAGGCAAGAGCAGATGAAAAGCCTAAAAGCTTTGCAGCAATCGGCAGGTTTTATACGTTCTCATTTATCCAAACTGATAAAGATTCACAAATTCCCCGAACTTCGTTTTGTATTTGATGAAAATTTGCAACATGCTGCGCGCATAAATGAAATTTTACACGAATTGAAAGAAAAAGGGGAGTTGTGAGGTGCAGATTCTCAAACAGCAGCTCGGTCAGTTTTATACAAAGAATACCGGTTATATATTGCGGAGATTTAACAGTTTTATTAAAAACAAAAATGTAACGGACCCTTTTGCCGGAGCAGGTGATTTGCTGAAATGGGCCAAGGCTAACGGAGCAAATTCGGTTATAGGCTATGATATAGATAAAACAAAAATGGACAGAAAATTTATTTTTTATAAAGACAGTTTTAAAAAACCGGGAAAATACGAATTTGTTTTAACCAATCCGCCTTATCTTTATCAAAACAAAATAAAAAAGAAAAGTTTATTTTTGAACAATAAGCATTCAGACCTTTATCAGATTTCACTTGAAAAAATTATGAATAGCGAAGAGGGGATAGTAATAGTTCCCATAAATTTTTTATCAGCGGAAAATTCGAAATACATAAGGGAATTATTTCTGGCAAAATTTGAAATTAAAAAGGCGAATTATTTTTCCGAGCAGGTTTTTGACGATACAACTTACAACGTACTTGCTTTTTATTACAAAAAAAAGAAAACCGCTTCAGATAAAATGATTTTTGATTTCGCAATTTATCCGCAAAAAAAATATTCAAAAATTGTTCTGTGTCAAAAATACAACTGGCAAATTGGCGGTGAATTTTTAGCGGAGGTAAAAACCTTTTCCAATAGGCTTCGCATTAGACGTTTGGAAGAAAAGCATTTGCAAACTGGAAACCATATAATAAAAATTGCGTATAATCATTTGGACGAAATAAGGAAATTTAAAGTGAATCGTAAATCCCTGTCGAAAATAAGAAAAAACATAGTGGTATTAAAAGCTATAGATTCCGGTTCCGAAAACGGTAGAATTTGCCTTGATGATATTAGAAAGTATAATTTAGACGCTTTGGTGAGCCTTAAAACTTCAAGGCATCAAATACAATTATTATTTCCAGAAACCGTTAGCATAAAAGAGCAGGAAAAAATAATAGAATTATTCAACAAAGAAATAGAGGACAAGCGAAATCGCTATCATTCCTTATTCATGACAAATTACAGAGACAAAGATAGAAAAAGAATATCATTTGATTTTGCTTATAATTTGGTGAACTATTTGTATTTTAACAAATTATGCCCTCCGCTTTAATACTCATAGACAAACCTACAGGCATAACATCTTTTAAAGCGTTGAATGCGGTAAAAAAACAATTCGGCACAAAGAGGGTAGGCCATGCGGGAACATTGGACATGAATGCAAGCGGTTTAATAGTAGCAGCTCTAGGAAAATGCACAAGATTATTGCCTTACATTGAAGCACAGGAAAAAATTTATTCGTTTGATTTGCATTTAGGAATCTCAACCGACACTCTGGAACCAGCAGGAAACATATTGAAAAAAGACGATAACGCCGCAAGAACAGCAGAAGAAATAGACGCAGTTCTGCAAACCTTCATCGGCGAAACAGAACAGATTCCGCCCATGTTCAGCGCAATAAAAATAAACGGCAAAAGAGCGAGCGATTTGGCATTAAAAGGTCGGGATGTAAAGTTAAAATCCCGAAAAATTTTCATTCGCGAATTACACCGTAGTGGCGACAATACATTCTCCATCCATTGCAAATGTTCCAAAGGCACCTACATACGTTCCCTAGCCAGAGATATAGCCGAAAAATTAGGAACCTGCGGTGTAGCGGGTAACATCAGGCGGCATGCCATAGGAAACATTTCCGTGGAACTGGCTTCGGACAGGCTTGTTTTACCGCAAGAACTTTTGAATTGGGAAATTGTGGAAACGGGAGAGGAAGCTATGAAAATTCTGAACGGAATGACGGTAGCCGGCGATCAACGGTTAGTGGCTAACGGAAAACCTGTTTTCATATCTCATAATGGGCAAATTATTGCGGTGGCGGAAGTTCGGAATGGATATATTGTGCCAAAATTTCAGATTTAAAAGAAATTATCATTCATACTCTGGTGCTGTGGTGAGGATTAAAGCTATTCCTTGCAATCCGTGGAAAGCCAGGGCAAAACGGGTTATGAACAGTTTGGGAGTGCGAATTCTAAAGCCAAAACCGTAGGAATTTTTTATATTGGAAACGGATAACCGCCTGAAATCTTCTCCGTATATGCCGTAATCGTTGAAGATAAGCGCATCGGCAAATTGATCTATGGGCCAACGGTATTCAGCGGAAATACCCATAACCAAAGGTGCGGTAAAATAACCGCCGTCATAAGCGCGAAGCGGAAAATTGCCGCCAAGCCTGCCCATGGCGATAAATGGAGCCTTGCCTTCATTTTCTTCTATCATATAACGTGCTTTTACCTGTGTTATAAGTACCCGCCTATCTAAAACTTCTTCTTTTATGTTTATTGGGTTTAGCATTTCAATGGCTTCTGAAAAAGTGAGATTCTTTAATTTTTCCCTGTTTGCGTTACTTTCCGCAATCGTCATGGCGTAGCTTCTGCCGCCGAGTAACGAATAATTTGTTATGCGGCTTTCAACAACATGGTAATTGTGGTCTCCTGTTCCGTTATAACGGCTAACAGGCGCGTAAGTGTAACTGAGGGAAAATTTGCGACCTCTAGTTGCCGCGTATGGTTCATCAAGGCTGTTATGCGATAGGGAAAGAGTCAGCGGATAACTCTCAAAATTTCTGTAGAATCCCCGGTCAGAAACTTGCCTGCCTTCAATAATAATGTCGTTTAGATGCGGGAAACCGAATCTGTAAAAATTTAAAGATGTGCCGAATTCCAAAGCCCAGTTTTCAACAAAATTAAATCCAGCAAAGGCATTTAAAAAAGCGGAACTGTCAGTAAAAGAATATATAGTTCCTTTTATATCCTTGAACGAGTTGTCTCCATCTGCTCTATAACTTGTGTTTAATCCCCAATAAAGAGAGTTGTTGTAAATACCCTTTTTTCTATAACGCAACGTGGCATCCCAATCCGCATTTACATAAAGATGCGGAGAAAAAAACAGATTATCATTATTTAAAAAGAGTTCCGAATGCCAGTATGCAAAACCGATGTTTGCCGAGCTGCCCAGTTTAGCATTTATTATAGGATAAAACATTATTTGCTTATTTTCGCCGTAAGTTATGAGACTGTGTCCCTTTTCAATCAAATTTTCCCTTGATATGTAGATTAGGGGCGGTATCATAGGGTACATCAAAAATTCAACGGTAGGCTGAACAATATGCACAAAAGGCCAGGATACAACGGTTAATAATAGACTTTTATGTTCTATTTTTACAACCGATGAATCCTCGCCGGTCTCTTGCGCGCTTGCGCAAAATACCAAGAGAAAAAATAAAATAAACCCTTTTTTCATTTACTAAATTAAGAATTTACAAATGTTTTCCATAATAACAAGGTTTTTATTGTTCTTGCAGAATGCGCCAAAGCTGATAATAACCATTGCGTTTATTTTATCTGCTTTGAGCATATATCCTGTTTCCAATCTGCACTGGGAGCTTGATTTTGCAGATTTGCTCCCAAAGGAGCATCCTGCAATAGTTGCGCAGGATTCCGTGCTTAAAAAATTCGGCGAATGGAAAACTTTGATAGTTCTTTCAAAATCCCCGGACAGCGTAGCCAATGCCGAATTTACAGTGAACCTGGCAAGAATTTTGGAGCAAAGCCCCCTTGTGAATTTGGCGGAATACCGTACGGAATCGGATTTCTACAAGGAACATAAACTGTTGTATATAAATCTTTCGGATTTGGAAACCATTAACGATAGAATTAAAAAACTTGCTGCCAAACAAAAAGAAAAATTGAATCCTTTTATAGTCGAGTTGGTAAAAGACACATCCAGTTTAAGCGATACTTTTTCTCTGGAAGACATTGAACAGAAATACCTTCCAAGACTTAAAAGCTTCAGAGGCAACGCAGATGGAACAATACGAATACTTGAAATTTATCCCATGAAAGACAATTCAAGCCTCACGGACATGAGGGAACTGTACCGGCTGGTTCAAACAAAAGCTGATTCTTTAAGCGACCAAAAAGATATAAAGGTGCTTTATGGCGGTGCAGTTTACGATTTTGTGGCAAACAGCAAAACAATATTATCGGAAGTAAGAACTCTGGCGTGGATATTAGCTCTTATACTGTTTGCCATATTTATTTTTTCATGCTTCAAAATACCGGCAATATCCTTAATTACAGCACTCAGTCTATCCATGGCTACTTTATGGACATTTGCAGCGATGGCAATTTTATTCGGCAGGATAAATATATTTACGGTGATACTCGGTTTAATAATACCTGGGCTTGGAGGGCGAAATGCCGTGCATTTGCTTTCAAGATACACAGAAGAAATGCAAAAGGGTTTAAGCGTTAAACTTGCACTGGAAAGTACCATACTGGGTATAGGCCAGCCCTTTACTGTTAGTGCGTTTATAAGTTCTTCAATGTTTTTTTGTCTGCTTCCTGTTTCTTTACAGGGAATAAGAGAGCTTGGAATTGCAGGTGGGCTTGGAATTTTATTTAACTGGATAGCGATAAGCACGGTCCTTCCTGCAATGCTCATAATTTTACAGAAAAAACATAAATTTACCTTATTTGCCAAAATAACTTTTAAACGTTCGGATTTTTCACCCAAATCTTTAAATGTCAATAAAAAACGCGTAATTTTAATTTCCCTTATATCCTTTGTTTTTGCAATACACGGGGTTTTACCGAGAATGGAATATCATTTTTCAAAAACTGAAATTCCAAAACCATCCGAACCCGTGTATAAAATTTTGGAGGCTATAGGCGAGTACAATATGGAACCGGTTATAGTATTTTTCCCAAATGCAAAATATGCAGAAGCCGCCGCAGACAATTATCCACAAATAAACTGGGTAACGCTCACAAGCCTTTTACCTAGGGAGCAGGACAGAAAACTCAGAATTTTGGATGAAATTCGACTTGCTTTAACACCCGAGATTTTGGAAACATTGCATGGCAGCGATTCGGCAAATGCGAGCAAGATAATGGAAAATTGGAATTTAAAGCCGTTGGAGATAGCGAATTTGCCTGATAGTTATCAACTGAAATTTTTAGGCAAAGACGGGAGTATTGGAGAATTTGGCTTTGTTTTCCCTGTTTTCGATATTGACGATGGGCTTGAATGTCGCAAATTTGCAAAAATCGTTAATGAAATTTCTATTTTCGGCAATTCTCTTAAAAACACAGGAGAACCTATAATACGTGCAGCTCTGCTGGATTTGAGCTTGCCTGAACTACGCCGCTACACGATTCTTGGCTGCATGGCAATTTTGCTTTGGCTTTTAATATTTAAAAACATGAGAAATCATATATTTCTGATTTTGATGTCGCCTGCATTTGGATTTTTGTGGTTTTTGGGAATTTTGAAATTGTTTGATATTCCCTTAACCGTTTATAGTATTTTAGCCTTGCCTTTTCTTATAGGAATTTCCATAGACGGTTCTTTATTTTTATGGCAAAGATATTGGGAAGAAGGAATAGGTTCACTTAGGTTTGTTTACGCAAAAAGCGGAAGAATCGTAATAATTTCTTACCTGATACCGATAGCAGCGTTTGCTAGCGTAAGTTTTTCTTCGCATCCCGGTTTGGAAAATTTGGGCGTGGTAACCAGTATAGGAATTATAAGCATTGCTCTAGCACACATAGCCATATTCCCGATTACAGCGTCACTTGTTGAAAAAAGGCGGTACAAGAGACGCAAACAATTTATATAGCTTGTGATAAGTCAAAAACTATGTGCGAAAATTTGAATTTGTCTAGTTTAAAGTTATCAAATTCCGTTTTTAGAGCATAGTCCAGCCTTATTGTCAAAAATTGCCATTTGTAGCGCAATCCAAATCCAAGGGACATTTCCTCTGCTGTGCTAAAGGATTCATCTGAATCGCTTATGCGAGCCCAGTCTATGAATTGCACTAATTGAAAACTTTGAAGCGGTTTCCATGGTGGAATTATCCTAAGTTCCTCATTTATTCTAAAATATTGCGGCGAAAGTCCACTCTGCAAGGAAGCACCGGTTGGATCTTCGGGTTTAACTTTATATGGAAACACGCTTCTAAAGCGATAACCGCGCAAAGTTCGCCCACCGCCCTGGTAAAAAGCTTGAGCATCGTCTTCTACAGCTTTGTTAAAAACATTTCCATAACTAAAGGCAAATGCGCTGAGTAAATGCCTAAATATGGGAAGATAAACAAAGGCAGACGCATCTACATAAGAAAATACATGTTCCAGACTTATTTTCCAAAATTCTACCAGTTTTTTCACATCTCTAAGTTCTTTAAAAGATTCATGTTGCAATTCTCCGCCTCCGCCCAAACTCGGAATGAATCTAATACCAAAAGTCGGATCATAGCTGTTGTCCGTAAAATCGAAAATCAATCCCGTTTCGAGTTTTATCTTAAAATTATCTTCGCCTTGTAACCTTAAAAACCTGAAATCAATCATATTTCTAGAACGAATATTATACTTACTGGAAAGTCCAAATGATAAATTAGCCCTGTTTACCACTTCCCATCTTTCAACGAGGCTATCTGTTTTGGTTGGAGCAGGCAATTTTTCGTGATTGAAAATTATTTTTTCATCCAGTCTTATGGCTGTTGGTATCCATGATACGCTGGTTCCAAAAAGCAGAGGATGCGCATAATTAAGAGATAATTCTTGGCGATTTTCTGCAAGCATAGCGCTAGCTCCGATTTCGTGAAAAGAACCGAATAAATTTCTGTGCGAGGAGGAAAGTGAAATTCCAAAGCCGTAAATCTGTTCAAAAAAGAAACCGTAATTTGCCTCGCCCGGAACTCTTTCATAGGCAGTTAAAGTAATGTCGGAAAGTCCGTTTTCCTGCAAAGTGTCTTCCAGTTGTACTTGTGAAAACAGTTGAGTTGAAAATAATTTTGCCCTAAAAGAGAAATAGTACTGTCCGTCTACTATTGAATCGCGCTTAATTTCCCATAGCTTACTTAGCCAGGCTGTGTCGGAAAGCCCAACTTCAGGTTCGGTTTGTCCGGGCATTAAACCCGAACGAAAAGTTCTACTTTTAAAATTGCCCATGAGAACCTGACTTTTGGGATCTACAAAATAATGAACATTAACTTTTTTTCCCGTTGTGTCTATGTATTCCAAGTGTTCAATGGTAATATGCAGGTAACCGTTTTTATGATAAATATCCCTGATATCCTTTTGGTCGTTGCTTATTTGTTCAGGGTCGTAAAATCCCCCTTTAGGAACGGCCATCTTGTCTGTTCCAATAAGAGAATCCGAACCTGCGGCAAACACGATTTTTGCATCTCCGAATCTATATCTTTCGCCTTCATATATGTTGAATGTGTAGATTTCAATCTTTACGGAATCAATTGCTTCTTCGCTTACCGAAAGCGAAATATTTTCGCTAAAATAGCCGTTGCTTTGGTAAAAATTATCCAGGTTCCCTTTTGCAAGTTTAATTATAAAATTTCGCCTCTCCGGTGAAATTATATCCATTTCCGTAGATAAAGGCAAATCCAGTTGTTCAATTAAAAAACTTTCGCTATAAATTTTGGCTCCGATAATTTGCAATTTCCAAGAAACACTTGCGGCATTGGTAGAAGCCAACAAGAGAAAAATTATGCAAAAAATTAACTTTAACACGGAATTAACGGCTAGTGGCTAGTGCCACTAATACTAATTACTCTTCCTTGTAGATCTGCGTTTTTTCGGTTCCGGCGGCGGGGGTGGAGGAGGCTCTTCAACAGCAGGCGATTTTTTTCTTTTCTTTGTTGAAACAGCTTCTTCTTTCGTTGGAGCGGTACCTTCTTCAGTAACTTTTTTCTTCTTTTTAGCAGGAGCTGCTTCGACTCCTCCTACGAATATAAAATTGAATTTTTCCGGTTCAAAATCCGCAGGAAATTTTGTTTTGCCATCGAATACAACTTCTTTAGCTTGAAAATTTTCCATTCTTGCGCGAGACAAATCTGCACCTGAAAAATCTACCCTTTCCAATCTGGTTTCGGCATTGAATCTGGCATTTTGCATACTGGAATTAAAAAAACTGACCTGGCTGAGCTTTGCATTCTCAAAGTTTGTATTATTCATAGTCGCTTCTTCAAATATGATTCTATCCAAAGTGGAATTTGCAAAATTCGCCCTTGTTAAATCGGCTTTTGTGAATATAGAACGCTTCATGCTTACTCCGTCAAAAACAGCGGCCTTCATATCTGTTTGAATAAATTCACACTTATCTACTTCGGCATTAAAGAAGCTGGCACCTGGCATTTTGGTCAGCATAAATGTTCCGCTGCTTACAAAACTTTTATCAAATACAACATTGGATATGTTCATTCCGTCAAACTTCATATCGGATACGGTGGCTTGCGAAAAAATGGCTTTTTGGAGTTTTGTTTTTTTCAAATCCACATTGCTAAACGAGGTCAGTGAAAAATCTGCGCTGGTGAAATCGGCGTTACCGAACTCCGCCCCTCCGAAATCAACCCTTTGCAAACCGGCTTCCACGAATTTTGAGTTGTTTAAATCTACGTTTATGAAATTGGCATTGGTTAAATTGCATTTGAAGAAATTTGCACCGGAAACCTGCGCATTCTTAAAACTAGCACCCGCAAGCTCGGAGCCGGAAAAATCGGTTCTTTGAGCAACCGCCCCGTTAAAATCGGCTCCGGTTAAATCCACGCCTATAACCTTTGCGTTTGTTAAATCGGTTTTTCTGAAATTGATATTCTCAGATACCTTCATTGCCGTTAGATTCGTATTTACAAGCGATGCTCCAGAAAAACTTGTCGCTTTTGGAAAAGCTTCACTTTCATTGTTCAAAAGTACTGCTCTGTAAAAATTCGCTCCATCCAGAATTGCGTCTGAAAAATCAACTCCCCGCATATCAGCACCCGAAAAGATTGCTCCCGTCAATGTTGCTCCGGAAAAATCCGGGTTTTCCAACATGGCGTTTTGAAATCTTGCGTTACTGAAATCCACTTTCTTGAATACAGGTCTAATACCTGCGGAATTTTGAAAATCCGCTTCTTCTGCGGTGGAATTTTCAAAATTGTAGCCGTCAATACCTTTGCCCCTGAAAGAGGTGTTTATTTCCTTGTTTCGCCAGTCGGCTTGTTCGGAAATATTTCCGCCGCAAGAAGTTAAGGAAATGGAAATAATAAGCGCCACAGCGGTCAAAAAACCGCCAAAGAAATATTTTTGCATAAAATAACCCTTGTGCATATTCATAAAATATAAAAAAAAAACGAAAAGCGGTAGATTTTTTTGTATTTTCCCTCACTTATGTCAAACAGAGTAGTAATAGGTTCGCAATGGGGCGATGAAGGTAAAGCCAAAATCGTAGACTTTTTAACGCCTAGCGCAGATATAATTGTCCGGTTTCAAGGCGGGGCTAACGCAGGCCACACGGTAAAGGCAAACGACAGGGAGTTTATTTTTCACCTGATTCCGAGCGGAATAATGCACCCAAACAAGGTTTGCATAGTGGGAAACGGCGTTGTTTTTGACCCAAAACAGGCGATTTTAGAAATAAAAGACCTTGCAACTAAAGGAATTTCTGTAGAAAACCGGCTTCTGATAGCTGAAAACGCTCACGTTGTGTTGCCCTGGCACATAGCCTGCGATAAACAGAAAGAAGCCAGAGCTGGAAAATCGGCCATAGGAACCACGGGGCGAGGCATTGGCCCCTGCTACAGCGATAAAGTGAACCGGCACGGAGTTAGAGTTGGCGACTTGCTGGACGAGCAGGAACTAAGACCTCGTATAGAGGCTATTGCCGGATTCAGGAACGAAGAGTTTAAAAATATGGGCGAAGAACCAATAAATTCGGAATTTGTTATAAGGGAATATTTGGATTTTGGCAAACAATTAGAACCTTATATTTGCGACACTGTTTCTTATTTATACGAGAGCTTGAGAACTCAAAAGCGGATAATTTTTGAAGGCGCTCAGGGAACGATTTTGGATGTGGACCACGGAACCTATCCTTTTGTGACATCTTCAAATACAGTAGCCGGCTATGCCAGTTGCGGTTCCGGAGTTGGGCCAACCGCCATAGATCAGGTAATCGGTGTTGTAAAAGCCTATACCACAAGAGTTGGCAACGGACCCTTTCCGACAGAACTCACGGATGGAACTGGCGGCAAGCTCCGCGAAATAGGCAGAGAATATGGAGCTACCACCGGCAGGCCTCGCCGCTGCGGCTGGTTTGACGCTCCTGTTGTTCGCAAAGCTGCGGCCGTAAATGGCTTAACGCATTTGGCAATAACCAAGCTGGATGTACTGGATACTTTCAAGGAAATCAAAATTTGCACGGATTACAAATTGGAAGGAAAGAAAATATTGCGTTTTCCGAATCGTTTGGCTCAAGTAGCCCTTTGTAAACCTGTTTATGAAATTTTGCCGGGCTGGGAGTGTTCAGTCTCCAAGTGCCGTTCCTGGAACGACTTGCCGCCGAATGCGCAAAAGTATTTAACCAGAATTTCCGAACTAGCCGGCGTTAAAATCGGGATGATTTCCGTAGGCCCAAAAAGAGATGAAAGTATTGTGGTGGATATATGAATAACGAATCGCCTTTTAGCACACCTATCAAAATAAAAGAGCCTCAGAACAAACTGCCCGACTATTCCATTGAAGATTTGCCGCAGCACCTGCAGGCGGCTGTTAAGGAACTCGGCTGGAACGAATTGATGCCTGTGCAAAAAAAGACAATTCCTTATATGTTGCAAGGCCGGGACATGCTAATTCAGTCTAAAACGGGTTCTGGAAAAACCGGAGCGTTTTTGCTGCCTCTCTTGCAGGTGATAGTTCCCGAACATGTTTATCCGCAGGTTCTTATTTTGGTTCCCACCCGCGAGCTTGCATTGCAAGTTTACGGCGAAGCGGAAAAACTTTCCAAATCCTTTGGCATTCGTTCTTGCGCAATTTTCGGCGGTGTAGGCTTTGAAAGCCAGATTCACGCTTTGAGAACAGGGGTGCATATAATAGTTGCAACTCCGGGCAGGCTTTTGGACCACGCCCAAAGAGGCAATATAGATTTCGGGAGCATTCGTGATTTGGTTATGGATGAGGCTGACGAAATGCTGGGCATGGGTTTTTACCCGGATATGCAACGTATTCGCCGTTACCTGCCCAAGCAGATTTCCTGCACCATGTTCAGCGCGACTATTCCCCAAACCGTAAAAAGCCTTGCCAGGGAATTTCAACGCCCAAACGCAGATTTTCTTTCGCTCTCCTACGACCAGGTTATAGCAAAGAATCTGGAGCACCGCTACTACGCTTCCGATGCTATGGGCAAAGACTCCTTGCTGATAAAAATTCTTGAGTGGGAAAATCCCGAAAGCTGCATGATTTTTTGCAATATGAAAAAGGACATCGCATACTTGGAGCAGGTTTTGCGTGACTACGGTTTTCCGGTGAAAGCCCTTTCCGGCGATATTTCCCAGTCCGAGCGCGAAAAGGTTTTGGGCGAATTCAGGGAGAATAAGCTAAAACTTTTGATATGCACGGACGTGGCGGCACGCGGCATAGATGTTAGCCATGTAACGCACGTTATTGTTTATGACCACCCAGGTGACCACGAGATTTATGTTCACCGGAGCGGCCGCACGGCAAGGGCGGGCAGAAGCGGGCTTGCAATTTCCCTGATTACCCCCGTTGAAGAGATTGAAATTCAAAAAACCGCAGCGGATTTCGGCATAAATTTCATTAAAATGCCGCCCATAAATGACGATGAACTGGCAAGCCGTATTCGCCAGAGGGCAGAAGCAAAGCTAGATAGGGAACGCAGATTTTTGGGGCAAAAGCAAAATGAAAGAATGCGCCGCTATTTGCCGCTGGTGGAAGAACTTTCGCAAAATGCGGAGGGAAAGGAACTGCTAGCGTATTTGCTGGACCTGCATTATTGGAGAATCTAACTAAACCCCCTGCACACAACCTTGTGCAAATTCGGGGGTTCACAATCCCACATAACAGAAGACACTTTCTGCTTTGTAGAACAGTTGTGCTGTTCTAGGCAGTCGTGCTGGCAATATTGCCATAAAGCACCGTTTTTTATCTGCCTTCTTGAGCCGAATTTCAGCCATTCCTTTGTATAGGGATGAATGGGATTTTCCAGTATTCTTGCAGCCTCGCCTTCTTCAACAAGTTTGTCCGCGCAAAAAATGGCAAGACGTGCTCTGCAAAATTGCATAACGTTAGCTTTTTGCAAAATTGTCTCCCTTTTGTTCGTTGAATAAACTATGCAGCTTGTTAGGCCGCCTCTGAGCAATCCCTGCAAAAAATCAAAAGGTCTGCACTCATCAAAAAAGCCGCCTTCCGGCTCTTCTACGAAAATCGCCGTGCTTGTGTTAAGCGAACAAAGCCAAAGCGAAATTTTTTGTAAATCCGGCAGAGAAATTTTAGAGGGCTTGCTATAGAGAGTATTTTTTTCTATGCCATACACGGCTGCATTATTCTCAAGCGTTTTTTTGCTTATGCCGTGCGATAAATCAAGCGCAAAAGCCCCTATTGTTCTGTGCGGCGGGAAAGATTCTGCGGCATTTTTCGGTAATAGCACAGATTTAAATATTTCATTATCCTTTATGCGCTGTCCGTCAATTCTAATGGAATCTGCGGAATTGCGTTTTTCCTGCAAAAATCCGGCAAGAGCGCGTATAAGTTTATCGCTGCAAGTTTCACCGGCCAAGAACAGAAAATCTTTTTCTTCCAAGTTTATGGAGAATGGTTTTATGCAATCTGCAATAGAAAAATCTACCCAGGAAATAACCATATTATTTGTGCGGTAATATGTTTTTGAGTGTTAAAAAAAATAAGTTAACTGTAAAAATAAACATAAAAACGAAAAGGGAACCGCCGTAAAACAGCGGAAAATCCCTGTGTTCAAAAGCCGTTTTTATGGTATTTCCAAGCCCCGGAATTCCAAATTTCGCCTCAAAAAGCAACAAAGCGATAAAAGTAACGGGAGAAAAAAAACTCCAAAAAAAAACCAGCTTAGACAGCACGGCAAGCCTCGCCTGCTTTATGATTTTATCCCTGTCCATGCGCAAAAAACGGGACAACTCGCTAAAATCGCCGTTCATCTCCTTTTTGGCGATAAAAAAAAACAAAAAAACACCTAAAGAACAAAAGCTAACCGCTAAGATAAGCAAAAAATTGTAAAATGAATGCGGGAATGAGGTCAAAATGAAATGCTGAACCGTTTGCGGATAATTAAAATCAGAAAGCCCCAGCGTTCCTTTTGCCAGAAACACTTTCAAATAGGCAAAAAAGTCCGTAAAATTAAATGCCAAGCTCAGTTGCAACTGCGTGTATTCCCTTTTTATCTATGATTCTGAGACCATGACTGCTAACGCGCAGTCTAATCCAACGGTTTTCTTCCGGAATAAAAAAATTCTTTGTATGGAGGTTAGGCAGTAGCTTAACCTTTTTTTTACGATTGGAATGAGATACGCGGTTCCCTATCAAACCCTTTTTTCCGGTCACTTCACATATACGGCTCATAGCATTCTCCAAAATTTTAAACACAAATATAGAAATTTTTGAAAAATTTGTCAATAAATGACCACTTTTTTATGTTGACTCGTGGAATGTTTACTATATTGCAAAAAAAGAGGGAAAATCATGCGTTTAAAGTTCATCGTTTTGGTTTTATTGTTTTTTATTTATACGAGCGTTGCAAACCTTGTTTCCAACGGAAACATGGAATATGGAGACGGCGGCTGGTATTTGTGGAATAACCCGAATGGACCTGCGGTTGTAGAATCGGTTATCGCCGGAGATGGTTTGGGCGAAAACGGCACCAAAGGCGCAAAGGTGATTGTGAAAAAAGCACCGAATCCGATTTGGGGGTTGCAGTTGCAGGCTCCCAAATGGCTGGCGGATTCCACGGTTTATAGGCTCAGCTTCAAGGCAAGGGGCAGCGGCATTTTGAAAGCGGTTATACAAGGCATTGGTCCTGACTGGAAGGAAAAGGAAAGCGGCTCGTGGGAGCTCTCCAAAGACTGGAAGGAATACTCAATGCCTTTTTTAGCAGATGAAAAGGGTTATGGGCTGAACAACATAAATTTTCAACTCGGTTTTATTAAAGATACCGTTTATATAGACAATGTCACTGTAGAACCCCTTGGCGTAGCCTTTGATACCGTCTGGTACAGCGAGGCGAATTCCAGAATAGAAAAATTTCGCAAACAGGACTTTAGCTTAAAAGCAAAAGCCGGAGATACGGTGCGTTTGGAACTCGTGCTGCACGAATTCCCTTTTGGCACCGCACTCGCCCTTAACGTTAAGCAAGACAGCGTGGAAAAATGGTATAGAAAAACAGCGGCGAAATATTTCTGGCACGGGGTTAATGAGAATATTTTCAAATGGCCGGACTACGAACCGAAAAAAGGCGACATAAAGAGAAAGGAAATGCAGGAATATGTGAATTTTGCAAGGGAGAACGGTTGGGATTTAAGAGGGCATGTCCTTGTATGGGGGCATCAGGGCTATGGTTTTGACAAACATTGGAGCATACAGGGTTCCTGCAAGGATTTGGAAAAAAATATTAAGGCGCGTATAGACAGGGATTTGAAAGAATACAAGGGAGGGGTTGTTGAATACGATGTTTGGAACGAGCCGTTTCACGAACCTTTTTTGTTCAATAAATGCGGGTGGCATATTATGGATAGCGCCTTTGTCTGGGCGCATCGCGCAGACCCGGACGCAAAACTTTACATAAACGAATACAACGTTGTTGCCGCCGGAGAGACGGACAGATTTTACTCAATTATAAAAGGAATGTTGGACCGCGGCGTTCCCGTACATGGAATTGGCGTACAGTGCCATTTCCAAAACCGCCCTGTGATTCCGGCTCTGGTAAAGGAGAGGCTGGATAAACTGGAGACTCTCGGTTTGCCAATAAAGGTCACGGAATTGGATTTCGGTTCGGAAGCGAGCGGGCTTGGAATGAACGAAGAGAAGCAGGCGGAATTTTACAAAACCTTTGTGACTT